>Ga0306922_10002032_pt1 | contig 18659 bp, 17 predicted proteins | sample sta12Cox44000082_FD_203758 | JGI IMG/M metagenome (GOLD analysis project Ga0306922, IMG submission 203758) | Lab enrichment of tropical soil microbial communities from Luquillo Experimental Forest, Puerto Rico - statoxic.12C.oxic.44.000.082 (v2)... | ecosystem: Environmental > Terrestrial >... | reverse complement strand
TTGCGATGCCGCCCGTTGTACAGGTTCCACAGCTCCGGACGTTGAACCTTGGGATCCCACTGCCCGAATTCGTCGCGGAAGCTGTACACCCGCTCCTTCGCCCGTGCCTTCTCCTCGTCCCGGCGGGCGCCCCCGAATGCCGCGTCGAACGAGTTCTCCCGTATCCCCCGCAACAGGGTGACGGTCTGCAGAGGGTTGCGCGACGGACCATTGTCGACGACGCGGCCGGCGTCGATGTCGTCCTGGACGGACGCCACGACCAGCCGGACTGCATTCTCGGCGACCAGCCTGTCGCGGATCTCGATCACTTCGTCGAAGTTGTGGCCGGTATCGACGTGCATCACCGGAAACGGCAACCGCGCCGGCTCGAAAGCCTTGAGCGCCAACTGCAGCATGACGATCGAGTCCTTGCCGCCGGAGAACAGCAGCACCGGCCGCTCGAACTCCGCGGCCACCTCCCGAATGATGTGGAGCGCCTCGGCCTCGAGTGTGCGCAGATGGCTCAATTCGTAATGCCCAGGTCTTGGCACGAGCTCTGGAGCGACAGTCATACGCACTTAACCTCACTAAGTTAGTCAGATTTACTGGATTTATGGGGATAACGCCTACTGTAAGGGGGGGCTGGTGCGATTGTCAATACTCAGACGTGGCATCTCTAAATGCACGGAGGTGACTGCCGCAGCTGTGGGACCTCCCACTCGCAGTGGATAGCAACACGCGGTGCGGCATGGAGCTGCGGAATCCGACTGTCCGAAAGTAGATCGACCACAGTGCTTTTCAGCCCCGTACCGCCCCACCTCGACCCCTGTGCCACCACCGACCACCACCCCAGCAGCTACCCCGGCGCCCACCGGCACTCCGCGGTCATCAGCACCACGGAGCCCTGGGATTCGCCCCTCACACTGTTCGCCGGTGAGGCGTATCAGGTACCGATGTCGGAAACCGTGCTGTTTGGTGGCGTCGCCCTGGGGCGCCATCGCGTGTCTGAGTTACTTCCGCAACTGCAGGGGCCAGACCTACATGAAGCAACACTCCGTCCCTTGACAGGGGACAGGGTGTCCTTAATAATGAGGTTCGAGTTCACGACCCGAGGAGTCTTCTGTGTCGATTACTGCCCAGCCCGCCGCGGGCACGTCCAGTGCAGCTGCGAACCCCGTCGTCGATGACATGAGCATCACGCTGTTGCCAGGACGGCAGCGGAGTTCACGCCCCGGGCTTCAAGAGGCAATTGACGCCGAACGGTTGGGGTTCACGCGTGCCTGGCTGCCGGAGCGCTACAACATCAAGGAAGCGGGCGTGCTGCTCGGCGCCATGGGTGGCGTGACAAGCCGGATCCCGCTGGGGCCTGGGCCGCTCTCGATCGCCGCGCGCCCCCCCATCGTGACCGCCTCGATCGCGGCCACGTTTCAGTCGCTGTATGGGGAGCGCTTCATGCTGGGCCTGGGTCGCTCCAACGCATTGTGGTTGCAGGGTCACGGTTTTACGGAGCAGGGATATCAGGCCACTGTCGATCGCGCTCGCATCATGAAGCAGTTGTGGGCCGGGGAGGTCGTCAACTACGAGGGACCGGCTGGTACTTACAAGCACCTGACCATGATCGATCGTCCAGAAGGCTTGGCCCCACCGCCCGTAGTGTTTTTTCATCTGGGCGGGCCGGCCGCGTCGCGGGCGGCCGCAGACCCGGTATGGGACGAGGTCGCCCTATGCAATCTCGTGAGCGCGGAGGCCATGGCCGAATCGATCGCGATGACCAAATCCGAAGCGGAACGCCAGGGGCGCGATCCCGACTCGCTGTACTTCATCGCTCCCGTCACCACGGCGCCCGATATGGGCGAGCTCGAAACCCGGGCCATGGTGGCCGCTCGCATCGTGATCGGCATCCAGCTGCCGGGCATGGGTGAACGCCTCATCGAACTCAATGGCTGGGATCGCGACATCGTCGAGGACATCCGCAACCATCCTCAGTTCGCCGACATGAACCGCGCCCTAATTGACCACAGCTTCCACCGCACCGGCCTCCTCGGACCCGCCGAGTTGGTGCCCGAACGCTGGATGCGGCACAGCGCTGCAGTCGGCTCCAGTGAAGAGGTGGTCGCCAAACTCCGTGAATTCAAGGAAGCGGGCGCCCATGAAGTGGACCTGTACGGCTCGAGCCCAACAGAAAACGCGCGCGTCATCGAGCTGTGGCGCTCCACGTCAAACAAAAAATGAGAGGCAAGGACGCTTATGCACAACCAACAACCTGACGTGCAGCTGGCGGCGGCAGCGCTGATGACCGCTGCCAGCGCCGAGGCCGGCCTTTCCGACTTCCGCGATGACGAGTTTCACGAGCCCCTGCAACGGTTCTTGCAGTCCGCAAGGGAAGAAGCCCGGATGGGCGATATGGGCGTCGCGACACTTGCCCAGGACACGATTCGACTGCTGACAAACCGGCTGTTGTTGCAGGCCGATCTGACCGCGCACCCCGAAATAGTCGATGAGGATGTCAGCGATCCGATCGTTATCGTCGGTAACCCGCGCACCGGCACGACAAAGTTACAGCGCATGCTTGGTGCGCACCCGCGCATCCAATCGGTGAAACTGTGGCAGATCCTGTTCCCGGGCCGGCTGCCCGGCGCTGATCCCGACCCGCGCCTTGCGATGGCCAGGGCGTTTCAGCAGCAGCTGACCGAGGCGTTTCCGGCGTTCATGGCCGCCCACCCAATGGTGGCTGACGAACCTGAGGAAGAGGCGCTTATCGCGCAGATGACCTTCGACCGGATCGGCGCGCACAACTGGTTCTACCGAACGCCGACCTATCACGATTGGGTCAAAGACCGCGACCAGCATGCTGCCTATGGCTACCTGCGCGAGGTATTGCAGCATTTGCAGTGGCAGGGTGGCGGGCGGCGCGGCCCATGGGTCCTAAAATCTCCAGTGCACACCGGAAACATCTCGACGCTGCTGGAGACGTTTCCGAAGGCAACGGTGGTCCATTGTCATCGTGACCATGTCAAGACGGTGCCCTCGTTCTGTGGTCTGGTGGAACTCATCCGCACGTCGCGGGGGCAGGAAGTCGATCAGGCCGAACTTGGCGCATTTTTGCGTGACGAGCTCGCCATGCACTGGCGTCAGAATTTAGTGGCGCGCCTTTCGCTGCCCGCTGATCAGATCCTTGACGTCATGTTCGACGAGATCGTGGCCGACCCAATCGCCGTGATTGGCAGGATCTTTGCGGCACGGGGACAACAGCTTGATGAGGCAGACGGCAAGCGGATGTTGACTTGGGACGCCGAGAATCCGGCGGATAAGCATGGTGTGCACCGTTACTCGTTAGAGCAATACGGGCTTTCGGCCGAGTCGGTTCACGAGGCGTTCGTCGACTACTACGCGCACTTCGGGCGGATCGACGCTGCGGCGGCCCAGTGAAACTCGCGGGTATGCATGCCGTGGTCACCGGCGCCTCACGAGGCATCGGCGAGGCGGTCACTCGCGAACTGAGCAGTCGGGGCTCGCAGGTGACAATGATCGCGCGCAGCGTCGCTGCGCTGGATACGATCGCGGCGCAGACCGGTGCCAGCGCGGTCCCGATGGACTTGGCATCAGGTGATCGGCTGGACGCTGCTGTCGCCGAAGTCGAGGCGCGATACGGTCCCGTGGATATCCTGATCAACAACGCCGCTCTCGGTGATGTCGCGCCTTTCGTGCAATTGCCCAACGACGCGAGCCGCCGGCACATCAACGCGAACCTCATCGCTCCGATGGAGATGACTCGACAAGTATTGCCTGGGATGATCGAACGTGGCCGCGGCACGATTGTAAACGTCTGCTCAGTGGCCGGAGAGATCGCGACCCGAAACGCGACACCGTACGGTGCCAGCAAAGCGGGGTTGAGCATGTTCACTTCGTACCTACAACGCGAACTGCGTAAATCGCCTGTCAATGCAATGCTGCTCGTCCTTGGTGAGGTGGACACAGCCATCCTCGGCCAAGTCCGGGCCGACCCGGTCATGAATAGAGTCGCTAAGCGGGCGGGCAAAATGCGGGCGCTTACGCCGCAACAAGTAGCGACACGGCTCGCCGGCGCTATCGAACGCGACCGGCGAATTCTGGTTCTACCGCCGGCTGCCCGACCGATTGTGAGCGTGCGCCACATCCCGAGTCTGCTAATGGACCTGGCCATGATCGGTGTCGACTGACATCGATAACATCCGCTGATGGCGTCATCCGGCACAACTCGTCGTCGCCCCACCTCGGAGGTCGTGGATTTGATTCTGGCCGCCGCCGAGCGGGTCTTCAGCAACAAGGGATACCTCGCCGCCACGACTGACGAGATCGCGGCCGACGCCGGAGTGGCACGCTCGGTGCTGTACCGGCACTTCAACAATAAGGCCGACCTATTCCAGAGGTCTGTGCTGCTCCCGTTCGTCGAGTTTCTACGGAACTACAGCCAGGTGTGGCGATCCCAGGTTGATCAGCCGTGGAGCGACGAGCGACTCATGCAGACCATGGTCGCGTTGTTCTACGACAGCTTCGAAACCCACCGCGATACCATTCTGACGATCGCGGTTGCCGGCGACGATATCGACTCGGAAACTAACGCCTACCTCAACACCGAGCTGGATCGATTCTTCGCGACAATGCTGATGATCAGTGAGAACGAGATTCACCGGCGGCCCTGGATGTCACTGGACGGGTTGGACCTCACCATCCGTCTCACACTGGGCTCCATCGCGGCGTCGGTGGTGCTATCGCGGCTATTCATGCCGCGGGGTGCCGCAGCGCCAAGTCGGGAGGACGTGATCGAGCACATTACCCGGATGACGCTGTGGGGATTGCGGCTGAGTGCACCACCAGGCGGGATTGACTGATCATTACCCCGCCGGCCGCGTAGGTCGTCGATCAGGCAGCCCGCGAATCGCCCGCTCCGCCCTTCCGCTACCGGTTATAAGTAGCGGCATCCGGTGAGTTCTTCAGCAGCGCACCACAACTGCTCCCCGACCGCCAGGTTCCGAGTGAGCGGACGAGCCCACGCCGCGTGAGGTGCACCGCGCATTGTCAGAAATCCACGCGGTCCGATAAAGTCACCTCCGCGCACACCGCTGCCGGCGGCCGCGACAGGTAGCGAGAGTGCCCCCTTAGCAGCAGGCTGGCCTACGAATGGCATGACGGCGGTGAGAAATGCGTTGTGCCGGGCCAATCAAGCGTGTTGACGGAATCCAACAACAAGGCGGGGACTCCGCGCAGGCCTGCTGTCTCTACTGCCCCTCAGGCCTTCGGTAGAGTTCCCACTACTCAGTGGGTTCCGAGTTCGACACGTAATCGATCCTGCGCACTGACCTCCGCGCCGTCATCACCTCGCTGCATGTCCACGGTGTCAATTTCGCCATTGAAGGGGTTGCCGTGCCCGTATCCATATTCTTCGGTGACCGGTGTACCGCGGTCGATGCCGATATTGAGCGTCTCGTCGCCGGAGAAGATGAATGGGATCGTCCGTTCGATCCGTGATCGTGCAACCTGCGTCCCGTCAATCTGCAATCTGAAAGTGCCGCCGCGACCGAATCCCCCACCGTCGTAGTCGAATTCCACGGTGACAGTATGCGCTCCTGCCGGCATTACAACATCGGAGCGGACTGTGGTCATCTCCAACCCCGCCAGGTTGTATGTGTACGTCGGATGACCGGCGTTGACCCATAGCGACCATCCACCGAAACGGCCACCCTGACTGACGATGACCCCTTGAGCCGGTTCGCCACTCACCCTGATATGAGCGTCGATCCGGAAGGATGCGTTCTTCATGTTTGGTACGACTTCCTCGACGAGCCTGGTCATGCTCGGATCAAGGGTCATGCGCCGCGGAGCGTGGGGTCTACCGGCGATCTCGGGTAAGAGTCGTTCAAGTAAACGGTCGTCGATGGGCAGCACCTGGTAGCGGGCCGCCTCTTGCTCGAAAATATTTTTAAGCTCGGCGAGCCTGTCCGGATAGTCGCCGGCAACGTCGTGCGCCTGGGTCCAATCGGTGGTGGTGTCATAGAGTTCCCATCGATCCTCGTCGAGTTCCGGCAGGTCCACCTGACCGCCCTCCCAGGGCACGCGGTGCACGGTGACTGCGGTCCATCCATCATGGTAAAGCCCACGGTTGCCGTGGATTTCAAAGTATTGGGTGGTACGCCGGTCCGGAGCATGGGCATCGTCGAACGAATACGCCATCGACGTACCCTCGATCGGGTCCTGCGTCACACCACCGACCGTCGCGGGATGATCGATGCCGATGACCTCAAGCACCGTGGGCACATAGTCGATCACATGATGCCACTGATGGCGCAATTCACCTCGATGAGCAATCCCGTTCGGCCAGTGCACAATTAGGCCATTACGAGTTCCCCCGTAGTGCGAAGCTACCTGCTTGGTCCACTGATACGGCGTATCCATCGCCAAAGCCCACCCGACGTTGTACTGCGGGTACGTGTGCGGGCCGCCAATCTCGTCGAGCTGAGAAAGGATCCGCTGAGTATCTTCTTCGAGGACATTTAGGCGGACGTGCTCATTCAATGTGCCCGCGATCCCCCCCTCCGCAGACGCGCCATTATCGCCGAGGATGTGGAAGACAAGTGTGTCATCGAGGCAGCCCAGCCGTTCAAGCTCTACCACGAGGTGTCCGACCTGGCGGTCGGTGTGCTCAGCAAACGCCGCGTACACCTCCATCAACCGCGCCGCGACCGCCTTCTCATCGCCCGGCAGCTCATCCCACTCCGGGACCCCGGGTGCCCAAGGCGCCAGCTCGGCCTCCGGTGGCACAATCCCCAGCTCGCGCTGCCGCGCCAACGTCCGCGTGCGCTGCTGGGTCCAACCATGAGCAAACTCACCGCGGTAGAGATCACGCCAACTCGCGGGGACATGAAACGGCGCGTGCGTTGCTCCGAATGACACGTAGGCGAACCACGGACGCTCCGGCGCGAAGGTGCGCTGCTGCCGGATCCAGTTACCCGCCTGTGTCACAAGATCTTCGGAAAAATGGTACCCGTCGTGTTCGGTGGCGGGCGGGTCAATGTAGCGCGTTCCTTCCACTAGGGTAGGACTGAATTGATTGGTCTCACCTCCGATGAAGCCGTAGAAGTGGTCGAAGCCTTCGCCAGTGGGCCACCTTTCGAACGGCCCCGCAGGACTCGTTTCCCAGATCGGCGTCTGATGCATCTTGCCGAAAGCACCCGTGGCGTAACCCTGCTCACGCAGAACCTGCGCAAGCGTAGCTTTCGACGGCGGGCGGGTCGCGTTGTAGCCTGGGCGCGAACCCGCAGCGTTAGTCGTATGCCCCATTCCAACACTGTGACTATTACGGCCCGACAACAGCGCCGCCCGAGTGGGCGAACAAATTGCCGTCGTATGAAACCGGGTATAGCGCAGACCATCCGCAGCAAGCCGCTCAGCCACCGGCATCCGACACGGGCCACCAAACGCCGACGACGCGCCGAAACCCATGTCATCGAGCAGAATCAAAAGAACATTAGGCCTCATTAGTACTCCTCATTTTCCGCTTGGACGAAGTGCTCGCCGACACGCCGACGCGGCCGGTCCGCCGCCAAGGACGGTCCGATCTATACGGCGGTTTTGGCGCGTCGATGGCCAGCGAGGAAGTCGTCGACGATGCGGGCACAGTCTTTGTGGTCGATGACACGCACACCGGTCATCCATGCGATCAGCAGCGGCCCCGAGAGTTGGCACACGGCGAGCTCGAGGTCGAACTCGTCGAGTTGATCGTGAGCCTCGGGACTTTGCAGGATGGCCGCAAGCGGCTGGATGTAGTGGGCGACGACGCGTGCCTGCAGTGTGCTGTTGGGAGTTTGGCCGTCTTGCGCGCCCTCGGCATCGTCGGTATTAGACCGCATGGCGAGCCACGCCAGAGTGGTCAGGTACAGCGGCGCCTCTTCGTACAGCGTTGTTTGGCGGCACACCAGTTCGACCAGCCGGTCACGCAACGACCCCGTTGACGGCGGCTGCGTGATCGGCGGGAACACCAGTTCAAGGGTGGCGGCAAGCAGATCAGACGAGCAGCCGAAGTGGCGATAAAGAGTGGTCCGGGCAACCTTTGACTCTTTCGTCACCGCATCGATCGTGACGGCGTCTATCCCCCCAGCGCGCAGCAAATCGGCCGCCGCGTCCAGAAGGCGGGTTCGTGAGCGCAACCAGCGTGGATCGACGTCGTCATCGATCTCGGCTGTCAATTCCGCGGTCACGGCACCTCCGGTCAGTCGTTCTTTATGAGGACGATGGATGCCCGTTAACGATCGTTCCGGGTTGTCGCGATCGATTCGGCCATGGCCTCCGCGCTCACGAGATTGCATAGGGCGATCTCGTCCCATACCGGGTCGGCGTCCCGCGACGCGGCCGGCCCGCCCAGATGAAAAACACTACGGGCGGTGGGGCCAAACCTTCTGGACGATCGATCATGGTCAGGCTAGGCTTCGGCTGCTTATCGGCTCGCCGTGCCACGCCACCGGCGGGTTCCGCGCCTCGAAACCGCGGCACGTCACCAACGACTTGCGCCGCACCCGAAGTCCGGTGCTCGACAAGGGGTCGGTGGACAACATCGTCGGCGCCACCATGTGGTGGGACTGCATTTCCACCACGGCAGCAGTGGCGACCGCCACGGTGGCATCCCGGGATCGGGCAGCCACAACCGCGTCACGGTCAGCCGCAAAAATGCGCAGCGCGGCCCTGATCAGGATGACCGCCAGCGGCAGTTCGACGAGCGTCGCCGTCAGCGCGGATACCCACAGGTCGTGGGGCCCGGCCGTCATCACGTCGAACCACGCATCGCTGATCAACAACACACCGGTGGTGAACGCGGTCAGCAGCATCAACTCCCGACGAAGGAAAACCAGCACCGCGGTCGCGACCATGAATGCGACAACCAAGACATCGAATCCCAGCGCGACGTAGTTCGCCGGCAGGGTGATCACCCAGAACACGATCCACGGGATCAGCCCGATCGCCCCGCCTACCATCAGCGCCAAGCGCAGTCGTCGCATTCGCGCCACCACCGGCGCCGAGACCAACTCGTCGAGCGGCCTTGAGCCGAATGGTCCGTTAGCCGCGCGTGTTGGGTCCACGTGTATCCACTGACGGTCGTCGGTAGCGTCGACGAAGAGATCGATGCGGTGCTGGGTGATCGACAGCCATTCGGTCGGGCCCAACTCGCTGCCGACCGCGTCGGCGATGCCATCCAGTCCTTTGAATGTTGTTGTCACCGGTCTTAATTGTCCTTTGGTCGGGATGGGTTACAGCTCTGACGACTTGGCTCGCTCACGCACCCGTTGTGCGAGAACCGTTCCGGCGTTCGGCTGGCAGCACCAGCATCCAAAGCGGCATATCCTGCGAGGAGATACGCTCAGTTGTCGACGCAGCCCCGCAGTCAAATGCCTCCGCGCGCAACGAGTTGCCCGGCGATCACATTGCGGAGGATCTCGTTGGTGCCCTCACCGACGATCATGAGGGGGGCGTCGCGGAAGTAACGTTCGACGTCAAATTCGGTGGAGTAGCCGTAGCCGCCGTGAATGCGGACCGCGTCAAGAGCGATCTCCATCGCCACTTCGGACGCGAATAGCTTGGCCATGCCGGCTTCCATATCGGCGCGATCGCCGCGGTCGTACCGTTCGGCCGCATACCTTGTCAGTTGGCGTGCCGCGGTGAGCTTGGTCGCCATGTCGGCCAGGTAGTTGCCTACAGACTGGTGTTTCCAGATCGGTTGCCCGAAGCTTTCCCGTTCTTGGGCGTAGCGCAGGGCATCCTCGAGCGCGGCTGTCGCGACGCCCAGAGCGCGTGATGCCACCTGAATCCTGCCAGTTTCAAGGCCTTTCATCATCTGCGCGAAACCTCTGCCCGACTGACCGCCGAGGATGGCCGACGTGGGCACCCTGCAGTCCTCGAACGTCAACTCGCATGACTCAACGCCTTTGTAACCCAACTTAGGCAGGTCTCGCGACACAGCCAGGCCCTGACCCTGTTCGACGAGTATCACTGAAATGCCTTTATGCTTTGGCGTCGCGTCCGGGTCGGTCTTGCAGAGCAGCGCGATCAGCCCCGATCGTCGGGCGTTGGAGATCCAGGTCTTGGACCCGTTGATAACGAGCTCATCCCCGGCGACCGTCGCGATGGTCTTCATATTCTGCAGGTCAGAGCCGCCTCCGGGCTCGGTGAGCGCCATCGTTGCGCGTAGCTCACCGGTGGCCATCAGCGGGAGGTATTTCTGCTTCTGTTCGGTGGTTCCGAACAGAGTGATCAGTTTCGCCACCACGGTGTGCCCGCCCATGGCACCGGCCAGGCTCATCCAGCCGCGGGACAGCTCCTGGGTAACTTCGACGTAGCACGGTGTGGAGACGGGTGTGCCACCGTGTTCCTCAGGAACAGCCAGGCCGTAGATCCCGAGGCGCTTCATCTGCTCGATCCACGCCTCGGGGTATTCGTTGGCGTGCTCGACATCGCGAACAGTGGGCTTTACGTCGCGGTCAATGAACGCCCGGACCGTCTGCACCAGCATGGCTTCTTCGTCGTTGAGCATAGTGGTCACTGCGCACCTTCCAGGTTTGACCTTCCAGACAACCGGACGATTCATCGCTGCAGACCGCAAATCTGCTGGGGTTGCTGTCCTTCTGTTCGTTTCTCCCTGTCATGCCTGACGTCGACCACGATGTCGATCTGACAAGGGATTGATGACTGTGTCGGCAATTGACGTCATCAGGCCAGACTCCTTGTGCTGCTGGTATTTAGGGTGCCGAGCGGCGGTAACCAGCGGCGGAAGCCCGATCATAAGACGATCACCCCGCGCGCGATACGGCCCGATTCCATGTCCTGGAAGGCGTTGACGGCGTCATCGAGCGAGTACTTTCGAGAGACCAAGCGATCTATCGGGAGCTTCCCCTCCATGAACAAGTCGACGGTGGCAGGTATGTCGACCTGTGGATTGATGGAGCCGCCAAATGTTCCTGTGAGCCGCTTTTGAAAGAGCAGACTGAAGACATCAACAGTGACCGTCGCCGAGACGTCGGTCAGCCCGATTGCGACCACCTCGCCACCGGTGTGGACGGCCGTAAACGCGGCCTCCAGCGTGCCCTTTGCTCCGACGGCGTCGAATGCATAGTCCGCACCCCAACCCGTGATGTCGAGTACAGCGGCTCCGACGTCTTGGAATGCCGAGTTGATGGTGTGCGTGGCGCCGAAATCCTTGGCCATCTCCAGCTTTTCATCCAGCAGGTCGATAGCGATGATCGGTGCTGCGCCCGCGGCGTTGGCGGCCATCACGGTGGCCAACCCGACGCCGCCCGCGCCGATGACGACCACGCTGGAGCCGGCACGCACCCCGGCGCGGCGATTCACCGCCCCGATCCCGGTCATTCCGCCGCACCCCAGTAAGGCGACCGTCTCAAGAGGTGCGTCCCTCCGGATCCTCACCGCCGCGGCGGCAGGGACCACGGCGTACTCCGCGAACGAAGACTGGCACAAGAACGAATTGATCTCCTCGTCGTTCTGGCTCAGTCGCGTCTTGCCGTCGAGAAGGGTGCCGGCGAACGCATTCTGCATGGTGGTCAGGCACAGTTCTCGACAACCGCGCGCGCACTGCGGGCATGATTCGCACCCGATGATGATCGACACGACGACGTGATCGCCGGCCAGCACGTCCCCGACGTTCCGCCCTACTTTGTCGACGATTCCGGCCCCTTCATGGCCAAGCACGATCGGCGTAGGTACCGGCATGCCGCCGTTGAGCACGGTGGCATCCGTGTGACACACCCCGCTGGCCACCATGCGAACCCGGACGTCGTTGGGTCCGGGCTCTGGGACGTCGAGTTCTTCGACTCGCATGTCTCGCTCGCCCCGCATGACCAAGGCTCTCATTGGCAACTGCCTCTCTGGGTAACCGCGACTCTGCGACTTTCGACTGCTCCGGTTCTTGATACCCGCTGCAAATCGTCGTCACACGTGCTTATAATCTACGCATAGAAGATTATAATGGGTAACACGGTAAAGACAAGCGGCAGTCGGCGGTCGGGAACCGCTTGAGCGCGTCGCGCGGATCAGAGAGTTGAGATGGACCGAACCCTTTTTAGCGAAAAGGGCCACCAGTTTCGAGCGCTCTGCCGACATCCCATGACGTCGCCAGTCGGCCCTGATCCCACCTTTCCGAGCATCGTGGCAAGTCGAGCACACACGACGCCCGACGTCGCGTTCGTGCGTTTTGAAGACGCTGTTCTCAGCTACGCACAACTGGATGCGCGCGCGGCCGCGGTCGCGGCCGGGTTCGCTGTACTCGGCATCACCAAAGGGGATCGGGTGGCCATCATCGCCCCGAACCGGATCGAGATGGTTGAGCTATTCTTCGGGCTCGCGAGGCTCGGCGCGGTCCAGTTGCCGCTCAACGCATTTCTCAAGGGTGAGTTTCTCCGTCATCAGCTGGCGAATTCGAAAGCTTCCGTCCTGGTGGTGGATGAGGCGGGTCTTGCAGCCGTTGGACCACTGATCCCGGTGCTGCCCGAGCTGCGCCACCTGGTCGTACTCGACGGTCCCGCTGGCGACGGGATCCACCTGCCCCATACGAACTACGCCGACATCCGCGCCGCACCGCCGGACGCCGCGCCCGCACCCGAGGTGAGCCCGACGGACACCGCCTCGATCATGTACACGTCGGGAACGACTGGACTTCCCAAGGGCTGTGTGCTCAGCCACGGGTATTACGTCCGCTCCGGCCGTCGGTTCTGCGAGGCGCTCCAGCTGACCGACGAGGACGTGGTGTGGTCGCCACTACCGCTGTTCCACGCCGGCTCGCACCTGTCGGTGATCATGCTCGCGCTGCTGAGCGGCGCCCGCCTTGCGATCGAACGGGAGTTCAGTGCCCGTGCCTGTATCACACGGGCTCGTGAAGTCGGCGCGACACTACTCGTCGGGTCCGGCGCAATCGGAGCTGCGCTGTTGAGCCTTCCCGTATCACCCGATGACCGCGACCATCCGATCAAGACGATGATGATCGTCCCACTGCCCGAAGAGGTTCAGGATCGTCTCGGTCAGCGGTATGGCTGCGATGTATTGACCGAAGGCTTCGGGCAGACAGAATGCACGCCGATCTCAATTGCGCCTCGCCTCTCGACCGACCGTGACCATGGCGGCTGCGGTCTGCCCGCCGCCGATCTCGATGTCACGTTGTTCGACGACAAACACCGCGTCGTTGCCAATGGTCACGCTGGGGAGATCTGTCTTCGACCACGCGAACCGCACGCAATGTTCGACGGCTACCTCGGTGAGGACGGGCGCACCGTCCTCGACCCGTTCGAAAACGGCTGGTATCACACCGGTGATTCGGCCAGATGGCGCGACAGCGGCCAGTTGATGTTCGTCGACCGTAAGAAGGACGCCCTCCGACGCCGCGGTGAGAACGTGTCGAGCCTGGAACTGGAGGCCGCAATCGCGCGACATCCCGGGGTCGCAGCGGTCGCTGTCCATGCGGTGCCGTCAAGCCAGACCGAGGACGACATCAAAGCGTGCATCGTGCCGGTGCCGGGCGCCCATCTCGATGCGGCGTCGTTGTTTGAATACCTGTCCACCCACATTCCATACTTCGCGGTCCCCCGGTACGTCGAGCTAGTCGACTCACTACCCACCAACGCGGTAGGACGAGTTATGAAACATGTGCTGCGCGATCGACAGTCCCCACACCTAACCTGGGATTTCGAAGCCCTCGGACTGGTCGTGCCACGCGCGGATCGCCGCTCGGCCAGTCCAGGTGGAGCTCTCAAAGCCGTTTTAGGCAAAGAAATTTCGCTTGGACGGATCTCTCGTCGCCGTGACGACCCGAGTTGAGGGGCCGCATCAAGCTACCCACTGAGTTGGCGGGCGGTGGGGCCCAAGGTGCCAGCATCCCGGTCGGACGGCTCCTGCCAAGAGCTCAACGGCGTTCCGCCCTCGGCGTAGAGCCCAACGGTCAGGTGGCTCGCCGCGGCATTCGGTCGCAACACCACGAGGACTGGCGCGAGCAGGGCTTGAGCCACCGATGCCTGACGCATGGCACTATGCGATGAAGCTGCTGCCGGAGCGCTGGAGCGCAGCGGAAGTCAACGATATCGTCAAGCAGATGCCGCGGGAGCTGGTTGGGGAAAGCTTTCTGATCGCCACCCCCGGCGAAGTCAGCGACCAGCTCAAAGGTTACGTAGATGCCGGCGTCAACGGGTGATGGCGCTCGACATACTTGTGTTCGTCCTCGACCCCGTTGACCAACTCTGCAAGTTCCTGAAGCGCGCATTGACAGTGGCAGCAACCGTCGAATCGCCGAATCCGTTGCCCAACTACGCCAGTCGCTGCGATGCACGGCTTCTCAATCCCGTAGTCTCCATCGCAAGTCTAACGCTATAGAGTCGCGAATCACGTTGCCCATCAACCTCGTAGCCTTATCTCACGCCGATTTTGTGAAATTCGTTGTATTACAACAGCTTCGCGCAGGTCTTCCTCCCTGCGCGAGCGCCCTGCCGCCAAGGTCGGATACGAGGTGTCCGGCGCCAAAGGGAATCTTGCACGGCAACATACCCTCGATTGTGCGGGTATGCGCACAACGAGGCCCCGCCAAATCGCGACGCGACTCAGCTCACTTGGGCGGCATCCGGATCGCACCGTCGAGTCGGATGGTCTCCCCGTTGAGCATGCCGTTGTCAATGATCGCTAAGGCCAGGCGCGCATACTCGTCGGGCTGGCCCAGCCGGTTCGGGTGAGGCACGCTGGCCGCCAGGGAAGCACGCATGCTATCAGGAAGCCTGCCCAGCAACGGGGTGTCGAAGGTACCGGGCGCGATGGTACAGACCCGGATCGCTTTGGAGGCCAAATCCCGCGCAGCGACAATGGTCATGCCCACGATGCCTGCCTTGGACGAGGCATAAGGGAGCTGACCGATCTGCCCCTCAAACGCGGCCACCGACGCGGTAAGAATGACAACCCCCCGATCACCGTCGAGCAGCTCGTTGGTTGCCATCTGAGCGGCGGCCAAACTCAACACGTTAAACGAACCAATCAAGTTGATTTCGACGATCTCGGAGTAGGCCTGCAGCGAACCCGGCGAGCCGTCCTTGTTGACCACGCGTACCGGACCGCCACGGCCGGCACAATGCACCACCGCGCGCAGCGGACCCGCATCGGCCGCTGCAGCCAGCGCGGCCGACATCTCCTCGGGGCTGCGGACATCGGCGGCCATGAACTGGACGGCATCACCGAGCTCCGTGGCCACTGTCTCGCCACTTGTGGAAGGCAGATCAGCTATGACCACCTTGGCGGCCCCGTTTTTCACTAGGCGTTCAACGGTGGCGCGCCCGAGCCCCGATGCGCCGCCAGTGACAACTGCCGTGATTCCCTCAATCTCCATGCGTTATAGATCCTTTCGCCGCTTCAGAGCAGCTCGATGATGGTGACGTTGGCCATTCCGGTCGTCTCGCAGACGATCCGCAGTGCCAAGCGACTTCGGTGGCCAGCGCATGGAGCAACGCGACCAGCGGGCGGGCACCTGACACGCCCAGCGGATGCTCCAGGGCTATCTCTCCCTCCGCGTGGATTGAGCCGGCGGGGGCAGCGTCGAAATACGCCACCCAGACCTTGGCACCTGAGCCAATGCTTCTATTACAACGACACATCGCTCTTCAATATCTACATATAGTAGATATGTGGGACATTGCTGTCCAGCTTTGGCCTGGGATGTCAGAGCGTGACGGTCCGCCTGAGGCCGAAGAAATCGAGAAATGGCGCGACGTCAGCCAGGGTCCCTTCGTCGAGCAGCCACTGCCGGCGCGTATAGGTGTCGCAGGTTGGTCGCTGCCCGGTTACCGACAACAACGGCGGTATTCTGCCCGGTCTCGGACATGTAATCGGCGGCGAACTGGATGCGGTCAGTTGGGTCGAGCGCGGCATTGAACTCAGCGATCCGCTGAAAGGTGCCCACCTGGGTATGCGGCAGGGCCTGCGCCCACCGGTGCACGTGGGTGAACTCGACACTGTCCCGCAGCTCGGGCCACAGCCGCATCAGCGTGCCCACGGCGATCTGGATCACCGCCTCATCCGACGTCTCGAACAGGGCCTCAGCGGCCGCGAGCTCGAAGTACAGGCTGAACTGGCCATGCCCCGCCGGGGCGCGAGCCGGGTCTTTACGGTGGTCCTGAAAGAACAACGCGATCTCACGCGACTCCGAGGGCGGCAGCAGCACCATGAACGCCGGGCAATCTGGCTGGCGGGTGGTCCCCACGGCCACGCAAATCGTCTTCGTGTAAGGCAACGCCGAGTGCAACGGCGCCAGCACGTCGCGCCGCCCTGGGCAGATAGCCACCGCCGCCGGCAGCGGGCAAGCGATCACGCAGGCATCGGCCAACATTTCGGTGTGACGCCCATCAGGTTCGGTATACGCCACCAGCACCCCGGCGGGCGTCTCTGTCACCCGTTGGGCATGGTGGCTTAGCCGCACGTCGAGCTGTTGAGCGACCGCCTCGACGATGCTCGCCGCTCCGCCCGCTGGGGATTGCCAGCCTCCGCCGAGCGCGTTGGCGATCCCGGAGAACAACTCAACTTTGCTTGTGCGCTCCGGATCGACGATAACCATGGTGCGTGTTAATGGGGCCACCACGTACTCGCCCAGCTCCGCGCTGAGCGCACGCATTGCGTAGGAGTGTGCGGTCTCGTCGTCGATCGGGGCGGCCTTGCTCAGGTCGGAGTAGTCCAGGCGCCCGCGCACCTTAGCGACCGCAACATCGAAGGCGAGCCGGGCAATCCGCAGCTTGCCCGCTGCCGAAAGCAGCCGCGTCGACATACCCGAACGCACCAACCGGTCGACGCGCAACTGGTAGACCTTGCCATCACGGACGATCCCCAGCCATGGCGGGCTGGGGACCATCTCCACGCCGAGCTCCCGGGCCAGCTCGAGGTAGGCCTCATATCCTGCGCCGACCGCGGTTGCGCCGAGGTCGAGCACGTAGCCCTGTGCCCGCAGCGTGCGGACACGTCCACCCAGCACCGGTTCGCTTTCCAGGACGACAGCATTCCAGCCGTCCCGTTGCAGGTGATACGCGGCCGTCAAACCGCTCAGACCCGCGCCGACTACCACCACAGACGGCTGGGAATCCATCCTTAGATGGTAGCAAGAATCTATGCACCGTAGATTATACGGTCCCGAAAATTCGGCGCCGGGACCGCTTCTGCGGTTCGCTCCCGTTGACGTGGTCCGCGACCTGAGGCCAGCGCTTTGGCTCTTCTACCGCGTGCTGGCGATGCATTCCAACCCAGTGACGATTCCGGCACCTTCGTGGCCTAGCACGATCGGGGTGGGGACTCGCACCGCGCCATTGAGGACCGTCAGATTGGTGTGGCATACCCCACTTGTGACCATCTGCACGCGTACGTCGTTGGGGCCGGGTTCGGGGAAATCCAGCTCCTCTAGCCTCATATCCCGCTCACCTCTCATGACCAAGGCTCTCATCGACCGACGCCTTCCTTGACGAGATGGATTGTTGCGAGACTGCGCTTCGGAATTTCCGAATTTACTTACTGTAGATTATACTGGAGGCCGCAGCAGATTTTTCCTGTGGCGCCATCTGTTGCCCTCGGGTCCCGCACAACGAGGCCGCGGCGGCCGGTCCCTGGCAGGTGACATTGCTCGCGCGTTCTCAACGGACTGTCGGGGAGCGTGTAAAGCTGCCCCATAGATTGCTTTCCCCATCTTACTGGGGTGGTTTGTAATCGCGGGTTACTTCCAGCGCCACGAGCCCTCGGCTAAACCGGAGGCCATCGCGCAGTTCGACCAACCCGACACGACGGCGATCCGCACCAACTGCTCTTCTTTATCCTAGACAGGCCCGTTCGCGTCGGACGGAGTCGTCGGTTTCTGGATGCCAGTGATGGTTTCATATTTTGGCCCCCCTCGTCACGTTCGCACTGATCAGCCGCCAGATCCTCAAATCGCTTCCCGCCGCAGACTTCTCCAGCAATGCCGCCACGACGATCGCAGCGGCCACTCACTGAGCGTGGCAAGCATCATGACCCATCGCCGTGTCGGGGGGTGCATGGTCAATCGAGTCCGTGGTCACCTCGGATGCATCCCGCAATGGTGCGACCGCGGCGATGCCATCCGCTCGCACCACGGGGCCGACGGCGTCGTCAACGCCCGGCGAATCCGTGCGCAAGGGTTCTCGCGGCACGGTCGCCTGACACCAGTGCCGAGTTCGTGGTTGACCCGCCCAGGTAGTCACCCGCAAAGCGGACACGAGTGCCGTGCGGTGTGAGGGAGTGAAATCGGGCCAACGCGCTCCATGTGCCGGGCTTGCCCATCAACAAGCCAGGCTTCCAGCGGCTCACGTCGTGAAACAGGACGTGGTTCTCAATCCCCGGCAGGAGGAGATTTAATCCCTTGATCGACTCCATTGCGACCTGTTCGTCGTCCAGATGACCGCGCTTCTCATACCACTCGGTGAGCCACAGGCTATTGAGGAGGCCTTTGCCCTCCGGAGCGCGACCGTGAGCCTTGTTGTGCTCGAAAACGGCCGTCGTCATATCCGGGTGCTCGCTCGTCGGAATCTGGACGAACACGGCGGTCTCGGCGGGCACGGTGTCGATCGCCAGGCTGATCGACCAGAGTGTGGAGTATTGAAGCGAGGCAATGATTTCGCGTTGCT
>Ga0306922_10002026_pt1 | contig 18708 bp, 19 predicted proteins | sample sta12Cox44000082_FD_203758 | JGI IMG/M metagenome (GOLD analysis project Ga0306922, IMG submission 203758) | Lab enrichment of tropical soil microbial communities from Luquillo Experimental Forest, Puerto Rico - statoxic.12C.oxic.44.000.082 (v2)... | ecosystem: Environmental > Terrestrial >... | reverse complement strand
CTCGCGATAGCGTTTGTATTCGCCGCTGTTACGGTGGACAGCCTGCGTGGCTCTTCTTCGCCCCTAACTTTTTTGTGTCCAGCTTATTTGGGGTTTTGGGGCATGGCTCATCTCTGCTTTCCTCAAGACAGAAAGCCTAAGCCCCCAGCAAAAGACCCTACCGCTTGTCCTGCCTCTCCTTCTCGTCGTCTTTAGCGAGACACGAACTTTTGAGGTGGGGCATGTCACCTTTGGTGTGCGGCTTGGTTCTTGATTTGCGCGCTTTGCGTTTGGTTTATGCGAAAGAACCAAATCAATGTGGGCTTGCACGAAGAAGAGCGAAAGGTCCACGACATTCGGCGCTCCTCGCAGTCGCTCTGTAGAAATGAACGGAACTGCCGGTTATCGGCGACATCAGCAGGCTGAGGCTTTGCATGTGACAACAGGTAGGGGCGAGGTGGGCCACACCATCACCCGATTAGGCTTTTTCGGGTAAACGTGAGGTGACAATCGCACGGGTAAGTAATGCAACACCTGGTTTCAAGGGATGCTCGCGTATGGGTGGGGTCGTTTTTGAGATTCTTCTTCGAAGTTCTATTCAGCTCCGACCTGCAAGGCCGGAGGCCGGCTTCCCGGCCCAGTCAGCCTACACAAAGAGCCACTCTCTTCCGGAGAGTGGCTCCGTTGACGAAGCAGGACATCGGGCCCAACTCCGTTACCTATGAGGTGCGATCACCATAAGCAGTGGAGTAGCTCGCACTATTTCAGAATCAATCGGTGAGTTTCAAAATCCTGCGTTTTGTGGCCCGACCCCTGGTGTTTTAAGTTGACGTCCATCGTAAATTCAGGCCAGCTTTAAATTGCAAGCGTTATGTTTATGGTCTAAGAGCTTGCGAGCCTTACGATGGTCTTCGCTGGTCCCACTTCGCCTCACCTGCATAGGTCATTCGAGACCTCAGTTCACACTCCTGGCTTTAAGTGCTTTGTCCGTACTTTCAGACCACTTTATCTGGTTGGCTGGTGGCAAACTGCAATCGTTCAGTGCCACTCCGAGACTGGGATAAGTCTTGGGGTGTTCGCCCGGCTCCGACATCGGAACGGCACGAAGCTGGATGTGTTGCAGACGGTACACGATACTTTGTGTTGGGAAATCAACCAATCAGGGGTGGCTGGGGCAGACTTGGCTAGCGCCTTTTCAAATGCGTACTCCTCTTTACGGGAAGCGAACCTCGTCGATGGTTGGGTGGATCCTAAATCTCTTGCAACCAGCGTGGTCACTTGGTACTCGGGAACGAAGGCGAAGGCAGTCGGCGGTGGCGTCGTCTGAGGGATCTTGGTACAGCACTACCCCAGATGCGCTCACGGTGAACGTGGAGTACTGAAACTAGCCTCACTCATCGCCATACGCCAGCCGCCGTACAGACCAGTAGCCAGCCACTAGGCATTGTAACGAGTGATGTAAAGACAGCAAGTTCGTGATCTTCTTTCGCAGAGCTGTTCCACGCGTCCCGCCGCCTCTCCATATAGGCGTCGTACTCGGTATCTTTAAGACAGAGCTTGTGAGCTGCAAGGAATCTTCTCTGGGCGTTACTCTCCTCAACTTGAAACGTCAGCACATAAACGCCTATAGTCCACAGCACTGAGGCAACGATTCCCGATATCTCGCCAACCACCCAGGCGAAAGTGCATTTTAGCTCCGAGATTTAGCGATCACCACGTCTGGTACAGAGAGCGACGACCGCCCTCTATCTCCGAGGATGTGGGGCCACATGGGCAGCCCCGCGGCATCGTCCATCCGTCTCAATCTTGGGGACGCAGGAGAGTTCGATGAGCAACCTATATGGAACTACTTAGAAAGTCGATGCGTCTTTCAGATTGTTGATCCAACCTTGATGCATTTCTGCTGGGTGGCCGGAAACGAGAATGCTGCTATTGATTATGCGGTAGCGGGGGACGGCGACAAGAGAGAACGACTCACCACGGAACCACCCATGCAGAATTAGGTGCGCACGGCTGGAGAAAGATATCGCAGCTCGCCATCCTGCAGCCGGAGATTTCCCTAAATCTGTCCAGTCTGCCACCCAGGCAGCCGTCAATTGTTTGGGCGTCGAGCCGCTCCGGAAGCCCACTTACGTGGCCAGGCTCTTAGAGATAATCGCCATCGTCTTCTCGTCCGGCCCGTAGCTGTCCGTCATGTAAGAGTAAAGGGTGGCCTGCTAAGTCCCGAACGCTTAGCAAAGTTCTCAATCGGTTCTCAACAATCTGAAAGACCAATCAGGCTCCTAGGTAGTTCCATGGCGGCAGCACAGGGAGGAGCTCACTTTTGTCAACTGTGATTCTATGCATTGATGACGACCACACAGCGCTCGCCGTTCGTCGCCTGCTGTTATCGACGAAGGGATATACCGTGTTGACCGCTGCCAGCTCGGAGGTCGCCCTAAAACTGTTTAATTGCAATCACATAGACCTAGTGATTAGCGACCATTGGCTGGCGGATGGTACTGGGGCAAAACTCACGTCGGAGATGAAACGACTTCAACCGAGAGTGCCTGTTGTTCTCTTGACCGCATGGGCGAGTGTGCCGCCGGGATACGATCATGCTGACAGATTACTCAGCAAGTGCATAGCGCCCGAGGAGTTTCTAACTGAAATTGCAAACCTGCTCTCCTGTCACAGCGAAAAAACAACGGGTTCCCAGATATCAATTCCATCGCCGCTTGTCGCTTGAATGACCTGTGCATTACCCAGAGATTCAGCGATACGCCGTTCCCCATGTAGGAATGGTCCCTATCGTAGGTAGCCCGAGTCTGGGCACTGGATGCGTGCGACGGATGCGATCCGATCTACCATCGTATGAGGGCTGGTCCAGCATCAGTCACGAAGAATTCTGACTGGGCTGCGGCGTCAAACGAACTTCGCTCATAGGCTCGGTGCCATCGACGGGCAAATTGAGCCGCTTCAGCGGTGGAAACTAACGCCCAGACGCTACCGCCGAATCCGGCGCCGAATGCCGATGCAGCGTAGGCACCGAGTGATGAGGCTTCCTTAGCAAGCCAAGTGGTTTCCGGGACCTGGTTCCTGAGGAGTGATTCGGCTGCGACCTGGGATTCGTTCACCAACTGCCCGAAGCATTCTAGGTCGTTGCGGACTAGTGCATCAGAAGCTCGAGGAATTATCTCCTCCGATTCCTTCCAGAATTGTTCGAAACGATCGAGAAGCCACGCGAAATCAGCATTCTTGCTGGTGGCTTCACGCAGGGCTGCGCGAATGCTATCTGTCGAGTCAGCCGAGGCGGCAGCCTCGGCCAGTGTCATCGCATTCGATCCCGAGCGGGTGCGCCACAGTTCGAGAATCGATCTGATACCCTGCGAGGCTCGGTTATACCGACCCATAGCCGAGCCCTTCTTGTCAGCAACTACGCCGCTTACGCCAATGATAAAAGTGCAATTATTAGGCAGTCGTACGGTTCTTTCCAACCGCACCGGACTGAAGGAATACTGCTTCAGCCTTCCCGGTTCGCTACAGAGGATTGCCGTGTGGTCCTCGCTGCCGCCGAATGTACCGACTCCCGCATCACCCGTGAGCAACTTGAACGTCTGCCCATTTTCGATGCAGCCTAAGTAACCGGCCAGATCCTCCGCGGTGATGATGTTGGCACGATACTCCTCGCACTCCTCGAGCCGATTCACCGCGCTCAGCACGACGTACATGGCGACCACCAGCGCGCTCGAGCTGCTCATCCCGGCGGCGGAAGGCAAGTCGCTGGCCATCGCGATGTCGGCGCCGCGCAATTGATGCGGAAAGTTGAGCGCCAGCCGGCGCGCGACAACTGCGGCGTATCCCCTCCACGACGAATGCGGCACCAACAATTCAGGAGAAATCGTGAACTCAAAAGCCTGCCTGCGGACAACATCGTTGATGCGCACGAGCGGGTCATTACGCGGAATCGCTGCCACGCAGAATCCGCGCTCAGCTGTGCATAGCAGACTGCGTCCGCCAGCATAGTCGGTGTGCTTGCCCAGAACCTCGATCCGTCCCGGCACGAACCAGCACATGACCTCGCCGCCGCCTGTCGCCGAAAGCTCGCGCTCCGCCTTCGCAAACAGATCCGACTTCTTCCACGCCTCTCCTTGGCTCATGCCGGCGGCGATCAAGCGTGCGGCGACGTCTGAATTCATAACCGCACCTCGACGTTACGCAACCGGGCAGCAACCTCAGCAATGTCAGACCGGCGCGAGAGGTCCAACACTCCCGCGCGGCAAATCGCGGACTTGAACTTCGCGCCCTTCTGGATCGCCAGCCTCACTGCCGCAGGCAGCTCGAGCTCGCCACGTTGCGAACGCGGAACCTCGCGGCACGCGGCGAAGATGTTCGGCCCAAATCGCCAAAAGTTCATGCTGACCAGTTTCCCCGCGCCGAAATCAGTAGCCAACGAAACGCCCGGCTTCTCCACGATATCTGCTAGAAATCCGTCGGGATCGACCACGCAATAGGCGAACGCGCGAATGCGATCTTTCGGAATGTTGCTCTCGCGGATGAGCGCTTCAGCCGAAAATAGCACCGTTCCTGGCTGTCCCATGCTCTGAATCAACGACAATGCCTCAGCGGGATAGTAGTTGTCTCCGTTGATCACGAGAAACTCATCGGCGTCGGCGAACTCCTCCGCAGCCACCACCGCGTTAGCTGTACCCAACGGCTCCCGCTGAGTGGCGAAGGCCACTTTGATGCGCCGCACTTTCAAATTCGTGTAATACTCCCGCATTGCCTCATGTTCTGGTCCGATCACCAGGCACACCTGCCCGAATCCCGCGTTCGCCAGCCCGCTCAACACGTAATCTAGAAACGGCCGCCCGACTGGAATCATGGCCTTTATCCCAGCCTCAGCCGCAGTCGATTGTGAAGCATCCAACGCGGCCGCCGCGTCCTCGCGTCGCATGCGCATTCCCAGCCCGCGCGCCAGAATCAAGCACTTCGTGATGTTCCCTGAACTACTCACGGTTCGCCAGACAGTCTAAAGCAGCCGTCAATCGCTTTCTGCCCGCGGCGATGAATTACAATCACCGCGACCATGAATGGCTGGTACTACTTCTGGATGGCGAACTTCCTGATCGCGGGCTCCGCCTTCGCCGTCATCACTCTCATTGTCCTAGTGCTCGGTCTGCGCGATCTGCGCGGAATGTTTGCCAATCTTCGGACTGAGGCTCACCGGCCTCAATGATCGGCACCCACTTCTCCGCACTCGACTGGATCATCGTCGTCACCTACCTGGGCGCCACTCTCGCCACCGGGCTCTACGGCCGCAAGTTCGTGGGCGGCATCGCCGACTTCCTCGTTGCCGGACGTGAGCTCGGAACATTTCTCGCCGTCGCCACACTGGCCGCGACCGAGATCGGCACCATCACCTTCATGTATTACGCCGAACTCGGCTACAAGACTGGCTACGCCTCCTTCGTCAACGGACTGATCGCCGGATGGGTGATGATCTTCCTGGGCCGCACCGGCTTCATCGTCAAACGGTTGCGCGCCATGCGCCTTATGACGGTGCCGGAGTTCTTCGAGGTCAAGTTCAGTCGCAATCTGCGCGTCTTCACCGGAATTCTCGTCGCCACAGGCGGCCTCCTCAACATGGGTGTCTTCCTCAAGGTGGAAGGCACTTTCCTCGCCATTATCTCCGGAATCTCCCTCAACCACATCAAGGCCGTGATGACCGGTATCCTGCTGCTCGAACTCATCTACACCGTGCTCGGTGGCATGGTGTCGATCGTCATCACAGATTTCATTCAGTTTGTCGCGTTGAGTGTGGGTACGATCCTGGTGACGATTTGGTCGGTGCACGCCGCCGGTGTCTCTCGCATGTACGACGCCGTACGCCAGGCCATGGGCGACGGCGGCTTCAACCCGTTCACCAACCCCCACTACGGATGGGCATACATTGCGTTTCAGGTGCTGATCTGGTTGGCGGTGCACACCTGTTGGCAGACCACGGCGATGCGCACCTTCTCCACGCGCAGCCCCGAAGTCACCAAGCGCGTCTTCTCGTGGGCAGGATTCATCTTCCTCGGCCGCGGCATGATGCCCATGATGTGGGGCATCGCGGCGCTCGCCATGCTCGGCCCCGCACAGAATTCGGTCGAAGCCATGCCGAAGATGCTGGCCACGATCCTCCCCTCAGGCGTGCTGGGCCTGGTCGTCGCCGGAATGCTGGCCGCCACCATGTCGGTAAACAGCTCGTACCTGCTGGGCTGGAGCGCGATCATCGCCCAAGACATCATCCTGCCACTGCGCCACCGTCCGCTGACCTCGCTGCAACAAGTCATGCTCAATCGCGGCGCCAACCTGGGCGTCAGCCTCTTCGTGATGGTCTACGGGTTGTGGTACACCTTGCCTGGCCCGACGTATTTCTACCTCAACATTACAGCAACGATTTATCTCTCGGGCACGCTGGTCGCCGTCATAGCGGGCCTGTTCTGGAACCGCGCCTCCACCCTGGGCGGCTATCTTGCCATGGCCGGTGGAGCCGTTGCGACCATCGGCTTCTTCTTCTTCAAGACTCCAGCGAGCTACGCGGGTGCAGGCGCCTTCGGGCTGGCAGCGATTGGTATGGTGGTGGGATCGCTGATGACTGGACCAAAGGCCGCGCCGGTGACTTCCTAAGGTCGATCCATGAACGCTTCTCTTCGCGCATTCATACTTGTCATGATCGCGCTGGCGTTGGCTGGATGTGCCCTCGCGCTGGACACGCCGGTGTACTTCTCCCCCGATCCCGGCGTCGCCAAGTGTAAGATTCGGCGAGACGGCTTTGTCCTGCGGAACGCGACCGTATCGCTGGACGCATCAATTTCTGGCGGCCAGGTCGATACTCTGGCATTCAACAACCTGATTCCGAATGAAACCACGCCACAAAAGATGCTTCCGTTCGTACTGTTGCTCGGCGATGGGAGCGTACTCTCAGCTTCGAAATTGAAAGTCGTTGTCCCGCCGAAGCTGGTCGACCTCACGGCTCACTCTGACGCCTCGCGTTTGTCCGAGCGGATTCCAGGCAAGTCGGTTGTCACAGAATTTGGGGATTCAGGCAGCCGGCTGCACATCGTTTGGCAACTCATTCTCCGCGACGGCTCCAACTACATGCGCCAGGAAGTCGCAATTGCTGCCAAGGGGAACGACGTTCCGATCCGCCAGGTCAGGCTTTTAGATTGGAATTCCGGAAACGCGCGCACCGTCGGTACCGTCAGAGGGTCGCCCATCGTCGATGGAGCGATCTTCGCCGGCATCGAAGACCCACTTTCGACCTGTGCCGTTGCCGGTGAGCGAGCACGTTGTTGGGTTGAGCGCGAGCTTCCACTGAAGGCCGGTCAGTCAGTCACCTACAGCTCCGTCATCGGAGTAGCTCCTGCCGGACAATTCCGGCGTGCCTTCCTGCATTACCTCGAGCGCGAGCGCGCGCACCCGTATCGCACCTTTCTGAACTACAACTCCTGGTATGACCTCGGCTATTTTAGCAGTTACGACGAGGGCGGGGCCCTCAGCGTCATCAATACCTTCGGCAGCGAGCTGACGAAGAAGCGTGGTGTGCCGATTGCATCGTTTCTATTTGACGACGGCTGGGATGATGCTTCCACGCTCTGGCAATTCAACGCCGGCTTTCCTGACGGTTTCACGAAACTGCGCGCAGCCACCGCGGCCTACAACACGGCTCCCGGAGTGTGGATGTCACCGTGGGGAGGCTACGGCAAGCCCAAGCAGCAGCGCGTCGCCGCCGGACAAGCGGCGGGCTACGAAACTGTGCAGAATGGGTTCGCACTGTCCGGCCCCCGGTACTACGCAGCCTTTCGCGACACCTGCTTCAAGTTCGTGCGCGACTACGGCGTCAATCAGTTCAAGTTTGACGGCACCGGCAACGCCGACCGAGTCGCCCCGGGCAGCAGTTTCGACAGTGACTTCGCTGCCGCTATCCATCTCATCGGAGAGCTGCGCGCACTCAAGCCCGGCCTCTACATCAATCTCACCACGGGCACGTATCCGTCTCCGTTCTGGTTGCGCTACGCCGACTCCATCTGGCGAGGTGGCGAAGACCACGAATTTCTTGGAGTCGGTCCCAAGCGCGAGCAGTGGATCACCTATCGCGATGCCGACACTTATGCCCACATAGTGCTGCTGGGACCTCTTTATCCGCTGAATTCGCTCATGCTGCACGGCATGATCTACGCCAAGCACGCGAAGAATCTGGACACCGATCCGCAGCGCGACTTCAAAAACGAAGTCCGCGACTACTTTGGCAATGGCACGCAGTTGCAGGAGATGTACATCACGCCCTCGCTGCTCTCCACCGAGAACTGGGACACGCTTGCCGAAGCCGCTGCCTGGTCCCGCGCCAATGCCGATGTCCTGGTTGATACGCACTGGATCGGTGGAGACCCTGCGTTGCTCGAGGTTTACGGATGGGCATCATGGTCGCCCAAGAAAGCGATCCTCGTGTTACGCAACCCCTCCGATAAGCCGCAGGATGTCGCCATCGACATCGAGAGGGCGTTCGAGCTGCCCGCGAAAACACCACGCGCGTACACGCTCCACAGCCCTTGGAAAGAGGATCACGAGCAGCCTGGCGTTAGCGTCGTCGGGGGCCAGCCCCATATGTTCTCGCTCAAACCTTTCGAAGTGCTGGCGCTCGAAGGCGCGCCGACAAAGTAAAAGAAGATGTGGGTGCCCCCATCCTCTCCCTTTGTTGGGAAAGGGTGGGTTCGACAGTCTCTCACAAAGGATGCAGTTTGGGCCGATCTCTTCAGTTCGCAGTAGTTCTCGCTGTCGTCGTTCTGACCTTCGGTACAGGCGCCAATCCCATTCCTCTGCGCCACAGGCTTCAAATCTCCGGCCGCCAGTTTGTTCTTGACGGCAAGCCTTTCCTGATCATCTCCGGCGAAATGCACTACGCACGTATTCCGCGCGAATACTGGCATGATCGCCTCAAGATGGCGCGCGCGATGGGACTAAACGCCGTCTCCACCTACGTTTTCTGGAACCTCCACGAACTCAAGCCCGGGGTCTTCGACTTTTCTGGGCAACTCGATGTCGCCGCCTTCATTCGTGCCGCGCAAGATGAGGGACTCTTTGTGATCTTGAGGCCCGGCCCCTACGTCTGTGCCGAGTGGGACCTCGGCGGCCTTCCCGCGTGGCTATTCGCCGATCCAACGATTGTTCTGCGCAGCGATGACCCGAAATTCATGCAGCCCGTCGCGCGCTGGCTCAAGCGCCTCGGACAGGAGCTCGCTTCGCTGCAAGCAACTCACGGTGGCCCGATCCTCGCGGTGCAAGTCGAAAACGAGTACGGTTCCTTCGACAGCAACCGCCAGTACATGAAGCACGTCTACACCCTCATCGCGGCTGCCGGTTTCAGCGACTCGCTGCTCTACACCGCCGATGGTCCCGAGCAGTTGCCGAACGGCACCCTGCCTGGTGTTCCTGCCGTCGTAAACTTCGGACCCGGTGAAACGCAACATGCCTTCGAAACTCTGGCGGCGTTTCGTCCCAACCAGCCGCTCATGGCTGGTGAATACTGGGCCGGGTGGTTCGACCACTGGGGCGGCAAGCACGCTCAGACCGATGCCGCCCTGCAAACGAGCGACCTGAAGTGGATTCTGTCGCAGGGCTACTCCGTGAACCTCTACATGTTTCACGGAGGCACGACCTTCGGCTTCATGAACGGCGCCAATTTCGACAAGGCCTACGAGCCGCAAACTAGCAGCTACGACTACGATGCTGCGCTGGATGAATCAGGCCGCCCCACGACAAAGTACTTCGCCTTTCGCAACGCAATGGCGGCGCACGATCCATCGATCAAACTGCCGGACGTGCCACAAACGGCGCCGTTCATCACGATTCCTCAAATTACACTGAGGGAAACGAGTTCCCTTTGGGACAACCTAGCCCAATCTATTGACGCGAGCGACCCGCGCTCGATGGAAATGCTCGGCCAGTCCTACGGCTACATCCTTTATCAAACCGAAGTCACCGGACCGATCGACGGCGAGCTCCACCTCGAAGCCATGCAGGACTATGCCAAGGTCTACTTGAATCGAGCGGAGCAGGGCACACTCGACACTCGTCTGGGGCAGAACACACTAACGCTTCACTCCAGCGCGACAAAGAACTCACTCGAGATTCTTGTCGAGAATGGCGGACGCATCAACTTTACTAAGCGTCTGCGCGACCAGCGCAAAGGCATCGCCGGACCGGTCACACTGGCGGGCAAGGAGTTACATTCCTGGCGAATCTATCCACTCCCCATGAATGACCTGCACTCCGTCGCGTTCAAGCGGGCGGAAACCCAAGTGCATGGTCCTGCTTTCTGTCGCGGAACCTTCGCGCTCGCCAAAACAGGCGACACCTTTCTCGACATGAGGGGGCTCACGAAAGGTGTGTCGTGGGTAAATGGGCATCTGCTCGGTAGGTTTTGGGACATTGGTCCGCAAGAGACATTGTTTGTACCAGCACCGTGGCTCCAAGTTGGACCGAACGAGGTTGTGATATTTACGCTTGGTGAGACAAAGAATGCTACTTTGCGCGGAATACCATCCCCCGTTGTAGGCCGCTAATTTCTCCTGATGCGTAAGCAAGGCGCCGTACTGCGGCCAAGAGCACATTGATGGTGAATGGAGTCAGATTCTGCTGCTTCAAGAAGAACCGGTGCTGAAGCACAACCGACAGCTGGAACGCCAAGCGTGGCGCCTAGCGGACCCAGCCAATCAACTTGTCAATCGCATGACGGTATGATTCCTTGGAACTCGCTGCCGCGAGCGAATGCAACACGGCGTTTCTCGATTGTTCTAGATTGAGAAACCGAAGGACTATTTTGGGCTTGCGAAATTTCGCTGTTTCCCGCCGACGTGCCACACTAGCCGCCTGCGGAGCCGCGGTTCCGTATGGCGGTCCATTCTTGGCTGTCAAAATGACGCGAAGTTTCGGCTCTCCGTTGAGTAAGTGAAAACGGGTAAGACTTGGCTTTCTGCTCGTCCAGCCCGACACGGCCGTCGCGTTGCGGTCAGCGGCGAACCCCAATGGCAGGGCATCGGGCAACGCGTCGCTGAGTTCACCTCATTCTCTGATTTATAATCCGCCGAATCCCACACTTCGGGATGCGGTCATGAAATCGGCGATGACTCCCTTGGATTTCCTCTCTCGCAACGCTAGCGCATACCGTGACTGCACAGCTGAAGTGGATGGCGTCCGGCGTTTCACCTATGCCGAGATGCAGTGCCGAGTGCACTCTTTCGGGGCGGCTTTGCAACGGACCGGTATTGCCCCTGGAGATCGGGTTGCTGTGCTGGCACGCAACGGTCTGCTGCCCCTAGAAGCCCACTTTGCGGTGCCGCTGATCGGCGCCGTTCTGGTCATGCTGAATATTCGGCTGCAGAGCGGAGAGTTGGCCACCATCCTGAACCACAGCAGGGCAAAGATCTTGCTGGGCGATGCGGACCTGCTCGCACCGGTAGGGCTACTTCGGGCGGACATTCCGCAAGTGCAGCGCTTGGTCTCTGATTACGAAGGCTTTCTCTTGGAGGCGGACCAACCTGTTGTGCCCCAAGTTCTGGAAGAGGACGATGTCATCTCGATCAATTACACCAGCGGCACGACCGGTGTGCCCAAGGGCGCGATGTACACGCATCGCGGTGCCTACCTCAACGCCATCGGCGAAATCATTGAACACGGGCTCTCGTATCGATCTGTTTACCTCTGGACATTGCCGATGTTCCACTGTAACGGATGGTGTTTTCCTTGGGCAGTCACGGCGTTGGGGGCGCGACACGTATGTCTTCCTGAAGTGAACGCTGAGCACGCGGTCAAGTTGATACAAGAAGAGGGCGTCACACACGCCTGCGGCGCTCCGGTAGTGGTGCGGACCTTGACGGAGTACTGCTCGAGCCGCGGTATTCGGTTCAATCCCGAGCTAAAGATGGCCATTGCAGCAGCACCGCCACCTCCTGCGGTAATTCGGGCGGCCGAAGCGATCGGTATCCAATTGACACATGTTTATGGGCTGACAGAAACGTACGGCCCACATTGCGTATGCGCCTGGCACAAGGATTGGGATGATGCTCCGTTGGAAAGGCGTGCAGTGCTTAAGGCGCGTCAGGGCGTGCCTTACGTGGTTTTCGGAACCGACATGAGGGTGGTGAATGAAGCAATGCAGGATGTTCCCGCAGACTCACAAACCGTCGGAGAAGTGGTCATGCGCGGAAACAACGTCATGCTGGGTTATTACCGCGACACCGATGGGACCGCGAACGCTTTCCGTGGCGGCTGGTTTCATTCCGGAGACTTGGCAGTCATGTACCCGGACGGCTATATCGAGGTACGCGACCGAGCCAAGGACATCATCATCTCAGGCGGCGAGAACATTTCGTCCCTGGAAGTGGAGCGCGTGCTGTACGAGCATCCAGCCGTGCTCGAGGCAGCCATTGTCGCTCGGCACGACTGCAAGTGGGGCGAAGTGCCGCACGCCTACGTAGCGCTCAGACAGGACACCGCCGCCACCGAACAGGAGTTGATCGAGTTTTGTCGCGCGCGTCTCGCCCACTTTAAATGTCCTAAAGCGGTACACTTTGGTCCATTGCCCAAGACGTCAACCGGTAAAATTCGCAAAAACGTACTCCGTCAAGAGTCTCGAGCTACCACAGAAGGAGTTTCTTAATGTCGGTTTTCCATACCGCAACCGTAGGCAAATACGAGAACATTCTGCTCGACACCGACGGACCGATTTCGATTGTGACACTGAACCGGCCACAGCGGCGAAATGCCCTCTCACTCGAGCTAATGACCGAGATGATCGCGTGCCTGGACGAAATTGCTCGTGACCCCAACGTGCGCGTTGTCTTGCTGCGCTCCGCAGGCAACGTGTTCTCTTCAGGTCACGATTTGAGCGAGATGGTGGGACGCAACATCAACGAATATCGGAAGGTCTTCGATATCTGCACTGAGCTGATGACGCGTATACAGTCTATCCCGCAGCCTGTAATTGCAGAGGTACAAGGCATCGCTACCGCCGCCGGATGTCAACTGGTAGCGACTTGCGATTTAGCGGTCGCCTCCGATCGTGCGGCCTTTGCGACTCCGGGTGTGAAAATCGGGCTGTTCTGTACTACACCCATGGTCGCACTGAGCCGGGCCGTGGGACGCAAGCGGGCTCTGCAGATGCTGCTCACGGGCGAGATGATTGACGCCCCGACGGCCGCCGAATGGGGACTGATTAATCTGGTCGTACCCGCCGCCGATTTGGTAGAAAAGAGTCGTGAACTCGCCTTGCGCATTGTTGAGGCAAGCGCGTTGACAGTCGCACTGGGCAAACAGGCATTCTATGCCCAGGTCGATCTGGACCAGCCAAAAGCCTATGCGTATGCGAAGGAAGTAATGAGCATGAACTCGCTCGCCGTCGACGCACAGGAAGGCATCTCCGCCTTTCTTGAGAAGCGTCGCGCGTGTTGGACGGGAAAGTAGAATCACGGAGCGGCTGCATTCGCGAAAAAGGCCTCGTGGGAACGAAGTAACCCGCTTTTGTTTGAGGTCGGGGCAGGGTGCATCTTAAGGACGCCAGTGAGAGGCGCATGGCCCATGGTAGGGCAGCGTTCTAACAAACCAAGCAGCGAACCCGCCATTTTTTAGAATCAGCTCGACCGACAAGCTCGATTTACACTGGCTCCGGCATGCAGATTCCGTGGTACATCGGATGGCCGATTGCAATTGGGTTCGGCGTCGGCGTTCTGCTTATGGTTGCGAGCCGCGCTGCATATTACCCGATGAAGTATCCAAGTGGGTTTTGGGAGCTGCAGAGCAAACTATGCGCCGAGGATGTCTGGCTTCTCACCTCTGATGGCGTCCGCGTTCACGCGTGGTGGGTTAGGGCGCCGCAGGCTTCTCTCGTTACACTATATTTGCACGGGAATGCCGGAAACGTGACTCACCGCTTTCTGCCAATCCGCGAAATCACCGCCGCAGGCTCGTCGGTTTTGATCATCGATTACAGAGGCTACGGAAAAAGCGGAGGCTCTCCCAATGAACACGGCCTGTATGCAGATGCCGATGCGGCATATCTATATTTGCTGGATCATGGGTATAGTGCCCGGCACATAGTCTTGCAGGGCGAATCGCTGGGCACGGCCGCGGCGGTGGATCTTGCATCCCGAAAGGAGTGTGCTGGCGTCGTGCTCGAAGCCGCATTCACGTCAGGGCGCGATGTGGCCAATACGGTTCTGCCCGTCATTGGCCCCCTGCTGTTTCGGGGTTTCGACTCGAAAAGTAAGATCGCCAAAATCCACGCACCGCTGCTATTCTTCCACGGTGACCGCGACGAAATCATACCTTTGAAACTTGGTCGCAGCTTGTTCGAGGTCGCACTGGAGCCGAAGTGGTTCGTCGAAATTCCTGAAGCGGGTCACAATGATCTGGTTGAGACAGCAGCATCGGCTTATCGCGAGAGGCTGCATGAATTCTACGGCTATCTGCAATAGAAGTCTCAGAACGCCGTCGCTGGGATCTGCTGTTTGCATAACAAAATGAGCGCTTTTTCCGGCGTTCTGATGAGAAGGGCGATGTGCGTCAGGGATTCATCGAACAAGCGCAGTACGATGTACTCTGCAAGCAGGCAGGGGGTGAGCGTTGTCGGCGTACTTTGCTGGCTCTGGGTACACATGCGGATTCCGCTAGGGAGAACTGCTGAGTCTCCGTTGCTCTCAAGTCGATTTGGCTGATCGTGTCCTTCGACTTCATAAAACCAAGTCCGGCGAATCCCGTCATGCAGTATTGACTGCCGAGTGCTTCACCTTAGTGCAAGCTTGTATGATGAGCAAGAGAGAGCCGATTTTCTGTTCACGTATCCGAAGGGGATCGTGTGCGGGACTTCCATAAGCCTTGGGCACGGATAACCAGGGCTGCGGGTGTGCCGAACCTGCTCTTTCAAGATTTGCGAAGAAGCCGTCTGGTTGAGCTCCGCAAAAGGAACAAACAGTAGCAATTGACCTCGCATTTGTTACCGAGAAGCCATTTCCCAGACGGACACCCGGATTCTAGTTTTTACGCCAAATTAGAAAAGCCGCCTGACAGGTGTCAATGTCGACTGAGTGTCGAAAAGACCGCCTAAGTGGGGCAAAGAGCAAAATATCCACGCCCATACTCCCATGAACCTGATTTATGTGGATACCACGGTTTGCCCGAAATACTCGTTCCAGGTGGCGATTTTTCCTCCAACCAAATGCACAAGGATAGCGTCATGGGTCGTCGCTCTTTTGCGGGCTCTCTTATGAGTGACGGTCCAATCCCATTGAATAGCCAGCTTGGTACCGTCTTTAGAGAGAAACATCTCGTTTACTGTGACTTTCAGATCAGTGAAATTCTTGAAATAGTCAAGGATCGCGCTCTGTATGTCCTTCTTGACCACGTGACCTCCGGGAGAAAACAACTCTCCGTTCGGTAGCCAATCATCGGCAGCGATGGCAAAATCGCGCTTTTCCCACGCTTGCGCTTGACGGTTCACGAGCGCACGTACCTCCGCGCTGTCGTTCTGGGTGGGTTCCTCTGCCCGGCTCATTCACTTCTTCTCCTCCCGTCAATCGTAACAACGCGACCTGGGACAAGACGAGCGAGAGCCCGCATCTAGCCCCCATTTGGAATAAGAGATTCTATGCCCACGGGGTGAGTCTTATAAGGATGTAGTTCGCGTGTGATTTTGCGTTTCTGAAACTTGCGCTCACCTTAATATTGGCGGAGTTATCTGTGTATCCTCTGGCGGCACAGAATTCGCCGCTGCGGCGAGCAGTAATCGCGTCACTCTCACTTACATGGGCACTGCAGGTTGGGAAATCGCGGATGGGAAGACACTGGTTCTGGTCGATCCTACCTGACACGATTGAAGACCAATACGCTAAATGATTCGGCACTGGACTTTGATTCTCGCCCTTGGTGAATCTGAGTGAATTTGCCACTTCTGACCCAGCCGTGATTGACGCCCATATCAAACGGGCGTCTTCATCCCGATAACGCATACCCGCCTTGACCATGTGCTGGACGTGCCCTACATCGCGAGCAAGACGGGCGCATTGGTGATCGGCGCGGAAAGCACGGCGAACTTCGCCAGAGACGAGGGTGTGCCGAACAGCCGAATTTTGACAGTAACGGGCGGCGAAGACTTGGAACTGGGCAGCGATTCCGGCAGATTTGTGCTGCGCAGTGGGAAGCCCCACCCCCGGGGGACACCCATGATCGCCCTGGCCTCGGTTTCGGAGCACCGGCTCAACGTCCATTGGCCCCCCTCCAAATGCGGCTTGTTATGTGCATATGTTTGCACTAGCCGGTTGCGCTACAAAGTGCAAATGGTTGATTCCGTTCGTCGGCGCAAGTGGCAAAGGGCTTGCCTTTCTGTGGATAGGAAAAACCCTGTGCCTCTAATCAGCGAATTTGCGCGTCGGCGGAAGATTGATTTTTTCTTGAATCCCCTTCCTAAGGATTCTCGGATATTAGAAATCGGCTCTGGTTCTGGATGGGTCGGCGAGTATCTTCGAGCAAATGGATGGAAGTACTACGTCGGTTTAGATTTGCAATCCTCGCCCGGCGTAGATGTTGCAGGAGATATTAAGAACTGGCGAGAGCTCGGTCTGGAACCGGAGTCCTTCGATGTCATCGTCGCGTTTGAAGTTATGGAACACGTGGACTGCTTCGTCGAGTGCTTAGCATTATTGAAGCCAGGTGGAGTCGTTCTGGCCACATCGCCCGTGCCCCATATGGATTGGTTGTTGAGGTTACTGGAGTGCTGTGGCCTTAATCAGAAGCGTACGAGTCCGCATGATCATCTACGTTACTTCGCTGACGTTGAGGGGTTCACGGAGAGGCGGATCTTTGTCAAAGCTGGATTATCCCAATGGGGAATCTTCTCGAAAGCGCCAGAGCAGGTCTCAGCCGGTAGAGAGCACAGGCCAGCAGCGTTGATTCCTGCAACGTGAGGATGGCCAGCCATTGACAAGGGTTTCCGCCATTCGGCTTTACTACTGACGTCTACTGATTTCTGCGCGGGGTTCCCCGAGAATCCCCCCGATAACTGGAGCTCAAGAAGAAGTACGACCCTAGCAACGTGTTGTGGTTCAACCCGAACATCGACCCAGCCCTTGCATGACTGAGGATGCTAGACGAATTGCCCGGCTTAGCCGGGGAACCAGTCACCTCATTTGTCGTGCACAGGTCAGCATGACGGCATACCGCCACAACGAAGCATGAAAACGCACTGTCAGGATCGCCTTTTATCACGAGCAACTTGCATCTTCCTCAAGGGAGCCCATTACACTCAAAACGCCCTGCGGCGTCAGCTTGTTGACGGTTACGCTAAACTCAACCTGTTAGCGCCACACCTTCACAAAGCCTTGCAGGAATCTTGGTGCCACCTACATATTCCACTCGCAAAAGTCGCTCGAAAACGAATCCCCGCCGCGAGGCTTTCATCCACCAATTCCTAGAGACCGGAAATGCAACAGGGGCTGCGATTTTAGCGGGTTACTGCGAAGAGCCCGCTGCCAGGTCTCGACCGTTAACAATTCCTGAGATCAAAGGCCCTATTGATACAGTTAAACGTGTTCGGCGGACTGACCTCGAAGCGCCGTACACGCCTGTTGACTCAATGGAGAATATCGTCCTTCCCGCAGAGTTGTGCCTCAACCATTCTCCAAGGAAACACGAAGTCCTTGTTGTTAACACGAACGAAGTACCTATATTCAGCAGCTCGATTGGGACGCTGTATCGCAGTCACCGCAGACGCGTCCCTGGAACTACCTGGCTGAACATTCCAGTGGTCTGTTGAATGCGAAATACCTTTCTGAGACCGACCCTTTTCACCTGCAAGAATCACTACTTCACCCTGTTCATCTGAAAGAATCACTACTTCACTTGGGACACTGCCATTTTGTATGCATGAAAGCTCGTGCCATGACTTTCTCGCTAAATAAGGAATCTGTTTTGATGATTTTTCACCAATCACGATAACCTCATGTCCGTCCGCAGTGGCTCCTCCATAAAAGACTGAAACGGGCAGGCTGGTGTCGTTCACCACAGTGGTAACGCTAATCACAACATCGTACGGGTGGTCCAACCATTTTGAATCGGCCAGCCACTGACCCTCATAGCCCAACCGGGACGATACCTCTACGCCGTTGTAACTGAGCTTATGCAGGATTCTTCCCGTCAGCGGGTCCTGAGCTATCGAGGAGACTGCTCCATGTGGAGCGTCTTGCCCCCACACAAACATGCTCTCGGCCTCCGTTCGGAAGGTAGGCGTTGACTCCTGTGCGACATTCGGAGCAGGAAGAAAAACGGCGAACAATACCGCAATCAGCAGGATCTGAGCCCTGAGCGCGTCACTCGGTAATTTCCGTGGACTTCGTCTCCGTTTATTCAAGGCGCGCCGCGATTATACGCACGCAAGTTGGTCAGAACAACAAAATAGACACTACGCATGAAACTGTAGCGGCATCCCTTAGTTCCTACACCGGCTGGACAGAGCGTTCCCTTCGACAGGCCCTTGCCTTTCTGTCGGTTACCGAGTGTTCGGTGACAGGCTGAAGGATTGGCCTAACGAAATCGATCCTGATGTGTGGCTAGATGCTCAAAAAGCATTCAAGAAGTTCTTCCATTATCCGCAGCACATTCAGCGTGAGCACTTAGAACTTCTTGTGCGTCCGTGTCCATGGCCCACTAAACAAG
>Ga0306922_10002025_pt1 | contig 18710 bp, 14 predicted proteins | sample sta12Cox44000082_FD_203758 | JGI IMG/M metagenome (GOLD analysis project Ga0306922, IMG submission 203758) | Lab enrichment of tropical soil microbial communities from Luquillo Experimental Forest, Puerto Rico - statoxic.12C.oxic.44.000.082 (v2)... | ecosystem: Environmental > Terrestrial >... | reverse complement strand
CTCCCGTCGCACAGCATCAGGTTGCGGCTGTGATAATCGCGATGGCAGAGGACCGGTGGCTCGGACGCCAGCTCCCGGACAATCGCCGACCATTCCTCGGCCAGGAGCGCGCGATCGGTCTCGGACACGCGGGCCCCCCTGTACCCCTCGATGAAGTGCTTCGAGAAGAATTCGAGCTCCCATGTCAGCTTCTCGATATCGAACGAAACCGAGAAGGGCAGAAAACGGTCTGATTTCAACTCGGCGGCGCGGCGCTGCATCAGATCGATGAACGCGACCGCCTGGCGGTACAGCGCGGCGTGCTCCGCTCGCGACGCTGCTCCCAGATGAGCCTGGAGGGTGAGGTCGCCCAGATCCTGAAGTGCCACGATCCCAAGCGCGTCTGAATGGCCGAGGATGCGCGGCACGGGCAGCGGAATCTGTTGCAAGAGCTCCACCACGTTCGCGAAGGACAGCGTCGCGAACTGGATCGGCCCCGCGTGCAACGCCAGGACAATCGACGTGCCGTCCCGCGTAATGACGCGGAAGTACTTCCGGTCCGACGCGTCGCCCGTCAGGGGGACCACGCGCGCCTCGCGCCCGGCCACCGCGCTCTCGCGCAGATAACGATCGATTCGGTCGCGCAACCCGAGGATGCCCGTGAAGTCGTGAGCCGAGAGGTTCGAGTTCTGAGTCATGGGTCGAAGGGCGTCACCGCGAGCTCATCTTCATGCTGGATGAGGATCGAATGCCGGTAGGCCGCGCCGGCCGGGACGCGGACACCGTCTGCGGCAATGCACGCGTCGAGCGAAGCATTTGCCCCCACCTCCACATCGTCCCAGAGGATCGATCCCGTCACGCGCGCCGAGGGATCGATCTTCGCACGGTGGCCGACGTCGCTCCCGCCTCGGGAGAACGCGGAAAATGCCTGCGCGGTTCGCAGGTAGTCGCTGGCTGTGCCGATGTCCCAGAAGCGGGCGTCCGTGCAAAACGCGTGGACCGAGCCCGGGCGATCGCGAATGAGAGCGTCGTACACGCCGCCGATTGTATCGAGCGGCTCACCCTCGGGCAGGGAGTCGAATACGGACGCGCTGACGACCTGCACGCCCACGAAATGCCACGTGTTCCTCGACGCCGGGCCCTTACGCGTGAAACCGTTGACACGCCGGCGGCCGTCGACTTCCACCCCTCCATAGCGCTCGAAGTCCCGATTAGGCACAAGCGCGAGCGTGACGCGGGCGTTGGAACCCACATGTGCGGCTTCCAGTGCCGCCAGGCTCACGTCGGTCAGCGTGTCACCGTTGACGAGGAAGAACGTCTCCGCGTCCAGAAGGGGCAGGGCTTTCCGCGGGCCGCCGGCGCTGCCAAGGAGCTTTGGCTGCTCCCAGGAATACCGCAGGCGGGCGCCCAGGTCGCTGGCGTCGCCGACCACGGCGGTCAGCGTTTCGGGGCGATGGTGCAAGTTCATGACGAGCTCGGTGACGCCGTGCGTCGTCAGCCCCGCGACAATGCGACGGATGAGCGGGTCGCCGGCGACAGGCATCGCCGGCTTCGCGCGTTCGTCCGTCAGCGGCCGCAGTCGCATGCCGAATCCGGCCGTCAGGATGAGGGCGTGCGAGATCAACGCGTCAGCTCCGGAGATGGGGTCCCCACGCTGGTACAACCGGTACAAACGGAGCCGGCGCGAGGAGGGCAATCGGGCGGCCCAGCCGCGTGAATGCCCGGCGCACGAACACGTACATCGTGAAGCACTCGAGCGCAAACGGCGGAAAACCGAAGTAGCCGGGGAGAGGCATCTCGAAGACCTTGATGTTCTCCATAATCGGCACTGTGTAGTGCCACTTCGCGCGGGCCCAGTAGTTCCAGAATTCCCAAAGGACGCCGCACAGCAGTCCCCCGAGGGCGAGGTTGACAGCCCGATCGCGCGTGAGCACCTCCGCGCGGAGGCGGCGATTGATTGGGTCGAGGAGAAGGATGAATCCGAGCCAGACCGGGGCGGCGAGGTACCGCGCGATATCTCCAGGAACAAGGAATGGGGACGCGAGCATGAAGATGGCCGTGATGAGGGAGACGGCGGAAAGGGCGGGGGGGCCAGGAACGGCGGGAGCAGGGATCGGGGTTTGTTGATTGGGCGTGAGTGTCATCATGGTGCGACGCCCCAAACTGGGAGCGGTCGCTCGAACCACGGCGACCAGCTCTGCCGCTTCGAAAATTGCCGGCCAGATGGTCGCAAACGCCCAGGCGAAACCAAACTGCCGCAGCCAGAAGCTCTCGATCAGCCCGGAGTAGTACCAGTTGTTGATGACGAGGTTGTAGCCCTCGAAGATGATCCACAGCGGGATCGACACGGCAGCCAGGAGCGCGAACTCGCGGGGGGCCGACCGGATCCAGGAGTCTCCCCGAACGTGGTACACCACACCGTCTGCAAAGAGAATGAATCCTGTCCAGGCAATCGGCGTGTTCCACGTGGCGAACGGCTCGATGCCGGCGAGGGTCGCCGCCTGGGTGACGACCATGATTCCGAGGCCAATCAGCGTCACGTCACCCGCACCCGGAACGAGCAGCCGCCAAGCTGGGGCGTGCCCACGTTCTTGCCCATGATCAGGACCTTCATGGTGCTGCCGAGGCCCCCGGGCAGGAGGAGAGTCTTCAATTGCGAATTCCACCCCAGCGCGGCTCCACCCCAACGCGGGTGCCGCGTTGGGGGCCCCGGGCCTGCCGCGCCGGGGGCCCCGGGATTCCACCCCAGCGCGGCTGCCGCGCCGGGGGCCCCGGGGTTGCGGATTGCGGATTCCGGATTCGGAGATTGATTGGCGCCAAAGAGCAACCCCATGAGGAAGTACGTCTGATCGAGGAAGCCGAGGGTGATCATGCCTTCGGCTTCAGCGGCGGCTTGAATGCTCGTGAAATCGACGTGCGCGGTCATGTCCTGGTTGCCGGGACTCTCGAGCCAGATTGGACGGGTCCGCTGCTCGCTGGTCCACTCTGATCCGGCGCTTCGGTGACCTGAGAACGTCGTGAGAGTACCCGAAGCATGCGAGGCGGAGTAGAGCTCCCGTGCCGCGTGCCCGTAGTCGGTCAGGATCATGAAGCCGCGCCTCATGCGCCGCGCTGCCTCTGCCACCCAGTCCACCGCCCGGAGGTTGATCTCCGCACGCCACCCCGGCTCGAGCGCGATCTCGAGGCGATCGAGATACTCCTGAAGCCTCGGCGTCGAAAGCGGGGCTTCGATCAGACGAAGCGGAGAACTCTCGCTTCCGGCCACATACAGCTCGTGCAGACCGTCGTGGCGCATGACGACTTGATGAACGGGCAGGGCATCGAGCAGCTCGTTCGCGATAAGGACGCCCTCGAACGAATCCGGCAACGACGGGCTCGACGACTGAAGACGCTCGGCCATCTCGCCCAGCGTGGCGCGGTGCGCGGCGCGCGCGCGAGGGCTCGCTTCGATCAGGTGCAGCCGAATCGACTCGTAGAAAGCGACGTCGCGCTCGCGCGCGGCGACCAGGATGTCCGCCGCCAGCCGTCCGTTGCCGGCTCCGGCCTCAACGAGATCGAAGAACCGGCGAGATTGGACGCCGACGCGGGCGCCACGCTCATGCTCGGGATGACCGAGGAGAGCGGCCATTTCGGCGAGCTGGATCTCGAGAAGCTCGCCGAAGAGCGGACCGACGTCGACGCTGGTAAAGAAGTCGCCTTCGCGCCCGGAGCGCTGGGCCGTACGAACGTAGTAGCCGCACTCCGGATCGTAGAGCGCCAGATCCATGAACGCAGCCACCGTGAGCGGGCCGGTGGCACGGAGCCGGTTCAACAGGCGTGATTCGGACGTCACTCCTTCTTGACGCTGACGAACGTCTCGCTGCCTCCACGCCAGACAATAAGCTGCGCCAGATGTCCTGACTGCACTTTCTGCAACTCCCGCTGCGCCTCCACGGCGGACGAGACCGGCTTCCGGTTCACGGAAAGAATCACGTCGCCGGGGCGGAGGGCGCCAGCCGCCGGACCGTCCGGATCCACGTCGGCGATCACCGCGCCGCTCTGACCCTGCGGGAGCGCGAGCCGTCTGGCGATAGACGGCGTGACGTTGTCGAGCGTCAAGCCGAAGCCGCTCGCGCCGTGCTCCTCGGGGGTCTGGTTGTCATGCGACGGCCCGCGGCGGTTGCCGTTCTGCTCGGCATCCAGATCCAGCTCTTCGACGGTGACGTTCAGGGTCTTTTCCTGCCGATCGCGCATGACTTTGATCGGGACAGTCGTGCCCGGCTTGGTCGACACGACCATCTTGACGAGCTCGTCATTGTTTTGAACGGGGCGGCCGTTGTACTGCACGATGACGTCGCCAGGCTGCATGCCCGCCTTGGATGCTGCGGCATTCGGCAACACCGTCGCCACGATCGCCCCGGCGCGCGCCTTCAATCCGAAGTCCTCATACCCTTCACGAGGCACCTGCGTCACCTGCACGCCGATGCGGCCGCGAATCACCTTGCCTTGACGAAGCTGCGGCAGCAGATCGCGGACCGTGTTGATGGGCACCGCGAACCCGATACCGATGTTCCCCTCGCTGCGTGCGTTCGTGATGATGGCGGTGTTGATCCCGATGACTTCGCCGCGCGCATTCAACAGCGGCCCGCCCGAGTTGCCCGGATTGATGGCGGCGTCGGTCTGCATCACGTCGTTGGTGCGGCCGTCGGTAACCGGGAACGCCCGCTTGGGCGCACTGATCACGCCGACGGTCACGGTGTGCGCATAGTTGAACGGATTCCCGATCGCCATCACCCAGTCGCCGGCAACCATCTGCGCCGAGTCGCCAAACTTGGCCTCGGGAAGGGGCGTCTTCGGCATATCGATCAACTGAATGAGCGCGCTGTCGGTGAGCGGATCCGCGCCGACGACTTTCGCCTGATAGGTCACGTCCGGCTCGTCTCCATACAACCCCACCTCGATCTTCGTCGCGTCGTCCACTACATGGTTGTTCGTGAGGATGAAGCCGTCTTTGCTGATGATGAAGCCGGTACCGGACGCCTGCGACTTCGGCTGCCGCTGCTGCCGGCGCCCTCGCCCGCCCTGCTGCTCATCGTCTTGCTGGTTGGGGTTGCCGAAGAAGCGGTGGAACAGATCGTCGGGAGATCCGCCGCCGCCGAAGAACTCCGTCAGGTCCTGCCCCTTGGCCGTCATGGTGGTGCGGATGTTGACGACCGTTGGCGAGGCCGACTTCGCGATGTTGCGGAAGGTGTCCATGCCCAGCGCGCCGGTGAGCGGCGCGCTGTTCATCGCCGGCACCGCAATCGACTGCGCAGATGAAGAGGGCGCGAGGTCGAGGCGCGACGCGATCACCATGCCAACGAAGAGCGAGGCGGTCATCGCGAGAAGCACGTAGAAGAGAGTGGTCTTGCGGGTGGACATCGGAGTGACCTCCGGCGGGATTCGAGACCCGCCTACATCACGCTCAGAATCTCTGTCTGAAGCGGGCCCGTCACCACGGCGTCGCTGCCGGTGACGATCATGTTGATTTCCGTGCGAACGCCAAAATCGTCGAAATACACGCCTGGCTCGATCGTGAAGCCGGTGCCGCGGAGCAACCGGCGGTCGTCGTGCGTCTCGTAGTCATCCATGTTCACGCCGTTGCCGTGGACCGACTCGCCGAGACTGTGTCCGGTCCGGTGGAGAATATTGGCGCCGTAGCCGGCCTTTCTGAGCACGGCCGATGCCGCGCGGTCGACCTCCCATCCGCGCAGCTCCCGCCCGGAACGCGCCGCGTGCTCGACGAGCTCGACAGCCGCGTCGCGGGCGCCGCGAACAGCGGCAAAGGCCAGCGCGAACCGGTCGGGGACACGTGGGCCCGTATAGCCCATCCAGGTGATATCCGCGAAGACGCCGCGCGGCTTCTTCCCCCACAAATCGAGCAAGACGAGCTCGTTGGCGCGAATGGGCCGCGCGTCAGTCGCCGTCGGCAAGTAGTGAGGGTTGCCCGTGTGCGGCCCCGCCGACACGCTCGGATCGGCGTCCGCGACCAGCCCCTCGTCCTTGAACCAGCCGGCCATGAGCTGCTGAATGTCGTACTCGGTCGTGGAGACCTGGTCACGCAGCCTGCGCGCGATCTGATCGAACGCGCGGGCTTTGATCCGATAAAGAGCATCTGACGCCGCTCGGTGCGACGCGATGGCCGCGGCATCCCAGACCGTCGAGAAGCGTTGCACCAGATCGCCCGACGAGACCACATCGACGCCGAAGGCTCGTATGAGCTCGAGAGTTCCTCCGTCGACGCGCGACACATAAGGGATCGCGCATTCCGGCGAGTACTCCATGGCCAGCTTACGCATGCCGGCCAGCAGGACGCCGAGACCCGATCTGAGCTCATCGCGTGCCGCGTACCGAGTCATCGTTCCGGGCAAATGTGCGAGCGAATCCTTTTCGATGGCGTGCACCAGCCCGCGGGGCTCCCCGGCGGACGGGATCAGGTAAAACCACCGTCGCGTGGCCAGGTGGCCGCCGTGCCGGTTGACGCCGGCAATTTCCGCCGCGATGGCGTTCGACCCTCGAAAATCGTAGAGGAGCCAGCCGTCAAGCCCGTCAGCTGCCAGCGCGTTTTGAACGTCCCGAATGAAAACGCCCCAGGCGGCCGCCGGTGCCGTGCCGACCTCGGGCTGCGAGACTCCCATCCCGTCCAGTATAGCCGGGACGATATAATCGGCACGAGCGGGACCTTTTATGAAAAAACTCGCACAGCTGACGGCGCTCACGGCGGTCGTCACGGCCGCCGCGGTCGCTCTCGACGCCGGGCAGAATCCTTCACCAGCGCCACCACAGCCGGCGACGGCGGCGCAACCCCCGGGTGCGCAGCAGCCGCAGACGCCGACCTTCAAGCTGCGTGTCGACTACGTCGAGGTGGACGTCGTCGTCACCGATCGCCAGGGGAACCTTGTCAAGGACCTGAAGAAGGAAGACTTTCAAGTTCTCGAAGACGGCAAGGCGCAGACGATCAGTGCCTTCACGCAGGTCGACATCCCCATCGAGCGCGCGGATCGGCCGCTCTATACGAGCACGCCGCTCGAGCCCGACGTGAGATCGAACGAGACGCCCTTCGACGGGCGCGTCTACGTGATGGTGATCGACGATCTCCATACGAGGTTTGCGCGCAGCCCGCGGGTCAAGACCGCCGCGCATCAGTTCATCGAGCGCCGGCTGGGCGCCAATGACCTCATGGCCATCGTGCACACCGCGGGGCCTACCGACGCCAGCCAGGAGTTCACGAACAACAAACGCCTGCTTCTCGCCGCCGTCGACAAGACGCAAGGTCGGAAGCTCGATTCATCGACCGTGAACAAGACCAACGAGTACAACAATACGCGCGGCACCCGACAACCGGGGGATCCCCTCAACGATCCCGAGGACTCCGAGCGGGCGTTCAACGCCCGCAACGCGCTCATCACGCTCAGGAACGTTGCGGACTGGTTCGCCTCGGTGCGGGGGCGGCGGAAGGCCATCCTGTTTTTGAGCGAGGGGATCGACTACGACATCACGGATCTGATACCGCAGAACGGATCGAACCACGGCAGCGCGACGACGATTCTCGATGAGACGCGCGACACGATCGCCGCGGCGACCCGATCGAACGTGGCCATTTACGGCATCGATCCGCGGGGGCTTACCAACCTTGGTGACGAGAGCATAGAGGTCGGCGCGTTTCCCGATGACACGACCCTCGGCGTCGGTCCCCAGTCGCTGCAGAACGAGCTTCGGTTGTCACAGGACAGCCTGCGCACACTGTCCGAGGAGACGGGCGGTTTTGCGGTCGTCAACCGGAACGACTTCGACGGCGCGTTCGACCGGATCGTGCGGGACAACAGCACTTACTACGTGCTGGCGTATTACCCGCCGGACGCCAAGCCGGGCCGCCTGCACAAGATCGATGTCCGCGTGCCGCGTTCGGGCGTGTCCGTTCGCGCGCGCAAAGGCTACATCACGCCGAAGAAGACTGATGCGCCGAAGCTCTCCCCGAAGGATGTCCGGACTGCTGAAGTGCGCGAGGCGATCGACAGCCCGTTGCCCGTCAGCGGCTTGACCATGCATGTCTTTGCCGCGCCGTTCAAGGGACCCGCGCCGAACGCGTCGGTGCTGCTCGGCGTCGAGCTCCGCGGCAAGGATCTCAAGCTGTCGCAGAACGACGCTATTCAGATTTCGTACATGGCCATCGATGCGAGCGGCAAGGTCAGAGGCGGCAATACGGATTCGTTGACGATGACCAACCTGAAACAGGCGACCAAGGACCGGATCGAGGAAACTGGCCTGCGCGTGCTCAACCGATTCGATTTGCCGCCAGGAAGGTATCAGCTGCGCCTGGCGGCCCAGGACTCGGGCGGCGGCAACGTGGGGTCGGTGCTCTACGACTTGGAAGTGCCTGACTACGCGAAGGCGCCGTTTGGCATCAGCGGTCTCGTCATGACGTCCCCCTTCGCGTCGGCCATGCCGACGGCGAAGGCCGACGAACAGCTCAAGACGGTGCTGCCGGGACCGCCGGTCGCCACGCGGTCGTTCCCGCAGAATGACGAACTGGCGCTCTTCGCGGAGGTGTACGACACGGCCCGGGGCACGCCGCACAAAGTCGATATCGCGACCACGATTACCACCGACGAAGGCGAGGTGCTCTTCAAGATGGAAGAACCGCGCGATTCAGCTGATCTCGGTGGCAAGACCGGCGGCTACGGCTTCATGACGCGCGTCCCGCTGAAGGATGTGCCGCCCGGCAACTACGTGCTGACCGTTTCCGCCAAGTCGCGCGCCGGATCCACGCCGCCCGCCGAGCGGCAGGTACGACTCGTTGTGACGCCGCCGCTCGTGCCTACCCGGTAGCATGGCGTTCGCGGAGAGTTTTGCCCGAGCGTTTCTGCTATCGTGCTGCCTCGCGCAGGGCACGGCTCCAGCGTTTCGCACGATCGACAGGGGCGTACAGAGCAACATCGATTCGCCGCGCCAGGCCGTCGCTCGGACCCCCGCGGAATGGGAGGCTCTCTGGAGGGCCCATAGCGGTGCGGGACGCCGTGGGGCGGGGGCCGAGGCCCCCAACATCGACTTCGATCGAGAGATGGTGGTCGCGGTGTTCTCGGGGAGCCGGCCGACCGGCGGGTTCTCGGTGGCGATTGTTTCGGCAACCCAGCGCGACGATACGCTTGTCGTCGCTTACAACGAAACCTCGCCGCAGCCGGGTGCGATCGTCGCTCAGGTTCTCACATTTCCTTATCACATCGTCGCCGTGCCGAAGCATACAGGCCGCGTCACCTTTGAAAAGCGATGAGCCGATGGACTCGTTGACACAGTTCAAAGAAGCTCAAAAACAGGGGTGGGCTCACTTCGCCCCGCTCGAGGCCTGGACGACGCCGGCGGCGGCTCGGCTGGTCAGACACGCCCGGATCGCTACCGCGCGCAACTTCGAAAGAACCGCGGGTCCGGCGATCAAGGTGATTGAAGCGTTGAGCGCCTCGGACCCGGCGCGGCTGTCGGAGTTCCGCCGTGAGTTCGAGGCGCTGGCCGCGGAGTACTTCCGGGACAATGTCATTCGGCAGGACTATCTACTCACCCGCGCAACCAAACTCTAGATCTGAATCCGGTTGTCGGTCAGCCATCAGCCATTCTCGGATGCAACCTAACCGCCCGACTTCTTCTTCGACGACTTTGCAGGCGCAGCGGCTGTCTTGGTCGTGGAATCCTTGCCGGCCGCTGTCCCCGCGTCGAACGACTTGACGGACTTTGCTTTGACTTGGCCGTTCGCGTGTGAGAAGGCCAGCTGGCTCGTAGACATCGCAAGGTTGACCGGCGTCTTGATCTCGAGCGTCTGCACCTCACCAGGCGGCAGCAGGCCGTTGATCACGGCTTCGCCGCCGGGAATCGACGCCCCGGATTTGTCGTACCACGTCTCGACGACGCGGAGCCGGGCAATCGGCGCGTTGGACGTGTTCTTGGCCTGAATCTTCGTGATGAGCGTCGTCCCCTCGCGCTTGGTTGGCGACTTGACGATCTCGATCTCCGCCGTACCCTTGATTGGCGGGACGATTTTCTTGCCTGCCAGAATCGGCTGCATCGGCGGTGCCGCTGGTGGCGGCGTCTGGCTCGTCTGGGCAGACGCCTTCCCTCCAACGAGGCTCGCGCCGACGAGCGTCGCAATGACGGCGACCCGCATGTTCATACAACCCTCCCCGGAGATGATCTGAGAAATGAGCGGGGCTGGCCCCCCGCGTGAGTGAGTAGTAACGGCGCAAGTATATCACCCGCGGCGCGCGGCAGATGGACGGCGCCGCCCGCCCATGGTCGCTCCACGCAGGCTACATCTCACCATTCCAGTCTTCGGGCTCCGGATTCACGGACCGGAAGATCTCCATGTGCCACTTGCCGCCGCCCCAGGGCTCGATAACCTCGGCCGCGATGACGTCGACGAGGATCTCGGAGAACAAGCGCCCTTCAGGGTCCCCGTCCAGGTGATAGGCCGCGTCGTCCCACGCAAAGTTCGGGTAGAGCATCAGCGTCAGAAACAGATCGTAGCCGTCGTCGACGACGATCAGCTGTCCGCAGGGACGCTTGAGCGTGGAGTGATAAATCAGGTACTTCTCCGCGCTGTGTGCGCGGATGTAGCGCTTCAGGGCGAAGTCGCGGGCGACGACTTCTTCCACGGCGATCTTCTTGTCCCAGCAGTCGCGACAGTACTTTTCCTCGCCGCGCGGCTCGGAGACTTCCTTGGCGCCGCAGAGCGCGCATCGTGACTTGACGACTGCCTTGCGTGACATATGATGAAAGTCTAGCACTATGCAAAGACCGTCGCACGCCGGCTTGCGGCACGTTGCGCTGAACGTACGCGACCTCGCCGCGATGAAGCGGTTCTACGTCGACCTGCTTGGCTTTGCGGTCGAGTGGGAGCCCGACGCCGACAACGTTTACCTTTCGTCGGGGCTCGACAACTTGGCGCTGCATCGCGCAGCTTGCGCAGCCCGCGACTCCGCGCTCGATCACATCGGGCTTATCGTTCGTGCGGCCGACGACGTGGATGAGTGGGCCGTGTTTCTGGAGGGCCGGGGCGTCGCGCTCGCGACCAAGCCGCGCACGCACCGGGACGGCGCCCGGTCGTTCTACTTCTGCGATCCGGATGGAAACGCGATCCAGATCATTCATCACCCGCCGATTTCCGGAAAGGCATGAGCTCGAAGCGGTAAGCCGTCAGCCATCCGCCATTTCGCGGGCGACGCCCTTCTCGAGGCCAGGCGCATAGAGTCGCTCGACGTATTCCTTCACCATGCGCCGGGCCGAAAAGCGAGGGGCGACGGTGCGAATCGCTTCCTTCACAACGGCGATCCAGCGTTCGGGAACGTTGTCGGCGTTGCGATCGTAGAAGGCCGGCACGATCTGATCTTCAAGCAGGCTGTAGAGTGAGGCGGCGTCGGCGGCGTCGGCCGCATCATCGTTGCCCGGTGCCAGGCCGCCGTCGATGATCCAGCCGTTCGAGCCCGTAAAACCCTCCGCCCACCAGCCATCGCCGATGCTTAGATGCGGGACGCCGTTGATAGCGGCTTTCATGCCGCTGGTGCCGCTCGCCTCCATCGGCTTGCGAGGCGTATTGAGCCAGACATCGCACCCTTGCACCAGGAAATGCGCCACGTGCAGATCGTAGTCGTCGACGAATGCCACACGTCCGCCGAACAGGGGATCGAGGGCGCGCTTGTAAACGCGCTGCAGGTTGTGCTTGCCGACATCATCGGCCGGGTGAGCCTTGCCGGCAAAGATGATCTGAACGGGCCGTCCGCGCGTGTTCAAGATTCGCGAAAGTCGCTCGGCGTCTCGGAAAATCAGCTCCGCGCGCTTGTACCCGGTGAAGCGTCTCGCGAATCCAATCGTCAGCGCGTCGGGATCCAACAGCGTTCCTGCGGCGACGACGCGGGGCATGCCGACGTGTTCTTCGAGCCACCGCTGACGCGCGCGCTCACGGACAAACGAGAACAGATAGCGCCGGAGGGCCAACCGCACCCCCCACAGGGCGCCGTCGGGAATCCGGTTCACGGCGTCCCAGAGTGCGGGGTCGTCGTGTCGATCGATCCAGTCGGGGCCCAAATAGGTCGCGAAGAGGTCGGCGAGCTCCGCCGCAATCCATGTCGGCACGTGCACGCCGTTGGTGATCGAAGCCACGGGCCGGTCGGCTTCAGCGACGCCCGGCCAGATCGAGCCGAACATCGCGCGGGTCACCTGGCCGTGGAGCCGGCTGACGCCGTTGGTCGCGCCGGCCGACCGGAGCGCGAGCGCGGTCATGTTGAACTGCGAGCCCGAGCCGCTGTCGTACTCTCCGAGCGCCAGGAAACGTTCGCGGTGCGCGCCGAGCGTCCCCCAGGCGCCAGCCAGGTGTTTCTCGACGAGATGGAACGGAAAGGCGTCGTGGCCGGCCGCCACCGGCGTGTGCGTCGTGAACACCGTGGTCTCGCGAATGCGGCGCAGCGCCTCGTCGAAAGTCGCGCCGCGCTCGATCAAATCGCGGATCCGTTGGAGCACGACGAAACCCGCGTGCCCCTCGTTCAGGTGAAAGACGCCCGGGTCCGATCCGAGGGCTTTCAACGCCCGCACCCCGCCGATGCCGAGCACGATCTCCTGCTGGATCCGCGTCTCGCGATCGCCGCCGTAGAGCCGTGCCGACAGATCTCGATCCCAGGGAGCGTTTTCTTCGAGATCCGTGTCGAGCAAGTACAGCTTGACGCGGCCCATCCGTACACGCCAGACCGCGACAAGCACGGATCGATCGCCGAGCGGCACGGCCGTGACGCACGGCTTGCCGTCAGGAGTCGTGGCAGGCTCGATCGGCACGTCCGACCAGTTCAGCCGCTCGTAGCTCTCTTCCTGCCAGCCTTCGGCGGAGATGTGCTGGTGAAAGTATCCCTGCGGATACATGAACCCTACGCCGATGAGCGGCACGCCGAGGTCGCTGGCTTCCTTGCAATGGTCGCCGGCCAGCACGCCCAGGCCACCCGCATAGATCGGCAGCGATTGGTGTAGCGCAAACTCGGCCGAGAAATAGGCGACCGACTGCCCGCTCGGCTGCGGAAAATGACCCGACCACCAGGTGTTGCGCGCCGCGCGCGCATCGTCAAGCGCTCGGATCGCGCGGTCGTAGGTGAGCTGGAAGGCCGAATCGGCGGCCGCCGCCTGCAGGCGCTCGGGCGCGACCTGCCACAGCATCCGCACGGGGTTGTGTGCGGTCGCCCGCCAGAGCATGTAGTCGAGCTGCCGGAAGAGAATGCGGGCGTCCGAGTGCCAACTCCACCATAGGTCGATCGCGAGCTCTTCGAGTCGTCCGATTCGCTCTGGAATTGGCGGACGTCCGGCGTAACGAGTCATCTGCTTGGGGCCACCTCAATCACCTATGCTCAGCTGGTACAGGCGCCGACGAGCGCCGCGAATCTGGACAGGTCGATATTGCCGCCCGAGACGACGGCCACGACTTTGCCCGCCCCGGCGTGGCCGCTGAGCGCCGCTGCAATGGCGCAGCCGGCGGCGCCTTCCGCGATGATGTGCGCGCGCTCGGCCGCCAGCCTCATCGCGTGTGCGACGTCATCGAGCGACACGACAATGGAGCCCGACAGCCGCGCCAGCAGCGGCCACATGCTCGTGAGCACCGACTTCCCGCCTGCGCCGTCGACGAACGTGGCCTGCCACCGGTCGAAGTACATCGGCCGGCCGGCGGCAAGAGACACTGAAAGCGGCGCGGCCGTTTCGGGCTCAGCGGCGTAGACGCACGTAGCCGGCCGCAGCTCGTGCGCCACGGCGGCAAGCCCCGCCAGGAGGCCTCCACCGCCGAGCGGAGCGACGATCGCGTCGACATCCGGGAGATCCTCGAAGATCTCGAGCGCCGCCGTCCCGTTGCCGGCGATGAATCGATCGTCGTCGAACGGGTGGACGAAATGACCCTTCATCCGATCGGACCCGTGAGATTCCACCGTTCGCCAGCATTCGTCGTAGGTGGCGCGGACGATGGACGCGCCCAGCCGTTCGATCGCGCGGATCTTGGTTTCGGGGGCCGTGTCCATGACCATCACCGAGGCGCGCGCGCCAACCTGGCGGGCCGCCAACGCGACGCCTTGCGCAGCGTTTCCCGCGCTGACCGTCCACACGCCGTTCTCGAGTTGTTCCGGGGCGAGTTGCCGAACGACGTTGAAAGCGCCGCGAATCTTGAAAGAGCCGATCGGCTGAAGGACCTCCAACTTGAGATAGACCTCTGGCGCGGGCGCGTCGAGATGAAGGCGGATGAGCGGTGTGCGCACCGCCGCCTGATAGATCGTGCGCGCGGCCTCGCGGACCGCTGCAAGCGGAATCTGGCGGCCCTCCGGGAGGCGAGGGGCCCCGGAGCGATCCTGGGGGGAGGCGCCCCCGAAGCGATCCGGAGGGAAGGGGCCCCCGGATAATTTCGACACCGGAATCAAGACAGATGGGATGGTAGTCGGCTCGCTCGGCGAACGTCAATGCGCTGATCGCATGCGAGGCGCGGTCATTTGTCGACCCGCTCATCGCGCTGCGGGACCAAGCTCGCGTGATGCGCCCGGGCCCGAGCCACTGTCTACGCATTCATGTTGGAACGGGAGTTGAAATGTCGGCGACGGTTTGATACTGTCGCCGCTAACTCGGCAAGCCAAAGAGTGCCTTGATGGTCCATAGGGTCGTCCATACGGCCACGATCCGCAGGATGACCCGCCGATGCTCGATGTTCGTAGTCGGCGTCGTGTGCTCAATTTGGGTGGTCACGCTGGCGCAAACCGCGCCGCCGCCCGCCAGCATTCTCCCCGGCGCTCAAACCGACGGCAGCGTGTTGCTGCCGAACGGGTGGAAGGTGTCGCCGGCGGGGCGCCTGCTGTCGGTCGGCACCCTGCCTCTGAACATCCTGACTTCCCCCGACGGCAAGTACGCCGTCATCACCAACGACGGCATCTCCAAACCGTCGTTCACGATTGTCGACCTTGCAAGTTGGACTGTGAAAAATACCATGGCGCTCGACAGCGCGTGGCTTGGACTCGTGTGGCATCCGGATGGGACCAGGCTGTACTCCGCCGGCGCTGGACAGAACAATATTCAGGAGTTCACCTACGCCGATGGATCGCTGACGCGCGCGCGTGCCTTCTCGCTGCCCCCGGTATCCGGTGAGACATTCGCAGGCGGCCTCGCGATCAGCCCGAACGGGCGCACGCTGTTTGCGACGCGTGTGTTTGCCGCGACGCTGACATCGGTCGATGTCGCAACCGGCCAGGTCACGGCGACCGTACAGCTCCCGACCGAACCGTATACCTGCATCGTGTCCGCGGACGGGCAAACGGTTTTCGTCTCGCTTTGGGGCGGGGGTCAGGTTCGATCGTACGCCGCCGACTCGCTCCGCGAGCTGATGACATTCGACACGGGAGAGCACCCGAGCGCGATGGTTCTGTCGCGCGACGGCAACCGGTTGTTCGTCGCCTGCGCCAACAGCGGCGTGGTGAAGGTGTTCCACACGTTCTCGGGCGAGCCGCTCGAGGACATTTTCACCAGGCTGTTTCCGGACGCGCCGCTGACGACCACGCCGAACGCGTTGGCCCTGTCGCCCGACGGCAACACACTTCTCGTCGCGCTCGCAGACATGAACGCCGTGGCGGTCGTAGACGTCAGCAACGTCGCCCAGAGCCTCGTCCCAGGGTTCATCCCGACGGCGTGGTACCCGACGGGCGTCGCTTTCACGCGCGACGGCAAACAGCTATTGATATTGAGCGGCAAAGGCATGACGCCGGCGGCGAACCCGCAGAGCGGCGGCTTCGACAAACGGCTCAAGGGGACAGTCTCGATCCTGCCGCTGCCCGATCGAGTGTCGCTGGCGGATCTCACGCGGCGGACCTACAGCCTGACCCCCTACAGTGACGCCATCCGGTTGACGCCCGCGAACATTCCGGTCGGTTCCCCCATTCCGCGCTCGGTCGGCGCCAGCTCGCCGATCAAGCATGTGTTCTACATCATCAAGGAGAACCGCACTTACGACCAGATCCTGGGCGACGCGCCCCACGGGAACGGCGACCCGACGCTCGCGCTCTTCGGAAACGACGTCACGCCGAACGCGCACGCGCTCGCTCAGAACTTCGTGCTGTTCGACAATTTCTACGTCGATGCGGACGTCAGCTACGACGGCCACGCCTTTTCGACGGCCGCGTACGCGACCGACGTCATTCAAAAGCTGTGGCAGACACTTTACGCCAATCGCGGCGGGCTCTATATGGGCGAGCGCGGCGGCGCCCCGCGGAACCCGTTCGGCAACCTCACCACGCCCGAGCGAGGGTACATTTGGGACTATGCGGCCCGCGCGAACGTGACCGTCCGCAGCTACGGTGAATTTGCGTACAACGCCTCGAAAACGCCGGCCGGTAACGTCACCGCGGCGGCCGTGGTTCCGGGCCTCCAAGGCCTCGTCTCGCCAACCTATGCCGCGTTCGATCTCGACATCACCGACAGTAGCCGGGTCGACAACTGGCTAACAGAGTTCCACGATTACGAGAGCAACGGGAATCTCCCTCAGCTCTCTGTGATCCATCTCCCGAACGACCACACGAAGGGGAGCTTCCCGGGCGCGCGGACGCCCCGCGCCATGGTCGCCGACAACGATTTCGCGCTCGGGCGGATCGTCGAAGCGGTCTCGAAAAGCGCGTACTGGCGCGATTCGGCGATCTTCGTTCTCGAGGACGACGCGCAGAGCGGACCTGATCACGTCGACTCACATCGCTCGCTCCTGTTCGTCGCGAGCCCGTTCGCCAAACGAAACTTTGTCGATCGGACCTATTACACGACGTCAGGCGTGCTCCGCACGATCGAGCTGATCCTCGGCCTCGCGCCCATGAGCCACTACGACGCGGCCGCAACCCCGCTCTACAATGCGTTTGCCGGCACGCCGAATCTGGGCGGTTACCAGCACCAGACGCCGCGCGTCTCGATGGACGAGCGAAACCTGCCGTCGTCGTACGGCGCGACGGCATCGCGGGCGATGGATTTCACTCGGGAGGACCGCACGCCGGCAGCCCTGCTCAATGACATCATCTGGCGGTCCGTGAAGGGCGTCGACTCGCCCACGCCGCCACCACGGCGAAGCGTCTTCACGCGGTCGAGGGCGAGCGACGCGGACGACGACGAGCGGTGAATCAGCTGGATTCTTTATTTGGCAATTGAGTACTCTCGTGGTTGATTGCTCGATTGATCAATCCAGCTCCTAGATTCTTCGACCGCGCGGCTACCCGATCCGTTCGATTGGTCTTGTCCAGCTGCCTGGCCCGATGCGAACGCGGCCGCTTGTTGAGCCGCGTCACGTCCTTCGTGGCGCTGATCAGCCTTGCTGGAGTGAGCGCCACCTCGTGCCGGGGGGCAACCGCGTCGTCATCCAGTCCCGGGTTTCATCTCGAGGGACCTCGGCCGCGTATTCTTGAAACATCACGCGAGATCGGGGTTCCGCTCAACCTGACGAATACCGGCCGGCTCACGTGGGATCCATCCCGCGTTCATCTGTCCTATCACTGGCTCTGGATCGTTCCCCGCGAGACTTTGTCAAGGTCGCGCTGGGACCTGCCGTACCACGACGGGATCCGATCCGCGCTCGGCCAGCCCGTCGCGCCGGGCGCGCGCGTTGCCGTCCAAGGCCGGCTTCTCGCGCCCGAATGGCCGGGACTCTACTGGTTGCAGTGGGACATGGTGGACGAGGGTGTCGCGTGGTTTGCTCAGAACGGCTCCCGACAACCGCGCGCGCTCGTACTCGTTCTGCCACCGCTCGCGTGGATGGCCGCCCCCATTCCGCTGTGCATTGCCCTTCTGGGCGTGCTGGCGGCGAAGCGAGCCACAGCGGGCCGGCCCGCTCGGTGGCCGCTGCTGCCTGGACCGGCAGATGCCCTCTGGTGCGCCGCCGCGCTCGCCTGCAAGCCGCTCATGGTCGTCCACGACGCGCTGCTCGAGCCGACCCCCGTCGCGTACTGGTTGATCGCCGTGGCCGCGGCGCTGCCGCCGATGGTTGGCCTTCTCCTGCCGCGACGGCGGACTCGCGCTTGGCTCCTCGTCGGCATCGGCGTTCTCGGATCGCTCGTCGTGCTCGGGGACGTCGTGTATTACCGATTCTTCGGCGATGTCCTGTCAGCGCCGGCGCTCCTGGCCGCGCGGCAGACTGGGCGGGTGTGGGGCTCGATTCGCGCGCTGCTCTCGCCGGCGTTGCTGTGGATTGTGATCGATTTGCCTGTGGCGATCTGGCTGGCCGTTCGCGTCTCGAAATTGCGCGTGCCGTCGCCGCCCCTCGCACTTCGCGCGCGAACAGCGGGAGCGATCGCCGCCGTGCTCGTGGCCGCGGGCCTGATGGTATCCGCGCCGCGGGTTCTTGCGTCGACACCCCTCGACCAGATGTTTCGCGATCGTGCCGTCGTGGAGCAGCTGGGTCTTTTTGGGTTTCACGCGTACGATGGGTGGAACTATGCGCGCTCCAGGTGGCTTCGCCACGACGCGACGGAGGGGGAGGTCCGCGACGCGCTCTCGTGGTTCGTTCGGCGCACACCGCTGCGTGCCGGGCCGCCGGCCCCTTCCTTCGGCGTCGCGCGCGGCCGAAATCTGATCGTCGTGCAGGTCGAGTCGCTGCAGGAATTCGCGGTCGATTTTCGCGTCAATGGCCAGGACGTGATGCCGCACCTCCGACGGTGGGCCGATGACAGCCTGCGGTTCACCAACGTGACCGACCA
>Ga0306922_10002024_pt1 | contig 18712 bp, 21 predicted proteins | sample sta12Cox44000082_FD_203758 | JGI IMG/M metagenome (GOLD analysis project Ga0306922, IMG submission 203758) | Lab enrichment of tropical soil microbial communities from Luquillo Experimental Forest, Puerto Rico - statoxic.12C.oxic.44.000.082 (v2)... | ecosystem: Environmental > Terrestrial >... | reverse complement strand
AATCGGGCCCGATGCCAAAGAGGCGATTCCTAGGCTGACCGAACTATTGAGAACCAGTGATCCCGATCTGAGCAAGGCGGTGACGGAGGCGTTGAACCGGATCAAAAAGTAAATCCACTACGATTTCTTCTCCCCCTCCGGCACCACCATCGTCCAACCTAAGGATGTCAGGGCCCGGAAATGACCCGGCGGGCTATTTGTCGCCGGGTTTTTTATTTCTCCGCATTCACAATGATCGGCGTATCCGTCGCTAATTCCGCTGGAATGATCCACAAACCGTAGACGGGTTTCCCGTCCGCATTGAAAACATATCGCCGGTCACCGTCCAGGTGAACCAGCCGGGCAATTCCGTCGGTGAATTTCACGTTGCCGATGATTTCATGGTCCATTGCCTGAGTCGAACCCAACAGTATTAGGAAAATCTCAGAGCTTTAGTTAAAAAGTGTGTACGGCCCAAACTTCCGCTGCAAACGGCTGGTAGATCTGAACAAGCGGACACCTCTCGTGGCGGAAACAGGCCTCTCAACCCACCAGTCTGTCATCCATGAGCACCAGATCAAACCCCAGACCATTTCCTTCGTTCCACTCCGCCCGATCTAAACGCGGTGTTGTCACACGGAATCCTTCCGTGTGGTTGGCAGCAAAATACCTATCCACCGGCAGGACACCATTGTCGGCCGCGCTCGTAACCGTCCATGTGCTGAGTAGAGTTCGGACTTCGAGGATTTCGATCCGGGCCATATACCCGGTAGGCAGCCCCGGTTTGGCCGGGCAGCCAACAGCAGGTTGACGAGAGCGTCTATTGTTCCGAAAATCCGGGCCGATCCATCAAAAGGAGTCCCACAACAATGAGAAAATGGTTTATGCGGTTCCCATTCGGGCTTACTGTCCTGGCCTTTCTACCTGGTTCGGCACCAGTGGCCCGGGCCGACACCATCGTGGTCTCCGTCGAAAGTAACCATTTTTCACCGACTGAAGTCTTCATCGCTACCGGAGATACTATCCGCTGGGAGTGGAATAGCGGGTTCCACACCACTACTTCCTTTGATGGCTTCTGGGATTCGGACTTCCTGGGCCCCGGGTCTGTGTTCGAACAAACCTTCACGAGCGCCGGCGATTTTAGTTATTATTGCACGCTCCATCTCGACTGCTGCAACATGGCGGGAATTATCCATGTTATGGACCCGGTCATACTTGTGGGGTCTCTGAGCCCTACCGACATTGATCCGCAAGCTTCGGGCGACGCCACGTTTGAGATGGTTCCTTACCGCACGACGTTTAGTGTTGCTGTGCAAGGTGTGTCTTCGACCAATGCACTTGATGTGTTCGTTAACGGAAACTTCGTCAATACGATCGCTCTGGATGCCGAAGGCAACGGCAACTTGAATCTCAACACGGACAACGGCGACATGGTGCCCGTACTTATGGACGGCGATGAAGTCGAGATCTTTGATGCTGCCGACAACGTGACGCTCATCTTGATCGGCAATGTTCATTCCATGACCAATGAACTCTGTTTTTCATTTTCGTTGAGTTTTTCTCCTTTTTGGAAGCCCCGTTTGCGGGAGTATACAAACGGAAAAACTGCTGTCTCGGCTACATTGTTGGCCGACTTTGGCTCAGCTCCATCCGGTTCTTTCCGGGGATAGGGGGAATCATTGATCGAAAAACCCGGGCCCATGGCCCCACTGCAGTGGCCAAAGGCAGACCGCGTTGGTCCTCCGGACGGCAGCTGGCTGTACTTCTCTTGCGTGATCGGAACAGAGAACGGAGGCGAACGGTCCCATATCTTTTACTTAAAGGAGGGTCTGCAAATGAGCACCATGAAACATCTCTCCGGCAAGGCCGGCCGGTCGTCCCTGCGCAAAGCAAGAACCTTAAGGGCAATTTTCCCGGGCGGCAATCGGCAGTTCGCTTCAACGTCTCATGCCCGCCTTCGCGTGGAGCGTCTTGAAGACAGGGTGGTTCTCAGCCCAGTCGTCCTTGACCCGAACCTGGGGGTCCGAACGGTTGTCGGCAACCTGACTCAGCCTACGAGCATGGCTTTCCTGGGGCAAAACGACTTCTTTGTGTTGGAGAAAACCACCGGCAAGGTGGACCACGTGATCAACGGCGTCGAGACAACCACAAAGTTCGATTTCGGCTCGGGCCCGATCGACAATCTGCCGGTTAATTTTGCATCGGAGCGCGGACTCCTGGGGGTTGCCCTGAGCCCCAACTTCACAAATGACCATGACGTGTATTTGTATTGGACGCAGAGCAGCACCCGGAATTATCGAAACCTCATCAAGGCTTTGTTCACTTCTGCTCTCCATTCACAAGGATCGGTATGTCTTTTTTGTCGCCATCTCTTCGGGACCGTGGAAGTAAGTTCGGCCGGGGACCAAGGACTGCTTCCGGCTCCTCGGCCTATCGGGTGAACAACCCCGCCATTCTATCCGGAAATCACATGGCCTTTGGGTCACCTCAGGTCGAGCTAACCGCTGGGCACGGCTGCATTGCATTTTCGAAATTTCTTTAGGTATCCGACCATTAGAAAGCGAGGACATAGTGTCCTTGGTTTTCTTTCCCCTGCCTGGACCCGGAACGCCGATTTCGATTTTTCCGGCGGAGGGGGTGGTCCGCGCGGCAATCCGAGCGGGCGCAAGCTGATCTTGCCCGAATATCCGGTGGGCCGACCCAACACCGGCCCGATTGATACAGTTCTGGCTCTGGACCCGGAAGACATCAATTTCGATCACATTGGCCGGCTGGGCCGTCTCTCCGGTTCTCGCTCTTTGCAAAACGGCCAGGGTGGGATCGGTCCGGACGCTATCGTTGGACTGTTACAAGCTCGGCAATGCCGCGGCAAAGCAGCGTCATCCTCTGCCCGAGCAATTGGATAAAATCAAGGCAAAGGATGCCACCACGCTCCTCCGCGATGCCGACGCCGCGATCCGGGACCGAGACGGGGGCCGCGTCTGCGCCCTGGTCCAGCGCTACGGCGAGCTTGGCCACCCGCCGCGCCCGGTATTTGATCTGCTCTTGAAGTACGCAGTCAGCGAGGACGGGAAGCTTCACGCGGAGAAGTATTACCAGGCGATGTCGGAGGAATTCGCTGCCACGCGCCCGGCCTTTCGCTGGCGGCATCTAGTAGCTTTGGCCCGCGTCACGGCGAGCGAGTACGGCTCCCCGGCTCCTGGCTACGCCGAGGCGTGCCGTCTGCTGAAAGTGTAGATGGCGGGCACTTTCCTGAGTGGCTCATACCAACGCCAAATTCGTCGCGGCATCGCCCAGCATTGCGAAATTTCGCTCCATATCGACTAGCTCCCCGAAAGGGACTCGAAACTTCGACACAGTAGTTAACACGAACTCTGAGATTTCCGTAATTCTTATTGGCCCTAGTTGGCGCGGACTTGCCGCGAATCGGGCCGCCTTCAAGGCTAACCAACCGGAAAAGTGTGCGGCCAGTCGGCTTGGCGACGCGACGGCCAAAGCGAATCCTTTCGGTATTTGGGCCGCAATTCGGCGATCAGTACTGCCCCTGCGACCAGGCTCGCCTTTTCCACCATTGCGGTGCGCTGCTCGACAGTCGCGGCGAGTTTGGCCGTTGTCTGATCTTTATCGGAAATGCCACCAACTTCGTCCGTCCGATGCCAATTTTGGGCCAAGTTGGCCGAGTCCGCAGGTAGCGTGACCTCGACGAGTTCAACGCCCTTTTCCTCCTGACCAAGCCCAACCACCGACGCCTCGACGTTCACGTCGGCGGACGGCGTGTCCGTGACGAGGAAATTCGCCGGAGTGCCGACAGCGGCCCGCGCGGCCGGCCTGGCTTCAATCTCGGTTGTCAGGACAAACTCTACCTTGCCAGGAGTCGCATCCAGCGAGCTGTAATTAGCCTCGCGAATCTCTCCAGCGGTTGAGCGGGCATTCTCGTCCAGGAACTCCAAGTTGGGTAGAGCCAGGATGCGGCGCGAGTTCTCTTTTTTCCGTGTTTCCCGAGTATTGGCGGCCGTGCCCGTCATCGCATCCGCATCCGTCGGTTGCAGTATGCTGTCGCGCATGAGGCGGACATCCACATGCTTGGCCGGCTGGGCCGTATCTCCGGTTCTCGCTCTTTGCAAAACGGCCAGGGTGGGATCGGTCCGGACGCTATCGTTGGACTGTTTAATAATGTGATCGAAATTGATGTCTTCCGGGTCCAGAGCCAGAACTGTATCAATCGGGCCGGTGTTGGGTCGGCCCACCGGATATTCGGGCAAGATCAGCTTGCGCCCGCTCGGATTGCCGCGCGGACCACCCCCTCCGCCGGAAAAATCGAAATCATAAGTCAAGTCGCCCAGGATCGGGGCATCCTCCCGGACGGTGGGCCGTGGGTCGGGCCGCCCGTCGGTATTCGGATCAAGGCGCTGGCTGTTGATGAAATCGTCCTCAATGAACTTGAGGTAGGAGTCGAAGCTCAGGTACTGATGGTCGATGTAGCCCTGTCGCGCCCAGGGGCTGATCACCAGCGCTGGCACGCGAATGCCGAAGCCCAGGCCATCGACATTGGGAGGCGGCTCATGGTCGTAGAAGTCGCCCCAGTCGTCCCACGCTAGGAAGATAGCTGTACTCCCCCAGTCCGGCCCTTCCATGGCGGCGTTTACCAGACTCGTCACCCACGCCTGGCCGTCGCTGACCAAGGACGGCGGGTGCTCGCTGACCGCATCGCTCGGAATTACCCACGACACCGACGGCAAAGTGCCGTTGGCAGCGTCTCCGAAGAAATCATTGGCGTCGACGATATTGTCAAGCTGGCCGTCATCGTGCACCGTGGTGAAATGCGGCAGCGGGTTCCAAATGGTCAGCGCCCCGGAGCCGGTGTAATACTTCCAGCTCACGCCATACTGAGAAAGCAGATAGGTCAGGTCGGTCCAACCAAACAAAGGCGTTTGGTCGTTGGGGAGCAGATTGTTTATCAGACTCGACGTACACGTCGATGCGTCGGCCGGGTCTGTGCATGTGCCGCTCCAGCCGGAAACCAGGTAATTGTGCGACGGACGGCTCGGGCCAAGTTGCGACGAGAACATATGGTCCTGGAGCACGAAGTTACCGGCGTAGTCCCAGTAATTGGGGATCTCGTTGGCATCGTGGTAGCCCAGTGCATCGGGCGGTCCGGTCGGGTGTACTCTGCGATAAACTTGAAGAAAGCCGTCCATGGCGCCGTGGTCGATGTCGGTTAGCGCATCCTCGTTGCTATGTGTCGCGCCGAGGTTGCGGTCATTGGTGTCGTGAAAGGGTGCGACGAGCTTGCCGGTGGCCGGATCGGGGATCGCGATCCCGTTCGGAATGCCGTCAGCAGCGGGGTACGTGCCGAAGTAAGAGTCAAATGACCGGTTCTCCTGCATGATAATGATGACGTGCTGAATGTTTTGGATGCCGGATAGCAAGGTCCGAGTTTCTAATTCTTCCACGCGGGGTAAGAATTTCCTGACCAAGCCCACTCGCGCTGGTGGAGACCGGCGTCCGGACAAAACTTGTTTTCGAGACAAGTTTGTTCGAGAGGAAACTGGCATACGCGAACTCCTCAGTAATCCAGGTCCGTCGCGCATCATCGCGTCGGATCGCCAAATAGAAAAGGACTGGCAGAAGGTGGCGAATCAAAAAAGGCGTAGCAATGCCTGCCGCGATTGCAACTCGACGGCGGTCAATCCCTCCACCGAATTGTTAAACTTTAGCGCAGCGGCTTCGTCTCGCTTCCCTGTGCTCGCTTCCATTGGAAGGCGACCATGGCCTTAGAGATCCGGGAGCGGGTCAATGGCAACATAGTACCAGCGTTTGCGCAGTGTAGCAAGCAAAATAAGGTCCCGTGATAAACAGGGCCAATAAAATTAGAGTAATCTCGGACCCTTTGTTAACTCGTATGTCGGGTCGTGGAACTTTGGCCTGGCAAGCTTGGACTCGTCTTTGGTGAGGAATACATAGCCGGTGGCAGGAAAGGAGCCACGATTGGCGCAGCAGGCCCCGCACTGCTCGCACTCATAAATCGGTTCGCTCCACAAGGGTGATCCCTCCCCGCGGATCGGTCCGCGGCCCCGGCCAGCCCTACTCGCTTCTGTTATACTATGAAAGGGGTAATCTTGGCTTTTCTGCAGAAACGGCAAGCACTTCATGTCGAACAACACCATCGTCGTTCAGGGCCAGCCTATCCGGACTGACTGGATTAACAAGATCCAGCGAGGGAAAAAAAAGGGAACGCTTACTTGCACTATCTGGCTTTCTGTTGGTCCTGTGGGTGTCTATGCCTTCAAAGGAAGAGATGCCGAGACTGCTTTGCAGTTGTTGGCGAACCATTCGGCGCTGGAGGCTTGACTAGGGACCTACCCGTAAACGGCTACCCCTTGCTGATATTCAGCAATGCCTTTTTCGGCAGTCCACTTTCTCGAATGCTGACTACGTGGAAGTTCTTTCGGTCTTTCAAAGCGCTGCCGCACGCCGTAAGGTCGTGTTAATCACCCTCGAATCGACCTTTGAACCAAGGGAGTATTTATGGTGACCAATTCCAACGGCCCGGTTGACCAATATCTGAGGGAAACCGGCAAGACACGCGAGGCGTTCGAGGCAGAGTTGAAGAGCGGGAATCCGGGAACGGCATCCATTTTCGCTGCCGAAGTCCTGTTTGGCGCCATTCAGGATCTGATCCAGGCGATGTTGCGAACCAAGGCCGTACCGACAAGGCCACCTCGCGGTAATCCTGCGGCCGATCGCGGACGGAGAAGTAACCGCGAGCGGCGAGGCGGTTGAACGTGTCTCAGAGCCTGTGTTAACTGCTGTGACGAAGTTTCGCGTTCTTTCGGGTAGGCAGTTGATCGGAGCGAAACTTACTTCGTGATTTGAATGGTATGATGCTACCACTTTCTACTCAATGCGCGTGGAACGACCGACGCTTGGCTACGGTTTGCCCGGTTTCGGTATTTCGATCGTCAGCGAGTTGTCTTCTGCTTCAATGTGATACTTTCTAGCAAGGATGATGGGCTTGACGCGGTTCACGCGGCCCTGGCCTTCCGGGGGCCCGGGCTCGACAATCGTTACGGTATGCTCGCCCGCGACCGCTCCCAGCTTCGTCTTCGCTCGTCCGGCCTCGACATAGTAGGTTGTCAGAATGAAACTGCCGTCCGCTTGGATCTCTCCGGTTGCCAGCATCCCGGGGTCACGCGCGGACTTGAAATTGACCATTCCGCCGGCCCACGGCTTGCCGTCTTGGGATGTGATTTTTCCTCGGACGGGGTAGGTTATCGGGCCAAGTTCCGTACAGCCAGTCAGTCCTGAAAACAGGACAGCGGACATCGCGGCCCGAAACCACCGGCTCATGGGTAGCGCCTCCCCATGGACTTCCAGACCGTCGGATCAATGCTGAATTCGATTAGCCGTACCGATCCATCGCATATCAGCATGTTCACCCCGGCGGTGTGAACGCTTCCAAAGCGGAACTGAGGCTGTAAAGGGTTGAGAGGGATGTTCGGCGCATCCAGCATCGGCGGGTTAAATGTTGAACGATTGACGTCGTTGTCGTAGCCGCAGTACATGTTCTCATTGTCGCCGCCGAACAATCCATCCGTATAGTGGGCGCTGTCCATCCATTTTTCGCCCACCATGAACACGTTGCTGGTGCCGTTGACGATTTCCGCAATCCGCGTCGCGCTGCGCTGGAAGAAAATTCCGGTCGTGAGCGAGGAGTTCTGAACCCACGTAAAAGGCCCGTTGAGCCCCTCGTCCAGGGTGGCGGGCCCGGCGCCGTTCTGAGGCGTTTGCAGATCGCCGGCGTTGCCGGCATAATCGGCCCGGGCCATCAGCGGTGGAACGGGCGGGTCGCACTCATGGTAGTCATTCGTGCTATCGTTGGGATAGGGCCCTCCGTTTCTCCGGCTGGGGCAGTTGAAAAGCCGCAGCGCCAGCGCCACCCGCCGGGCGTTGGCCTGACGAATCTGCTGGAGCGTGCCGCCGCGCCCGATATTGTAAACGTTATCTTGTTCGACATACGGCAACAAACAACCGATCCAGCCTCCCGGCTGCTTTTGGCCGACTCCGTAATGGTCCGGATCGTCCAGCACCCAGTACCAGCCCCAGCCTCCGGTAGGGAAGTGGTTTTGCGTGTTGTGAATGTTGTGCAGGCCGATCCCGATTTGCTTCAAGTTGTTCTGGCAACTCATCCGGTTGGCGGCCTCGCGCACTTTTTGAACGGCGGGCAGGAGCAGCGCGATCAGAATGCCGATGATGGCAATCACCACCAACAGTTCGATTAACGTGAAACCGGTAGTCCGGCGATTTCCCATTGGAGGCATCATCGCTACGCGACACAATTTGTGTTGCGATCTCCGCAAGTATAACAAAGAGGTTGTCGTTAACTCCATTGTCGCCAAATTTGGCTAAATATCAACCACTTCCCCGAAAGGACTCGAAACTTCGACACACCGGTTAACTAAAACTCTGAGGCTTGCCTACGTGTCGAGGTGCGGAGGGATCGATCCCAATCGTGGCGGGAAATTTATATTGCTTTCGCATTGCCAAGCCGTCTCCCGGATGATCCAATTGATATATGGGATGGTGAGTACCCGAGGAACTCGCTGCCTCCTCCCCACCTTTGCACACTCCGCCTTTGGATTCGTCTATCCCTGATCGCATGCCGGTGCTAGTCATGCGCATCCACGCTTGGGTTTCAAGCCCTGCAGTGCGGCCGGCGGTATCCTCGGTTCGGCGCCCTTACCGAAAGGGGTAACGGATATGAACTGCGACCACCGGAGCAAGCCCCGGGGTTTCACGCTGATCGAACTTCTGGTTGTCATCGCCATCATCGGGATTCTGATCGCGCTGCTCTTGCCGGCGGTGCAGAAGGTGCGCGCGGCCGCCAACCGCATTATGTGTACCAACAACCTCGCTCCCAACCCATAAGGAGGAGGAGCTTTGCGAGCGGGCGGAACACCGGTGATCGGTCAATGAATATCTGACTGGAGGAACATGGGCCTCATCCGGCGCATCCAGCCCGCCAGGTCGCCGGTCCTTTACGAGGATCGAGTGGGTGACAACCACCACCACTTGATTTGTCGCTCCTGCGGAAAAACGGTCGACGTCGACTGCGCCGTCGGCAACACGCCGTGCTTGACCGCCGCCGACGCCTCGGGTTACCAGATCGATGAGGCGGAGGTCATCTACTGGGGCACCTGTCCCGAGTGTCTCGCGGCAACTCCGGGTTTAGCCGGCGACTGAACACCAACAAAGCGATACTTCGAAGTCAGACCAACCAATTTTTCAAAATTAAACATAAGGAGAATTCACGTGTCAGACAACGCAAGCAAGAGCCCGGTGATGAACGGGGCTAACCGACACACGTCGGCTGGGGCCCTGGCGAATCGAGATTGGTGGCCGAATCAGTTGAACCTGCAGATACTCCACCAACACTCTTCGCTGTCCAACCCCATGGGCAAGGAGTTCAACTACCGAGAGGAGTTCGAGAAACTCGACCTCGGGGCCTTGAAGAAGGACATCGAGGCGGTGATGACGACGTCGCAGGACTGGTGGCCGGCCGACTACGGCCATTACGGGCCGCTCTTCATTCGGATGGCGTGGCACAGCGCAGGCACGTACCGCATCGCCGACGGCCGGGGCGGCGCAGGCGCCGGCTCACAGCGCTTTGCGCCCCTCAACAGCTGGCCCGACAACGTCAGCCTCGACAAGGCCCGACGCTTGCTTTGGCCGATCAAGCAGAAGTACGGCCGGAAAATCTCCTGGGCCGATCTGATGGTCTTGGCTGGGAACTGTGCCCTGGAGTCGATGGGATTCAAGACGTTCGGTTTCGCAGGTGGGCGTGAGGACGCTTGGGAGCCACCGGCGACAGGCAGCTCGAAAATCCTCTCGGCGCCGTTCAGATGGGCCTGATCTACGTGAATCCTGAGGGGCCCAACGGTAAACCCGATCCGCTCGCTGCAGCCAGGGACATCAAGGAAACGTTCCGCCGCATGGCCATGAATGACGAGGAGACCGTTGCGCTGATTGCCGGCGGCCACACCTTTGGCAAAGCCCATGGTGCTGCCCCTGCACCTCAATATGTCGGTCCCGAACCCGAGGGCGCCAGCCTCGAGGAGCAAGGCCTCGGCTGGAGGAACACTTTTGGCACCGGCAAAGGCGACGACACGATCACCAGCGGTTTGGAGGGCGCATGGACCAACCCGGTGAAGTGGGACAACGGCTACTTCGATAACCTGTTCGGCTATGAGTGGGAGGTGGGGAAGGGACCCGGCGGTGCGTGGCAGTGGCATCCCAAGGAGGCAAGGGCTCTGGCTACCGTGCCGGATGCTCACGCTTCACCGCAGGCTCGGGGCTCTCCCCCGGCGACGTCGCGGTATCCGTGGCCGCGATCCGGTCGATCCCCAGCACCGTTAGGACCGCGGCAGCGGCAGCAAGACGGTGAAACATCGGCTCACCCCTTTCGGAAACTTGCGGACGGCCCAGGGCGATTCAGCACGGGTCTGCATCGGACCACCCGTCCGTCCGGGTGCCGGACCGGCACCTGTTCTAGCCTCATCAGTTCCCCTTGCGCCCCGTCGGCATCTGCCCACCCTGGTTCATCATCTGTTGCATCAACTCCATCAGCTGCATCATCCGCATCATCTGCATCATGTCCGGCCCGGTACCTCCCTGGCCCGTCGGCGCTTGCCCGGTTCCGCCGTGGCTCAGCATCTGCATCATTTGCATCATCCGCATCATCTGCATCATGTCCTGCATCTGCCCGCTCCCTCTCTGCGCGGTGCCTCCTTGGCCCAATCCGCCTCGGCCCATCATCGGGCACGCCATCCCCCCCTGGCCCACGCCGCCCTGGCCCATCATCCGCATCATCTGTTGCATCATGTCCGGGGCCGTCCCCCCCTGGCCCATAGTGGTGCCACCCTGGCCCATGATCTGTTGCATCATCTTCATCATCTGCATCATGTCCTGCATCTGCCCGCCCTGGCCCATCGGCATCTGGCCCTGCCCGCCCCGGCTCATAGGCATCTGCTTCATCATCAGCTGCATCTGCTGCATGGTGTCTTGCAGCTGCGCCATCTGCATCATCGACAGCCATTCCGGCGGAATCTCACCCAGCTGCTGTCGCTGTTTATCCGTGAGCAGCTTGCGTGCTTGCTCGCGTGCCGACCCATCGAGCTTCTCCAGCTCCTGCCGCTGCTTCTCGTCGAGGCCCAATTCCTTGGCGCGGCTCAGAATCGCGGTAGGACTATCGAGGGCGATGCGCAGGCCAGCCGGACCCGACATCGTGAGACCCTTAGGCCCGCCATCGGCCTTTCCAGCCGAATATCCCGGATGGTCATGCGTACTGTGCTGGTGCAGATCCACTTTCGCACCGGCGTTAGCCTTTGCGGCCGGCTGATCTTCCTTGTTCTCCTTCGGCTCCGGGGCCTGTTGCGCGGCCGTGCCGGACCGCGCGGCGTACACGATCGGCAGAGAAGCGAGGATGGCCACGACGAGGAGCGAGATGTTCCTCGCCCTGGCGTCGAACTTCGGCAAGAGCGGCCGCGGACCATCGGGGCCGTTCGACAGGGAGCCCGGCTCTTCTTGCCCTGGCGCTGCCGCAGGGTGCGGCTTCGGATCGGTGATAGGCTGCGACATGGTAGTCTCTCCTTCCCAATGGCCGGGGAAAGCCGGCCCTTGCGGCGACCCACACCGGGCTGCCGAAACTGGATGCGCGGCACGGACCTTGTTATTCTGCAAGCTGTCTCGCGCCGAGCCTTTGGACGTAAGCCGCCACGGCCTTGATCTCCGTGTCTGAGAGCCGCCCGCCGAATGCTGGCATCCCAGGCGGCATCCCTTGGTGGACGGCCGCCCGGACCTGCCACCGGGTCAGTCCGCTGCCCACCAGCGGCACCAGCTCCCAGCAGCAAACCCTCCCTCCCTCTCCGTTCGCCCCGTGGCAACGCGCGCAAGACTGTTGAAACACCTGGTAGCCCCGCGCCACGAGGGCCTGCCCGTCCCCGGCCGGCCGCGTGGTTGTGGCCCGGACGCCCACGGGCGGCTGCGCCAAGCTCCTCCCAGCAGCCGTCCGGGCTGGGGCGACCGGGGTTCTCAAAGCGGCCGGAGCCAGGCCGGCGGCAACGACGGCGGTCAGGGCCAGACCGGAGCTAACAGATCGCACATTTGCACGCCTGTCGGGGGTCATGATGCGGTTCTCCCCGTTTCCAACATCTGTCCGCCCGGCAATCGGTTTGACGTTCCCTTAGGCATGCCGTGGAGGATCGGGCGCGGCATCCGGCTAATCCCTTCGCCCCATCATCAGGCACGGGCACCCCATCCCTCTCATCCGCCCGCGGCTTATTCCCGGCAGCCCGGCGTCGCTTCCGGCAATTTGCCCACCGGGGCGCACACTCGGGTTCAGGGCACCGACGTAATCCGCCACGGCCCGGATCTCGTCCGACCGGAGCCGCTTCCCGAAGGTGGGCATCAGCGGCGGGATGCCCTCGCGCACCGCCGCCTCAACCTCCTCCCGGCTGAGGCCGACATTCGCCAGGGGCGGTGCGGCCCCCCGGCCTTGTGCCTCGGCCCCGTGGCAGGACGCGCACTGCCGTCGGAACACGAGGCGGCCCGAAGTCCCTGCCTCCCGGTCCCCGCCGGGCCGCCCCACGCCGCCCGAGGCGGCGCCCCGTTCCGCATTTGCACGGGGGCCTGAGTCGCCGTTGAGCGAAGCGACGTACTCCGTTACCGCCTGGATCTGGTCGGAGCGAAGCCGTCTCCCAAACGCGGGCATCAGCGGCGGAATCCCCTCGCGCACTACCACTTCGACCTCCTCCCGGCCGAGGCCGACATTCGCCAGAGGCGGCGCGGTCGTTCTGCCCTGTGCCTGAACCCCGTGGCAGCGCGCACAGAACTGGCGGAACAGGAGACGGCCCGACGTCGCCGCCTCTTGATCCCCGCCTAGCTGCACGCCAGCGCTCCGTCTCGAAAACCCTTCGGCGATGAAAGTGGCAAGGGCGAAGCCGGTGATGCCAACGGCCGCCAAAGCCAGCCCGGCAACCACGAAGGCTCTCGTTACGTCACGTCTTTCAGGAATCATCCTGGCCACCTCCAGACGAGGATTCCTTTGAACCCGCGGCGTGTACCGGCGGCTACCCGAAGGATCGCGACGCCCCAAACCAAGGTTTCCTGGCTCGTCTGTAATTCTCCCTTCTGCGTTTATATGCCCCCGCGTTCCGTGCCGGCAAGGACACTGGACGTGCGGCTCGGTGGCAGGCTCCCGACCACCGACCCCTTTTCTTCTCCGGCATGGGTCTCCGAATGCGGATCGGGATTGAGCGGTCCTGTCGATTGCAGAGCGCTAACTCCATTGTCGCGAAATTTCGCTCCATATCAACAACCTCCCCGAAAGAGACTCGAAACTTCGACACAGTAGTTAACACCAGCTCTGAGACTTTCCTGAAGTCTATTGGCCGATGGTTGGCGGCGATGCACGGAATCGCAGTCGGCATTGGGGCCAGTGGGGGCGGCAGGGCTTGACGTTCCTCAAATCCGCTGACCGCCGCCTCGGGCGCTAGCGGCTGTCCAAGTGCTTGGCCATCATGCGCTCCGGCACTTGAAGGTCTTCTCTGGACAGGCGTCGAATCATTGAACTTTTCTCGCCCCACGCGCACCCTTATGGTTGTAGCCGTAAGACAGACTGTCAGGCAGGCGCCGAATGGCCGATATCGCCGAACGGGTTTACAGGAGCGTCCTTGTCGTGCGGTGCCAGGCAGGGGACCGTGCCGCCTTTGATGAACTGGTCGAATTGTACCACCAACGGCTGCACTACTTCCTAGCCAAGATGGTCGGCGACAACCATGCCGTCGCGACCCGTTGACGAAGGTGTTCGATTTCTAGCGCGTGATTGGCTATCGATCCCCGCTTCGGCGATGCTGCCCAGACTCCCCCTGTAAATCTAAGCGGCCATCCGGAGATGAACAGCTTTTTCCCTTGACTCCGAGAATAATTAGGCTAAGCTAATTCTGTTAATTTGTGTCACCTTACTAGCGTTATCAGGAGACCCTAATAATGCGGTTATCTAAGCGAATTGGCTTTACGCTAATCGAATTGCTGGTTGTAATTGCGATCATCGGCATTTTAATCTCTCTGCTACTTCCTGCTGTTCAAAAGGTGCGCGAAGCCGCCAATCGCGCCAAATGCACAAACAATCTCAAGCAAATCGCCCTGGCCTTGCACAACTACCACGACCCCAACTTGCGCTTTCCGACCGCCTTCAAGCTCCTGCCCACTCCCGACCCTACAGTGCCGTTCCCCGACGCAGCCAGATACGGCGCCTCGGCGTTCGTCCTGATCCTGCCGTATCTCGAACAAGACAATGTCTACCGCCGGATTGATGCAACGAAAGGCGCCCTCAGCACCATCAACATGCCAGCAGCCAATCCGGCCTATTCAACTGCGCTCCCGGTCTTCCTGTGCCCCTCGTCGCCGAATGCCTCACCCACGGCCGATTACTCGGAGGAGCTGGCCCGGAGTTTCGGCAACTTCAACATTGAAGTCCATTACCCGCCCGGCCTGATCTTTGGAAGGACCGACTACGCGCCCGATGCCGGCATGCAAGCGGGACTCCCGGGGATCGATGTGAATGCCTGCGCCTCAATTATCGCCCAGCCCCCTGGTGTCGGCGTTCGCATCACCGACGTCACCGACGGCTCGTCAAACACGCTCATGGTTGTCGAGGATGGCGGCCGACCGGCCTGGTATTCGAGCCGCGGTCTCGTCACGTCGGGCCCGGCCATCGGCACCTATCAGGCCGGTGCTAACGGCCCGGCGCCGCAAGGTGGGGGCGCCTGGGCCGACCCGTTGAACTACATCGCCACGAATGGCTCCGACCCGAGTGGGTCCGGCATTGCCGCCGGCGGCGATTTCTTCGGCATACCCCCCGCCCCCTGGACGTGCGCGATGAATTGCAGCAACGACAGCGAAATCTTCGCCTTCCACCCCGGCGGCTGCAACGTCGCCATGGGGGATGGGTCGGTCCGGTTCATGGTCAACGGCGTCACCATGAACCAGATGGCCGCCCTGCTCAGCCGGGCTGGGGGCGAGGTCATCGACTTCGACTGGTAATTCAGAGACAAGCTTTTGATCGAGGTCGTAGCTATGAAAAAATGCTTGTGGTCCATCCTACTGGCCGTTGCTCTGGCCTGCACTTCATGTGATAACGCCAACAAAATCTTTCCCGTTTCCGGCAAGGTGATTTACAAGGGATCTCCAGCGGCTGGCGCAACAGTGTTTTTCCAACGCTGCGGCGGCGACCGCGTGAACCAGCAGACTGTCATGGGCATCGTCCAGGAGGATGGGTCCTTCACGCTTGTCTGCGGGCACCTGGGCAAAGGCGCGCCTCCCGGCGAATACGATGTCCTGATCGAATGGCGAGAGCGCCCCAACCGGGCCAAGGGCCTGGCCCATAAAACGCCGGACAGATTAAAAGGCCGATTTGCCGACCCGAAACGCCCCCGATTCCAGGCCGTGGTGCATGCTGAAGCCAATAACCTTCCGCCATTTGAGTTGACAGATTAAACGCTAATCCACGCAGGCACTCGCGCTCTACAACTAGCTCCCAAGTGGGGTTTATTCTGTTGGACAAAACCGGTGCCGGTTCTCTCAACCTAAATACTAAGGAGGGGGATGATGTGTCGGTGCTCGAAGATGGAGAGACCATATGGGTCCGGGACGGAGATGAAGGATACCGAATCTTAGCCGGGACTTTGGAGCGGATAAGGTAGATGATGGAACAAATGGAGAGAAAAGCGTTGACCGCCGCGACAGCACCGGGCAGCTATTCAACCGTTCCAGTTGGCAAGGCGCTACGATATTACGTGGTAAAATGTGTTCGTCGTCGCGGCCGCTCAGCGGAAGGTTCGGCGCCGCTCAGTTGTGCGTAGCGTCCTGAGACGTGGGATGAATCCGGGAAAATCGTGAGCATCGACTTCGACTCGAATCCGTCAATCGGTAAAGGCAACGTTTTTGCGCCGAGGGCGGTATTTGGTTTACCTAAGAAGGTAGCCACAAGTCTTCAGAAAAAAGATCGGGGTGGCGCCTCGGGGGGGCATGCAACTCGTGGACATCGTCGGTGTCGCTGTGCCGCGGCATTTGCGTCCAGGTGTCGTCGCGCCGGTCCGGGGCGACGTGCCGCACGGGCGGGTCGGCCAGGTCCCAGCGACAGGCAGAGCCATTACCCCGTTCGAAGACGAGTCCGTACTCCGGTTGGTAGCCGTGAGGGACCGGTGCCCCGCCGGGCTGGGGGCTGCTGTGCATGAAAGGCAGACCGCCCCCCATCGGAGGGGCGTACCAGGTAACCCCGTCGGTGTAAGTCTTGCCGTCCCGTGTCGCGCTGACCTCCACATCGTTGGCTCCCGGCGCGAGAATCACGCCGGTCCACCGGAAGATGTGCGCATCGCCCTCCAGGGTCCCCAGTGAAACGCCATTGACCGTCAGCGTTACCTGATCCAGGTTAGAGTAAACCTTGACCTCGACCGAATTGCTCCGCCGATCGGTGAAACGCCGGCTGGTAATGTACAGCACCGGGTCGTTCGACCAGTTGGCCTTGTACCAGTAGAACGCATCCTTTTTGGTTTGATGGTCGTAGGTGATCAGCCCTTTATCGTTGCGGCCGGGTGTATCGCCCTCGTGGCGCGTGCTGGAGGCGAAATCGAACATATTCCAGACACTCTTTTCCCACAAGAACGGTCGGGTTTCGAGCTGTTGCCACAGCATCTCGTGGTAAATGTCCTGGTACTCTTCTGGGTGCGCCGGCCCGCCGGGGTTTGGCGGCGGGGGATTCTCCTGGTGCTGGTAAATGCTGGCGCCGGCGCCGTATTCACTCACGCCGATGGCCCGGTTGGGGTAGGCCGCGTGGATGTTGTCGGCCCACGGCCCGAAGTCGGCGGGCTGGCCATAGTACCAGCCAAAATACTTGTTGAAACTCACCACGTCCGGCAAGTAGTTGATGAGCGCGCCATCGGCCTGCAGTGTAGCTGCTGTCGTCAGCCGGTCAGGGTCCAGGGTATGGGCGAGCTGGACTAACTGCGACACGAGGGAGCGCGTAACCGGGGTGTCACCAATCTCGTTGTACATGCCCCAGAACATCACCGACGGGTGGTTGTAGTTCTGAAGGATCATCTCCGTGAGCTGTTGCTCGGAATTGGCGAAGAAGGCCGGGCTGTTGGCGGCGCTGTTGACAAGGGGGATTTCGGTCCAGGTGACGATACCGGCCTGGTCGAGCAAATCATAGGTCAAGGGCGGGTGCTGGTAGTGCGCCAAGCGGACGAACGTCGCACCGATTTCTTGAACCAGGCCGATGTCCTGGCGCTGGTCGTCGTCGGAAATGGCCCAGCCCTCGTTGAGGCGATCCTGGTGGAAGTCCACACCGTGCAGGTCGTAGGGCTGGCCATTCAGGTAAAAGCCATGCCCGGGATCCACCCAATAATAGCGCAGTCCCAACCGCTGCTCGACCTGGTCCACCACCGCGCCGGAATCGGTATCGATGATCCGGACGCACACCTGGTACAGGTAGGGATCATTGCGGCCGTCCCAGAGGTGCGGCTTCTGGATCGTGGTGTTCTGGATCACGTCGGTTCCCGTACCGGAGGCGAGGGGTAGCGAGTCTTCCAGCGTGGCCACGACTTTCCCAGCCGCGTCGACCACTGTAGTGAGGACGGCGGCGTCACGGTCGGCGACATCGTCATTCCGGAGCTTGGTGGTGACTTGCAGGTCGGCGGATGCAGCGCTGACGTTGGTCTGGCGGAGGTAAACACCGGGGGAGGCGTAGTCGATGAGGCTGACGTGGAGCGGGTCGGTGGCGATCAAGTTGACGTGGCGGTAAATGCCGCCGTCTACGTTGAAATCACCGCTGAGCGGAGGGATGTCCGGGTTAAAGGCGTTATTAACCTTGACGGCCAGGATGTTGTCCTGACCGACCGCGAGGTATCCGGTGACGTCCCAGGTGAAGGCCGCGAAGCCGCCCTGGTGCTCGCCGACGAGTGTGCCGTTGACGTACAGGTCGGTGACCAGGCTAGTGCCGTCGAACTTGAGGAACAGCTCCCGGCCGGCCCACTCATCGGGGACGGTGTAGTGCTTGCGATACCAGCCGATGCCTCGGTAGTAGGGCCCGCCTTGCTGGCCGTCGAGGTTATTCCAGGTGTGGGGCACGTCCACTGTGCCCCATGAGGAATCGTCAAAGTTGACCTCCTGCGCCCCGGGGACGTCGCTGCGGTTGAAGCGCCACGAGGCGTCCAGGTCGGCGACGCCGCGGGCGTCCGGCGGACAGAGGCAGGAAGGCCCCGCCGGGAGGCTGAAGACGAGGCGGTCCTCAAGCAGTTCCACATGCAGAGGCGGGCCGGCGGCAGCGGGACCTGGCCGGCAACGGGTTCGGAGGGAGGCATGGCGACACGAACGGGGAAAGGGGAACGGCATTGCAATACCTCCTCTGAAGCGGTGGCGGCCGCGTCGGGTTTGCAGGGTCTCGGGGTCGGCAAGGATCTTCTTCACGCATTTCCTCTCATGCGCTACTTGCGTGTCGTACGCGAAACAAATCATCATTCGCTCAGCCAGGCGTTAACTCCATTGTCGCGAAATCTCGCTCCATATCAACTAGGTCCCCGAAAGAGACGCGAAACTTCGTCACAGCAGTTAACACAAGCTCTGAGATTTCCCTGTTTCGATTGGTCCCTGTTATCGAGGACGTGCCCCGGATTTG
>Ga0306922_10002022_pt1 | contig 18715 bp, 13 predicted proteins | sample sta12Cox44000082_FD_203758 | JGI IMG/M metagenome (GOLD analysis project Ga0306922, IMG submission 203758) | Lab enrichment of tropical soil microbial communities from Luquillo Experimental Forest, Puerto Rico - statoxic.12C.oxic.44.000.082 (v2)... | ecosystem: Environmental > Terrestrial >... | reverse complement strand
CGCACGTATCTCGGGGAGATGACGCTTCAGATAGCGTACACCCGCTTCGCACTCTGAACGACGGAGGTTGTACTCACCGCTGGCCAGCTCGTGCTTGACCTTTGTGTTGCAAATTACGATGCGCACTTTGCTATCGATTTCGAGCGATTGGTGGACGAGGCTGCGACAGTCAAGCCTCAGTGCGTGGTTGGCTTGGCCGAAGCACGAAATGAACTGATCCATAATCCCGCAGTTTGTTCCCGCGTACACATGTTCGGCCTGCTGGCATGCAAGTGCGACCTCCAGACGATCCAGCGCAACTCCTGAGTTGTCAAGCAGCGCGAGCGCTGACGCCACCTCAATTGCAGCTGACGAACTCAACCCCGCCCCAACTGGAACGTCGCCTTGGATGAGGAGGTTCGCACCCGGCAGGGATCCTCCCTTCGACTGAAGTACACTCGCCACCCCGCGCACGTAGTCGCTCCAATGACCGGTTGGGCCCTCGGAAATGTGTTGCAGATCGAATTGTTTCGCGTCGCCGAAATTTATCGAATGAACGCTGAGCTTGCGGTCGTTGCGCGGTCCCACCGCAACGTAAGTGTAAAAGCCAATGGCGGCCGGCATTACGAATCCGTCGCTGTAGTCCGTGTGTTCGCCAATGAGATTCACGCGACCCGGAGCGCGAAAGATGCGTGGTGAGCCACCGTAAAGACGGGTAAATGTGTCTCTAAGGTGACGTAAAGACGCCGGACCCGATGGCTGCATCGATCTAATGACTCCGCGAGCTCCTGTTGTGGCGATCCGTCGCGATTCTAGCCGCGACAGAGTCTGCTCTCCGATGCCCGCGCCAGCCCAACAGAAGCATCACAGCACCAAACGCCAGCATGACGATTCCCCACGTCATATTGATGTTCACTCCCAGCGATCGAAAGTAGATCGCCTGACTGCCGAAGGCTCCATACACAGTCATCATCGCGCCAAAAACCGTGAACATCAGTCCGATTGGCAGGCGTACATCGATACCCATCGCGTCTTAGCTTACCGGAAAACAAGATTCAGCAACACACCTGCGCCTAACACAGCTGCACCGGCATACGCCGGGCGCAGATACCATGCCGCATTGCCCTCGCTGGGCTTCTCGGTCAGCGAGTACACAAGCCCCACGAGTTCCCTGTCATCTCGGGGGCGCGTAACAACGCTGATGAATATCGTCGCAACAAAGCATACGGACCAGGCCCAGATGGCCGTCCAGAAATTCTGTGCCATCTCACTTGGATAACGATGCAACACCCCAATCCACCCGCCCTTGATGCCCATGCTGGCTCCTGCCGGCAGCGTGAGTCCCTGATGCAGGGCCGCCGCTGATGTCCCCAGGATCAGGCCAAGAAACGCACCGTGCCCGGTGGTTCTCTTCCAGAACATCCCCAGAAGAAAAGTCGCAAACAGTGGTGCATTGACGAAAGCGAACACCAGTTGCAGGAAATCCATGATGTTGTTAAAGTGCGTCGCCGCATAAGCTGCGACGATAGACAATGCGATTCCAAACACCGTTGCCAGGCGTCCCATCCACAGGTAATGTTCGTCGCTTGCGTTCTTATTGATGTAGGACTGGTAGATATCGTAAGTCCAGACTGTGTTGAACGCTGTAACGTTTCCCGCCATGCCCGACATGAAACTCGCCAGCAGAGCCGTTAATCCGAGTCCAAGGATGCCGGTTGGGAAATAATGCAGCAGCATATTTGGGATCGCCAGATCGTAGTCAAGAATCGGCTTGCCGTTGGAGTCGAGAATCGGTGCGCCAGTAGTCTCGTTCACCTTTGCAGGAATCAGGCCCTCCCCCGCGCTGTTGTGCACATGACCCTTGGTTGCGCTTGCGTTTAAGGTCAACTCTTGCGGGGTGGGCAGGGCAATGGCGATCATGCCGGGCAGAATCACCAGGAACGGAAACAGCATCTTCAGTACGGCAGCGATAAGTGGGGTGCGACGTGCGGCGCTCATGGAATCGGCTGCCATGGCTCGCTGCACCACCAGGAAGTCGGTGCACCAGTAGCCGAATGAAAGGACAAATCCCAGGCCCATGGCGAGGCTGAACCATTCCACGCCCATGGGATTTGTGTGTGCATTCCCCATCCCCTGCCATGAGTGGGTGAACGTACTGGGCAAGTTCTGTTTCAGGCCGGTCCATCCCCCTATGTTCTTCAGTCCGAGAAAAACCAGCGGTAGAAAGCCTGCCACGATGAGGAAGAACTGCAAGACTTCGTTGTAGATGGCGCTGGTGAGTCCCCCGAGCAGGATGTAGGCCAGCACAATCACGGCTGAGATGAGAACGCTCAAGTGGAATGTCCAGGAAGCCGCCAGGCCGAGATTCCCCAGGGGTCCGTCGAGCAGATGAAGTGTCTGAATAAGCTTTGCCATCGCATACATCGATATTCCCGAAGAGAATACGGTCATGGTCGCAAAGGAGATGGCGTTGAACCCGCGGGTCTTTTCATCAAACCGCAAGCGAAGATATTCCGGCACCGAACGGGCGCGGGAACCGTAGTAGAAAGGCATCATGAAAACCCCGACGAACACCATCGCCGGAACCGCGCCAATCCAGTAGAAATGGCTGGTTGCGATGCCATACTTCGCGCCCGAGGCGGCCATGCCGATGACCTCCTGTGCGCCAAGATTGGCGGAAAGAAACGCGAGGCCGCAAATCCATGCCGGAATCGAGCGCCCCGCCAGAAAGAAATCGGTACTGGTTTTCACATTTCGCTTGAGGACGGCACCAATCCCCAGTACAAACCCGAAGTACACAAGCATGATCAGCCAGTCAATCGCCGTCAGGTTCACAGTTGTGCCTTGAAAACCGGAGGGCTCGCAACAAACACTATGCGGATGGTCCACCCTGCCGGATTTTTGTGAACTGCCATCGTTCGTTCGCGGTTATATATCGCCGCCATATCGTCTGTAGAACGACCGGGTGACGCCAGGAATTCTCGCATTGTATTCGTGTACACCCGCAAACACGAGCCTGCCAGGCTCTGAGGTGCAGCACTCGATGGGCACCGTACTGGAAAATCCAGCAAGAATGCGAGTTCGCGCAACGATTTGGGATGGTGGTCGCTTCTTCAAGCGACAGGATAGTGCCGGACTCGTAACGCAGGACGTTTTCGGGAAACCGCCAACCCTGCGGTAGAGCCGGGACGACTCCAGGGAGGTTATGGCTTTATCCTCGCAGATTGACGTCGCGCTTTAGTCGGAATTGCAGCTCACGCTCGCTGCTGAATCCGACGTCCTTCTTGCCGGTCGCCACCGCGGTAGTCGCACCGGCAAGCGCTCCAATGCCGCTCCCGATGAGGGCTCCTTTCCCACCAGCAGCCAGGGCTCCAATTAGCGCTCCACCGCCACCGCCTCCTCCGATCCAAGCCAAGTTGCGCTTCTTGTGGGACCCCCCTCGGGCGAACAGATGCGACGTGACGACCGGTATGCTCCGCTGATTTACGACCAAGCTGTCCAGCGTCAAATCGAGTTCGCCGGGATGATGCAGTCGTCCTGAGCGACGTGCCTCCACCACGTGCCCATGGACTAAGGTGCCAGTCGGAGCCAGGACCTGGTTCCGCACAACGATGGGTTCTTCGAGCACAGCGGCAAAACGTTCTCCCGGTTCCGCCGAGGCACTTGAGACGTGCTGTTGCAGGCGAACGGTGATTGGAGTTCCTGCAGGTATCGTCAGCTGTGGGGAGGCCTGGTTCGAAGGGTCGGGGCTACCGGTGGACGTGGAGTCGTCGGCGACCGCGGAGGACCCGTCCTGCTCGCCATTGGCGAATGCGGCAGAGTTGCTGCTAGTCGGTGCGACGTTGCTGTCCGCCTGGGCTGTGGTTGGTTGATTTCCCGTGTTCAGGGCACCGGCGTTCTGGCTTGGCGGCTTATTGCAGCCACACAGCCACAACGCAGAGAGAAGTACGACAAGCATTGCAGAATACTTTTCGACACGCATAGTTATGATCCAAATCCATCATTGACTGCAAGCCTTATGCCACTCCATCCAGCTACAATCTTTCTTTGTACTTAGGTTCAGCCGGCCCAGACCAACAGTGTAATTTTTACCGTAACAAAGACAAGGTCGTCGCCGTGCCCTGCTAATTTTCGCAGGGCTCATGGCGGCGATTTATGAGAAAGTCCCATCCGGCCTCTATGCTGCCCCAGGCTTGGAGCGAACTCGCCTCCGCGCAGTCGACTGAGTTACTTCGGTCCCGCGGCTTATTTCACTCACCCTGACAGTCTTGTTGGAAGAGAGTGCCGCTCCCGCAACGTTAGCCAATGCTATCGGCTCCGCATGTTTCAAGAAAGTCTCGACGGACGCAATAACGACGCGCAGATCGATGGCGGCCAAGTCCAAACCGATGAGGCTAATGCGAACCGACGCATCAATTACGATGCCCTTGTCGAGTATGCGATCGAGAACGTCGATCAGTTCCGTGCCAGCAGTCTTGCGTTCAAGAACCATGGACACTCCGTGCTGCCAACTGCGATCGTTGAAGAAAAGGAGCGGCTCTTAATTGAGTTCGCCGCTCGGTGCTGTCGCCAGGCAGTCACGACAGGGATAATTCCAGCAAAGGAAGACTAGCGACGGCCCTAAGAAATCAGAGGCCTAGGCGCGGAGCGGATGCGATCTCCGGAACGAAGTGGAAATGAACACAATCCCTGCCGGGCACAACAGATGCGGGGAAGTCAGGCGGAGATGCCTCGGGCAATCGCTGGGGGCGGTAGCTATGTTGAACCTCGGAGCAAGGGTTTCCAAACCCGCGAATCAGAGTCTGTTACAGCTCGTCGCTCCCTCCTACAACTCAGCTTCGAGCTTAGTCGACTACTGCCTTATCGGTGATTTCCAACCCGCGATCGAGAATCTCAAACCCCTCCTGCAGCTGCCCTTCGTTGATGCACAACGGAGGGTTTGTGAAGAAGGTATTCCAGCGAACAAAGGTGTAGAGTCCCTGTTCACGGAAGAAGCGCCCGAGCGCAGCCATCTCCTCCGACGTACCGTTGAACGGCGCCATGGGTTGTCGGGTTGACCGGCTGCGAACCAGTTCGACAACCCCAAACAGGCCAATCGACCTCACCGCACCTACCGAGGGATGACGCGCCTCAAGATCGGCCAGCAATCCTTGCATAACCGCGCCCATTTTCTTCGCATTCTCGATGAGGCCGTCTTCTTCGTACACACGAATGGTTGCCAGTGCTGTGGCGCACCCCATGGGATGGCTGTTGTATGTGAGTCCCCCGTAGAAGACCTGGTTCCGGAAGTGCTGCGCGATGTGATGCCGCATGCCCACGGCGCCGAGCGGCAAATAGCTGCTTGTCAGCCCCTTGGCCATACTGACGAGATCCGGCACAATCTTCCAATGATCGACGGCAAACCATTCGCCGGTTCGTCCAAACCCCGACATGACCTCGTCAGCGATCATCAGGATGCCGTGTTTGTCGCAAAGGTCTCGAACACCTTGCAGGTAACCATCGGGTGGAACCAGAACACCGTTTGTACCCGTTACCGGTTCTAGGATGAATCCCGCGATGGTGTGCGGTCCCTCAAGCTGAATGACTTCCTCCAGGCCAGCGAGCGCCTCATCGGTTGAGTCCCACCCGCGCTCGATACCGTGGTAGGGATCAAAAACATGGACGACTCCGGGAATCCCAGGCTCGGCCGCCCAGCGTCGCGGATCGCCGGTGAGCGAAATGCTTCCCGCCGTGGCGCCGTGATACGAACGATAACGGGCAAGAATCTTGTGGCGCCCGGTAAAAAATCGCGCGAGTTTGATAGCGTTTTCGTTCGCTTCGGCGCCGCCGTTAGTGAAAAAGAATGTATCGATATCGCCCGGACTGATTTCGGCCAACTTGGCTCCCAGGCGCGCTCGCACCTCCGTAGCCATAAATGGGTTAACGTAGGCGAGTGTCGCAGCCTGCTGCTGAATCGCCGCGATGACACGGTGATTGCCGTGCCCGATGTTGACGCTCATCAACTGGCTGTTGAAGTCAATAAAGCGCTTGCCCTCGGGTGTCCAGAAGTAAACGCCCTTGGCGCCGGCAACCGGGATCGGATCGACGTTGGCTTGTGCCGACCATTCGTAGAGCGTGTGTTGTTTGCAAAGGGCAGCAATCTCGCTGCCGGTCAAGGAGGCCTTCGTTACGTCCACAGTCGTGTTCATTGTCCTTGCTCGAGGGAACCTTGCCCCAATCCTAGTGCTTGTCACCTTGCTCGACGAAGTACCTCCCGGTTTCGCCCGCTGAGAAAAACCGAGAGGTTATGGTTTTCTTGCGAGTAAAGAACTCGACGGCATCCCAGCCGTGGACATGGAGATCCCCAAAAAACGAATTCTTCCATCCGGAGAACGGAAAATACGCTGGGGACGCCGCAACCCCAACATTTACCCCGACCATCCCCACTTCGACGCGGCGGCTGTATTCGCGCACCGCCGCGCCATTCTCGGTAAATATGGACGTGCCGTTCCCTCGTGGGTCACGATTTACCAGCTCAATCGCCTGCTCCAGCGTGTCCACGTGCATCACCGACAGCACAGGCCCGAAAATTTCCTCCTGGGCGACTCGCATCTCCGGTGTCACGTTGTTCAGAATCGTCGGCCCGACAAAATTGCCGCCAATTGGAACTCCCGCTGGCCGGCGCCCATCGACTAGCAACTCCGCCCCTTCGTTCACGCCGCTTGCGATGCACTCGTGAATCCGCTCACACGCCTTGCGCGAAATTACCGGCCCCAACCCTGCCTTCGGATCACTGCCTTCGCCAGCAACCATTCTCTCCGCTTCCTTTTTCAAGCGATCCATGATGGCTTTTGCTGGACCGACGGTCACGAGCACGGATCCGGCCATGCAACGCTGACCGGCACTACCGAATGCGCTGCCGAGAATGTTCGATACGGTTTTGTCCGCGACTGCATCCGGCAGTACGACCATGTAATTCTTCGCTCCCCCCAGTGCCTGCACACGCTTGCCGGCTTCTGCGGCACGCCGGTAGATGTATTTGGCAGTGTTGACGGATCCGACAAACGACACTGCCTGAATACCAGAGCTGTCCAGTATGGCGTTTACTACGTCATGCGCGCCGTGCACGACGTTCACCACACCCGCTGGCAGACCGATCTCATCAAAAATCTGGCATGTCAACTCTGCTGTGAGCGGAACTTGTTCCGAGGGCTTGAGGATAAAGGTATTGCCACATGCAATCGCAAACGGCAGGAACCACATTGGTACCATGGCAGGAAAGTTGAACGGCGTTATCGCAGCACAGACTCCGACTGGTTGGCGGATAGTCTCCGTGTCGATGCCTCGCGCCACGCCCTCCAGAGCACGGCCCTGCATCGTCATAGGGGTGGCGCACGCCACCTCGAGCACCTCAATGCTTCGCGTGACCTCGGCAAGAGCGTCGGACTGAACCTTGCCCCCTTCCCGTGTGATCGACTGCGCCAGCTCTGTCTTGCGTTGGATAAACTTTTCACGCAGGGCGTAGAGTAATTCCGTCCGCTCACCAATTGAACGGGAGCGCCATTCCGGCATGGCTGCGCGGGCCGCAGCAACCGCAGTTTCAAGTTCGGATTTGCCCGACAAAGGGACTCGGGCCAAGACCCTGCCGGTGGCCGGATTCGTTACATCGAGGAGGCCAGAGGCTTTTGCTGCCAGCCATTGTCCGCCGATGTAATTCTTGAGGATCCGTGCTTCCGTTACTGCTTCAGGCACTGTTTCAACGTCTGCTGCTGTCAGGTTCGTCTCTAGCGTCATTGCCACATCTCAATTCTCGGCCTCAGCTTCGGCCAAACTTTGCATGCAGGCCGCTGGGGCATCTGTATGCTAATTTGAGGCCTGACCCACAACGAAGTCAAACGCGGCCCCAGTGTATTTAGCGCACGGCCAGCAAGGCGGTAATTCCAGGTCGTGACCGATCCTTTTCCAGCTGTACTGACAGTCGGGGATCCCAGTTGCGTGGAATGTTGCTGTGCTATGCTTCGCTACCTGTGCTTCAACCCAGGTGTCGAGGCTGAAAGCGAAGTATGGACCTAACCAAAGAAGCGCTCGGAGTGGCGCCCGCCGCCAAATACCTTGGGTCGTCCGATGTGCAGGCGCCTGAAACCGTTTCAGGTCCGGCGAAGGAGAGTGAGCGAATCCTCGCGCTCGATACGCTGCGCGGAGTAGCTGCTCTTGGCATCCTTGCCATGAATATCCAGTATTTCTCTCAGGTCACGGCCGCCTATTCGAATCCAACGCTGACGGGATCGTTCACGGGCTTCGACTTTTGGCTATGGCTTCTCTCTCGCGTCTTTTTTGACGAGAAGATGATGGCGATTTTCTCGATGCTTTACGGTGCTGGTATCGTCCTACTCACATCTCGTATCGAGGCTACAGGAGCTGGGTCATTTCCTATCTTCTTGCGTCGGAGTTTCTGGTTACTGATATTTGGTCTCTTGCATGCCTACCTTCTATGGTCAGGGGATATTCTGTTTTCCTATGCAGTCTGCGGTATGCTCGTCTATCCGTTCCGTAAATGGCCCGCACGACGCCTTTTGGTTATGGGTGTTCTTCTTCTCAGCGTCAGCTCTCTTATTTATTTTGGATACGGGTGGTCTATGAAATCATGGCCACCAGACAAGATTCAGGTCATTGAACAACAAATCTGGAGACCTAGCCCCCAACAAATCGCCACCCAAGTCGCTGCGTATCGTGGCAGCTGGCTGTCCCAAATGTCCCAGAGAGTACCCGAGGCCGAACTTCTTCAGGTGCAGGCCTTCCTCTACCTCACCCTTTGGCGAGCTGGCGGCTTGATGCTTATAGGCATGGCACTGTATAGGCTACGGCTGCTGACCGGTGATTTAAAGATCTCAACCTATCGGAATCTGGGAATTATCGGGTGCGCGATTGCAATTCCCATTATCCTCTATGGTGTCAACCGCGATATCGCTGAAAACTGGGATTTTCGCTATGCGTTTTTCATAGGTTTCCAGTTCAACTACTGGGGAAGCTTGGGCGTGGCACTAGGTTGGATCTGTCTTGTAATGATTGCCTGCAGGACTCCATCACTTAGGTCTTGGTGCCGGCGGTTTGCGGCGGTCGGCAAAATGGCATTCAGTAACTATATTTTCGAAACGATTGTTTGTACCGCGATTTTTTACGGACATGGTCTTGGCCAATTTGGACGCTTGAGCCGCCTCGGAGGAGTCGGGATCGTTCTTGCAATTTGGCTGGCGATTTTCGCGCTGTCCAAGGTTTGGATGGACCACTTTTACTCTGGCCCGCTGGAGTGGTTATGGCGTTCCCTGACCTACAAGAAGCTACAAACGTTCCGCCGGACGACAGGCGTGCCAGAGCCGGCATGAAGGTCGTGCCGGGTATCTGTCAAGTAGTTTGCTGATCGAAGTCGCCACCCAGTGCAATCCGAGCAAGCAACGACCGGAACCTTGCTGACCCGCGAAGAGGCTCATAAGGCGGAAATACCTTGGCGTAAGCTAGCCATGCATCTCTGACATCATATGCATTCTCCAACCAGTCCATGGCTCTATCGTAGTCCGACAAGCCGATATGGATTAACGCCATGGCAGTAGGAGAGATATAACGAGCTGCACTAGCCTTCATCAGTTGAGCCAGGTTTTCGTTGGCCGATTCGGTTCGGCTATCCTGTGCCAGTGCATACCCCAGAAATCCCAGCCCTAGCGCACTGTTACCCGATGATGTTAGGGCTCGTTCGAACCACAAGATGGCGTCTGCAGGCCGTTTCTCCTGGATTATGATCAATCCCATGCAAGCCAATGCCTCAAAATAGTCAGGCTGCAGGTCAAATACCTTTTGGCACTCAGCGGCGGCGCGATCGTACTTCCCCAGATAGTATTGTGCCCAGGCTAAGCCTGTGGCCACGGTCAATGACAGCGGATCGAGTTCATGAGCGCAACGCAACTCGAGCAGCGAAGAGTCGAACCGTCCAAGCTGAATAAGCAGAATTGCATACCAAAAGTGTCCGGCCGGGAGCGCGGGATTTAGTTCGATGGCACGCAGGAAGCGGTCTTCCGCCTGCCGCCAATCCCAGTGGTTAAAGAGTGCACATTTGGCAAGTGAGATCTCCGCCTCGGCGAGGTGATCATCAATCTGCATTGCCCGAAAGGCCAACTCGCGCCCGCGGTCCCAAGCTTCTCTCGGCAAGATTAATCCCCAGAAGCCCAGACTAATGAAGTAATCCGCCAAGCCGGCAAAGGCGGGGGCGCAATTGGGATCAAGCGTGATCGCTTGCTGAAAGCATTGCCCCGCCTTGCGAAGGCCTTCTTCGGTACGCTGTTCCCAGTGGAATCTGCCTTTTAGGTACAGTGCATGAGCTTCCACGCTGCCGGAATACCGAGACTTGACGGGTGCAATTTCACTCTTCAGTTTCAACTTCAGAGTGCTTGCTATGGAAAGAGCAATATCTTCCTGGATCGCAAAGACGTCTTTCAGCTCACGGTCGTATCTTTCCGACCAGAGATGATAACCTTTGATAGCGTCGGTCAACTGTGCTGTGATCCGCAGGGTATTTCCTGACCGGCGCACGCTACCTTCCAGCACTTTACTGACATTCAATCGCTCCGCAATGGAGCGGATGTTTTCACTTTTTCCCTTGAACTCGAAGACGGAGGTATGTGAGACCACGTGCAATCCGCGCACTTGGGACAGCAGGTGAATGAGCTCGTCAGTGAGACCATCGCCGAAGTATTCAGTCTCGTCGTCCCTGGTCATATTGGTGAATGGCAGAACGGCAATTGAAAGAGCGTGCCGATCTCCAGGGAGAACCGCAATGGTTGGAGATGACGTGATTCCGTGACGCAGAGCATGCAGGTGGGCCAGCATTTCTTCGGCGCGCTGATACCGGTCAGCCGGGCTTTTGGCCAGCGCCCGGGCGACGAACCTCTGCACTTCAGCGGGTACGCCCTCACACAGTTCGGACAAGGGCGTATATGCATCGTTGGAGATTGCGTGAAAAACGTCTGACGGCCGCTTTCCTGTGAAGGGACGCCGGTCCGAAACCATTTCGTACAACACGACTCCAAGGGACCACAAGTCGCTTCTTCGGTCCGCTTGTCCATAGATTTGTTCCGGCGCCATGTACTCGATTGTCCCAAGCACACTGTCCCCGGAACCATCATGGGAATCGAAGCTCAGCTTGACTAGCCCGAAGTCGAGGATCTTCGCAACGCCATCTATGGTAATGATGATGTTGTCCGGCTTGATGTCTCGATGTACCAACCCGTTGGCATGCGCTTTGGCGAGACCCTGGGCGATATCGACGGTATACTTGAGCGCATCATCGATCGAAAGTGGGCCGCGGGCCAGCTTCCGGCGGAGAGTTTCGCCGGCATAGTAGGCCATTGCGATGAAGAGCTGACCGTTGGGAGCGGTGTCGATTTCGTAGATCGTGCAAATATTGGGATGATCCAGCGAGGATGCCGCCTTTGCTTCTTGAATGAAGCGGAGCCTTTCTTGTTCGTCGGAGCGCCGATGCGGCTGTAGGAATTTGATCGCGACCGGGCGGTCCAGGTTCACGTCCTGGGCCTTATACACAACCCCCATGCCCCCTTCACCCAGGACTTCCTGGATCTGGTAATGCGCAATCGTCTGCCCGATCATCTTGTCGCATTGTAAATGCATCATTCCCTTTAAGACAGTGATCGTGAGACGCGGTAAAAACTCCATGCTAGCTTGATGAAAGCCACTTGCTGTTGCATGTCCTCCTCGCTGAGCCGCTTAAGCGCTTGACACGCCAGATCGTATCCGCTGACAGCAAAGCAGTCCTTCAATCCAGCCAAGTCTCTACTGGCTGTGGGCAGAGTAAAGCGCGGAATGTCTAACCGCTCTAACGAGGAAACCTCATCCTTTTCCAGGCTGGAGAACAGCGCACGGAAACTCGGTAATGGTCCTAAGGTTACTTGGCCGGTGACGCCCGGGCCCAGAGCTTCCGTCAACGCTTGGTAGTACTCAAGCGTATCGCGAAGCACGTAACGGACGTGCTCCCCCCTGACGCATTCCATCTGGGTCAGCAGTTCGCGCCGGTGGGCAGCGAGGAAACGATACGTTTGCTGAAACCCATCGACCATCTCAGCGACATATGCCTGGGGCTCCACCCTGTCATCGACCGGGAATGGCACGTTCTGCTCCGGAACCAATGCAGCCTTCTGAAGCCGAATTCCCTGTGCGGTAGAGACGGGAACCTGGAAAGGTGTGGGTATCGGCATTACACACCCCAGAGCACTGAGATCGTAGGAATGCGACCCGGATCCCCTGTTCCAATGCGGAATCATCCCGGTCCGCCGTACCGAAATGCAATCGCCATCTTCACGAAGCCGGGGTTGGAACAGCATTTCAGAATCGACCAGAACGGGATCCACGCCGCTGGCAATCACGTTCTGAAAATGGCAGTCGCTGGCGCGCAGCACGTGCAGTAGACAAAGCAGCGCCCCGGCGTTCCGGTAATATTCCGTCAACTCTGTGTTGTCTCGGCATCTCGCATGCGGTATGAGTTCCGCCCAGCCATAGCTGCCGCGGCGCAGTACTTTGACGCCCCGAAACTGCTGAGGTGCCCCTAGCTCATTCAAGCAGAGAGAGAAGTCGGAGTACCAATTCTCGATTCCAATGTCACGCGGCTTATAAATGATGTTCAGCCCGGACTCAAAGGTAATTGCGGTTACAGTTCGCCCGTCATCGTGGCGGTCTGATAGATCCAACCTGAGTCGCTGAACTTGTCCTGTTGCCGCCCCCTCAGCCGCAAACATACGTTGAATGTCGCGGCGGTCTTGCTTTAGACGAGTCAATAGTTCACTTTGAACGCTGACCCATGACCTTGCTACCCTCCTGGAGGCTTGGAATGAGGCGTCAAAAAGCGACAGAGATCCGAGGAGTCGAGAAAGAGCGTGGAGTAAATCTGTTTTTGCCTCGCCTGATAGCTCATCATAGCGGCTCGCGACGTTTGTTTCCAAGTTGCTTACCGCTTCTCGTGCCACCTCGCCGATACGAGGATCGAGCTCTGGGCTCTCTCCGGAATAGCCTGGGAATAGGCTCTCGCTGAATATTGCCAGGACGTCACGGGGTTGCATGAGTTGACGCTTACATCATGAGTTTATGTGGATTGGCTAGCAGAAAAACTCTTGGCGAGAACACGAGCGCTCATGGTTGAACTTGGGGAACATAGTCCAGTTGCAGGAGCTTCGCATAAGCTGCGGCCGTATTAACAAGTGCAGTTACCTCTCGTCGACAGGATTCTCTGCGTTGTGACAGGTAGCTCACGAGTTCGGGACTATTTAATCCCTCGCCGGCAGCAAGAATTTCTTCCATCCATCCTTCCATTTTTTCGAAAGCCCATTGAAAGCCCACGCGGCCCATCCATGCAGGAATCGACTCATTCGCGGACCGTTGCCGATCAGCTTCTGAAAGCAGCCAAGTTCGCCGGCCATTCTCAGAGTCGTCGCTCCAATCCGCAAGATCATCCCCCATTTGATGCCAACAGCCAAAAAGCCGAAAGAGACCTTCCCACGGCGCCAGTAACTCGGCTCGCTTGTAGAGATAACACACCGCGGCCATGGGAATCGCTCCCGCGGCACTCTTACGAGCGCTAACCTGCACAAACGCTGTCGCCCCTATGTCTTCAAGTGCACAGTCAGCAGCGGCGGAATCTGCTGTTTCCATCAAAAGCCTTTCAAATTCACTCCAGAAGGAATCCGTCCTGCCGAAATACTTATGATAGGTATTATGAAATTTCATAATGAAGAAATAGAGAGAGGGCAGGACAGTGCAATCTATGTTGTGACCATCCATCAGGTCATCTACGATACGCGCGAAGTAGTATCCATTAATAGTCGAATACATCAAGTCAGCCTGGAAAGTAACATCTACGTGGCCACGAATACTCGTTTCCAGCCACCACGGCAGCGCAAGAATAGGCACCGCTTGTGGGTGCGTAAAATAGCTTTCGGGTTGATCCGGATTGCAGCGTGACGCCAGCCACTTTGATGCTCGGCCTGCCAATAGGGGAGAGTTGAGCTCCAAGTCTGCCAGAGCGCGACGAGCTGCACTTCGAGCGGTCAAGAAGAAATCTGAAGTCCACATAATTCTGTTCTAAGTAGCAAACGGAACGGTACCTATAAGGTCAATATCCGCGCCTAAGTCCTTTCCTATCTCTTCGACGTTGGCTACGATGCTGTTGATGGCGGCAACCAGGTCATCTGTCGGTGTGATACCGACCGATTGCAAGGCATCGGCAGGGTCGCTGGCCAGATGGCTGCGGAATTGAGCATCTGACAGGACTCTGTTATACAGATCCTGAAACTGGGACATTCACCAACCTCCTATGTTGTTGAGCGCAGCTACCATAGCAAGCAAGGCGGGAAAGGTCAACGAAAGAAAGATTGAAGGAAACAAGTTGTTGCGCCATTCAAGAAACTGACCAGAGTAGAGTAGTGTTTACGAGCGACACGTCGTCTTAGGGGAAAGCTTCGCGCGTGAGTGGTTGGGTATGTCAGAGCCGGTTCTCGGCCCAAATTGAACCTCAGCTGCCAGAAAGCATTGGGCGCGCGATGTCACTGAGGGTTGCGGCTCACGAGTTATCTAAGTTGCTCGGCTGGAATCGACGACCCCTGCGTCGACGCCTATGTTAATAGCCTTGACGGATGCGTTGATCTGCTGCACGGCACTCACTACCTGGGGTGTAGGGTCGATACCTAGGGACTCAAGGGCTGATACTGGGTCGTCAGCAAGCTGCTGACGAAAGTCTGCGTCCGCGAGAACGCGGTCATAAAGAAGCGCAAATTTTGTTTTTGGTGGCATGAGAACACATCATATTTTCGGCGCTGCCACCATAGCAAGCAATACTTGACGGGTCAATGATAGAAATGTGCTCATGATAGAAATGTGCTCCGCCGCTGCCAACGGTGAGTAATACTGAGAAGTTACCTTGTCACCGATCATGGTATCGATGCTTTGCAGGACGGCATCCACCGGTGCGGTTTTCCGGTCCCCGGTTCGAGTGATTTCAGCTTCGCCTGTGCGGCAAGGGAAAGCTTCTGATCAACGTCGGGGCTGGAGGGTGCCGCGATGGGGCGTCAATCCTCGTCTTTCGGCCGCAACTCGGACTTGAGATTGAGATTCTTGGCTAGCCGATGCAAGTACTTAGGATGAAGTCCCAATAGCTTGGCTGCCTCGGTATAACTGCCCTTTGTTTCGCGCACAGCATCGACGATAAGCTGCTTCTTGATGCGGTTGACGGTGTGGTGATACCTGGAGCCAGCGACTTGATCTCCTTGTTCCTCCAGCAAGGCAGGTGGCAAGTCCTCAGGCAGAATCTCTTCCGTCAACCCCATAACGATCGCGTGTTCGATTGCGTTTTGCAGCTCACGCACATTGCCTGGCCAACTATAATTCACCAGCAGGAAACGCGCTTCGCGCGAGATACCTTTGAACGCGCGCTTGCATTTGGCTGCATATTTCGTCGCAAAATACAACGCAAGCAGGGGGACGTCCTCGCGGTGCTCGCGCAGCGGTGGCAGGGGGATGGAGACCACATTGAGCCTGTAGTACAGATCGCGACGAAATTCGCCGCTTTTGATCGCATCCTCCAGATTCTTGTTTGTCGCTGTCACCACGCGTCCCTTAAACACCAGGGAACGCGTTCCACCCAACCGCTCGAATTCGCGCTCCTGTAGTGCACGCAAGAGCTTAGCCTGGAGCAAGGGAGCCAATTCTCCAATCTCGTCCAGAAAGACTGTTCCGTCTTCCGCAGCCTCCAGCTTGCCTTTCTTCGCCGCCACCGCACCGGTAAATGCGCCCTTTTCATGGCCGAAGAGTTCGCTTTCCAGCAATGCTTCGGGAATCGCGGCGCAATTAATAGCGACGAATGGCTTTCCATTGCGTGGACTGTTTTGGTGGATCGCGCGCGCGACCAGCTCTTTGCCCGTGCCGCTTTCGCCGCGTATCAGCACGGTCGCATCGCTCTGCGAAACGCGCGCGATAGAGGCTTCGACTTGTTTTATCTGCCTGCTTTCACCGATCAGGTTGGTCTCCAGTACAAGTTCTGTTTTCAAGCGCTGGTTCTCAGCACGCAAAGCATCCAGCGCCAGGACATTTTCCAGCGTGACTGCGGCGATTCGTGAAACGGACGTAGTGAAGTGGATATGGTCCTCGGCAAAAGGAGGCGCCGAGGCGGGCGAATTCAAATACACCACGCCAATTGTTCTGTCGACACCAACCAGCGGTACACAGAGCGACTGGCGTGCACTCGAATCCGGGCCTGCCGAAGACACGATGGCCGAACACTCCCACAAGGTGCGCTGCACCAGCTCAGACTGTATCTGCACAGGTTCGCCGCTGTCGCCTTGCCTGTGCCAGGTACACACTGAGGTCGGCTCTCTGTCATCGGGATTCGTGAGCAGAAGAATTGCAGCGTTTTCCGCAGGTATTACCTCGAAGGCCAAGCGAAGAAGTTCCTGCTGCAGAGGCACCAGCTCACGAATGGAATTGATGGCATTGCTGATTCTGAACAGTGCCTCGAGGTCACGGGCCATACGCCCGACGGGGAGTTCCATGGGTTGCTCGAGGTGAACTGTCTTGAGGGAAAACGTTGCGGGCGTTCCGATCAGCTCAGCCTCGCTGGCCGAAGTAACCTCATCCTCGCTTAGTAAAAAAACCAGTTCGCAGGTGCCCATCCGGATGGTGTCACCGTTTTGCAATTGTTTGCGTTGCACGGGGACACCGTTGACGAATGTTCCGTTGTGGCTGTCGAGGTCCGCGATTTCATAACCGCCATCCACTGAAGTCAGCAGGCAATGTCTGCGCGAAACCGCGGGATCTATAACGCAAATCTGATTAGTCGAGTCGCGGCCAATAGAAATCTTGTCGCCGAGCAACAGCTCGACCTTGCCCTGCGAACAACCCGAAATGATCACGAGCCTCGGTTGCATCGAATCGCCCTGCCGGTCACAAGTGTAGCCGACCTTTCACGTCTTGAGCTCAATTCGGCATGGCCGAGTAACCAGATCGCTCCTTGGAAGTATCCGCCCGGATACTTCTTGTCGCCCAGTTCTGCGGTTTCCGGGCTTCGACTTGCGAGACGAGCGATTGTAACTTATTGCAAATTCAGGCTCGTGGCAGCGGCTAAGAGGGGTCGTCGCGTCGAAACGGGTCTGGCACGATGCTTGCGAATAGTCAAGCGTAGCCGCAAAGCCCAGAAGGCGACTGCCGAAGGGCTTGGGAAGCTGACAAATCCAGTTTGGGTTCCACTGTGAGGAGCCCCAGGCATCAGGAGGAGTTATGAAGAGCAACCGTTTCGCGACGCTTAGTTTGCTGGCGCTGGCGCTCTTGGTCAGCGTCCCCAGCACCTTCGCCCAGATAAAAGCCAAGGCCAATGTGCCTTTCGATTTCAAAGTGGGAAAGAAGGCCCTGCCAGCCGGGCGGTACGAGGTAGCTTCTGTGTCAGCGAGCGCCGTCTCGATTACCAGTCGTGACGCTCACGCAGGCGTGTTGTCGATCGTTCGCACCGAGTACGCCAACAAGAATCAGAGCCCGAAGCTGGTGTTTCACAAGTACAACGACCAGTACTTCCTGGCCCAGATCTGGGATGGATCCGGTGACGCCGGGATGCAGTTGCCGGAGTCGAAGCTGGAGAAAGAACTCCAAGCTTCGAATCACGGAGCGATCGCGGCAGAGGAGATAGTCGTCGCCCTCAACTAGGCTCACTCCGCGACAGCACTGAAGGCCCGGAGCCACCAAAGCTCCGGGCCTTTTGCCTGCCCGCGTGTTCCGAAATCAAGGAAGCGTGGCTGTCGATCGCGCCGGACGGCACAGCCGTTACAAATGCTGGCCCGCTCGAAGGATTTTTCTGAGAAGCCAAGTCAGAAGATTGGCATAACGTCGCGATATTCGCGTTGGCGTAATCTGGCGTGGCCGCAGCCGGGAGGGCACAAAATCTCAAAACCGGCACGACGACTTCAACTCGCCTAACGGAGACGTACCTCGGTGATAGCGGCGTCTTTTATTCTAAATAATGTAGTTTATTGCTAAATCGAGCTTATTTTGCGGCCCTAAAGTGGAACTCTTGCCTCTGAGGACATGATATATTCACGGAGCACGTCGCCACTCCGCTCCCAGGGGAGGTTAGTTGTCTGGCGTGCCAATTTAGGGTCGCTGTTCAGCTACAAGTTGGGGTCGCATGAATAGCGCTCATTTCGACGTAGGTACCGCCCATCTTCTCCTCTAGCTGGGGGCACATCAGCCAAACCAGAGGATCAAGTCCTGTCTGAATGACAATGGGACGACGCAACGGGGACGGACAATTGCCAAGAATCTATCGGTGTATTTTCTTGAGACGAGGCCTGAACACTTGGGCAGGGCTTCTGGGTCTCCTTATCTCATATACGCTCGGGACCGTTGGTTGTGGGGCAGGGACAGACTCCAGAGAGGCGAATAAACAGCAACTGGCACAGGGCGAGGTCACAACAACTGCCAACCCATTGGTCGCCCAGTATGCGATTACCACGCCAGCGCAGGCGACGGTGACGGTCGGGTTCGGCCTGGATCTGGGCTATGAACAAGTGACCTCGCCCGTAGCGAGCCCTGCTGCGGGCGGGCCGGTCACTGTTCTGGTAGCTGGCATGAAGCAGAACTCGCTTTATCATATGCGAGCCGTTGTGACTTACAGTGACGGCTCACAGCAATTTGATAGCGACCACACCTTCCAAACAGGCAC
>Ga0306922_10002019_pt1 | contig 18725 bp, 18 predicted proteins | sample sta12Cox44000082_FD_203758 | JGI IMG/M metagenome (GOLD analysis project Ga0306922, IMG submission 203758) | Lab enrichment of tropical soil microbial communities from Luquillo Experimental Forest, Puerto Rico - statoxic.12C.oxic.44.000.082 (v2)... | ecosystem: Environmental > Terrestrial >... | reverse complement strand
ACCAATAGCGCGCGCTGGTGACGCTTCAGATCGGCGCACGGCATTTGCGCCCGCCGCAAGATCGCATCGAGCGCGGTCGCGAACGGGCCGTCCACCGGCAGGAACGGCAGCAGCATCAATCCGGGCAGGTTCGCGTCGTCGGCGAGATGCGCGAGCCAGGCGGCGATCACCGCGTCCGCGGTCTCGCGTTCTACGATCGGCGTGCCGAGCGGCGCGAAGGGATAGGTCCAGCCGGTGAGAACCGGTAGCTTAAACCGGTAGCGGCGCGGCTCGACGCGCGCCGGAAAGAAACCCAGGAGCTGGCGCGGGCTCGTTCCCGACCATACCAACAGCGCGCCGGTATCGCCGCCGAAAACCTCGGCCGCCGGCAGCGCGAAGGCCGGCTCATAGAACACGTTGGGCTCGAGCGCGCGGTCGACGAGCGCCCGCCAGTCATCGGCGATCGCGGCGAGCGCGGACAGCCGGCGCCATTCGACGTTGAGCGCGCCGGCGGCATAACGATCAGCGACCGCGGCACGGCGGATGCTGGCGATCGCGGCGGCGGCGCTGTCGAGGGCGAGCGGCGCGGCGGGGTCGACAGCGGGCGTTGTGCCGGGCGACGCAGTCATGACCGCCTCAGCGATCCCGCGACCGGCCGAACACCAGGCAGTGTAGCCCCAACCGGACCTTCGCAACCACGAACAACCACACCGACTCGAAGACGAGCGCCGAGGCGCTGGCGGTGGCGGCGCCGACCGCGCCGAACCGCGGGATCAGCACGAAGCACAGGACGACATTGAGCAGGAACGAGCCGGCATAGACGTGGGCGCAGCGCCGCCGCTCGCCGAGCATGTTGAGGAGCCGCTCGGCCGGGCCGACCGCGGCGCGCGCCAGCAGCCCGATGGCGATGATGAACATCAGATGGTAGCCGCCGACGAAATCCTTGCCGAACATCGACAACAGCGGTTCGCCGAGCGCGAGCAGGACGCCGATCAGGACGAGCGACGGCCAGAACGTCATGCGCACGGTCTGCGCCACGAAATCGACCAGCCGCGAGCGGTCGCCGGTGACGTGATATTCTGAGAATTTGTGCGCAGCCGTCTGCGCCACCGCGAAATAGATGAACGCGACCAGCGCCAAGATCTTGGCGGCGGCGTAGTAGACGGCGACCTCCTGCGGCGGCCGGAACTGGGTGAGAAGGATCACGTCCGAATAGGTGAGCAGCACATAGAAGCCCTCGACCAGCGAGATCGGCGTCGAGGTGGTGAGCCAGGCGCGAGGCGCGTAGGCTTTCGCTCCCGGTGCGACCGCGGCGTGGAGCCGCCGGTTGACGAACAGCAATTGGCCGAAGGCGCAGGCCCACAGCGTGACGAGGCACGCCGCCATGGTCGTTACCGCGTCCATCGGCAGACCGGCCCCATAGGCGAGGCTCATCAACGCGATCAACATCACCTGGCGCAGGATGTAGGTCGGCCCGAGCGCTAGATTGATCCAATCATAGGACCGCGCGATGCCGCTCTGCACCGAGGCGAGGGAGAAAGCCGGGATGGCGGCGCAGCCGAGGATAAGCGGCAGCACGGTGTCGGATTTGGCGAGCGGCGTCAGCGCGATGACGGCGGTGACCACGGTGGCGATCGCGGCTCCGATCGCGAACGCGAGTGCGCGGCTGCCGACGAGATAACCGCGCAGCAGGTCGAAGCGCTTGTGCTCGGTATATTCGGGAATGAAGCGTTGCGCCGCCGAGCCGAGCCCGAGATCGGCGATGCCGCCGACCAGCAGCAGGCAGGTCCAGGCATAGACATAGATGCCGAACTGAACGCCGCCGAGCCAGCGCGCCAGCACGATCTGCGCGACGAATGCGAGCAGGGCGGCGACGATACGGATGATGAAGGCAGTGCCGGCGAGCCGCCGTACCAGTGAGGAATCGCTGCCGCCGGCGAACAATTCGAGCAGCCGCGCCAGCGAGCCGTCCGTCCGCCAAGAATGGAGCCAAGAGCCGAGCCATTGCGAACGCGACGCCCGCTCGGAACCAATCGATGCCACAACGACCTCTGCGTCGCCACCCGCACGACGTAGCGTAGCGGCAGCCTTAGCAAACAGGCGTTAAGAATCCGTTGGGAGAAATTAACAATTGCTTCCGACCCGGTCGCTTGCGCGCTTTGGCGCGGGGCGGCCAGCTTTCCCGGTTCCGTCGCCTCAAGCCGGCATCGTCTCGCGCACCGCCTCGAGCGCCGCGGCGATGACGCGGCGCGCGTCGGCGCCGAGCGGCGCTTGCGGCGGCACCGGATCGCCGACGTCGTAGCCCTGCAGGGCGAGCGCCGCCTTGATGCAGGCGGCCAGGTTGAAGCGGGCAAACACTTCGTTGATGCGCCACAAGTCGCGCTGCAAATCCATGGTCTCGGCGAAGCGCCCGGCACGGCAGAGTTCATAGAGTCGCACGCTCTGGCGCGGCACGATGCAGGCCGGGCCCGCCATCCAGCCGACGCCGCCGATCAGCATGACGCAAGCGGGAATATGCGCGGAGGCGGAGAAGACTTTCAGATCGGCGCAGCGGTTCATGATCGAAAGGAGCCGCCCGGTATTGGTCGAGGCGTCCTTGATGTAACGGATGCGCGGGTGCGCCGCGAGCCGCGCGATCACGTCCAGCGTCAGATCGGTGCGTTGGAATTGCGGATTGGTGTAGAGCACGACCGGCACATCGACGGCGTCGCCGATCGCGCGGAAATACTCCTCGACCTGCGCCTCCTGCAGCGGGAAGTACGATTCCAGAATGGCGAGGATGCCGTCGGCGCCGAGCTTTTGGTACGCCCGCGCTTGCGCCACCGCGTCGGCCGTCGCTGTGGCGGCAACGCCGGCAACGACCGGCACGCGGCCGGCGGCGGCTTCGATCGTGGTACGCACGATCGCCGCGCGCTGCGCGTTGTCGAGATAGGCGAACTCGCCGGTCGAGCCGAGCGGCGTCAAGCCATGCACGCCTGCGGCAATCAGATCGTCGACGAGCCGCCTTAGCACTATCTCGTGGACGCGGCCGTCGGCGTCAACGGGCGAGACGAGATAAGGAAAAACGCCGTGGAAGTCTGGCATCAGCGATCTGTCTTCCTGCGCGCCATGGCCTCGGCCCACACCTTCGCGCGATCATCGTCGAACACCAGCGCCGGGTCCTCCGGCACATTGTACCAGTCGCCGCGCGCGATCTCGCTGTCGAGCTGCGATGGCGCCCAGCCGGCATAGCCGAACGCGACCAGGCTCTTGGCCGGCCCCTTGCCCCGGCCGATGTCGCGCAGCACGTCGGCCGCCGCGGTCAGCGCGACTTTTCCATCGATGGGGATGGTGTCGGTCAGACGATAGCCGGCGTCATGGACGACAAAGCCGATCTCCGGGCTGACCGGGCCACCGAGAAAGACCCGGACCTTGCCGGAAACGCCGGTGGGGTCGGCACCAAAGGCAGCCAGCAGGCCCGCGATCGGCCGCTCGTCGAGCGGCCGGTTGACGACGATGCCAAGCGCGCCGCCGCGGCTGTGCTGCGCCATCAGGATGACGGTGCGCTCGAACGCCGAGCCCTGCAGCGACGGCGCCGCGATTAGCAATTGCCCGGCATAGGAGGTACGGCCCGAGGTATCGTCGGGATTGCCCGGCAGTGCCGCGTGCAGCACGGACGCCGACAGCAGGATCGCGGCCGCCGCTGCGGCGCAGATGATGGCGCAAATCTTGGCGCAGACGAGAGCGTGACGCTGCGGCACCATCGGCGCCTCCTCACGCGCCTTCACACGAATTGCAGCGCGATGCCGCCGAGCGCGCCGAAATCGCCGTGCAGCGTATCGCCCTTGCGCGCGTGGACGACGCGGGTGAACGAGCCGGCGAGCACGAGGTGGCCAGGCTCGAGCGCGACGCCGTGCTGGCCGATCTTGTTGGCAAGCCAGGCGACGCCGAGCGCCGGATGGCCGAGCACCCCGGCGGCGACGCCGGTCTCCTCGATCTCGGCGTTGCGATACATGATGCCGCCGACCCAGCGCAGGTCGACGTCCATCGGCCCGACCGGGCGGCCGCCGACCACGATGCCGGCGGCGGCGCCGTTGTCGGACACGGTGTCGAAGATCTTGCGCGGGTCCTGCAGGCGCGCGTCGACTATCTCGAGCGCCGGCACCACATATTCGGTGGCGCGCAGAACATCGGTCAAGCCGACGCCCGGCCCTTTCAGCGTCTTGCCCATTACGAAGGCGAGCTCGACCTCGACCCGCGGCAAGCAGAAGTTCTCGTGTTTCACGCTCGCGCCGTCGGCGATCATCATATTGTCGAGCAGATAGCCGAAGTCCGGCTCGTCGATCTGCGAGGAGCGCTGCATCGCCTTCGAGGTGAGCCCGACCTTGTGGCCGATCAGCTTGGCACCGGAGTCGATCTTGCGGTTACAGACTTCGGTAGAAATGGCGTAGGCGTCGTCGATGGTGATGTCGGGCCAGGTCTTAGATATCTGCACCGCCTGCTTGCGCACCTTCTCGGCGGCGATGAGGATATCGGCGGCCTTGCGACGATCGGCTTCGGACATCATGACGGCGTAAGCTCCCCTTGCACTTAAGGGAGCGAGCTTAGCACAGCTTAGGCGACGGGTACGCGGGCGCGGCGGCGCCTTACTGGCAGACGACGCGCAGCAGCGTCGTGACATTGCGGCACTCGCCCTCGACCGGCGGGCGGCCCGACAGCACGACGCGCGCCGGACATTCCTGCGCCGACGAGACATCGAGCGGCCGCCCGGTGTCAAAGCCCTTGGCGCGGCAGGCGTTGTTCGCCGTAGTCTGACAATCGGGCGCGCCGTTGCCCGCCACCGCGCAGCGATCGGTCAATTCGAACATACGTGTCGCCGGCAGTTTGACAACCGCGCTGGCTGCGTCCTTGGTGGCTTGCGCCGCGTCCTTCAACGCCTGCTCAGTTGCCGAGGAGACTTCGTGGGCGGCCTTATCCTGCTGCTTGTTGTAGTCGTCGAACCTGTCCTTCGCCGCGCGCATCTTGACATTGAATTCGCCCAAGCTGTCGTTCCACCAGACGCCGAGCTGATGCAGAAAGCCCGGCCGGCCGGCCGGAGACTGCGAGGCAGCGGCACCCGGCGCCGGCGCGGCCGGAACCTGGGGCACCGCTGCGGCGGTCGGCGTTGCAGGCGCCGGGCTATCCTCGGCGCGCACCATGCTGACGGCGGCCATGTCGACAATAGCCATGGCGAGGCTCGTCGCAAGGGCCGCGGCGTAAACATTCCACAAATGACCCGATCGCTTCATCGCCCAATCACGGCGTTGACGTTAAAAGCCACCCAGATGCCATGCGCCGGCAACCATGGGTCGGCAATGTCGGCGCCAAATAAGGTCAAAATACGCAAATTCGGCGGGAATATCTAAGGGCCTCAAGCCCCCTAGCCGCGCGAAATCTCGCGCCACCGCGCCCACACAAACCAGGCAATACCGGCCAAAAGTACCACCACAATGACAGCATCGAACTCGTGGAACACCTTGCGCAGCGTCGGATCGCTGTTCCAGCGTGTGCCCAGCACATAGCCGATATAGGCGAGCGCAAAGCACCACGGCCAGGAGCCGAGAAACGTATAGACCTGAAATTTCAGCATCGGCATGCGCGCAAGTCCGGCGGGAAAGGCGATGAAGGTGCGCACTATCGGCAACAATCGGCCGAAGAATACGGTGGCCGAGCCGTAGCGCGCAAAGAACGCGTCGGCCCGCTCGATCTCGGCGTGTGTGACGAGCATATATTTGCCCCAGCGCTCGAAGGCGGAGCGACCGCCGCTCGCGGCGACGTAATAGGCGACCGTGGAGCCAACATTGCAGCCGATCGCGCCCGCGGTCGCCGCGCCGATCAGGCTGAACTTGCCGATCGACACCAGATAGCCCGCGAAAGGCATGATGATCTCGGACGGCAGCGGAATGCAGGCCGACTCGATCGCCATCAGGATGACGACGCCGAGATAACCGGTGGCCGAGATGACCGCGACGATCCAGGACGCGAGCAGCGAAATAATCTGTTCGAGCATCGCGAGACTTTAAGGTGAAGATTTAGGGGGCGTTCAGCGCCGCTTGCGGACGCGGCGGCCTTCGAGGATGACGATCTTACGCCGCGAAGTGTCTTCGAGCAGCTTCTTCTTCGGCACCTTCTCGGCGATGCCGAGCAGCCGCTCGCGGCGATCCATCTCTTTCCACACGTCCTCGGGACGGATGCCGGCGGCGATCCACAACACCACGAGGTTATAGAGCAGGTCGGCGCTCTCTTTGATGACGGCGTAACGGTCGCCGTGCATGGCGTCGATCACGACCTCGATCGCCTCTTCGGCGAGCTTCTTGGCCATCTTGCTGCGGCCGGCGCGCAACAGCCGCGCGGTCCGCGAGGTCGACGGATCGTCGTGCCGCGCGGCATGGGCGGCCTGGTAGAGGCGCGAAATCGAATCAGTCATGGCCCATCAGAATAGCGCGATCTTGTCGCGATTGTGTTAATTCCGTTACGGCCGCTCGGTTTCTGGCTCTGTTCGCGCTTATTTGACCCTACTCGGCTTGGGCCAGCAGGCTGGCATTGCCGCCGGCGGCGGCGGTGTTAACGGTAACGGTCTGTTCCGAGGCGAAGCGGCGCAGGTAGCTCGGGCCGCCGGCCTTGGGGCCGGTGCCCGACAGCGCGGTGCCGCCGAATGGCTGGGTGCCGACCACGGCGCCGATCATGGTGCGGTTGACATAAACGTTGCCGTTGGGGAGCCGCGCGGCGATGCGCTCGGCCGTGAGATCGATGCGCGAGTGGACGCCGAGCGTCAGCCCGGTACCGTTGGCCGCAATATCGTCAAGCAGCGCGTCGAGCTCCTCGGCGTGCCAGCGCACCACGTGCAGCACGGGGCCGAACACTTCTTCTTTCAGGTCGCGGGCGCGGTCGAGCTCGATCACCGTCGGCCCGACATAGGTGCCGGTCGCGGGGAGCTTTAGCTCGCGGTCGTAGCGGAAGCGTACCGTGCCGGCGCTAGCCTTCTCATCGATCCAGCGATCGAGTTTCTGTTTTGCCTCGGCGTCGATCACCGGCCCGAGATGGGTCGTGATATCGCGCGGATCACCGACTTTTAGCTCGCGCGCCGCGCCGATCAACATCTCGATAATGCCGTCTGCGATGTCGTCCTGCAGGCAGAGGAGCCGCAGCGCCGAGCAACGCTGCCCGGCAGAACGGAACGCCGAGGCGACGACGTCGTCGGTGACCTGCTCGGGCAGCGCGGTGGCGTCGACGATCATGGCGTTGATGCCGCCGGTCTCGGCGATCAGCGGCACGATGGGCGCGTTCTTGGCGGCGAGCGCGCGGTTGATCGCCCAGCCGGTCGCGGTCGAGCCGGTGAAGGCGACGCCGCCAAGGCGCGGATCGGCGACGAGCGCCGCGCCGACGGCGCCATCGCCAGGCAGAAGATGAAGCGCGCCGACCGGCACGCCCGCCTGGTGGAGGAGCTCGACCGCGAGCGCGGCAGTAAGTGGCGTCTGCTCGGCGGGCTTCGCCACCACAGTGTTGCCGGCGACCAGCGCCGCGGTGACCTGGCCGAGGAATATCGCCAGCGGAAAATTCCACGGGCTGATGCAGGCGAACACGCCGCGGCCGCGGTAGCGCAGCTCGTTGCTCTCGCCGGTCGGCCCCGGCAGCGGCTGCGGCGTCAGCGCGCTGCGCGCTTGCGCGGCGTAGTAGCGGCAGTAGTCGACCGCCTCGCGCACTTCGGACAGTGCATCGTCCAGCGTCTTGCCGCCCTCGCGCTGTAGCAGCGCGATCAGCTGGCCGCGATTGTCTTCGATCAGATCGGACGCGCGGTCGAGGGCAGCGGCGCGCTCGATGAGCGACGTCGCGGCCCAGGACACGGAGCCTGCCGCGGCGGCGGCTGTCGCGGCACTGACGATGGCGGCGTCGGCCTCGCACACGGTGCCTATCGGCGAGCCATCGATGGGCGAAAGAACCGTACGCTCGATGCCGGGGAGCGCGATGCCATCGATCAGCGGCGCCGCGACCATGGACGAAACGGTGCCGGCGCGGACTTCGTCGCGCAACGCATCGAGACTCGCGCGCTCGCCGAACTCGATGCCGGCGGCGCCGCGCCGCTCCGGCAGATAAATGTCGCGCGGCAGCGGGATCTTACCGCTGCGCGCCTTGTCGGGACCGGCGATCCAGCTCGCCGGCCGGCGCAGGATTTCGGCGACCGGCACGCTCGGATCGGCGGCGATCGAGACGAACGAGGAGTTGGCGCCGTTCTCCAACAGCCGCCGCACCAGATAGGCGAGCAGGTCGCGATGGCCGCCGACCGGCGCGTAGACGCGGCAGGTAGCCTCCGGCAGTTCCGCGAATACCGCCTCATAGAGCGCCTCGCCCATGCCGTAGAGCCGCTGGAACTCGAAGCCGCCGGCGCCGCCCGCATTCTCGATGACGCTCGCCACGGTAAGCGCGTTGTGGGTGGCGAATTGCGGAAAGATGCGCGCGCGTGCCGCGAGGAGCCGCTTTACGCAGGCCATGTAGCAGAGGTCGGTCATGGCCTTGCGCGTGAACACCGGATAGTCGGCAAGCCCGCGCTCCTGCGCGCGCTTGATCTCGGTGTCCCAGTAGGCGCCCTTGACCAGGCGCACGGTCATGCGGCGGTCGCGCGCGGCGGCAGTCTCCTCGACCCAGTCGATCGCCGCCAAGGCGCGCTTCTGATAGGCCTGCACGGCGAGGCCGAAGCCGTCCCAGCCGGCGAGCGATGTGTCGCGAAATACCGCGGCGATGACGTCGAGGGAGAGCTCCAGCCGGTCGGCCTCTTCGGCGTCGACAGTGAATTGCAGGTCGTCGTCGCGGGCAAGCCGCGCAAGCTCCGTGAGCCGCGGCACGAGCTCCGCCAGCACGCGCTCGCGCGAGATTGCCTCGTAGCGCGGATGCAGTGCCGAGAGTTTCACCGAGATACCAGGCCGCTGCGGCAGCGCGGCGTTGCTGGCATTGGCGCCGATGGCCGCGATGGCGCCGGCATAAGCGTCGAAATACTTGTCGGCGTCGGCCGCGGTGCGGGCGCCTTCGCCGAGCATGTCGTACGAGTAGCGGAACTCGGCATGGCCGCGGGCGCGTGCGAGCGCCTCGTCGATGGTTTGGCCGAGCACGAAATGCGAGCCGAGTAGCCGCATCGCCTGCCGCGTCGCCGCGCGCACGGTCGGCAGGCCGAGCCGTCGCACGATATTGTCGAGAATGGTGTCCGGCGTCTCGCCGGGATGGATGATGCGGGCGGCGATGCCAAGCGTCCACGCCGAGGCCGACACCAAGATCGCGGTCGATTTGACGTCGCCGTCGAGCCAGCGGCCGGCCGCGAGCTTGTCTTCGATCAGGCGGTCGGCGGTCGCGGCGTCGGGCACGCGCAACAGCGCCTCCGCCAGCACCATCAGCGCCAAGCCCTCCTTGGTGGAGAGCGAATAGGCGTGGAGGAACTCTTCGACGCCGCCGAGGCCGCCGGCCTTGGCGCGGATCGCTTCGACCAATCGCGTGGTGCGGGCGTCGATGCGTCCTTCGGCGGCAGCGTCACGCGCGGCGCCGGCGAGCAGCTTTCCCGCCAGGTCTTCGTCGGGCGGCGCGTATGGCGCGCGGAATCTTTGCAGCTTGGAATCAGGCGCGTCCATCGCGCCAATTTACGCTTCCCCGCGCCGCTCCGCTACGCGGCGCGTTCACCGCGTCACTTGGCAGCAATCGTCGTCGGCTGCTTCTCTGCCAAGACCTTGAGCTTGGCGAGGCCTTCCTCGAACTGGCTGCCGACCATCTTGTCGCAGTCCATGAACAGGGTCATGACCTTCGCCATGTAGGGCTGCCGGCCTTGCATCGCCCAAGTGACGTCCGTTCCGGCGCCGACCCGATCCAACGTGAACTCGACGGTGTTGCTGGCCTTGAACGGCCGGAACATGTTCAGCGCCAATACCACCTTCGACAGCGGCACCGACTCGGTGATGGCGATGCGGCCGGCGCCGACCTGCCGGTTGCCGTCCCATTCGTACACTGCGCCCTGGCCGCGCGCGGCGCCGCTGTGGGTGCGCTTCATCTGCGGATCCTTCTCGAACGGCGACCAGGCCGACTGCGCGCGCAGGTCGTCGATCATCGGAAAAATTCTTTCCGGCGGCGCGGCGATGGTCGCCGAGCGGCGGATTGCGAAAGTGTCCGGCTTGGTCGCCGCATAGGCCAGCACGGCTACGAGCACCACGGCGATGACGATGACAATGGTCGTGATCATGGGTCCCTCCGAAAGATCGTCAAAATTGATTTAGAAAGAGCTTCGCTTACGCCGCCGCCGCGGCGCGTTGCAGCTCGGCGAGATCGAACTTCTTCATCTTCATGATCGCGCCCATCATGCGGTTGAGCCGCGCGCCGTCGGCATCGCTGAGAAGCTGCGGCAGCACCGACGGCACAATCTGCCACGACAGGCCGAATTTGTCCTTGAGCCAGCCGCATTGGCTTTCCTGGCCGCCGGCCGAGAGCTTGCTCCAGAAATGATCGATCTCGGCCTGGCTGTCGCACGTGACCTGGAACGACACCGCCTCGCTGAACTTGAACAGCGGCCCGCCGTTGAGCGCGGTGAATGCTTGGCCGTCGATCTCGAAGGCAACCACCATGACCGAGCCCGGCGGCTTGCCGTGCACCTCGCGGCCGGCTTCACCGTAGTGGCTCACTTGGGTGATACGGCCGTCCTTAAACACCGAGACATAGAAGTTCGCCGCATCCTGGGCCTCGGTGTCGAACCACAGACACGGCGTGATCTTTTGCTTCAAGCTTGCCATGACGTTCACCGTTGCTGCGTTATTTCGCGCTAGCCAGATGCGCGGCGAGCCGCTCGAACGAACCGCCCCAGCCGCCGCGCATGCCGTCGTGCGCGGCATCGAAGGTTGCCTGCTCTTGCGCGGTCGCATTGAGCGGCGACCAGCGCAGCGTTACACCGGTCTGGCCTTGCCGCGGCTCGTCGAAGGTGACGGTGGTGAGCAGCTTGAGCGGCCAAGTCGGGGCGAGCGGATGCCGCGTCAGGCCGCCGTGCTCGTCGGAGAACGAATGCTCCCACACCAGGCGCTGCGGCGACACGATCTCGCGATAGACGAACTTGCCCCACATGACTTGCCCCGAAGCATCGCGCAGCGCGCCGAGATAGCTGCCGCCGACGCGCAGATCCATCTTCGAAATCAGCACCGTGGAGCCCTTCGGGCCCCACCAGTGCTTCATATGCTCGGGATCGGTGAAGGCCTTCCACACCAATTCGCGCGGCGCATCGAACACGCGCGAGATGACGAAGTCGGCACCTTTTGTCGCGGTATTCATCGTTCCCTCCACCGAAGATGTTTCGAGTCTGCGCTCAGCTCTTGTCGACAATGACCATCCAGCCGACGCCGAACTTGTCGGCGAGCATGCCGAAGCGCAAGGCGAAGAACGTCTCCGACATCGGCATCTGCACCTGGCCGCCCTCGGCCAGCGCGTTGAACTGCCGCTCGGCCGCTGCGACGTCGGGGGCGTTGACGGTCAAGGAAAAGCCCTGGAAACTCGGCTTGCCCTGACAGCGGCCATCGGACATCAGAACCTGGGTGTCGCCGATGTGCACGGCCGCATGCATGACCTTGTCTTTGCTGTCGGGCGAGACCATCGACTGATCAGGCGCTTCCTTGAAGCGCATCAGCATGTCGACCTTGGCGCCGAGCGCCGTCTTACAGAAGTTCAAAGCGTCGTCGCAGCGACCGTCGAAGAAAAGGTAAGGCTGCACTTGCATGGGGATCTCCTAGTTACCGGTTTGGTCGATCAAGCGTTTGTTCCGAGGACGAACGGAGGAACCGCACTCCGACGTCGTCTTCAAAAACTTTTGCGGCCGTTTGACGTCATGCCGGTTGCCCCCTGCTTCATCAGCCGGTCGAGGTGCAGCCGGATATGGGCCGCCTCGGCCGGGGTGTGGGCAAGCGCGATCGCCCGATCGAAGGCGACGCGAGCCTCGTCGGCGCGGCCGAGCTGCATCAAAAGGCCGCCCCTCACGCCATAGAAATGGAAGTAGCCGGCTAGCGGTTCCGCGAGCGGCTCGATCAGCGCGAGCGCCGCCGCGGCGCCCTGCGCCTTGCTCACCGCCACCGCGCGGTTGAGCGTCACCACCGGCGACGGCTGCAGCCGTTCCAGGGCGCCATAGAGGCGGTCGATGTCCGCCCAAGACGTGTCGTCCGCCTTGGCGGCCCGCGCATGGACGCCGGCAATCGCCGCCTGCAGCTGGTATGGTCCGGCGCGCCGATGCCGTTCGGCCTTTTCGATCAGCGCCAGCCCCTCCGCGATCAGGTCGCGGTCCCACAGGCGGCGGTCCTGATCGTCGAGCAGGACGATTGAGCCGTCGGCATCGAGCCGCGCCGCGGCGCGGGCGTGCTGCAACAGCAACAGCGCGGTGAGCCCCATTATCTCGGGCTCGCCGGGATAAAGCGTCAGCAGCAGCCGCGCGAGGCGGATCGCCTCCTCGCACAGCGGCGCGCGCAGATGCTGCGTGCCGCCGCTCGCCGCATAGCCTTCGTTGAAAATGAGATAGATCATGGCGGCGACGGCGCCGAGCCGTTCCGCGCGCTCGGCCGAGCCCGGCGCCTCGAACGGCACGTCGGCGCACGCCACGCGGCTTTTCGCCCGCGTGATGCGCTGCTCCATGGCGGCGTCGCCGACCAGGAACGCGCGCGCGATCTCCTTGACCGTCAAGCCGGAGACGATGCGCAGCGCCAGTGCGATCTGCTGCACCGCCGGCAGATCGGGATGGCAGCAGATGAACAACAGCCGCAGCACGTCGTCGCGGTAGTGCGAATTGTCGAGCCGGTCGGCGAGATCAGCTTCGGCGTCGCCGAGATCGGATATGGCGTCATCGGCCGGCAGCGGCGCGCTCTTGGCGCGGCGGCGGACGTCGTCGAGCGCGACATTGCGGCCGACCAGAATGAGCCAGGCGGCCGGATCGCGCGGCGGCCCGTTCACTGGCCAGTTCTTCAGCGCCCTTAAGCACGACTCCTGGAACGCTTCCTCGGCCTGGTCGAGATCGCGGAAATAACGCGTCAGCGCGCCGACGACTTGTGGGCGCGCTGCGCGTAAGACCGGATCGATCCAGGAGATGTCTGTCACGAAGCGACGCCCTGGGGCAAGAACAGCTTCACCGGGCGGATTTCGAACGTGACATGCTCGTCGCGGCCGATATCTTTGGCGATCGCGATGGCCTCTTCCAGCGAGGCGCATTCGATCAGGTAGAAGCCGAGCAGCGCTTCCTTGGTCTCGGCGAAGGGGCCGTCGAGCACGACTGGCTCGCGGCCCATGCGCACGGTGGTCGCGGCCGTGGTCGGCATCAGCCGCAGCGCCGGACCGAGCTTGCCGCGGGCGGCGAGCTTTTCCGTCACCTTGTGACGCTTGGCGAGGACCGCGTCGTCCTCGACCTTGGTCCAGGAATTCACCACCGCTTCGTCGTGGCAGCACAGGAATGCGTATAGCATGGCCCTTACCTTCGTGTTTTCGCTCTTCGCCGAGCCAAGGACGGACGACTATGCCCGATCCCGACACGGCTTCCGAAAATTTTTCGCCGCCCCGCATCGGTCGATCATGCCATTGTGGCGACATAGGTTTCGAGGCGCGCCAGACTCTCCATCCAGACCTCGGCCGCGGAACCGCCGACCGGCGCCGACCTTCGCCTGCGGAGCACAGCGGCGCGCAGCGCGAGCCATTTTGCCTGCGCCGCCTCCAGCAAGCCCGCGGCAGCGGCAAAGTAGCCGGCGTGCCGCATGTTGGCGACAACGATGGAACAATAGAGCAGCGCATCGAACATGACCTTCTTCCTCCCGCTGCACCAATGACGAATGACGATGCGTCGCGCCGACATTGGCGAAGAAGAATCTTGGGCGAATAAGAATCTTGCGCGAACAAAAATTCGCGTGGGTTCCGTGCCCCAACGCGCGTCAAAGAAATGCGGGAACGGTGCGGATCAGGCCGAGCGGCGGACGTCGCGGGCGGCGGCCACGCGCGGCGTCCGGAACGGCGTCGCTGCCCCCGCCGTTTTGTCCGAACGCAGCGCCTCGGCGAAGCTGTCGGCGAGCAGGCCGAGTGTGCCGTCGCCGGTGCCCTCGCGGACGAAGACGCCGCCATAGACCGCGGGCGGCGGCGGCAACGGGCCGCCGTCCCAGGCTTCGAGGCCCGCGGGAATGCGCCGGCGCGGCATCAGCATGATGCCGAGCCCGGCCATGACCGCGCTGCGCAGCGCCTCGGCATTGGTGGCGCGGAACACCATCTCGCCGACGAGATTGGCTTCGGCCAGCGTCGCCATGGCGATGCGGCTGCACATGCAGCGATCCTTGTAGCCAACGAGCGGGATCGGCGCGTCGAGATCGAGCGCGGTGGTCGTATTGCCGCGCACCCAGACGAGCTCCTCTGTCCAGGCTTGGCGGGCGGCGGCGCCGGGATTGTCCAGAACGAGAGCTACGACCAGGTCGACCTCATCCTGCTTGAGATAGCGAAGGAGCCGCTGCTGGCCGGCGCCCTGCACGGCAAAGCGCAGGTTCGGCCAGCGCGTCCGCGCCGTGACCAGCATCTGCACCAGCTCGTCACCCATGCAGTCCTTGCGCACGCCGATGCGCACGAGCTCCGCCGCAGCGTTGGGGCTCGCGATCTGCACGATGTGATCGTTGACCGAGAGGAGCCGCCGCGCCGAATCGATGACCTGCTCGCCCATCGCGGTGAGCGTGACACCAGGCGCGCTCTTGTCGAACAATTCGATGCCGAGCAGCCCCTGCAGGCGCCGGATCTGGGCACTGACCGCCGGTTGCGTCATGCCCTGGGCCTTGGCGGCGCGGGTGAAGCTCCGCAGCTCGACGACCGAGACGAAGGCGCGCAACAAGTCGGTTGGAATGTTGGTCATGCGTAATCCAGCGCTTCGCAATGGTTGCCGCCCCCGGTAGGCAACGCGTCCGGCAGACCCTGCAAGCCGGCCGGCGGCTTGATATTCTCACCTTTTTCACGGCCGCGCGACGGGAAAATCCTTAAAGCACGGCGGTGGCTGGCCGGGTGCCATAATGCGACCCGTAAGCCGCGGCAAAACCGGATGCGCCTATGTCGTTTATCCGCATTTACGTTCGCGTGTTGGGGCTCCTTGGCGCCGAGGCTCGGCTCGCGATCGCGCTGGTGGCCGCCAATATCGCGCTGGCGGGGGCGCAATTCGTCGAGCCGGTTCTCTTCGGCCGCATCGTTGATACGCTGTCGGGGGCACTACCGGCGGACCTGGGCGCGGCGGCGTGGAAACTGGCGCCGCTGCTCGGCACCTGGGTCGCGTTCGGCCTGTTCATAATCATCGCCGGTACCGTGGTGGCGTGGTTCGCCGACCGGCTCGCGCACCAGCGCCGCAACATGGTGCTGGCCGACTATTTCGCGCACGTGCTGCAGCTGCCCCTCACCTATCATTCCGGCGAGCACTCCGGCAGGCAGATGAAAGTCATGCTGTCGGGCACTGACACGCTGTGGTGGCTATGGGTGTCGTTCTTTCGCGAGCATTTCGCTGCCTTCGCGTTCATCACGCTGCTGCTGCCGGCGACGCTAATTTTGAACTGGCGGCTGGCGCTGCCGCTGCTCGTGCTGTGCGTCGGGTTCACCGCGCTGACCGGGCTGGTGGTGCAACGCGCCTTCGCCATGCAGCTCACGGTCGAGCGGCACTATTCGGACCTTGCCGAGACCGCCGCCGACGCGCTCGGCAACGTGGCGCTGGTGCAGAGCTTTGCTCGCATCGAGCTCGAAGTGTCGCTCATTCGCAGCATCGTCACCGCGCTTCTCAGCGCGCAGATGCCGGTGTTGTCGTGGTGGGCGGTGGCGAATGTGCTGACCCGCGCCGGCACCACGCTGACCATGCTGGTCATTCTGCTGGTCGGGACTTACCTGAAGCTCGTCGGCCTCGCCACCGTCGGCCAGATCGTCAGCTTCATGAGCATCGCCGCGCTCTTGATCACGCGGCTCGAGCAGGCGGTGAGCTTCGCCAACCGGCTGTTCCTCGATGCGCCGCGGCTCGCCGATTTCTTCGCCGTGCTCGACACCGTGCCGTCGGTGCGCGACCGGCCGGGCGCGGTCGAGCCAAGCCGCATGGTCGGCCATGTCGAGTTCGAGGACGTGTCGTTCTCCTACGATGACAAGCGGCCCGCGGTTGCGCACCTGACCTTCAAGGCGCTGCCGGGCGACTGCGTGGCGCTGGTCGGGCCGACAGGAAGCGGCAAATCGACGGCGCTGGCCCTGCTTTACCGCGCGTTCGATCCGCAATCGGGCGCGATCGCGATCGACGGCACCGATATCCGCGACCTGAAACTCATCGGGCTACGCCGCAATATCGGCGTGGTGTTCCAGGAGACGCTGCTGTTCAACCGCTCGATCGCGGAGAACTTGCGCGTCGGCAAACCCGACGCCACCGAGACGGAGATGCGCGAGGCCGCGGCTCGTGCCCAGGCGCTGGAATTCATCGAGCGCCACGATGGCAACTTCAACGCGCCGATCGGCGAGCGAGGCCGCATGCTGTCCGGCGGCGAGCGCCAGCGCCTCGCCATCGCGCGGGCGCTCCTGAAGAACCCGCCAATCCTCATTCTCGACGAAGCCACCAGCGCGCTCGATCCTTTGACCGAAGCCAAGGTGCAGATGGCGCTCGACGAAGTGATGAAGGGCCGCACCACCTTCGTCATCGCGCACCGGCTCGCCACGGTGCGCAACGCCAAGCGGATTTTGGTGTTTCAGCATGGCCGCATCGTCGAAAGCGGCACGTTCGATGAGCTGGTGAAGCGCGGCGGCGCGTTCGCGGAACTGGTGAAGGCGCAGTTTTCTTTACCTCTCCCCGCTGCGGAGGGTGGAGTCAGCGCAACCGCTCCAAAATACTGACGTAGTTCGCGACCGCGGTGCCGCCCATGTTGAAGACGCCGCCGAGGCGCGCGTCCTTGATCTGCATGTCGCCCGCGGTGGCGGTGAGCTGCATGGAGGCGAGCGCGTGCATCGAGACGCCGGTGGCGCCGATCGGATGGCCCTTGGCTTTCAGGCCGCCGGACGGATTGATCGGCAACTTGCCGTCTTTCGCGGTGATCCCTTCGGCAATGACGCGGGCGCCCTGCCCTTCCGGCGCCAAACCCATGGCTTCGTATTCGATCAGCTCGGCGATGGTGAAGCAGTCGTGTACCTCGGCGAACGACAGATCCATCAGCCCGACGCCGGCTTCCTTCAGCGCCTTCTGCCAGGCGACCGCACAGCCTTCGAATTTCAGGACGTCGCGCCGCGACATCGGCAGAAAGTCCTGCACGTGCTGCGCGGCGCGGAAGATGAGCGCCTTTTTCATCCGCAGCGCGGTCTCGACGTCCGTCAGCACCAGCGCCGCGGCGCCGTCGGAGACAAGCGAGCAGTCGGTGCGCTTCAAGGGACCGGCGACGCGCGGGTTCTTGTCGCTCTCGGTGCGGCAGAACTCGTAGCCGAGGTCCTTGCGGATCTGCGCGTACGGATTGCCGACGCCGTTCTTGTGATTTTTGGCGGCGATGCGGGCGAGCGCGTCGGACTGATCGCCCCAGCGCTGAAAATAGAGCCCGGCGATCTGGCCGAAAATGCCGGCGAAGCCGCCGTCGATGTCGGCCTCCTCGCGCACATACGAGGCCTTGAGCAGATTGCGCCCGACTTCGGGGCCGGGCGTCGTCGTCATCTGCTCGGCGCCGACCACCAGCACGATGCGCGCGGTCGTGGCCGCGATCGCCTTAAGCCCCTGATGCACGGCGGCGGAACCGGTGGCGCAGGCGTTCTCGACCCGGGTGGCGCGCTTGAAGCGTAGATCCGGCGAGGCCTGCAGGACCAGCGAGGCGGTAAAATCCTGCGCAGAGAAGCCGGCATTGAAGTGGCCGAGCACGATTTCGTCGACATCGGATGCCGCGATCCCGGCGTCGGCCAGCGCCTCGCCCGCGACCTGCACGATCAGGCTTTCGACGCTCTCGTCCGTCAGCTTGCCGAAGGGCGTATGCGCCCATCCTACGATGCAGGCGGTCATGATCGCTCCGTTCCCGGCCTTTGCCGAATTTTGGTCGCTTTTCCCGTGTCTTAGCGTAGTCGCAATCCGCGCGCGGGCGTGACCATAGCCGTATTCGCCTTTGCCTTCGAGCTTTCCTTACGGTTACATAGGTTCCGCGTCCACGCTTTGCTCGACCCCTTCGCGGCCCCTCGGGCCCGACCAACGGAAACGGACCGCGACCCGTGCATGGCATGACATCTCTCAGGGCGGCGCTGCCCGGCATCGCTTTCGGCATCTTAGCCATCGCCAGCCTCGCCGCGACGCCGGCGCGCGCCGAAGCGATGATCCTGGTGGATGCGGACTCAGGGAAAGTGCTGCGCGCCGAGAACGCGACCTATCCGTGGTATCCGGCGTCGACCACGAAGCTGATGACGCTCTACATGACGCTGAGCGCCGTGCGCGATCAGCGCACCACCTTCGACACATTGTTTAAGGTGTCGCCCAACGCCAATTCCCAGGCGCCGACCAAAATGGGCTTCCCGGTCGGCATCCAGGTCACCGTCGACAATGCGCTGAAGATGATGATGGTGAAGTCGGCGAACGACATGGCGGTGCTCTTGGCCGAGGGCATCTCTGGCTCGGTCGATGCCTTCGCCGAAGAGATGACCGACACCGCACATAAGCTCGGCATGACGGAATCGAACTTCGTCAATCCGAACGGGCTGCCGGCCGACGGCCAGATCACTTCGGCGCGCGATCTTGCCATCCT
>Ga0306922_10002017_pt1 | contig 18728 bp, 17 predicted proteins | sample sta12Cox44000082_FD_203758 | JGI IMG/M metagenome (GOLD analysis project Ga0306922, IMG submission 203758) | Lab enrichment of tropical soil microbial communities from Luquillo Experimental Forest, Puerto Rico - statoxic.12C.oxic.44.000.082 (v2)... | ecosystem: Environmental > Terrestrial >... | reverse complement strand
CGAATTGTGGAAGACTTCATAATTTGCGTTCCGACTGCCGCCAGAAGAATTACTGCCGGTATTCCTTGAACGGCAGCTGACAATCGTGTTTGCGTAGAAAATTCAGGAATCGCTTGTAGTCGCGCGACTCCATGTTGAACAGCCTCAGCACGATCTTGTAGTTGCCTCGGGCTTCCTCGAGACCCTTGTGAACAAGGTCTCGAACGTTGCCGCGCGTAATCTCGCGATTCATATACAGCGGGTAGACAGCCGTCCAGAACGATTCACGCTCCTCGATCAATTTCTTGAACAGATCGTCGGCAACCGTCCGTCGGCGCTCACGCCGGGGCCGCACGCCGGTTTGCAGCGCAGTGCGAATCTCGAACGGGAGATCGTCGACCTCAATGATTTCGCGGCGACCCGTCACGACGAGACGCTCAAGCACGTTTTCCAGCTGTCTGACGTTGCCCGGCCACGAGTAGCCGCAGAGCATCGTGACAGCCTCCGGGGTGATGCCGCGGACGATATGGCCGTTCGCCCGACCGTTGCCCTCACCGTCGCCGTTCGCGTTGGGGTGGCGAGTCCCCAAGCCGACGAAGTTGTTGAGAAAGTGATCGATCAGCGGAGGAATGTCTTCGCGCCGCTCACGCAGCGGCGGGACGACGAGGTGAATCACGTTGATCCGGTAGAACAGATCCTCCCGGAATTGTCCCTGGCTCACGAGATCGCGAAGATCGCGATTGGTGGCCGCGATGACGCGAACGTTGGGCGCCACCGCCACGCGTTCGGCACCGACCTTCTGGATTTCGCCCGTCTCGAGGAACCGGAGCAGGAGCCCTTGCATTCGGAGCGTCATCTCCCCGATCTCGTCGAGGAAGATCGTGCCGTTCGACGCCATCTCGAGCTTCCCCGGCTTGTCACGATAGGCGCCGGTGAAGCTGCCTTTGACGTGACCGAAGAGCTCCGATTCGAGCAGCGTCTCCGGGATGCCCGCGCAGTTGACTGGGATGAAGGCTGAACCGGGACGCGGGTTGGCCGCAGCGATTGCGCGGGCGACCACTTCTTTGCCGACGCCGCTCTCGCCCGTGATGAGGACCTTTGCACCCGAGCGGCCGACGTGCTCGATTTCAGCTCTGAGCTCACCGAGCAGTTTGCTCGTGCCTATGAGCTGGACTCCTCCATTGAACCTCATGGTCTGGAGATCGACGTGTTTGGTCGTCGTCAACATCGTGAGCCCTTTGTCATCGTGCCAGGCGACTTGGTTTACGTACTGACAGGTGCGAGTCGATCGTGACGAATCGAGGCCAGCCGCTTGTGCAAGGTGATCTCCAGGGCCCGGGTGGCGACCGTTGGATCCAGCTAAGTTATTGAGGTTGATGAGGATGTCTGACTGGGTACGCGTCCGGTCGTGTTTGGACGCCGTTTTGAAAGTTTTACTAAGTGCCGAAACGCACGGAAGAAAGTCGCCAAAAAAGTTGACTTTTAACTGACACGGGAAGTCGGAGAATCCCTGGTTACTCGCTAGCTCGCCGATCGTCCACGCGCCGCTCCGGCGCAAAACCTGAGTTACACACGCTACGGCGATCGCCTGCCCGTCGTTCGGTCTGAGAGCCGCTCGGCATCAGTTTGGCGATGAGCGCCAGGAGGGACGCCGTCGGGACAGGCTCTACGAGGAGCGTGGCACCGATTCGGTCCGCTTCGGTCTGGAGCACGGTATCGCCCGTCGGGGAAATGATGATCGCGGCGAGGCCCGGGTCTGCGAGCCGCCCGAGATGGACAAGGTGAAGGCCGTTGAACGGGCCGAGACGGAGGCTGCTGATCACCAGTTGTGGACTTTCCACCGCCAGCGCGCACTTGGCGTCCTGGAACGAACCGGTCTCGATGACGTGATGGCCGACGCGACGAAGCAGCTCTCCTGTGCGTCGCAACGCAGCAAGACGCGTGTCTACCAGGAGAATGGTGTCGTGCCCAGTTTTCTCTGGCGTCTGTGGCATCGTCCAACTACGTTCAGCCGATGACGAAAGTGATCTAGTTCCAGTGCCGGGAGACTTTTCTATGCTTTGCTGATCCAATCGATCTCCGCGTTCAAGGGCTCATGATCGATCCAGTGGTCGAATCCAGAAGCGGAATCATCAGCGCAACCTGTCGATCAGTGAGCGATTTACGACGCTCCAACTTCTGAGCGCCCATCGAAGCGAACGTGTTGGAGCTTCTCGTTCATGCGCTTTCTTACGCACACCGCGGGCCATGGGTGACACTTTTGTTACTTGCCATCAATTTTTTCTTCCCACGAACGACAAGCCGGAGGTGTCCAGGGAAGGTGAGTCGCGATTCGGCCTGTCACGCTGACAATGTCACACGCTGTCACGTGTCACACGCTGTCACGCGTCACACAGTCAACGCTCGCCGTGGTGGGACAATTGCGAAGAACGCCATGGCGGCCTGTCAGCTCTCAGCCTGAGTTCGCTTCGCTAACGAGCACCGCCATTGCGTCTTCGCATCAAGAGGCGCGTTTCCGACTGCGATCGCTGGCGGCCGATGACTCGAGAGTCACAGCCGGGAATGCCCCGGTGCATGGCTCGCGAGGGCGGCCTCTTTTGGATCGCCCGGGCGTGGCCTCTTACCTTTTCGGTGCAACACTCATTCCACGAGAAGGTCCGCGCAGTATATCGCGGAAGACATTGTTATGTGGGGCGTGTCACCTAAAGCGCTCTGACAAAAGGCGCTCCGTCGTCGGAATTCAGCTGCGAACGAGCGCGACGCCGATGAGGACGACTGCTGCGGACAGGGCCATGCGCAGGCCGAACGGCTCGCCGAGCACTAACGCTCCGAGGACGACCGCAATGATTGGATTGATATACGCATAGAGCGACGCTGTCGCGACGGGCAGATGTTTCAGCATGTACGCATAAGCGGTGAAGCCGGCGATCGCGCCGAAGAAGATCAAATGCGCGAGCGCCAACGAACTGCGCGATGTGAACGTCAGCTGCGCCCATTCTCCGATCGCGAGGCCAGCGAGGAGAAGCGCAATACCCCCGAACAGCATCTCGAACGCGGCAGTGGCCAACACGTTCTCCGATTCAGCTTCGGTTCGACCGCGGTGCCGCGCGAAAGACGACCCGATGGCCCACCCGATGCCGGCGATCTGGGTGGAAACAACGCCGATGAGAAACTCTCGTCCGCTTCGGCCCGCGCGAAGCTCAGGCCAGACCAACATGACGATTCCGGCAAATCCGACGATGAGCCCGACCACGCATCGAACCGTCAGCCGATCCTCTGAGTCAGAAGGGCGAGCCTGCCTGGCAAGCCCGACTCGAGAGCCCGTCAACGCATCCACGCCGACCATCCAGAATGGTACTGTCGCGACCAGCACGGAGGTCAAACCGCTGGCAACTGTCTGTTCCGCCCAGACGACGGCGCCGTTTCCGAACCCGAGGAGCAGGATACCCAGGACCGTGAGCGACGGCCATGCTCGCGGACCCGGCAGCGGCTCGCCGCGAATCTTCAACGCCGCGATCAGGATCGCCCCGGCCGCAATCCACCGGATCGCCGCCATGAGAATGGGTGGAAATGATTCAAGCGCGATGCGAATCGCGAGATAGGTGGTTCCCCAAACAATGCAGACGACGACCCAGGCGAAGTAGGCTCGGCGCACCGACGACATCGATAGATCCTATGCGACCGGTTCCATCGCCTCAGCTGTCACGTCATTTCGAGGCCACGCTTCGCACGAACAATCGGGGGTAAAATGGCTCAAATGGGACGCAAATCCTCAGCCAAAGCGCAGGTGCGTGATTCCGTCAAAGTGGACGCAGGCGGGGCCTCTGCGCAAGGCGGACAGCCGCCCGATGGGCCGCGCTCGAGAGTTCCTGCCGTTGTCGCTGTTCTGGCCGTTGTCGTGGCGGTTGGCGGTTTCGTGTATGTGAAGAGCGGGCGCGCCGCGGCGCCGCCCGCGGTCACTGACGCCGAGTCCAAACCTGCGTCGGCAGCCCAGACGACGGTTCCACCACGGTGGCCGCAGCTCGGGCCGCACAAACAGGCGAATCTGCCGCCGCTCCCTACGCAGGCCTACGCGCCGCCGCGCCCACCTGACGTGATCCGTGCGGCCTACCTCTTCGCAGCGGAGCATCCTGAGATTCTCAGCTACGTCCCGTGCTTCTGTGGTTGCGAGCGCGGCGGTCATCGGGGAAACGAAGACTGTTTCGTGGCGGCGCGCGATTCAAAGGGTGATGTGACCGATTGGGAACCGCACGGACTCGAATGCACCGTGTGCATCGACGTGGCGACCGAGGCCCGTCAAATGTTCGCGTCCGGCGCGAGCGTGCGCGACATCCGCGCGGCAGTGGAAAAGCGGTGGGCGGGATTCAACGGCGGGCACACGCCGACGGCCGCTCCCCCCTCGCCCGGATCGTGATTCGGGATTTGGATTCGTGGCGCGAGTGCTTCCCCAAAAGGCAGCACGAGCCCCGAGTCCCGCCGACCGCGGCCGTATAATCTCGACGTGGATCGGAGAGCGGCTGCTTTTGCACGTCTGTTCGAAGCGGTCCACGAAGGCGTTTACATCGGCACGATTGAGGTCGAAATCGCCTCGGGTTCCTCGGCTTCCTCCACTCCTTCTTCTTCGAGGACCTTCGCCGCCAACGCTCACCTGAAATTGATCTTCGGCTACCCGACCGAGGTGGACGAAGCTGACGTGCGGCCCTTCGATCCTGATCGATTCGTCGACCCCCAAGCGCGGGCGGCACTCATCGAACGCTTGACGACCGACGGCGCCGTCAGCAACTACCTGCTGCGCCTTCGGCGCGCCGATGGCAACCCGATCTGGATCGAGCTGACCGCCCGGGCGGACGCGCAGATGAGCGACAACAGCGGCCACGGGTGCCGCATTGAGGCGTTGGTTCGTGACGTCAGCGAGCGCAAGAAGTTGGACGACGAGACGCGTGAGCTGTATCACCAGCTGCTGCAGTCGGAAAAGATGGCGGCGCTCGGGCAGACCATCTCAGGAGTCGCTCACGAGCTGAACAATCCGCTCGCCACGATCCTGAGCTGGGCGGAGCGTCTCTCGGAGCGCTCGAAGCTGGACGATCAGATCAAGCGCGGTCTCGAAACGATCCTGTCGGAGTCCGAGCGCGCCGCGCGCATCGTTCGCAACCTCCTGACCTTCGCGCGCAAGCGTCAGACGACGCGGGCGATGGTGGATGTGAATCAGGTCGTCCGCGAAACGCTGGCGCTCCGCGCCTACGAGCAGCGTGTGTCGAACCTCACCGTGCTCGACGCGCTCGCCGCCGGCCTCCCCCAGGTGTTCGCCGACGGCCACCAAATCCAGCAGGTTCTGCTGAACCTTGTCATCAACGCGGAGCAGGCCATGCTGACCGCGAACGGCCGCGGCACGCTGGTGGTTCGCTCCTGGCACGATGCAGACCGGGAGTTGGTCATTCTCGAGATTAACGACGACGGTCCTGGAATTCCGATGGACATGCAGCCGAAGATTTTCGAGCCGTTCTTCACGACAAAGGAAGTCGGCAAGGGCACGGGGCTGGGGCTGACCGTTGCGTACGCGATCGTTCAGGAACATGGGGGGCGCCTCCGCCTCGAAACGAAGCCTGACGCCGGCGCGTCGTTTTATGTCGAGCTCCCCGTGAGCAGCAAACTGTCCGCCGCATCGCGTCCCTGGGGACGATCCGAGCGGCCGGCCGGCGATGTGGTCGGGGCGTCGATCCTCGTCGTCGAGGACGAGACACCGCTCGCGAACGCCGTGGTCGACGCGCTGACCGACGCCGGCTATCTCGTGGATCATGCGCAGGACGGCGAAGAGGGCCTTGCCAAGGTCAAAGACCAGGCGTTCGACCTCGTCATCTGCGATGTCAAGATGCCGCGGCTGGACGGCAAGGCGTTCTACGCGCTGCTTGCCGCAGCGGCGCCGGCGCTGGCGAAACGCGTCATCTTCGTCACCGGCGACGTGGCGGGAACAGACGCCGGGAAGTTTCTCGAAGAGAGCGGCTGCCGGTGGTTGGCGAAGCCCTTCCGCCTCAACGACCTCTTGAGGGCGGTCAGGGAAGCACTTGCTTGAGTTAACGCGCGCCTGCGGCGACGGCCTGCCGCGGACGTGCGTGGCGCACGGCCGGCCGCAGTGCCGCCTTTGCCTGCACCTTCCTCATGGCCTTCTTGTAAGGCAGAACAACGGCGTGTGGATGAGCGGCAGCAAGTGGCTGCGCAACCAGGTGTGGCGTCGCCACGGCGCGCGGCTCGGCCACCGCGGACGGCTGCGCGAACGTCTCTGCGGCAACTGGCGCCAGGCTGGCAAGGTCCGCCTTGACCATCTGCGGCTTTTTCACCGCGAACGCAATCAGTTGCCGGCGCATTTCGGCAATCTTCTGTGGATTCATGTCGCCGAGCGCGTCGCGTAACCGCCGGATGGCGCGCGCGTGCAACTGGGACACGCGTGATTCGTTGACGCCAATCTCCGCGCCGATCTGCTTCATGGTGACTTCGCCGTAGTAGTACAACCCGATAACCTTGCGCTCACGCCACGGCAGCGACTGAATCGCCGTGCGGACGCGATATCGCGTTTCGGTCTTTTCGTAGGCCGTGTCGGGTGAGTCAGGTTCTGAGGGAACGAGGGCGGTCGGCAGCGAGCTTTCGTCCATGTGCTCGCCGGTGGCGAGCGGGGAAGTCGCTTCGATCGTGTTGATCCGAACGATCGTTCGGCTGAGACGCTTCTCATCAGAGCCAACGCGGGCCGCGAGATCGGCCATTGACGGCTCGTGTCCCAGCTCCCGGCGCAGCGCCTCGCGCGCAGCATCGAGCTCGCGACGCTGGCGCCGGACACCACGCGGCCAGGCGTCGCGCCGCAAGGCATCGATCATCGCGCCGCGCACGCGCCGCTCGGCGAACGTCTCGAATTTGATGCCGCGGCCTTCGTCAAACCGGTGCGCCGCGTCGATCAGCCCCAGGACGCCGTCCTGCACCAGATCGCCGATGTCGATGGAGTTCGGCATGGACGCGGCCATTCGTCGGGCGAGCGCTTCGACAAACGGCAGACCAGAAACTATTCGGCGGTTCTGGTGAGCGGCGACGGGCTGGGCGCGCATACTTTGGCTCCTGTCGGTCGTCAATTCATGCTCCTCGGGGCCTTGCCCTGGGTCATGAGCCCGCACGGCGCGTGCAAGCGCTTGCTCGATATCGCAACTGGAGTACCAACAGCCGAGCCTGTGTTCCGGTCTACACCACTAGAAAGACCGTAAACACCGCAACCACTTGTTCGACATGTACTTAATTCAGTGCGCTGTCTTGTAACTTGAACAGGGGAGTTATGGGCAGATGTATGCAGAACGTCAATTACTTGGCGATCCTGGGAGCAGCTGCGCCAATATTTTGACTCGCAACTTACAATTTCGCGGTTGACTCCGCCGGGATTTTGAGAGATGGGAGGGCGTTTTTTGGCAGCGACTGGAGGATCACCGAGGGTCAATTTTGGCGCCGGGGGCTCCCTCCGCCAGCGCGAGGCGGGCGGCCAGACTTCGAAGGTCTTTGATAATCGTCAGCGCCTCGAGCACGCCGCAAACGACCTGAGAGGCGCGCGCGCGGCTCATGTCGTCGGGCGCCTTGGCTTCGAGCAATTCGGCGTGAGACAGGATGACTCCCAGCTGGTTGTTCAGGCGGTGAAAAAGGAGACGGAGCTCCGGAGATTCATCCATCGGTCGGCCAACCAGGAGCTCGCGAGCGCTGGCCGTCAGCTCAACCCCGACGGACGCTCACCGAGGGACGAGCGCCGCCTCAGGAGGGTTGATTTCGGCCTTCCGCTCCTTGCCAGATCGTCTGGACGGCTGGCCGGTTGGCGTTGTTCGGGTCGCGCCAGAGCGTGTCCACAAAAATGCGGACCGAGCCGCCCGCCGTGCGAACGTACTCGATCTTGCCACTTGACAGCCAGTTATAGATAGTCCGGCGACTGACACCCACCAGCTCACAGGCCTTCATGATTGAGATCGTTTTTCGTTCCACGTACTGCCTCCGGAGAGTGTATCGGAGGGAGGGGGAGGGGGGATTAGGGACGTGGGAACGTGATTCGGGATTGGGGATGAGGGATTCGATGGGCTCGATGAATCCCAATCACGAATCGCGAATCACGCCCAAATCAGTTGATCTGCCGCCCCGGATCATCGAGCCCCTCGATGGCTGCCCGGCCCATGGCCAGAACCGCTTCCGTGGTACTCCCCCCAACATGGGGCGTGGCGACAAAATTCGTCAGCGACAACAGTTCTGTATCTACCGGCGGCTCGGATTCGAAAACATCGAACGCAGCGCCGGCGAGCGTGCGGTCGACGAGCGCCCGTTTCAGAGCCGCCTCGTTGACGATGCCGCCTCGAGCGGTATTGATGAGAAACGCGGACGGCTTCATCGCGGACAGTTCGGCTTCGCCGATCAGGTCGCGCGTCGATGAATCCAGCGGCACGTGGATCGTGACGAAATCGGACTCGCGCAGCAAATAGTCAAGACTGACGGGCGTGACACCTGTCTCGCGATAGAACTCGTCGTAGCGTTTGATGTCGTGTGCGACGACACCGGCGCCAAAGGCACGGCACAAACGGGCGACCAACTGACCGACATTTCCGCAACCCAGTACGCCGACGGTCGCGGAAGAGATCTGCCGACCGCCGCCGTGTGTCCATATTCCGTCGCGCACTTCGCGGGTGAGCGGCATCAGGTTGCGTGCCAGCGCGATCATGAAGGCCATCGTGAGCTCAGCAACGGACTGTCGGTTGACGCCGGGAGTCCACCGGATGGACACGCCGTGGCGACGCGCGGCGGCCAGGTCGATCATGTCAAAGCCAACACCGTATTTGCTGACGATCTTCAGCTCTGGCACCGCGGCGAAGAGCGTTTCATCAAGCGATTCCAGGCCGGTGATCGCCCTCTCGTGGCCTCTAAGAAACGATACGAGCGCCTGGCCGCTCAGCGGTACGCGCGATTCATTGAAAACGGACGCGGGGTAGCGCTCGAGCAGCTCTCGTCTGAGCGTTGGATTCTTGGGGAACGAGTGAGAAGCAACCGCAACCCTTGGGGCCACTTAGTTGATTATCCGGTTATAGCCGTGTCAATATCTTGGCGCTTTGTGAATGGCTGAGAGTCAGAAACATCTACTGTTGGTCGAAGACGAGGCCCCGTTGCGTCAGGTGGTGGCCGAGCAGCTGACCGACCGCGGCTATCACGTCGAGCAATGCGATTCAGGCGAAGCGGCGGTGGCGCGCCTGGCTGACTTTGCATTCGACGTCATCATCACCGACCTTCGCCTGCCGGGTATGGACGGGTCTGCTCTCGTGCAGGCGGCCGTCGGCCGGTATCCCGACATCGTCGCGATCGTCGTGACAGGGTACGGAACGACCAAGGATGCGGTTGGCGCGATCAAGAGCGGGGCGTTCGATTTCGTCAGCAAGCCGTTCCAGATCGACGAGCTCCTGCACGTGCTCGAGTCGGCGCTCGAGCAGCGCCGGCTGAAGTCGGAAAACGCGTACCTGCGCGCGCAGCTCGAGGAGCGTTACCGATTCGAAGGCATCGTCGGCAAGAGCCGGCCGATGCAGAAGCTGTTTCAGCTCCTTGAGACCGTGGCTGCCACCAACAGCACGATCCTGATCAGCGGCGAAACGGGAACCGGGAAGGAAGTGCTCGCGCGCGCGATCCACCACAACAGCGCAAGGCGCCTGCATCGGTTCCTCGCGTTGAACTGCAGCGCCATTCCCGAGTCGCTGCTCGAAGCCGAGATCTTCGGCTACGTGCGGGGCGCCTTCACTGGAGCCGTAGGCAATCGACAGGGACGTCTCGAGCAAGCGCACAAGGGCACGCTCTTCCTGGACGAAGTCGGAACGATGAGCACGGCGTTGCAGATGAAGCTCCTGCGCGTGCTGCAGGAGCGGGAATTCGAGCGCGTGGGGGACTCACATTCCATCAAAGTCGACGTGCGCGTGATTGCCGCCACCAACAGCGACCTCCTGAAGATGGTGGCGCGCGGAGAGTTCCGCGAGGACCTGTACTACCGTCTCAACGTCATCCCGGTGCACGTGCCGCCTCTACGCGAGCGCAAGGATGACATCCCCCTCCTGGTGCACCACTTCCTCGAGAAGCTGACGAGGGACGGGGGATCGGTTGTGCCGCGGGGAACGAAGCCTCCTACTGTTTCCCAGGACGCGATGCGGCGCCTGATGGCCTACCATTGGCCCGGGAACGTGCGGCAACTCGAGAACGCGGTCGAACGCGCGCTCGCTTTCACTGCGGGCCTGGGGCAAATCGACGTCAACGACCTGTCGTCTGAAGTCCAACAGGCGCAGGTGCCGGTGGTGTCGTCGCCGGTGACGTTGCCGGACGAAGGCATCGATCTCGATCTCTTCGTCGCGAGCGTGGAACGCGAGCTGATCGAACGATCGCTCGAGCGAACCGGCGGCAACAAGGGCGCCGCCGCGCGTCTCCTCAACCTCAAACGCACGACGCTCGTCGAGAAACTGAAGCGGCTGCCGCCCCGCGCCTAGGTCGTCGTCCGTTTGCCCGCGTGCTCTAGAATAGCGGCTGTGCCGCCGCGATTCGCCTACTGGACCATTCTCATCGACAACATGCCGACGGCATTTCGTGCGCGAGACGCTCAGGAACTCCTGCCGACCCTCACCCAGCTCAGGCGCACGAACAAAGATGTCGTCATGAAGTGGTTCGCGCGCGGGCGGCTCTGGGAGTCACACGAGCAGGAACGCGACGACTTTCAGCGGCGCAAGCGCGCGCGCGTGCATGCGCCGGGCAGCGCGCGGCCGAACGCCGGGCAGGGACGTGAGGAGCGCCGGGGGAAGGATTGGCGCCCAGGCGGCGAACACAAGGACCCACGGGCGCGCTTCGACAAAGAAAAACGGCGCCGCGACAAGCATGAGCAGCGCGACCCGCGGCACTCGCACGCTGAATGGCCTCGACCCCATCCGCAACGTGACTCGAAACCGCGAGGGGAAAAGCGGGGGCCAAAGGCTGAACGCCGCAGCAAACCACCGCGGCGGCCCGGTAATCAGGCGCCCGCACATGATCGGCGCCCCCAGGCCCGGCCTCGTGGCCAGAATGAACTACCGAAGCCTGGCGAGAACAAGCTGGTCACGACCGCGCAGCCGCCGCCGAAACCCGGAGCCCCCGTCCGAGGGCCTGAGTCGCAACCAGAAGGGCTCGTCAAGAAGCCTGAGCCACCGGATCACAGCTAGAATCGCGCCGACATGATCGCCGGCTCGGACTTCGTCGGGTATGTGTTGTCTGCCGGCGGGCTTGTCGCGTGCCTTGTGGCCGCTGCGATTTGGATGGCCATCGCCCCTTCGTCGCGGCGCGCACGACGGTTTCTCGTCGTCGCGGCGGCCGGATTCCTGATATGCAGCGTCTACGAAGGGCAGTACCTCCTGACCAGGATAATTGTCGGCTCACTCAGGCCGTTCGAGGCCAGTGCCCCGACGTCGTCTGCTCCGGAAGCCGCAGCCTCCAGTGGGACAACAGCGATTGTCGTCCTGGGAAGTGGGAGCCTGGACGTCGAGGACTGGACCGGGCGGAGGTTTTCGTTTGTCGATCGCCCAGCCGCTGCTCGCGTGCTCGAGGCGGCCCGTGTCTTTTCGCTGGTGGATCACGCGATCGTCATCTCGTCGGGCGGCAATCCGCATCCTGAACGGCGGTCCGCTCCAACAGGGGAAACGATGCGCGATGCCCTCATCACGCTCGGCGTGCCGCGCGATCGCATCATCGTCGAGTCCGTCTCGAAGACGACGCGCGAGGAGGCCATTGTGGTCGCCGGAATCCTCAGGGAGCGGGAGGTGGAACAGGTGATACTGGTGACGTCTGAGGTTCACATGCCACGCGCGTTGGGAGCGTTTCGCGCCGCAGGCATCCGGCCCGTTCCCGCAGTCGCTCAAGAGTTTGAACGCGACCTTCCGTGGACCCGCGTGTTCTTGCCGAGCAAAGAAGGGCTTGCCGTCGCGACCATGAACGCTCACGAACTCCTCGGGGTCGCGTACTACTGGCTGCGTGGATGGTGGCGGCGGTAGAGCGCTCGTTTCACGCGGTCCAGGATGGGGCGGCGCCTGACCGGGGGCGTGCCATGCGAAAGCAGCAGGTCAAGGCATTCGGCGACGCTGCCGACGACGCCGATGCCCAGCCGGCGGACGCCTGCCGGGATCCGCTGCTCGGGTTCCCTCCAGACGAGAATCGCGCGCGCCGTTGAATCGGCGATGACGTCCAGGCAATTCTCGGGGTGATCGTCAACGACGACATCGAGCTCCAGCGCGTCAGCAATCCGACCGCGCGAGCCCTGCACGACGTACACACTGGGACACGGGAACCCTTTGGACTGGAGCCAGCGCTGCGTCTGGACTTGCGTGGTCGCGCCGGCGGACGAGGGGCGCCTTGTCAGAAAGATCACTTCCCAGCGACGTTCAGCCGAGATGGCCGCGAGACGTTGGACGATCCCAAGCTCGTGCTCGCCCAACGTCTCCCAGAAGTTCTCGATCGCCCGCACGTGTTTCCAAAGTCGCCGTTGTCGACTCGGACTGAGCATTTCTGGCCCGTTGGGGGCCGAGCCGTCTCCAAAGAGCGCCGCGGCGCACCGCACCAGCTCCGACTCCATATCAGCCAGGACGCCGTCGAGATCGAACGCAACCCGGAGAGGGACGTGCCGCGGCGCGTGACTCATGTGCCACTTGATGAGTGAGGGGCCCAGGCCGAACCGGACTCGAGCAACTCGCACAGCACGTGCAGGATCGTGCGGTGGACCTCCTGGACCCGGGCAGTCGACGACGCCGGCACGAGGATGCAAATGTCGGCGAGGTTCGACACGGCCGACGGATCGGGCCCAAGGAGCGCGATGGCCTTCAAGCTCTGGGCGCGCGCCTGCTCGAACGCGGTCAGCACGCTCGAGGATCGGCCGCTCGTCGAGATCCCGAGCGCGACGTCGCCCGGGCGACCGAGGGCTTCGATCTGCCGGGCGAACACGCGAGCGTAGTCCGAATCGTTCGCGATGCTTGTGAGAACGCTCGTATCCGTGGTGAGCGCGAGTGCCGCGAACGCACGCCGCTCGATGCGGAAACGATTCACGAGCTCGGCGGCAACATGTTGTGAATCCGCCGCGCTGCCGCCGTTTCCAAACGCGAGGATCTTGCCGCCTCGCGAGAGCGATTCGCGCATGAGATCGGCCGCTTGCTGAATAGCTGCTGCGGAGCGTTGGAGCGTGGCGTGGTGTGCGGCGACCGTTTCCGCGAAGACCGTCTCGATTCGCGTCACTGCGTCATTTCCCGCACCTGTTGGCTTCCGACCATGAGCTCTGCGGGATTGGGACCTCCTGAACAACCTGCGTCGCGACCCGAGTCGCCCGCGAAAAACTGCAGGATAATCTGCTGCAGGTCGGCGAGCGACGGCGATGCATTGATCAAGGCCCGGACGTGTGACCCGTTGTCGAGTCCCTTTGTAAAGTAAGCGCCGAGCGCGCGAAGCTTGTTCACCACCCAGCGGTCGTGACTCGCGGCCCCAGCTCGGTCGGCGGCCTCCACCCCCCGGATGCGCTCCTCCAGCAGCAGATCAATGTAGTCGAGTAGAAAACGGCCGCGATCTTCCAGGGTCACGTGGCGCGCCGGCCCGCCGGCAGTCAGGTCCTGGGCCTGCGCGAGGATCCATGGATTGCGCAGGACTCCGCGGCCGACGAGGACGCCCTCGATGCCGGATCGCATGCGTTCCACGATCTGGTCCGGCTCGACGCAGTCGCCGCTCCCAAAAACTGGAATCGTCAACGCCTCGGCAACGCGTGCAACGAGGTCCCAATCCGCACTGCCGCTGTAGCTTTGCTCCGCGGTCCGGCCGTGCACGGCCACGGCGGCAGCGCCGGCGCCCTCGACCATCTGTGCGAGTATCGGGGCATTACGATCCGCGTCGTTCCATCCGGCGCGCATTTTGACCGTGACCGGAATCTTGACCGCTTTCGTCATGGCGCGAATGACGCTCGCCGCGTGGACCGGCTCGCGCATCAGGCTGCAACCGGCGTTGTGCTTCGCGATCTTCGGAACCGGGCATCCCATGTTGACGTCGACGATGTCGGCGCCCATGTTTTCGACGATTTGAGCAGCGTCGGCCATCTTCGCGGGGTCGCCGCCGAAAATCTGAATGGCGATCGGCCGCTCCTCCTCCGTGTACTCCGCGTACTCGAGTGTCCGATCGATGCCGCGCACAAGACCCTCGGAGCTGACCATCTCGGTCACGACCAGACCGCACCCACCGTGGCGTTTGACCAGCCGGCGGAACGCTGAATCAGTCATGCCCGCCATTGGCGCAATGGCAAATGGTGAGGCGAGGTTGACGGAGCCTATTCTCATCACTGGCTGCTATCCTACCGCCGGTTGCCGTGCTGCTGACCAGCCTCTACGGCGCAAGTGACGAATGGCATCAGAAATTCACGCCGTTGCGCTCATCGGATGTCCAGGACTGGTTGGCGGACACGACGGGGGGACTGCTCGGCGCGGCAGCGTTCGCTGGTGCGGCATGGTTGATGGCTGCGGCGAGCGACGCGCTGGGTCCGCAGCGCTCATAGGGCGGACGGGGCGGCCTGCTGCTTGAGGCCCTCCTCGAAAGCCCTTCTCACATCCGGGTTCTTCCACTCGATAATGGCCTGAGCACGCAACTTTTCGAGGTACTTCAAATATTCGACCTTCCGCTTGTCGGTGAACACCCTTTCGCTAATTTGCTCGCGCGCCTGTTCGAATGACAGCGTCTGCGCGTCCGTCTTCGACTCGAGCTTCAAGATCTGGTATCCGCGCGACGTTCGAATCAGCTCCGTCACATCCCCCGGCTTCATGGCCTCGACAACCTTCCGCAGGTCCGGCGAAATGTCCTGCATGCTCAGCGGGCCAATCAGCCCGCCGTTGGCTTTCGATGGGGACTCCGACACTTGCGACGCCAGCTGCTCAAAATTGTCCTTGCCGGCCGTCACCCGCGTGCGGATCTCTTCGGCGCGCGCCTTCGCCGCCTCGTCGGCAGCGACATTGATGCCGCGGGCATCGGCTGGAACCGTCACCAGAATCTCTCGCATTGTCACAGTCGGCGGCGTCGTGAACTCGCTCGTATGCGTCTCGTAATAGGCGCGCCCTTCGGTCTCGCTGACGCCGATCTTCCCCAGCACTTCGTTCTGCTCGACACGTTGGCGAATCATCGATCGCTCGAGCTGCCGGCGCAGGTCGGCCATCGTCATGTTCTCGGACTTGAGGGCCGCCTGGAACTGCTCTTCGGTCTCGATCTTGTTTTCCTTCTTGATGTTGTCAACAACGCTCTTGAACTGATCGTTGCTCAGCGTGTAGCCGAGCTCCTTGCCGCGTTGGACGACGACCATCTCGTTGACGACGTCGACCATGATCGCCGGCGTAATTTCGTCGAGCGCCTTTCGTAACTGCTGGTTGTTGGGATCGCTCTTGAGGTCGAACGGCTGACCACGTTGGCGCAGGACCTGGACCTGTTTCTGCTCGAGCTCGGTCTTCGTGAAGATCTCGCCATTCACCTTGACGAGGACTTGCTCAACGATTTCCGCTCTCGGGGCAGCTGAAACAACGGCCAGAAGCATGCCAAGGCAGAGGGTTGTGACTCTCATAAGTTCTTGTACAGAAGGATCTTACTTCATTTGCCGCTTCAGGTCCCGCTCACGAGGTCGCTCAACAATCCCCCGACCTGTTCAAACACGCCGCCAGGCGCACGCGGATCCTCCTTTGCGGAGCGCGTCATCTCAGCCTTTGTGAAACCTGGCTTGACTTCCGCCTCCCGAGCACGGGCCACCCACCAGCTCGGCGCAATCGAACCGAACTTCCCCGATCTGCGTGCAGGCCGGCCAGCTGGTCCGGCGGCTTGCGGCCGAATCGCGCTCCGCTCGTCCCGAACCGCACCGAGGCTCAACTTGAGACCGTTGGGAGGGACGAGCGTCAGCTCAGGTCGCCGCCGCACCAGAGACACGAGCCGAGCCGGATCGACCTTCGCCTGCGGTCTGAACTTTAAGACGACCAGGCGGGCTTCGCGGTCTATGGCTTCGATGCCGAGCCTGTCCGCCATCACACGGATCCGACCGTAGTCAGCCAGGTTCAGGACCGACTCGGGGAGGGGGCCATACCGGTCGGCCGCCTCGTCCAGCACATGATCGATCTCCTCGTCGGTGCGTGCGGCGGCGATCTTCCGGTAGAGCATCAGCCGCTGATTCATGTCGGGCACGTAGGCATCATCGATACGAAGGTCGACCTTCAAATCGATCGTCGCGCGCAGGTCGTCCTCGATGTCCTCGCCCTTCAGCTCGCGAACCGTCTGCTCGAGCAGCTTCATGTACATCTCGAAGCCAATCGCGTCGATCTGCCCGCTCTGCTCGCCGCCGAGCAAGTTGCCGGCGCCGCGGATCTCAAGGTCGAGCGCCGCGACACGGAAGCCGCTGCCGAGGTCGCTGAATTCTTTGATTGCCGCAAGGCGTTTTTTGGCGACCGGCGACAGGTTGTCCTCCGGAGGAATCAGCAGGTAGGCGTACGCCGGCCGATCCGAGCGGCCGACGCGGCCCCGGAGTTGATAGAGCTGCGACAGACCATAGCGATCCGCTCGATTGATGATGATCGTATTGGCGTTCGGTATGTCGAGGCCGTTTTCGACGATGGTCGTCGCCAGGAGGAGGTCGTGCTTGCGCGCGATGAAGTCGAGCATGGACTTCTCGAGGTCGTTTTCGTTCATCTGGCCGTGACCGACGACGACTTTCGCCTCGGGAACCAGCTTCTGGAGGAGATTGCCGATCGAGAAGATCGATTCCACGCGGTTATGGACGAAATACACCTGGCCGCCCCGTTCGAGCTCATTGCGAATCGCGCGACCGATCACCGCCTGGTCGAACCTGATCACGTTCGTTTGAATTGACAGACGGTCTTTCGGCGGCGTTTCGATGATGGACATGTCACGAATCCCGACAAGCGACATGTTCAGCGTGCGCGGGATGGGCGTGGCGCTCATCGTCAGGACGTCGACCTTTTTCCGCAGCTGCTTGATCTTTTCCTTGTGAGCGACGCCGAAGCGCTGTTCCTCGTCCACGACCAGCAGGCCCAGGTCGCGAAACTGGACATCTTTGGAGAGCAAGCGATGCGTGCCGACCATGATGTCGACGCGGCCCCCTGCGAGATCGGCGACCGCTGCCTTCTGCTCGGCCTTCGAGCGGAATCGACTGACCATGTCAATGCGAATAGGGAACCCCGCAAACCGTTCTTTGAGCGTCTTCTGATGCTGGAATGCGAGGACTGTTGTCGGCGCCAGGAAAGCGACCTGCTTTCCGTCCATGACGGCCTTGAAGGCGGCGCGCATCGCGACTTCAGTTTTGCCGTAGCCGACGTCGCCGCAGAGGAGGCGATCCATGGGGGTCGGCGATTCCATGTCGCGCTTGATATCCGCGATGGCGGTCTGCTGGTCGGCCGTCAGCTCGTATTCGAAGGCGTCCTCGAATTCCAGTTGCCAGTGGGAATCGGCGGCAAACGCGTGGCCGGGCATCGCTTTGCGCGCAGCGTAGAGCTTGAGCAGCTCCTCCGCCATGTCGCGCATGGCCCTCTTGATCTTCGACTTGGCGCGCTCCCAGGACGTGCCGCCCAGTCTGTCGATGGGGGGGCGCGCCGCGCCGGTGTACTTCTGGACGAGGTCGAGCCGTTCGACCGGTACGAACAGCTTGTCGTCACCGGCGTATCGAAGCTCGAGAAATTCCTGCGGGTTGTCGCCGATGCCGATCTGCTTGAGCCCGACAAACAGTCCGATCCCATGGTCCACGTGGACGATGAGATCGCCTGCCTTGAGGTCACGCAGATCGGAGAGAAACGCCTTCGCAGCCGAGCGGCGCCGATCGGGCGCACGCCGCTCCTCTTCGAATACGTCGGGTTCCGCGTACAGCCGCAAGCCGGCGTCCGGGAGCCGAAAACCGCGCGACAGCGTCCCGACAGCGATGAGGACGGCGGCGTACTGCGAGTCTTCCGCGCGCTCGACGGGGACGGCGAACACGTCGTATTCCTTCAGCAATTCGATCGTACGCTCGGCGCGGCCAGGCGTGGCCGCAACGAAAAGCGTCGCCTCGCCGTCGCCGCGACCTCCCTTGATCTCGGCGACCCAATCCGCAATCCGCCCGCGCATCTCAGCGACCGGCTGGCAACGGATGTGGTGCTCGGATGAAGGGTTGCGAACCATTGCCGCGGATGGGTCGAGCAGATCCGGCGGGGCATCGAGGCCGAGTTGCGCGAGGACTGTGCCGTGACTGAGACGATCGGCGATGACTTCCCACGTCGCGAACAGATCGGATGGCGGCGGGACGTCTTGGGCGCCGGCGCGGGGTTGGGCGGCGGTGCCCAGGTTGGCGCGCGCGGCAGAGTGGGCGCGACGTGCTTTCAGCTCCGCCCGCTCACTGATCATCTCGGGATCCTCTTCTTCGCGGCTGAGCGCCTCCCATTCGGCGTCGCTGACTTCGGCAGCGACGTCCATCGCCCGGCCGGCCGCACTTGTCGCCCCGGCGGCAGCGTTGACCATTCCGGGGGCTCCGCTCGCTCGGAGGCCCCCGACATCGATCACTCCGGCGGCCGCGGCGCCTCGGATCGCATCGTAGCTGCGTTGGATTTGCTCGATAAACCGCTTGGCGTTCGCTTCGATTTCGTCCTGCTCGGAAACGATGATCCGGACGTCGCGCGCCAATGCCAGGTAGTCGAACAGCGTAGCCGCCCGATTGT
>Ga0306922_10002016_pt1 | contig 18733 bp, 17 predicted proteins | sample sta12Cox44000082_FD_203758 | JGI IMG/M metagenome (GOLD analysis project Ga0306922, IMG submission 203758) | Lab enrichment of tropical soil microbial communities from Luquillo Experimental Forest, Puerto Rico - statoxic.12C.oxic.44.000.082 (v2)... | ecosystem: Environmental > Terrestrial >... | reverse complement strand
CTGAACGTCCGAACGTGCTTGATATTTGGAATGGGTTAATTAACGCTCTTCGATCGCAAGCCGAGAGCGAACGGCGGGCGCCCTCGGGATTTCGCGTGATCTGCTAAATCGCCGCCAGGCTCTCGAGCGCTGCCTTGTTGCGAACCAGCAACGTCGAACCGTTCAGTTCCAGCAAACGCTGCCTCCTGAATTCTCCGAGCGACCGGCTCACCGACTCCCGCGAGCACCCGATCAGTTGCGCCATCTCCTCATGGGTCAACGTAAGCTTCACCCGCACCATGCCGTTGCTCTCTTGCGCCCCTACGGTCCATTCCATCAGTAAACGCGCCAGTTTTTCCGGAACCGAATTGCTCAGCGCAATCGACCGGATCACTTCATAAGCCGAATGGCAATCGCGGCCCATGTGCTGCGCCACGTGCAGGCACGCCTCTCCGTGCACCCGGATGTAGCGCAAAAAGTCTTCGCGAGTCACGAACGCCAACTGCGTCGGCTGCAGCGTCTCGGCCGTCACTTCCAGCTTTTCACCCGAGATTGTCGCGTACAGCCCGAGAAGGTCGCCGGGCTTTGCGATCTTCACGATCATCGTCTTTCCTTCCGTGTTCGTCGTAAGCAATTTCAAGCGGCCCTGGCAGACGATATACACCCCCCGCGCCTCCTCGCCCTCCATGAACAGCATCGCTCCTTCCGGATACGAGCTGACATGCTTGACCCGGTCGAGCGCCTGCAACGAAGCGCTCGACAAGCTGCAGAAGAAACTGTTGTAGCGCAGCTTGCACGTCGTGCAGTTGTCGATAACGGGCAAGCCGTAGGGTGAACGGGCCTTTCTTTGGGCCTCTGCCGCGCCGGGATAATAGGAGGCTTCATTCTTGGCCGATAATGCGGTGGTCGCCATGGAAGGACATCCTTTCAATAACTGTCTCTAGTGGGCGACTGACGATGGTGCAACTGCGCAGCCATTTTCCGCGGAACAGGGTGCTGTTTCGCTCGTATCTGTAACATACACAAAACGAGCAACTTGGTGTGACGAGGCGGACTTCAAAATGGGAAAGCGTGATTTCGCGGCAAGGGGCACTGCGTCATATCGCACAGTACTGTGTGATCTTCATCACAGCTAAGGCCTCCGTGCCCTTATTTGGCCATCTTCCTCGGCTCAACTGCTCGCCTCGAGCAGTTGCCGGATTCTCTGCCCGAGGATCTCGTGGTGAAGGGTTTCTCGATGAACGCTACGATCAGGCGCCAGCAACGCATTCTGCGAGTTCGCGCCCGTTCCTGTGCGGCGTTACCACGTCTGTCAGCAGCAGGTCGATCGGGCCGCGGACTCCGACTCGATCTGCAGCGCTTCGGAAGCCTCTCTGGCGTACTTCGAAAAATCGTGTGAAACGCCGAGGTGAAAACCGCGTTCGGTTTTGAAACCACCCTCCGGCGATGGCTTCATCGGCTCGGGTTGATGAGTCCTGTAGCGGCTAGCGCGATGACAGTATGAGGTTCTGCGAGAGAACGATACCCAGAATGTGATTCGGCGCCAGCCCCAGATAGAGCGTAATCAGCGCCGCTACGCTTACCACCATTGCGGCAGTGGCGCTGAGTCCACCCGAGTCGGCGGGCTCCGTCCCCTTGTATTCCCGCATGTACATCACAATGATTACCTTCAGGTAGTAGTACGCCCCGAGGACGCTGTTCACCGCCATCAGGATCGCCAGCCAGATCAGATTTGACTTTACTGCTGCCTTGAAGATGTAAAGCTTTCCAAAGAAACCAGCGGTGATGGGCAGGCCAAGAAAGGACAACAGGAAAAGAGCCATCATGGCGGCGGCGAAAGGCTGGCGCGTTCCAAGCCCCGCGAAGTCCTCGGTCTTTAGATAGCGCTCGCCGCGCCCTCCCAAGTCCGACAGCACCGTAAACGCACCCACGGACACGAATGCGTAGCTCGCCAAATAGTAGAGCACCGCCGCATACGCGGGGATCGCCCCCGTGTCGGGATCGGGCTTCATCCCACTGACAGCGGCCAGCGCTACCAGAACGTACCCGGCATGGGCAATCGAACTATAGGCCAGCAGCCTTTTCACGTTGTCCTGCACCATCGCGCCGAGATTGCCCGCAAACATCGTCAGTGCCGCCAGTATCCAGAAGGCCCAGAACCAGTAGCTGGTAGCCGCGTTCACCGTGGCGGAAATACGCAGCAGCAACGCAAAAGTAGCGGCTTTCGGTCCCGCCGAGAAGAGCGCCGTCACCGGCGTGGGTGCGCCTTCATAAACGTCGGGCGTCCATATCTGGAACGGGGCAGCCGCCACCTTGAAGCCCAGTCCGACAAGAATCAGCGTGAGGCCAATGCGCAGGTAAGGACTCGAGGGATCCGTGTTCGCAAGCACCGCAAGGTTCGTAGAGCCCGTCACCCCGTAGATTAAGGCAATGCCGTAGAGAAAGAACGCGGTTGCGAACGAGCCCAAGAGAAAATATTTCAGCGCGGCTTCCGTCGCCTTGATCGAATCGCGGCGGTAACCGGCCAGCACGTAGCTGGAAATCGACGACATTTCAAGCCCGATGAAGGCGGTAAGCAGCTCTTGCGCCGAGGAGAGCACGCCCATCCCGGCTGTTGCGAAGAGAATAAGTGCATAAAACTCCGCCCCTTCCAGATTCTCGCGGGCCAGGTATGAATCCGAGGCCAGAATCACAAGGAACGCGATCAGACCGACCAGCCAGTGGAAGAAAAGGCTGTAGGTGTCGAATTGGATCAAACCGGAAAATCCGCTTCCCGGGATTCCAAAGAACGTGGAAAGCGTGCCAATCGCTGCGCCAACCATTGCGAGGAACGTCAGCATCTGGCGGTTCTTCAGAAAAGGCTGGAGCAGCATCAGGATTACGCCAGAGACGCACCATACCATTTCCGGCAACGCACGATAGATGTCCGTCAAACCAGGAACCATTAGCGAGGGGCCAGCCTTTCCATAGAATTTTCAGCTAGCTTGCCGGGCGGTGAGGCTTCGACAGGCGCGCCAGCTTCCCTCATCAGATTCGGAGACGCCTGCTGAAGGATGGTCTGGCACGAACCCTCATAACGACGGGTGAAGAACCGCGTATGCACGCCGAGCCAAACCATCATGAAACACATGATCACCATGACCCACTTCTCGCGGTTGTTTACGTCCGGCAGCGTGCGGTTCTTATCATGAGTAATGTCACCGAAGAGAACGCGCTGGTACGCCCACAACAGATAGCAGGCCGATAGGATTACTCCCGTGGCGCCCCAGGTGGCCCATTGCCAGTGAACCTGGTAGGTGCCGAGAAGAACGAGAAACTCGCCAACGAAGCCATTCATCAGCGGCAGCCCTAACGAGGCGAGTACCGTGAACAGAAAAAACGCCGCGTATTTTGGCATGGGTGTTGCCAGCCCGCCAAATTCAGCGATTTCGAAGGTGTGCCGCCGCTCGTAAAGCATGCCGACCAGAAGAAACAGCGCGCCGGTCGAAATTCCGTGAGCCAGCATCACGTAGACAGCACCCTGCATGCCGATCAGGGTGAAAGAGAAGATGCCGAGGATAGCGAATCCCATGTGGCTCACGGACGAGTACGCCACCAATCTCTTGAGATTCGGTTGAATCATGGACACGAGCGCGCCGTAAATGATGCTGATAATCGCCAGCACGGCGATATAGGGCGCCGCCCGATGCGACGCGTCGGGGAAGAGAGGCAAGCAGAAACGCATGATGCCGTAGGCCCCGGTCTTCAAAAGCACGCCCGCAAGGTCCACCGATCCTGCCGTCGGCGCCTCGGTATGTGCGTCGGGCAGCCACGTGTGGAGCGGGAAGAGCGGCACTTTGATGGCAAAGGCCACGAAGAAGGACAGGAAGAGAAGCATTTCCGCGCGCGGGCTCAGCACCAGTTGCCCGCGCTGAACAAACTGCTGAATCACCACGAAATCAAAGCTGCCCGTCTGGTTGTACAGCCAAATGATGCCTACTATTAGGAAGGCCGAACCGGCCATCGTGTAAAGCAAGAACTTGATGGCTGCGTAGAGCCGTCGTTCGTGCCCCCAGATGCCAATCAGAAATGCTAACGGAATCAGCTGGAATTCCCAGAAAAGGAAGAAAAGAAACAGGTCGAGCGAAAGAAAGACGCCGATCACGCCCGTCTCGAGAAGCAGGAGCATGATGTGAAATTCCTTGATCCGGTGCTTGATGTCGTTCCACGAGGCCAGAATGCCAATGGGCGTCAGCAACGTAATGAGGTGGATCAGGAAAATGCTGATGCCGTCGACTCCGAGGTGATAGTTGATGCGTGGCGAAGATATCCACGGAGCGAATACCTCCAGCTTGAAGCCGGTGGCACCGGGCGATATCGCCCAGACGGGGAGGAACGAAAGCAGAAACTCGGCTATACCGACGGTCAGGCTCAGCCGGCGTATCCAGATATGGTCATCGCCGCGCAGGACCAGAATCGCGGCCGCGCCGAAGAGTGGAAAGAAGAGCAGGATCGACAGGATTGTGCTGCTCACAACCATTAGCGCACCACCCCGAACAAAGCCGGATGCAGGATCGGCCAGAAGATAATCGCGAACACCACCAGCGCGCCTACCAGCACCCACACCGCATAACTTCGCGTGTTCCCGGATTGCGTGTGGCGAACCGTGTCGCCTACCGCCGAGGATATGGATGCAATGCCGTTGACGGCTCCATCGATCACGCCATCATCCAGCACTTTCCAGAGAACATTCCTCGAGAGCCAGACGAGCGGCCCGACCACCAAGGCCCCATAAAGCTCGTCGACGTAGTATTTGTTGTAAAGCACTTTGTAGAAGCCTTCCATCTTGGGCCGCCCGGCACCCTTGGCATACATACGCCACGCGACCAGCAGACCGGCTGTTGCCGCCACAACGGCGACAAGCGATAGCGTGTGCTCGAGAGATTGCATCGATTCGCTACCCGCCACCTCGCCCATGCCGAAGATCGGGGAAAGAAATTCCGCAAAGTAGTCCTTGCCGCCAAATAGCGCGGGCAGTGCAATCCATCCGCCGGTCAGCGAAAGAAACGCAAGGATCATCAGCGGGATGGTCATGTTCTGCGGCGATTCGTGGACATGAACACGATGCTCGTCGTAGCGCTTTTCACCATAAAAGGTCAGCCAGATCAGGCGGAACATGTAGAACGAAGTGAGCACTGCGGCAAGCAACCCAACTGCGTAGAGAATCTTGCCGTTGCTTCCGGAGTTGTAAGCCGAGAAAAGAATCGCATCTTTCGAGAAAAACGCGGCAAAAGGAGGAAATCCAGCGATTGCGATTGTGCCGAACAGCATGCACCAGTAGGTGACCGTGATCTTCGACCGCAGACCACCCATGTGCCACATGTCTTGTTCGCCGCCCATGGCATGAATCACGCTACCGGCTGAAAGGAACAGCAGCGCCTTGAAAAACGCATGCGTCATCAGGTGAAAGATGCCGGCGCCAAAAGCGCCCACGCCACAGGCCAAAAACATGTAGCCCAGTTGGCTCACTGTGGAATAGGCAAGGACCTTCTTGATGTCGGACTGGACGAGGCCGATGGTCGCAGCAAAAAAGGCAGTGGCACAGCCGATGACCGCAACCACATACATCGCGCTCGGCGCGTGTGTATAGAGCACGTGCGAACGCGCAACCACGTAAACACCTGCCGTCACCATCGTTGCCGCGTGAATCAGCGCGCTTACAGGTGTTGGGCCTTCCATCGCGTCCGGCAACCACACATACAAGGGAATCTGCGCCGATTTTCCCGTGGCTCCCATGAACAGGAGCAGGGAAGCGACCGTCAAGGTCCCGAATTGGCCGAGGGTGTCCCGAGGAAGCAGGCTGACCTGCCTGAAAATCCCGTTGAAATCGAGCGTATGGAAGGTCCGAAACAAAAGGAACATCCCCAGCAGGAAGCCGAAATCGCCAATGCGGTTCACGATGAACGCCTTATTGCCTGCGTCGGTCGCGGATTTCCTGAGGAAGTAGAACCCGATCAGAAGGTAGCTACAAAGCCCCACTCCCTCCCACCCGACAAACAGGACCACGTAATTCGCAGCGAGGACCAGCGTCAGCATGAAAAACATGAACAGATTCAGGTAAGAGAAGAAGCGGTAGTAACCGCCTTCGTGAGCCATGTAGCCGGTGGAGTAGATGTGAATCAGGAATCCGACGCCCGTCACCACAAGCACCATCACCACGGTGAGTTGGTCAAACTGCAGGTCAAGGCCTATCCGGAAGTCACTTCCTGCGCTCATCCAACCGACGAATTCTTTGCGGAACGCTTGTTCACCGCCGGCCACAAACTCGCGCACGGCCTCGAGCGCGCACACGAAGGAGAGCCCCGTGGACCCGAGCGCAACCCAATTCACTGCCTTGTTCGGCCACTTCGAGCCAAAAAGGCCGTTGACTGCCGAACCCAGGAGCGGCAGCAGCAGGATAATCCAGAGGTTCTCGAGTATCGACATTAGAGTTTCAGCAAGTCGACGCGCTCAACATTTAGAGACTTACGGTTGCGCGCGGTCACAATAATGATTCCCAATCCGACAGCTGCCTCCGCAGCCGCCACTACGATGACAAACAGCACAAACACCTCACCATCGGCCTTGCCGAGCGCCTGGCTGAAGGCCACGAACGCCAGGTTGACCGCGTTCAGCATCAGTTCGATGGCCATAAAAATCGTGATGATGTTTCGCTTGAAAACGAAGGCAACGATTCCCAACCCAAACAGGATTGCGCTAAGCAGCAGATAGTAATTAGTCGGGACCATATTCAATTCTCCCGCTGCGCCAAAACGATGGCGCCCAAGATGGCAACAAGAATCAAGAAGGACGTGAGCTCGAAGGGATAAACGAAATCCAGGAAGAGCAGCATGGAGAGCGTCTTGGTCGAGGTCAAAGCGCCATTGGGTCCGGCGGTGGAAAGGCCTCCGCTCGACCGCACAATTGCAGCAGCGATCAAGCCGGCCGTCGCCACCGCTAGCGGGATTCCGGCGTAAGTCGCAAGCTTTGAAAAGTTGGTGCGTTCTTCCTCACCGGCGTTCAGGAGCATGATGACAAAGACAAAGAGCACCATGATTGCGCCGCCATAGACGATGATCTGCACGGCGGCGACAAATTCCGCGCCCATCAGAAGATAGAGTCCAGCCAGCGCGACCATGACAACGATCAGAGAGAGGGCGCTGTGGATCGGATGGCGCTGCAGAATCAGGCTGACTGCGCCGAGCACGGCGAGCGCCGCCAGCACAAAAAAAATGATTACTGGGCCGGTCATCAGTGCATTCTCCAAAGAATGTAGGCGCTCGTGAGCACCACGTTCGCAATGGCAACGGGCAGAAGAAGCTTCCAGCCGAAACTCATCAGCTGGTCGTAGCGAAACCGCGGAAGCGTCCCGCGCATCCAGATGTAAAAAAACAGGAACGCAAACACCTTTCCGAGAAACCAGAAAGGCCCCTGGATCGCTTCATTGACCACCGGAAATAGAGCTAGCGCGACTCCGAGGAGCGTCAACACCGCGCCAACTCCAGGGAGCAGGATGCGGCCGAAGATTGTCTCATAGCGGATTCCATCGAAAATCAACCATACCCCGAACGGAATCAGCAGTAGTGATGGCAGGTAGTGGGTAAACGTCCAGGAAGCGGGAAAGGGAGAGAGCCAGCCGCCAAAAAAGAGAATCGTAGCCAGGCAAGACACCGTGATCATGCTGGTGTACTCCGCAATGAAGAACATTGCGAATTTCATGCTGGCATATTCCGTGTGGTAGCCCGCGACGAGTTCCGATTCCGCTTCCGGAAGGTCAAAGGGAATGCGGTTGGTCTCTGCAATTGCGGCCAGGAAAAAACAGAAGAACCCGATGATCTGTGTGAAGCCGATCCCATCCTTGCTGAAACCGAAGAGGTTCCAACCCAGAAGTCCGAGGTTGCCATTTTCCTGGTGATCGATGATGCTCCTGAGGCTGAAATCACAGGCGATCAAGAGAACCCCGACAACCGAGAGTGTCAGAGCAAGTTCGTAGCTGATCATCTGTGCGGAACTGCGCAGTCCGCCGAGGAGCGAGTACTTATTGTTCGAAGCCCAGCCCGCCAGGGCCACTCCATAGACGCCAAGCGCCGTGATCGCAAACAAAACCAGCAGGCTGATGTTCACGTCGGCGATGCCCACGTGCGTCTCATAACCAAAGATCGTAAAGTGTTGCGGGCCGAACGGAATTACAGCGAGCGACGTCAGGGCCAACATCAACGTAATAAACGGGGCGATGAAATAGGTCGCCTTGTCCACATTGGCTGGCAGCGGGTCTTCCTTGAGGATAAACTTCACACCGTCGGCCAATGGCTGTAAGAGACCGTGTGGACCTACGCGATACGGTCCCCATCGCGCCTGGATATGCGCGATCACTTTGCGCTCGAGCCAGGTCAGGTAGGCATCGACTGTCAGCACGATCAAAACGAGGATCACGATCTTGACGATCGGGACGATGAGGAACGCGTATTGGGTCAGGAACTCGCTCACGGCTTAGCGTGCGCCTCCGGGAGAGATTGCAGCATCGAGCAGAAGCGGCCGAGCGTACCACTTGTGAAGAGGCTGTCGTTTGCAGAGCGGATCAAGTGGACTGCCACATCATACGGCGCATGGCCATTTTTCGAGAACTGTAATTTTGTGGGTTCCGCGCCTCCGGTCAGAAGGCCCGCAGGATGGACATTGTAACCCGGCACGACGTTGCGAATTTCTTCAAACACGGCCGCAGGGCTTTTGAAATGGAATGCCTTGCCGAGGCCCAGCTTCTCCAACTGGTGCGACATGATGCGCAGGAGGTCGAAGTCTGACCTCGTGCCCATCACTTCGCCAGCCTTGCGTAGCAGCTGGATCTCTCCCGCGGTGTTCGTTACGCTGCCATCTTTCTCGTATGCCGATGCTGCGGGAAAAACGACGTCCGCTTGCAGAGCCGTCTCTGTAAGAAACATTTCGTGAACAATCAACACCTGCAGTTTGCCGCGGCCATAGCCCAGTGTCCCAAAATGCGCCAGCGGATTTGCGCCGACAACATACAGGGCTCGCAAATTTCCCGCTTGCGCCGCTTCCACCATCTGTGGAGCGGTCAGGCCGGGCTTCGTTGGCAGTTTGGAGCCCCAATGTTTCTCGAAAGATTCCAACGCCGCGTTGTTGTCGAGATAGCTATAACCCGGCAGCCGGTCCGGTAGCAGGCCCATATCTGCAGCTCCGCGCGAGTTTGCATAATCGCCCAGGGCCATGTATCGCATTTTTCCCGGCAAACTCGCGCCAAACTCAACCAGGGAAGCGATCGCCGCTCCGGTTAGCTCCGAACCAAACACGATCGCCACTTGGGGTTCCGCCGCAAGCGCAGACTTGAGCGCGCCCAGTTGTTCGATGATTGCCGAGGAAAGTTGCCCTTCGCCTCTGGCCAGCCAGCGAACCGCCGCGGCCTCGGAATTGGCTGGAACGCGGATAGACTGACGGGCCTTGCGTTCCAGCTTGATCTCGCGGGAATTCAAGATATAAAGCTTTGCGCCATGCAACCGGACGGCGGTGCGAATCTGCCAGCCCACCAGCGGATTCTGATTCGTAGGATCATTGCCGATCAGGAGCACAGTCTTCGATTCCAGGAGTGTCTCGATCGTCAGCATCGAGTCGGCAGCGCGGTCTCCGAGAGCGGTCACGAGCCCTGTGTAATCCGCGGTGCGATGGTGATCGATGTTGTTGGTGCCGAGGGTCGCGCGGGCCATCTTTTGCAGAAGGTAACTTTCCTCGTTCGACGTGCGGTTCGAACCGATAAAGCCGATGGAATCGGCACCGCTGGCGTCGCGAACCTCTTTGAGCTTTGTGGCGGCCGCTTGCGCGGCCTCTTCCCACGGTACCGGGTAGAGTTTATCGCCCTTGCGAAGGAGCGGTTGCTTGATGCGCTTGGGGTGCCTGGTAAAGTCAAAGCCAAAGCGTCCCTTTACGCAAAGAAAATCCTTGTTGATGCCGGAGAGATCGCGGTTGTTGGCACGAAGTATCTCGTGATTCCGAACGCTGAGCGTGGTTTTGCAGCCATTCGAGCAGTGCGTACAAATCGTCGGCACGTACTGCATTTCCCAGGGCCGGGTCTTGTAGCGATAGGTGCCGCTGGTGAGTGCGCCAACCGGACAGATGTCAATGCACATCCCGCACTCTTCGCACTCCAGGTGATCTTCACGATTCGGAATAATGATGGAGGTGGCGCCGCGCAGACCGACGCCCAGTGCTTTAACATCCATTCCTTCATCGCACACTCGGACGCAGCGGAAACAAAGAATGCAGCGAGGCGAGTCGTAATAGACCAGATCCGACCACTTTTCCTCCGGGCGATGGATTTTTTCTTCGACGAACCGGCTGGCATCGGCCCCATAACGGAAGACCATGTCCTGCAGTTCGCATTCGCCGCCCTTGTCGCACACCGGGCAATCGAGTGGATGGTTGGTCAGCAGGAATTCGAGCATGAACTTGCGCGCATTTCGCACCTGTTCCGTATTTGTTCGCACCACCATGCCTTCGGCCACGACCTGCGTACAACCCGTTTGGAGCTTCGGTGCCTTCTCCACTTCGACCAGGCACATGCGGCAAGCGCCCTGCAGCGCCAGTCCAGGGTAGTAGCAGAACGACGGAACCTCTATTCCGAGGTGCCTCGTCGCTTCAATAACCAACGTGCCAGCAGGGACCTCGACCTCGCGGTCGTCGATTTTCAACTTAACCAGTTTCGTTTCTGCCATGGGTTCCTACCGCGAAGCGATCAAATCTTCCGCAGATTTGTACGCGCATTTACCGTGCAAGTGATCTTCAAACTCATTTCGAAACTTCGCGACTATACTTATCGTCGGCATAGCCGCTGCGTCGCCGAGCGGGCAGAAGGTGCGGCCCAGCATGTTTTTTGCTAACTCGCCGACAAGATCAATGTCTTCCGGCCGCCCAAGGCCGGTGTGGAATCGGTCAAGCATTTTGCGCAGCCACGCCGTTCCTTCGCGACACGGGATGCACCAGCCGCACGACTCGTGCGCGTAGAAGTGCATGATCCGCCGCGCCATATCGACCATGCAGGTGCTTTCGTCAATCAATACCATTCCGCCGGAGCCCAGCATAGAGCCGGCTTTCGCGACCGCGTCGTAGTCCATGGCGATATCTATTTCATCCGCGCTCAGCAGCGGGCAGGAACTCCCGCCAGGGATAACTGCCTTCAGCTTTTTCCCTCCGGGAATTCCGCCGCCTACTTCGTAAATGAATTTCTTCATATTCATGCCAAGTGGAACTTCGTAAATGCCGGGTTTATTTACATGGCCGGAAACGCAGAGAAGGCGGGTCCCACCATTTCTAAGTGTTCCGCGATTGGCATAAGCTTCGCCCCCTTCCAGAATGATCGAGGGGACCGAGCTGAGCGTCTCGACATTGTTAATGATCGTGGGGCACCCATACAGACCGACGACCGCAGGGAAGGGAGGCTTGATGCGGGGATTGCCTCGTTTGCCTTCGAGCGATTCCATCAGGGCCGATTCTTCGCCGCACTCATACGCTCCCGCGCCCGTATGGATCAGCAGGTCAAAGTCGAATCCTGTGCCAAGAATGTTTTGTCCGAGATAGCCGCGAGAATAGGCCTCGGCAATCGCGGCGTCCACGATGTCTAGCACATACCGGTATTCGCCGCGAATATAGATGAAACCGTGATGCGCGTGGATGGCCCGTCCGGCGATAATAATGCCTTCGATGAGCTGGTGGGGGTCCATCTCCATCAGCGGGCGGTCCTTGCAGGTGGCGGGTTCAGACTCATCGGCGTTGCAGATCACATACTTGGGCTTCGGAGAATCCTTGGGTACGAAGGACCACTTCATCCCGGTGGGGAAGCCCGCGCCGCCGCGTCCGCGCAGATTGGACTTCTTGACCTCGTCGATGATGTGGTCGGGTGTCATCTGCTTCAGCGCTTTTTCGAGAGCCTGGTAAGCTCCGAGCTTTAGCGCTACATCGATCTTGTGAGAATTCTCGATGCCCCAGCGCTTGCTGATCAGCGGAGTTTCGAGCGGATGCCGCTCGTGAAGCGCGCCGGTAATGACGGGAACGGGCTCCGGGCGGCGCCCCTTGTCGAGCTCTTCGATCAGGCGATCGAAGCCGCGCATGGTCAGGTTTTCATAGAAATCGTAATTTACTTGCATTGCGGGCGCGCCCGTGCAGGCGCCGATGCACTCCACCTCTTCGAGCGAAAAGACCCCGTCCGGCGTGGTTTCCCTGTGCCCGATTTCCAGCTTCTTCTTCGCGTGCTCCAGAAGTTCGTATCCCCCGCGCAACATGCAGGCCACGTTCGTGCAAATCTGCACGTGGTGCTTGCCCCAACGCTTACGGTGGAGCATGGAGTAAAAACCCAGCGTTTCCTCGACCTGAACGGTGTGGAGGTCCAGGCGGCGGGCGATCTCTTCGATGAGTTCATCGGAGACAAAACCGTATTCGTCCTGCGCGTACATCATCATCGGAATCAGCGCGCTTCGCTTCACAGGGTAGCGATTCTGGAGTTGCTCGAACTTTGCCGCTAGTTTTGGCGATAGCTCCATAAAGGCTTACCTGTCCACTTCTCCAAGAACGATATCGATCGTGCCGATACAAGCTACCGTATCGGCGATAAGCTGGCCTTGCACCATCTTCGGCAGAGCCTGAAGATTGATAAAGGATGGCGAGCGGAAATGCACGCGCAACGGCTTTGGTGAGCCGTCGCTTGCGATGAAGCAACCCAGTTCGCCCCGCGGAGATTCCACCGTCACGAATGCTTCACCGGGCGGTGGGGAAAATCCCTCGGTGAAAATCTTGAAATGGTAAATCAGCGCTTCCATTTCTGTCTTCATTTTTTCCCGTTCAGGCGGAACGATGCCCGGCGCCTCCGTCTTGACCGGGCCTTCCTCGCTGATCTTCTGCATCGCCTGGCGAACGATCTTCACGCTCTCGCGCATTTCAGCAACCCGAACGAGGTAGCGGGCGTAGCAATCGGATTCCGTGCGTGTAGGAACGTTGAACTCGAACTCCTCGTAGGAGGAATAAGGAAACGCCTTGCGATTGTCATAGGCGACGCCGGCGGCACGCAGGCCCGGACCGGTGGTGCCGAGGGCAACGAGGTCCTCGGCGGAAAGGTAGCCAACCCCTTTCAGACGGCCTTGCCAGATGCGGTTTTCGGTTAACAGTGCCTCGTATTCATCGATGCGCGGCGGCATCATGTCCAGGAAGCGCTTTACCTGCTCGCGCCATCCCGCCGGGGGCTCGAGAGCCAGGCCGCCGATGCGGATATAGCTCGTCATCATGCGCTGGCCGGCGAAGCGCTCGAAGATTTTCAGGATTTCCTCGCGTTCGCGGAAACAGTAGAGCATCAAGGACATGGCGCCCATGTCCAAGGCATGGGTGCCCAGCCACACAAGATGCGAAGAGATGCGTTGCAGTTCCACGAGCATCACGCGAATGTACTGGGCGCGCTTCGGCACCTCGAGCCCGAGCAACTTTTCCACTGCCAGGCAGTACACAAGGTTGTTGCCGAGTGGGTTCAGGTAATCCATCCGGTCGGTCAGCGTGATGGCCTGGGAATAGGTCTTATCTTCGCAGCTCTTTTCAATGCCGGTGTGGAGATACCCGAGATCGGGAACCGCGGTGAGGACGTTCTCGCCGTCCAGTTCGAGCAAGACGCGCAGCACACCGTGCGTCGACGGGTGCTGCGGGCCCATGTTCAGAACCATCGACTTTGTCGTGCCAACCGCTGTTTCTACCGTTGTCATGGTTACTTCCTGCCCCGAGGCATTCTATCGCTTTCCTTCGACCGGAAAATCCCGGCGAAGAGGCGCTCCTTCAAAATCGTCCGGCAATAAAATGCGCCGCAAATCCGGATGGCCTTCAAACCGGATGCCGAAAAGGTCGAAAATCTCGCGCTCGAGCCAGTTCGCGGCGGGCCACAGCGGTACGAGGGAGTCGATTACCGGATGTTGAATGCTGACGCTGGTTCGCAGGCGCACGCGTTCGCGTCGCGGTATAGACAGCAAGTGATAGTTGAGCTCAAAGCGCGGCTCGACCGGGAATCGGTCGACGCATGTGGCGTCACTCAGAAGGTTGAAATTGAGCGCGGGGTTGTCGCGGCACTGCTGGGCCGTGGCTCGCAGCAGTTCTTTCGGCACAACGATCGTGGTTTCTCCACGATACTCGACCACCTGGGAGACGGCCTGCGCGTTCCAGCCGCGAAGCTGTTCGACTACAACACTAGCGTTGACCTTGGCGAGCTGCGTCACGTTACGGAGATCCTTTTTTGGGGCTGAGCGCCGATTTTACTTCTGCGATTTATGCCAGTCCAGCGCGCCCTTCTTCCAGAGATAGATGTATCCGACCAAGAGAATGGCGACATAAAACATCATTTCGATGAAGCCAAACCACCGCGTTTGCACGTTGCGAGCCAAATCTTTGAAGATGTACGCCCACGGGTAGAGAAAGATGGCCTCGACGTCGAAGAGAATGAACACCATGGCCACCAGGTAGAACTTAACGGAAAACGGCTCGCGGGCGTCGCCTGTCGGGGTAATCCCGCATTCGTAGGGCTGTTGTTTCGCTTTGTTTGGGCGGCGCCAGCCAATGAACGTCGAAATAGCGATGAGCAAACCGGCGAGTATGGCGGCTACAAGCAGGTGTATCAGTAAAGGAACGTACGCATGCAAGCCGGAGGGGTTCATGGTAAAGCGGTATAATATCGAGTGAGACGCCACCGGTCAAATGCCTCGGTAAGCTTTCCAGGCTGGTAATCGGAAGATTCCCTTGGCGGAACGAGCGGCGAGACCGGGAGCAGCGCAGATTATGGTGTTTGGCCACAATTCGAACCTGAAGATCGGAGCCGTTACACTGCACGTTCAGACCGAGGATCGTGGAGTAGCCCACGGGCTAATCGACACGACGGTTTATTACCAGGGCCGGGTTCTCCACCGCAGAACAAACAATTACCTTGACCTACTGCCTCTCAACGACGATCGCGAGCAGGCGCTGAAGCTTCGCCTCGATGAACAGCACCGCCGGGTCGTCGAGGAGATTCGTTCAGGTGCTCTTCAATTGAATATTCCACCGGCGGCGGCGAATCCGAGTTTGCACGGCCAGGAAAAGCTGGCAGCCGCTGAGGTAGCGAAGCCTCCTGCCGGGAGTCATCCGCAAAGACTGCTTCTCGAACTGACCAATTCAAAGTCGTGGATGAGCGGCAAGCACGCCCGGCTGCAAATTCTCGTGCGGGAAGAAAACGGCGGTCCCGTTTCGGGTGCGCAAGTTCTCGTCGAAATCGAAGGAAGCGACAACGGGCAAATTCATGGCGCAGAAACCAGCCCACAGGGCTTGACTCTGATCGAATTCGACATGCCGCACATTTCGAGCCCCGAAGCTGCGCTCTTGATCCGAGCGGAACATCGATCGGGTGCCGGGCAGCTTCGGTTTGCCCTGCGGGCCAAGACTCGCGTACCCTCGCTGTGAGTCGTCTATGTCGAACGACATTCTTATCCAGGTGAACGGTGAAGCCCGCGAAGCCCCCGCTGGCACGAACGTTGTTCGCCTGTTGGAGCAACTCGGTTTGAACTCCGGCCGCGTTGCGATCGAATACAATTTGCACATTCTTCCTCGCGCGCAATGGGAAGCCACTCTTCTGGCTGCGGGAGACCGTCTCGAGATCGTCCAGTTCGTTGGTGGCGGATAAACAGTACAAAGCGGATACAGGCTCGAGCACAGGGCGGCGATGGCTGCTTTTATTTTAGGCTGAGGAACTTCTTCCACGGCCGCCAATAGTATTTCGGCCAACCTTTGCGCACACCTTTTTGGTCGTAACTGGGCACGCCAATATGCACCAGGTCAATCTGTGCTCCCCCGGCAACGCGGCTGAAGTTCAACACCAGGATCGAGAAATCCTCTTTCTTCCAATGCGCCGCCCGCCAGAACTGCACAATCTGTTTTCCTGGAACGACGTGAAGCGTCTTGCCTTCCAGTTGTTTGCCGAATGCCGTGAACTTGCTGCCTGACTTCCGGCTGATCCGCGCCGGCGCTCCCGTTGAGCGGCTGTGTTTCTTGGAATCCATGTACAGATCGAAGAGAGCTTGAGGAGTGGTCCGGAAACGTACGCTCTGCTGAATGATGGGCGTCATCGGTCCTCCCCCTCACGGGAAAAACATCCTTACAGTCCCTGAAGCAAGTGACCCATCTTACGCTTTTTCGTTTGCAGGTAGGCGCGCGAAATCTGCGAGATGCGCGGCTGGCAGGGGACCCGCTCGACAACGCGAATGCCCGCCGATTCCAGTTGTTTAACCTTGTCCGGATTATTCGACAGCAGGCGAATTTTCTTTGCTCCGAGGCTCTTTAGAATTTGAGCAGGAAAATCATATTCGCGCGCGTCGGCCGCGAAGCCGAGCGAGACGTTGGCTTCCACCGTGTCCATCCCCCCATCCTGCAACTCGTAGGCGCGCAACTTGTTCATCAAGCCGATGCCCCGGCCTTCTTGGGGAAGGTAGACCAGCACGCCAGAAGGGGCGCGGCTGATTTTCTTCATTGAAAGCTCAAGTTGTGCTCGACAGTCGCATCGTTGCGAGGCCAACACGTCTCCTGTGAGGCATTGTGAATGGACCCGCACCAGGGGTGTGCTGTGGCCGTTCAATTTGCCGCGAACCAGCGCGATTGCCTCTTCGTTCGCGTCGCGACCCTGAAAACCATAAATCGTGAACCGGCCATAACGCGTCGGCAGGTCCGCGCGCGCCACCCTATGCGGCCTAGCCGCAGGGTTGGCTTTCTTTGTGGAATATTTTTTCGCCATGGCAAAGATCCAGTATAGCAGGGAGGGGAATGGCGTATTGTGACGTCGAAATCTGGAAATCTCGGTAACGGACCCGGGAGTTCATTACAATAAGGCTTGGTTTTGCTGACGTAGCGACGACGGCAAGAAGCGATGGATGGCACCCTCAAAATCCAGGAATTGCTCTTTACCTTGCTGCTGAAGGTTGGCGTGGCCTCGTCTATCGCCGCCTTGCTTGCAAGGTGGAACACCTTCCGGCGCGTGCTGTTCACAGAAGAGCGAGATGCCGACCAAAAATTCAAACTGATGCTGTTTCTTGTGCCGGCCTTGATTGTTGGCGTGATCCTGCGTCTGCTGAGTCCAGCTTACCGCTTTGCCGACCTTTCGCTCGAAGGCGCATTCCTGATGGGCTTGCTTGGGGGACGTGTGGTGGGCCCAATTGGCGGCGCCATCATCACCATTCCCGCGCTGATGGCTCACGAATGGCTCGCGATGCCGGCCGCCTCGACAGCCGGGCTGCTCGGCGGGTTGATTCGGCAGGTAATTCCCGACAAGGAAGATCTCTGGAATTTTGGTCCGTTCACGTTTCTGAATATTCCCAAGGCCATGATGCGCATGCTGAGGCAGGGCGAGATTATGTGGGAAATGCTGCCGCTCATGGCCTGCGTAGGGCTAGAGTTGGGACGCGTGGCGCTGGTCATGGCGACGAAGCCGAAATGGCTTTTTGCGATTGACCCTCGCTGGAATTGGCAGCTTATTCTCGTGGTCATTGGGACGCTTGTATCCGTCGCTGCGCCGCTCAAAATCTGGAACAATACTCGCATTGAGATGAACCTCGAGCGACACCAGCAACTGCTGCTCCGCGCCAGGATGGATGCGCTTGCGAGTCAGATCAACCCACACTTCCTGTTCAACACGCTGAACACCGTCACGGCGCTAATTCGCGTAGACCCCGACACGGCTCGGGGTGTGGTGCTGAAGCTGAGCAACATTTTGAGGAGGCTCCTTCGCAAACACGAAACGTTTGTGCCGCTGCGCGAGGAGCTTTCCTTTATCGACGATTATTTGGATATCGAAGTGGCGCGCTTCGGCGAGGACAATCTCGACATCGTGAAAGAAATCGACGAACGGACGCTGGATACTTTCATTCCGAGCATGCTGCTTCAGCCCATTGTCGAGAACAGTCTGAAGCACGGTTTGGCGCCGAAACTCGAAGGCGGGCGGATTTATCTGCGAACGTCCAACAGCAATGGCCGGTTGCACATCGAGATTGAAGATAACGGCGTTGGAATCTCCGAGGAAAAAATGCCGCACGTGTATGTGGAAGGAATCGGGCTGAGCAATGTTCGCGAGCGCTTGCGCGTGTTGTATGGCGCGGACTTCAACCTGGATATCAACAGCCACGAAGGGCAGGGCACTCGGATCAAGATCGATGTGCCGGAACTGGTGCCGCTCATTCCGGAAGTCAGCGTGTTCTAGCCGGTCGACCCGCGACCACAGCCGAAAAGCCAAAAAAGCAGCGAAAGGAATCGCCACAAAAAGAGCTTGACAGCTGAGACGTTTCGGTATATTCTGTATTTACAGAAATGAGCGATAATACAAAAACTGCACTTACTCCTGTAGCCCAGAAATTCATCCTCCACTGGGGCGAGATGGGCACCAAATGGGGTATCAACCGGACCGTCGCCCAGGTTCACGCCCTGCTTTTTCTTTCCCCCAAGCCGGTGCCGGCTGAGGAGATCGCCGCGACGCTGGCCGTGGCTCGTTCGAACGTGAGCACCAGCCTGCGTGAACTGCAGGGCTGGGGGATTGCCCGAGTCGTGCATGTGCTCGGGGATCGCCGTGACCATTTCGAGACCACCCAGGACGTCTGGGAGATTTTTCGCACCGTCTCCGAAGAGCGCAAGCGGCGTGAAATCGATCCGACCCTGCGAGTGCTCAATGAATGTGTGCAGGAACTGAAGAGCA
>Ga0306922_10002014_pt1 | contig 18741 bp, 13 predicted proteins | sample sta12Cox44000082_FD_203758 | JGI IMG/M metagenome (GOLD analysis project Ga0306922, IMG submission 203758) | Lab enrichment of tropical soil microbial communities from Luquillo Experimental Forest, Puerto Rico - statoxic.12C.oxic.44.000.082 (v2)... | ecosystem: Environmental > Terrestrial >... | reverse complement strand
AGTGGAAGGACGGGCCGCAGACCTTTCTCGGCATCCTGGTGGACGGCTTTCCCAACATGTTGATGGTGATGGGCCCGCACGCCGGGCTCGGCAACTTCCCGCGCGCTGTCGAATACACCTCCGATTGGGTGACCGGTCTGATCCGTTTCGCGCACGACCGCGATCTGACCCGCATCGAGGCCACCGCGGCGGGTGCCGTCGGCTGGACCGACCACGTCATTGCGTCGAGCGAGGGCCTGCTGTTCACCGAGATCGACTCGTGGATGACCGGCATCAACCGCAATGTCGAGGGCAAGCAGGTCCGCCGGATCATGCGTTACAGCGGCGGCCACCCCAAGTTCCGCGAGCGCTGCGATGGGGTCGCGGCGGCCGGGTATCGCGAGCTCTCGCTGGCTTAGTGCCTGATCCAAATGGAGCCCGCGTGCACAGCACATTATCGTCACCCTCGTGAAAGCGGGGGTCCAGGGGCAACCGCTGCGGCCTTGCGGCCCTGGGTTCCCGCCTTCGCGGGAATGACGAGAAAGGCCGTAAGTCGCTGGAAATTTTCGAGTAGCAGCCAAACGAACGTCGGTTTTGCATTCCGTCACTGACACGAAGGGAGCTGGTTATGGGTCGCACCTACAACGTCATCGATGCCGACGGCCATATCCTCGAGCCGTTCGACCTGTGGATCAAATACACCGACCCGAAATACCGCGATCGGGCACCGCGCCTCGTCGAGGACCAGAACGGCAAGCGCCGGCTGATCATTGAGGAGCGCGCGGCGGGCGATCCGCAGCGCGGCTTTGGCAGCATCGGCGGAATCGGCGCACGGCAAGGTGAGGTCAAGGCAACCGAGCTGAAATATGAGGAAGGGCGGCCCGGCGGGTTCGATCCCCACAAGCGCATCCCCGACATGGATCTCGACGGCATCGACGCCGCCTTTCTCTATCCGAGCGTGGGGCTGTTTGCCGGCGCCGTGCAGGACCCCGACCTCTCTGCCGCGTTGTGCCGCGCCTACAACCGCTGGCTTGCCGATTACTGCAGGCCCTACCCCGACCGGCTGTTCGGCGTGGCGATGCTGCCAATGCAGTCGGTGCCGCACGCGATCGAGGAAATGCGCTTTGCGAGAAAGGAGCTCGGCTTCAAGGGCGCCTTTCTGCGCCCCAACCCGTACAACAACAAGATGATCGACCACCCCGACTACGAGCCATTCTGGGCGGCGGCCGAGGACCTCGACATGGCGATCGGGTTCCATGAAGGCGGTTCGAGTGGGATGCCGACGGTCGGCATCGACCGCTTCGAGAGCCGCGCCGCCAAGCACATCGTGTCACACACGATGGAGATGATGCTGGCCTGTCTCTCGGTGATCTGGGGCGGTGTGTGCGAGCGGCACCCGAAGATCCGCATTGCGTTCCTGGAGTCGGGCGGCGGCTGGATCGCACCTTGGCTCGACCGCATGGACCGCCATTTCGATGATCAGTTTTTCAACGATTCCAGCTTGAAGACGCGGCCCAGCGAACTCTTCCAGCGCAACTGCTGGATCTCGTTCGAGCCGGTCGAAACCAGCCTCCAGGTGCTCGCGGACTTCATCGGCCCCAATAAGATCCTGTGGGCGACCGACTACCCGCACCCCGACGGCTTCTTCCCGGGCGCGCCGGACATGGTACGCGAGCGGCTGAAGGGCACCTCGCCCGAGACCCAGCGCGGCGTTCTCGCCGGCGGTGCGATGGGTTTCTACGGCCTCAACTGATCCCCGGGAGGCCCGCCAAGCCCACGGGCGGAGGACCGGCCGGGACCTTTTTCGACTTCTTGGTCAACGACCGCCGACTGAAGTGGCAGGCTGGTATCGGCTTCCCGCGGACTAGTACTAGTGCATTCATCGATAGGGCCGATAGGTCCGCCTCGTGCGGCGCAACGATCCATCGTCCGTTGTTGTTTGTCAGCTCGCTGCGGCACCCATTAATACACGTCGCCGCGGGCGGTGATCGGCCAGACCTGCTCAACCCGGTTGCCGCACACGCAGACATACCAGTCGTAGAGGTTGACGGTCGGATCGCAATGGCCGGGGATCAGCCGGATCTTGTCGCCTAGCCCGAGCCGGTTGGTGGCGGCCGAGACGGCGAGCCTTCCGTGCTCGTCGGACGCGCGCTCGTAGGTCGCGGCGGGCTCGTCGTAGACGACCGGCGGCCCCGAATCAAAGGCGAGCGCCTTCAAGCCGGCATCGACAATCGAACGGTCCTTGGCCGGCGGCTCATCACCGTCGCCATTACGCCGGGATCGCCCTTGCGGTCGCCAGCCTGCGGGCCCCGCGTTCCTCACCACACGCGAAAAAGCCTATCTCGAGCGGGAGTTCGGCGATGACTATCGCCACTTCAGGACCGCCATGCGGCGCTGGCTCTAGCGTCAAGGCAGTCACAGTCTCACGGAGAACCCTTGCCAGCGTCGATGCCCGCAGAGGTCGGGGCCACATCGGCGGTCATTCTGGCGGCGGACTCACGCTCCAGTCCGGGTGTCCCGCCGGGTCCGCGTTCCAGAACATGATCTTGTCGAAATAGATTGTCTGGGTCTCCGAGCGCCAGTCGCGGTAGATGCCGAAGCGGGGCTGTGCGTTGATGAAGGGCGCGCCATTGCGGCGGGCGCCATTGTCGCGATCGGCCATGGGTCCCTGGTAGTCGCCGCAGAACGCGCCGTTGAGCCAGATGTCGACGCGGCCGCTGGCGTCATGGGCGGGATTGAGGCGCACCTGCACCGTGGTCCAGCTCTCCCGCGGCAGGTCGCGCCGGCAGATCTTCGTGCGCGTCACCATCGGCGGCTGGGCGCAGGGTGCGCCGGCGGCTACCTGTGCGAAGAAGCGCACGCGCTCGCCGAGCGGCCGTGCCTCGATCTTGAAGAAAGGACTGGCGTCACACGACTTGCCGCCCTTGAAGGAATCCTGCTTGATCTGGTGGATGACCGTGCGGCAGGGCCGGCGTCCCGCCGCCGGAACATCCCGCGGCCAGTCACCGGGGATCTTGAAGGAGAAGCGGTACCACACGGGCTGGCCGAATTTCACCAGCTCGCCGGTGCCGGTCGCGCGGTCGGATCTCACTTGGATCTCCGCCCGCTCGCTGGGCACGACGCCGCCGGGCTCGGCCTCCGCCGCCGCGGCGCGCGAGCCCTCGCTGTCGCAGACATAGCGCCTGGCCTCCAGCATCGCCTCGCTGGCGCCGTCGAGCGCCTCGCCCTCCTGCACCGTGACGCGGCCGACCGTCTTGCCGATGGGATCCTCGACAACGCCGACGCGCAGCGGCTGCAGCTTGCTGTCGAGCTGACTGGAGATCCGCCACTTCCCCAGCAACTGCGACGGCGTGGCCGGATCGTAGTCGAAGAGTTCGCTGAAGACTGGTCGCGGCGTCCGCTGCGCCACCGCCGTCGCCGGCGCGGGTGCAGCGAGGAGCAGCAATGCCGCGGCGCCGCGCCTGGCGTCGAGCCCGGGACTCGAACGACGAGAGGCCGCTACGTTGCCAGTTTTCACCATGATCGGAGCCTCGATCGCCGAGCCGTGCTCCGATGATGGTAGAGGAAAAAGGCCTACGGGGTCTTGCACTCTGATGCAGCGGTTCCCGAGGCGATCAGGGAGCGGTGGCGGACGCATCGCCGGCGTGGCCACTGCGGCTGTTTGCTCGACGATCCCGCGCTCGCCCAGCTCGGACTACGAGAAGTCTTGTCGGATGATAAATCGTAGCGTTTCAGGCCGCCCTCCGAACGTCCGGAGTGGGTCAAGTGCTGACTAAAGACGCTTTATCGATAGACTTGACCTGTCTACGCTTTGCGGAGCATCAGTAGACCGCGCCGCGGGCGGTGATCCGCCAGAGCTGCTCGACGCTGTCGCCGCGGACACAGACATACCAGTCGTAAAGGTTGACGTCGGGTCGCAGAGGCCGGGGATCAGCCGGATCTTGTCGCCAAGCCCGAGCCGGTTGGTGGCGGCCGAGACGGCGAGCCTTCCGTGCTCGTCGGAGGCGCGCTCATAGGTCGCGGCGGGCTCGTCGCAGACGAGCGGAGGCCCCGAATCGAAGGCGAGCGCCTTCAGCCCGGCATCGACGATCGCGCGGTCCTCGGCCGGGCGGGTCATCACCGTCGCCCAGACAAAGAGGCTCGGCTCGAACGCCTTGGTCGGGGCGCCGTCGCGGTCGAGGTTGCGCCCGTAATCGGCGTCCATGAAGCTGTAGGAGCCGCACTGCAATTCGGTATAGACGCCGCTCGCCGCCTCGAACTCGAAGCTGCCGGTGCCGGCCCCGGGCAGTCAATGCCGTGGCGCGCCAACAGCTCGCGGGTATGCCTCGACTGCACGGGCGATCGCCTGACGCCGCTCTCCCATCCGCGGGGTGTCTCGATCAGCGGCGAGGCAGTTCCGCCGACTGTCTGACCTCCGACGGCGTCGCGTCGTAGCGCCGGCGGAAGGCGCGATTGAAATAGGAAAGATCGCCGAACCCTACATCGAAGGCCACCGAGCCGATAGTGCGATCGCCAAGGCGCGGATCGCTCAGCATCCGGTGCGCGCAGGAAAGCCGCCGGCCGAGGACGAAGGCGGAGAAGGTGAGCCCTTCGCCCTCGAAAAGCTTGTGAACGTAACGCGGCGTCACGCGTTGGCGCCGCGCGACCGCGGCAGCCGTCAGATCGCAATCGCCGAGGTTCGTATCTACGTCGGCGATGATCGCCCGCAGCCGCGCGGCGCGGATGCCGCGCCCCTCGGCGATCGCCCGACCATCTCGCGTGGCGCCTACGATCGCTGCGATCAGATCGTGGATATGGGTGACGACAAGCCGCTGGAAGTCCGGTGTTTGCGGGGACCGCTCACCGGTAATGGCACCCGCGTAGGTGACGAGCAGGTTCAGCATCTCCGTGCCGTGCGGGACGACCCGGAGCGGCGCGTCGTCGAGCCTACCGACGAGTGCTGCAATAGCGTCGCGCGGTACGCGAAATCCGATGAAGCGCACCGGCGTTGGACGCGTGATCGTAAAGCCGGTGGAACCCCGCGTTCCCAGCACTGCGTCGCCGTCCTGTAATATCAGCTCGCGATCGCGTTGCTGCGCCGTGCTGTGCCCGCGCAAATTGACGGCGAGCAAAAGATCGTCCTCGCCGCTGGAAACGGACCCTCTCCGTCGGGTGGCCTGGCGCAGTCCACAGAACGTGCCGGACATGACACCGAGGCCCGGCAGCGCCCGCTTGGTGATGTCGGCGCGGACCGGACAATTCGGGAGCGGCTCGAGCGGTTCGAGCTTGCCAGGCAAATTTGTTCGCTCGTAGAGCTCACGTACCGCTTTGGCGCGGGCCGCTTCCGGCAAGCCGTCGGTCGAAAACCGCAAGCAGGCGCAGGCGTCTTGCACCGGCATCATCGGCGATCCCTCCTCTTCGAGGGCAGCGCGGCAGCCCGCAGTATCGCATAAGTTCTCTCTGGTCCAAATCACTGTTCCCTCCGGTCCAAGTCAGCCGTTGCCGAAGCGGCTAGCCTCGCGCGAGCGGCACAGCGCTGCGGGTATGACCAGGCCGTGATCGGAGAGGATATGGCCGAAGTCGAGACAGTATTGATCGTCGGAGGTGGGATTGCCGGGCTCACGCTCGGCCGTGCGCTTCACCGGCAAGGCTTCACGGTGGAGCTCGTCGAGCTCAGCCGGACGTGGCGCGCCGAGGGTGGCGGTATCGCGGTGCAGCCCAACGGCATGCGCATGCTGCACGCCCTTGGCCTAGACACTGCGGTGGAGCAGGCCGGGGCGCGCCTCCGCCGCTGGCAGTTCTGCGACCAAGCTGGCAAGATACTGTCGGAGAGCGATCTTGCGGCGTTCTGGGGCGATGTCGGCCCCTTTATCGGCATCGAGCGCACGCGCCTGCAGCAAGTGCTGGTCGCCGGCGTCGAGGGCGTGCGCTGTCGCCTGGGTACGTCGATCCGGTCCCTGACCCAGCACGACGATCACGTTTCGGTCGCCTTCTGCGACGGCTCGTCCGGCAACTACGACCTGGTCGTGGGCGCGGACGGGATCTCGTCCACCGTCCGCTCCCTCACTTTGAGCGCGACGCCACCCGCCTACACCGGCGCCATGGCCTGGCGCAGCATCGCGCCGATCCGGCCCCGCGGCCTCACCAACCTTCAGTTTCACCTGGGCAAGGGCTGCTTCTTTGGGCTCTGCCCGGTCGGCGACGGGCGAACCTATGGCTTTGGCAACATTACCGAGCCGCGCACCTATGAGCCGCTGGCGGGCCGGCTCGACCGCCTGCGCCATCGCTTCGCCGGTTTCGCCGGTATAGTCCAGGACTATCTCGCCGCACTCTCGCGCGACGAAGAGATCCATTGCGGACCGGTCGACTGGGTCGCGGTCGAGCAATGGCATCGCGGCCGCGTCGTGCTTATCGGCGACGCCGCGCATGCGAGCTCCCCGATGATGGGCCAGGGCGGGTGCATGGCGATGGAGGATTCGTGCGTGCTGGCTGAAAGTCTGCGCCGGGACACTACGGTGGCAGAAGCCCTCGAGTCGTATGTCGCGAGGCGACGGCCGCGGGTGAGCTGGGTGCATAAGGAGAGCGATGCCGTCGCTCAAAGCTTTCGCCTCCCCCCTGACATGCGCAACACCGCTCTGCAGCAACATGGCGACCAGCTGTTCCAGCGCCGCTTTGCGCCGCTCGTTGCGGCGCCGTAGCCGGCGTCAGCCGACACTCCATTCGGGCGGGAATGTCGCTAACCGAAAGGCAGGCCTGCCTCCGGTATGGCCGGGCGGCGAGTGTCAATAAACAGCGCCGCGGGTGGGGATCAGCCAGATTTGCTCGACGCGGTTGCCGCGCACGCAGACATACCAGTCGTAGAGGTTGATGGTCGGGTCGCAATGACCCGGGATCAGCCGGATCTTGTCGCCGAGCCCGAGCCGGTTAGTGGCGGCCGAAGGCAAGGCGGCCGTGCTCGTCGGAGGCGCGCTCATAGGTGGCGGCGGGCTCGTCGCACACGAGCGGCGGGCCGGAATTGAAGGCGAGAGCCTTGGTCGGGTGTCGACCCGAAGCGGTCACTCGCGCTTTCTCACGGTTCGGGCGCTGTTGCCCCAAAGCAGCCGCCCAAACCAGCCCAATTACGATGTTCGACGGGGCGGCCGCGCTAGAGCGCTGCGGATCGCTTCAGCGAACGTCGCGACCAAAACACGGATTCGTGTCGAATCGAGACCAAGATGACGCGCGCTTCGAAAATCAGCCCACTGGCGAACTCGAAGATAATTCCAACTTGATGCGTCGGAGTAGCTGGCTTCCGCGCTTTCTCCAACATCGACGTAGTATATAGGAAATACTAAATCGTCACGTTTTAAGGAATTTTCCCGCCTCCTAAATATATCTAACTCTCGTAAGCACCATTCACTTTGTAAGAAGCCTGGAGTCACAATTGGGATAAAGAAAGATGATTGGTCTATAGCATTAATTATTTTCCCCTCCCACCGATCTTCGAACTCAATCAAGTTTATATCCTGAAAAATTCGTACCTCGCGAGAACCAAATTGAACTCGAAGTTCTCGCATTACTAACTCACGCAGTTTGCGAAGCCTACCCTCAGAATTGGCTTCGTCGATCCTGGCGTATGCCCAAAAGCCTATAGGCGGTAAAAACTCTGCTCGCCTGAGCGGATGTTGGGATTCGGAAGAACTGCGAGTCGGCTGAAGCCAAGTTGCCAGTCTTGTCAAGCCACTTGAAACACGGGGATGATCTGGTCCGAAATTTTGTTCATCAATTGCGATCGCACGACGCAGCGATTGTTCCGCTTCCGATTTAGCTCCTGTTTCCCAAAGATTGTTAGCGAGAACACTTAAAGCATTAGCGACCTCTACATGGTTTATACCGTAGTTCGCCTCGTAAATTGCCAAAGCGCGTCGGATCAAAGGCAGTGCCTCCGCGCTCCGCGCGGTAGCGCGTAGTAAGCTCGATAGCGCCAGTAGATCTGTGGCGACTGCTGGATGGTCTGGACCGAGACTGGCTTCATGAATCGTCAAGGCTCGCCGAACTAGAGGTTCGGCCACTTCGACCTGATCGATGTCCTGAAGCGTGCTTGCAAGATTCAGAAGATCAGTTGCCACCTCCGGGTGCATATGACCTAGGTGGGCCTCGTGAAGCGACAGCGCTCGCCGAAAGAACGTCTCCGCATCAAAGAGACGACCATTTTGACGGAGCACCAGCCCAAGGTTACGTAGAACAAATGCCGTTTGGGACGTCTCTCCGCGCCCACTGCCGCCAAGGATGTCCAGCGCTCGGCGTAATAGTGGTTCAGCTTCCGCGAAACGTCCGAGACGCATAAAGACGCTCGCTGCCGAAATCAGCGCCGTGACTAGCTCATCACTGTCGTTTCCTGAGGCTGTAGCAATTCGGGCTAGCTCACGTTCTAATGCAGCCGGCTCCTGCACGAGCCTGAGAAGTTGAGCCTCCATTTCAATGGAAGGCCCGGAGAGAGTTTCGGTGGGTTCATAGTTCGGATCAATAATCCGGCCCGCAATCGATATTTGAGAGGAGAGCAATCTTGCTAGGATCTCAAACGCCAGTCCGGGGAGGGCCGGATCCGTTATACTATGCGTCAAAACTGGTAACGGTTCCCCGAACGAAAATCGTGCTACATGGGGTACTCTCAGCCGCTCAAGAAATTGGCGTGGTTTGAACTTTTTTGGAAACCAGGATGCAATGAGTGCAGGGAGTTCCCGATCGAAGCGCGTGAGCCAAGTTTCAGCGATCTCTATTTCCTCATCACCAGACCAACGTGATAGGAGCGGTACTATCGTGAGTTGCCCGCGATCCTGCCCATAGTCACGCCTGGCTCGCTGCGCAGCCTTTACAATTTCGATTCCACCTTCGAAAGATTGGTTGTTTGCCGTAAAAACTAAAACTAGAATGTCCGGCATCAAGATTGTACAAATACCCCCGCTATCGGTCAAACCTGTACGAGAATCTATAAAAACAAAGTCGTATGCAGCACTCCATTGCTGCCTTGCTTCCTCCAGCCATTGAAACCCCCTTTTTTCGCTAAAGAATTGTGTCCAAGAAAAACTGCTAAGGTTTGTCGGATAGCTTTTGTCCCCAATTCCTGCCGGTAGGAGGTCAAGCATCGCAGGCGTCGGTGGAGATGGCAGGCCGTAACTCGCTTCGCCTGGCGGTATTTTGATCCTTCTGATCACCGAACTCCACTGCTCTTGTTTCAGTGCACCGTCACCAGTTGTGGCGGCGTCTTGTAGTAAACCAAACATGCCACGTAGGTTTTCGGCCGGCATAACATTGAGAAATTGAGCCTCCAACCCCCCCCGACCTCAGAAAAAAACGATCTAGGCCAGGTGCTTCTAGATCCCAGTCAATCATAAGAACACTTCGGCCGCTTCGCGCTAATTGCACGGCCGTATTAGCTACTGCCAAGGTGCGCCCAACGCCGCCTTTCCAAGAGTAAAAGGTTACGATCGTGCCCATTTACAGGATACGCGTTGTCGTCAAGGAGTGGTCCAAGGCGTCAAACGAGGCACTGACGGCATGGCTGCTGGAGGTGGAACGAAGTGTGTGGGCGCAAAGTCGGTGCCAGCTTGAGCCGCAGCAAAGACCGCGTTGAAGCGCGCATTCGATCTCGCCTCCCAATCCGCTTGGAACGCCGGCGCGATGCGTATGGCCTCCGCGATCATCGGCGCGAGACGCTTTACCGCAGTAGAAAAATCCTCGTAGGTCTGACCTGCTCGGTTCATGTCAGTGATCCGGAAATCTTTAAAGTCGACCGGCTGCGCCCGCGCTATTGGATCGGGTAGATTCTCGCAATCGTGAACAACAAGTGGAATAAATAATCCAGGTCGTCCCCCGTTTCGATCTAGGATCAGGTCAAGTTCGTGTAGGCACCATCTACTTTGAAAGTAATCTCGTGATAATACTGCGACGACGATACGAGATTGAGCAAGATGACTTGCCAATGCATTAACCCAATCAGCGGCAACAATTATTCGTTCGTCGACAAAAATATCAGGAGGTATGCCGAGTTCCTGCTGCAAATAAGACTCCAAAAAGCGCTTGAGATGATCCCGTGTCCATGGCGTCCAGGCGATTTGCCGTCGATAGCTCACAAATATGTCGTGTTGATAAGGCAATTTACGTTGGCCTACAAGCTGACCATGCCGCAATGCTATGGTAGAGTTTTCAAGAGACAACCGCAACAAGCTAGTCTGGCAGGGCGGTCCCGGCTGATTCGAAGTCAATTGGCGCAAATCGCGGGATTTGGGTCCATCTGACGAATCTCCCATGGCCGCCTTTCGGCGCGACCTAGCCGTTCACCACGGGATTGGCAAAGGTCTGCAATCCACCCACACATCGGTCGTTCCACCTTACATAAATCAGAATTGTGGACAGCCATCGTGAGACAAGGGGTTAGCCAGGAATCGGCGCCAGCAACGTCGCGCTGTTCTTGACTGGCTTCGCATCAGCACGGGAGAATCGAGGAAAGATCGACAAGTGGGGGCTTAATGCCCACAGGTGAAAAATTTGATTTCTTCCTGAGTAGGCGCGGCTCGGTTGGCGCGATGGCGCGCGAAGTCGCCGACGTGCTAATCGAGCACGGTTATAAGGTCGTCGTGCAAGATTACGACTTTCCGCTCGGTAGCGATTTCGTTGAGGCGATACACGAGAACCTCAAAAACGCGCGCGACCTCGTCGTGCTTTTCACCAGCGACTACGAAAGCTCGCCCTACACCAGGAAGGAATTCACCAGCTTCGAGGCCAATCGACTGCTCAGCACCGAGGAGCGTCGAATGATCATTCTGCGCTGCGAGGAGGTGGCTCCGCTCGGTCTTCTTGCCGGCAAAATCTATCAGGATCTCTTCGGCATCGACGACCCCGAGGAACGCCGTCGCCGCATCATCGCCGCCGCCGAGGGGCAGTCGCAGGCGCTGAAGCGGCCGCCCCGGCCGTTTGTAGGTGTGCCGCCGCGCATTGCCAATTTCACCGGCCGCGAGGCCGAACTCTACCGCCTCGATTCGATATTGTTGGAGGGGGACAAGCCGGCGGCGATTACCCAGGCGACGATTAGCCGTGCTGCGGTGGCGGGCATGGGCGGCGTCGGCAAGACCTCGCTCGCGGTCGAATACGCACATCGATACCGTCACTTCTATGCCGGGGTGTGGTGGTGCCCCTCTGAAAGCCGCATTGGTCTATTAACCGCGCTGGCCTCGCTCTCCGTTGAACTCGGCGCCGTCGCAGCCGACGAGCCCGATCTCGAAAAGGCCGCAAAGGCCGGATTGCGCCGTCTTACCGAACAGCGAGCGACTTGGCTGCTTATCTATGACAATGTTACGAGCCCTGACCAAATTGCCGAACTGTTGCCGACCGCAAACGCGAAGGTCTTGCTGACCTCGCGTTTCCCAGATTGGACCGGTTGGGCCGAGGAGGTCGCGCTGGATGTGTTGCAGCCGGCAGAGGCCGTCGCGTTTCTGGATCGCCGGGCCGGACGGCAGGACGCGCCCGGGGCGGCGACCCTGGCCGAGGCCCTTGGGCGTCTGCCGTTGGCGCTCGATCATGCCGCCGCCTATTGCAGGCGCATGCAGATGGCCTTCGCAGATTACGCGGCGAGGGCAGCTGGCCTGATTACTTCACCGCCGCGCGGTGCTGCCTATCCGCGCTCAGTAGCAGCGACTTTCGATCTCGCGATCGATGCGGCGGCGCAAGCCTGTCCGGCCGCCGAAACACTGATCGCGTATCTCGCGGAATGCGGCCCGGAGCGCATCCCGATGAGCTTGGTCGCGGGCGCACTCGACGATGAGACCGTACGTGCCCTGGCTTTGCTCGCGCTGACCGAAGTCTCGCTGGTCAAAGCCGACCCATTTGAAGACGGGGCTTCTGCTATCAGCGTACATCGCCTTGTGCAGGCGGTCGCGCAAGCCCGCGCGGCGGCGAACGGCACCGAAGCTAACGCCGCCGCGCGCCTGATTTCTCGCCTCGCTGCGATCTATCCGCCCGATGGCTACACAAACTCGACCTCCTGGCCCGTTTGCGCACAATTGACCCCGCACGTGACTACGCGTCTGGCAGACGCTGCGGCCAATATGCGCTTGGCAGCTGTGCTTTTGAACAGAGCTGGCATGTATTCTCATGCGCGAACCGACTATCGACGAGCAGAGACGCTGTTTCGCGCTGCCTTGGCGATCAACGAGATGGCGGACGGCCCAGAGCATACCGAGACAGCTTCTAGTCTCGGCAATCTCGCCCACTTACTTCAAGTGACGGGCGATCTCGTTGCCGCGGGGGAGCTCAATGAGCGCGCGCTGGCGATTCGCGAAAAGACACTCGGTCCTGACCATCCTGTTACTGCGGTGAGCCTTAATAACCTCGCCTATCTCCGCATGGTGCAGGGCGATCTTGCAGCCGCGAAGGTGTTCAGTGAGCGCGCGCTGGCGATTCGCGAAAAGACACTCGGCCCCGATCACCTCGATACAGCAGAGAGCCTAGATAACCTCGCTCACGTATTTCTACGGCGCGACGATCAATCGCAAGCGGAACCGCTTTTGGAGCGCGCGCTGACGATTTACGAACACACACTCGGCCCCGATGACGCCAATACCGTGCGCGTCGTCAACAACCTCGCCGGCGTATTTTGGCGCAAACGAGATTTAGTGCGGGCGAAAGCATTTCTGGAGCGAGCGCTCGATATAACGGAACGACAGCTCGGTCCAGACCATCCTAATACGGCTGGAATTCTCAACAATCTCGCGTATTTACTTAAGGACCAGAGAAATTTCTCGACGGCGCGGCCGATTTTCGAGCGCGGCTTAGCGATATTTGAGAGAAAGCTTGGTCCCGATCATTACGAACTCATACCGGGGTTGGTCGGCTTGTCGAACATTGCGGATGCGGAGGGCGATTTTGCGAATGCGCGCGCGCTATTGGAACGCGCCTTGGCCATTTCCGAAAAGCTCGGCCCTGAGAATTCCACGACAGCGACATGTCTAAGCAACCTCGCCGGTTTTCTTCAAAGTCATGACGAGCTTGCCGGGGCACAGCCGCGCTTCGAGCGGGCAATCGCGATCCGTGAGAAGACGCTCGGCTCCGGTGATCCCACAACGAACCGGGATCGGTGCTGCCTCGCTTACGTACTATTTGGCTATGGGGCAATCCGCGCAAGCCTTGGCGCTCAGCGAAACGGCGCTGGCGGATCATGACAAGGCACTTGGGCCTAACCACCCCTGGACCAAGGATTCAGCCCGCGTCAATGCGCAGGCATTGGATGCACTTGGGCGCGGCGAAGATGCTGCCGCGCTGCGTGCCCACTACGCCCTCAGAACCGGGGTCTGATGGAGGCGCAGCCAGAATATTTTTTTAGTGCTAAAATTTAGGAACCTTGCGAGAGCTTTCTCTGACCGTTGAAGTCGGTAAACGTCTGCTGTCCACCCAGGCTGTGTGAAAACGCGGAAATTGTCTGAAAACGGCGCATCTGAAGCGAACTTTTTCGCTTCGCCGAGCCTGTAATGGCGGAAAACGGCCGAAAATCAACTGAAATTTATAGACTGGCGCCCGGTTGTTTGAGTTTTCACACAGCCTGCACCCATTGCCGACATTAGTCGAACTGGAGAAGCGCCCCCGGCGGACTTGGCGGCGATGAACGTCAATACACCGCGCCGCGGGCGGTGATCGGCCAGAGCTGCTCGACGCGGTTATTGCGGATGCAGACATACCAGTCGTAGAGGTTCACGGTCGGGTCGCAGTGGCCGGGGATAAGGCGCACCTTGTCGCCGAGCCCGAGCCGGTTGGTGGCGCCCGAGATGCCGAGGCGGCCGTGCTCGTCGGAGGCGCGCTCATAGGTGGCGGCGGGCTCGTCGCACACGAGCGGCGGCCCGGAATCAAACGCTAGCGCCTTCAAGCCGGCGTCGACGATCGTACGGTCCTCGGCCGGGCCGGCTCATCACCGTCGCCCACACGAATGCGCTCGGCTCGAAGGCCTTGGTCGGCTCGCCGTCGCGGTCGCGGTTCCTCCCGTAATCGGCGTCCATGAAGATGTAGGAGCCGCATTGCAATTCGGTGTAGACCCCGCTCGCCGCCTCGAACTCGAAGCTGCCGGTGCGGAGCTCAGTCGCGCCCTCTCTTCTTGATCAGGAGCCGGTTGATCAGGAGCCGACTCTCTGGATGCGGCCAGGATTGACACCGTCGAGGGCGGAGAGGATCGACGGCACGAGCGGCCTCAAATCCTGCATGCGGTTGGGCGGCGCGCGAAGGAGCACAATGCCAAAGGCGATGCTGAGATGCGCTGTTGGAATTCGATGCTGCGGTCCATCGTAACGAGGACGTCATAATGACCGCTCATGCGATGCAGCAGCTCGCCGTTCTTGATCCCGCTCCAGCCGCGGCCGGAAACGGTGTCTACGGCATGACTTGGAGCTCTGCGGAAAGGGCTATGGGTAGATGCTCGTCAAGCAGCAGTCGCATCGGCCGCGAGGGTTTTACGCGCGAGGTCGAGCAAAGCGATCGCCTGCTCCCGTGGCACCGACGGGAATTGGCGCAAAAACTCGTCGAGGGTGTCCCCGCCTTCGAGGTAGTCGAACAGCGAGCGAATCGGCACCCGTGTGCCGCGGAAAAACCGGCGTCCCACCCAAAATGTCGGGATCTCTGTGCACGATTTGCTCGAGTTTCATGCGATTCTTCCGCTGGTATGTCGGAATGCCAAAGGTACGCCTCCACTCTGATCAGTAAACGGCACCGCGGGCGGTGATCGGCCAGAGCTGCTCGACGCGGTTGCGGCGCACGCAGACATACCAGTCGTAAAGATTGACGGTCGGGTCGCAGTGGCCGGGGATCAGCCGGATCTTGTCGCCGAGCCCGAGCCGATTGGTGGCGGCCGAGACCGCCAGCCGGCCGTGCTCGTCGGAGGCGCGCTCGTAGGTCGCAGCGGGCTCGTCGCAAACCAGCGGCGGCCCCGAATCGAAAGCGAGTGCCTTCAGGCCGGCGTCGACGATGGCGCGGTCCTCAGCCGGGCGGCTCATCACCGTCGCCCAGACAAAGAGGCTCGGCTCGAAAGCCTTGGTCGGCTCGCCGTCGCGGTCGCGGTTCCTCCCGTAATCGGCGTCCATAAAGATGTAGGAGCCGCATTGCAGCTCGGTATAGACCCCGCTCGCCGCCTCGAACTCGAAGCTGCCGGTGCCGGCCCCGGTGATGGTCGGGCACTCGATGCCGTGGCGCGCCAAGAGGTCGCGGGTCCGCGCGGCCCTGTCGGCGGCCTGGGCGATCGCCTGGCGTCGCTCGTCCCACCCGCGCAGATGCTGGGCCGAGCCGTGATAGGCCTGCAGCCCGGCAAAGGCGAGGTGCGGCGCATCAGCGATTTGCGTCGCGAGCTGCAATGCCGGCTCGCCCGGCTCGACGCCGCAGCGGTTGCCGCCCAAGTTGACCTCGACATAGACCGGCAAGGTCACGCCGGCATCACTTGCCGCCGCCTCGAGGGCGCGCACTTGGCTCTCGTCATCGGCGCACACTCCGACCCGGGCGGTCTGCGCCAGCGACACAAGTCGGCGCAGTTTCTGCGGGCCGACGACCTCGTTGGTGACCAGCACGTCCCTGACCCCGCCATAGACCATCGCCTCGGCCTCGCTGACCTTTTGCACGCACACACCGACCGCGCCCAATTTGACCTGCTTTAGCGCGATGACCGGGCATTTGTGGGTCTTGGCGTGCGGGCGCGCCTTGACCGGGCTGCCGACGATGCGCTCGGACAGCCGGCGCAAATTGCGCTCGAACGCGTCGAGATCGATCACCAGGGCCGGGGTGTCGACCTCGTCGAGCGGCATGCCGACCTCGGCGGGCGGGCGGGTGGTCATGGCAGGATCTCCCGGCTCATTGAATGCTCGACGAGGCTCGCCGATGCGGCGGGGAAATGCAACCCGGCCCCTTCGCGTCCCGACCCCACCACTCCGCCATCTTCCCATCAAAATCGCAGGCTACCTTGTCCGCCAGGATGGGCCGCTCGGCATCTAGCTTGCTCTTTCCCTGCCAAGCCTTCGGCAGGGAAACGATTTTCCCTGCTGAGCGCGCCGGACTGAATAGCTAACATATTGAGTATAATGGATGTTTTGGCGAAAATGGTAACCGGATGCGGATTTTTCCCTGCCGACAGGGTATCTCAGGGTAATCGGGCGCGCAGCGAACGCGCGTCGACGGGTGCCCGGACCTTCGCGTCGTTGTCGAAATAGGCGTAAACGACGCGAGGGACTTGGTCCGGCGGATTGGCATCGGGAGCGGCCCGGCGCGCATCGTTCGGTTCGAGCCCCGCGGCCCAGAGCTTGATGCGAGCGGCAAAATGGTCGAGCGCCTCGTCCGAATAGCCGCTGGCGTAGAGCTCCTCGGAGCCGTGCAGACGCAGATAGACAAAATCGGCGGTCACGTCCTCGGCATAGGGCCACGCCACCGAGTCGGCAAACACGAGCGCCACCCGGTGCCGGCGCAACAATACGACAAAGGCCGGGTCGAGAAAGCTCTGGTGGCGGATCTCGATCGCGTGCCGCAATTCGCGGCGTTGCCCGGTCTTGGCCCAGGCCCGGTCGGCGAACCACTCGCTGCGCCGCTCGGCAAGGGCCGTGGCGGCTTCGGTGTCGCGCGGCAGCAGCGCGAAGAACTGGTCGAGACGCTCGGGCGAGAAACGGAAGCTCGCCGGGAATTGCCAGAGCACGGGCCCGAGCTTCTCTTCGAGCCGCAAGACGCCCGAGGCAAAGAAATTGGCGAGCGGGGTCTCGACCTCACGCAGCCGCCGGATATGGGTAATAAAGCGCGGCCCCTTGACCGCGAACACGAAGTTCTCCGGGGTCTCGTCGTGCCAGCGGGCAAAGGCATCGGGGCGCTGCAGCCCGTAAAACGTACCGTTGATCTCGATCGTGTCGACCTGCCGGCTGGCATAGGACAGCTCGTCGGCGTGCAGGAGGCCGGGCGGATAGAAGTTGCCGCGCCACGGCGCATAGGTCCAGCCGGAGATCCCGATCCGCACGGTCCCCGCGGGGCTCATCTTCCGGCTCCGCAAAGCCGTGCTACAAGACTGCCATGCTGACCCTTTCCGAGGTGACATACCGCGTCGGCGGGCGCACCGGGCGCCGGCTGCTCGACAATGCGCATGCCCAAATTTACGAGGGGGCCAAGGTCGGGCTGGTCGGCCGCAACGGCGCTGGCAAATCGACCCTTCTCGACCTGATCCGCGGTGTGCTGCAGCCGGATGACGGGACGATCGAATTGCCGCGCGGTTGTCGCATCGGCTTTCTCGCCCAGGAGGCGCCGAGCGGTGCCGCGACCCCGCTGGAGACGGTCCTCGCCGCCGACCGCGAGCGCACGCGGCTGCTGGCCGAGAGCGAAGCCGGGGCGGAGCCGCTGCACCTGGCCGAGATCGAGTCGCGGCTGGTCGAGATCAAAGCGCACGCCGCGCCGAGCCGGGCGGCGCGCATCCTTGCCGGGCTCGGGCTCGACGAGCGGATGCAGCACGAGCCGGTCGGCGATCTGTCGGGCGGCTGGCGAATGCGCGTCGGGCTCGCCGCGATCCTGTTCACCGAGCCCGACCTGCTGCTGCTCGACGAGCCGACCAATCACCTCGACCTCGAAGCGGCGCTGTGGCTCGAAGGTTTTCTGCGCAACTATCGGCGAACCCTGATCCTGGTCAGCCACGACCGCCATTTCCTGAACGCAGCGACGACCTTAACGCTGCATCTCGACCGCGGAAAGCTCACCCTCTATTCGGGCGGCTTTGACGCCTATATGCGGGCCCGCACCGAGGCAGCGCGCCGCCTCGAGGTCATGGCGCGGCGTCAGGCCGCCGAGCGCCAGCACATGCAGGCCTTTGTCGACCGGTTTCGCTACAAGGCGTCGAAGGCGCGCCAGGCGCAGAGCCGGCTCAAGGCGTTGGCCCGGCTCGAGCCGATCACTCTCTCGGCCGCCGAGCCGGTGCCGAGGATCAGCTTTCCGGAGCCGCTGCAGCTGCGCCCGCCGTTGATCTCGCTCGACCGGGTCAGCACCGGCTATGTTGCCGGCGAGCCGGTGCTGTCGCGGCTCGACCTGCGGCTCGACCCCGACGAGCGCGTGGCGCTGATCGGCGCCAACGGCAACGGCAAGACCACCCTGGCCCGCCTGCTCGCCGGCCGTCTCGCGCCGTTCGGCGGCGAGGTCACCCGGTCACCCAGGTTTGCCTGCGGCTTCTTTGCGCAGCACCAGATCGAGGAGCTGCGGCCCAATGCCTCGGCTTACGACCATCTCGCCGAGCTGATGCCCGATGCCTTGCCCGAGGCGGTGCGCACCCGGCTCGGCGCCTTCGGCTTCGGCCAGGAGAAGGCCTTTGTGCCGGTCGCCGACCTGTCGGGCGGCGAGCGGGCGCGGTTGAACCTGGCGCTGGTCACCCACGCCGCACCGGCGTTAGTGATCCTCGACGAGCCGACCAACCATCTCGACATCGAGAGCCGCGAGGTGCTGGTCCAGGCGATCAACGAGTTCCCCGGTGCGGTCGTGCTGGTGAGCCATGACGAGCACCTGATCGAGCTGATCGCCGACCGGCTGTGGCTAGTCGCCGACGGAACCGTGCGGCCCTTCGAGGGGGACCTCGAAGACTACCGGCGGCTCGTGCTCGAGCGAAGCGAAGCGGCGGAGGGCGGTCGCCCGAACGGGTCCAACACCCGCAAAGAGGCGCGGCGCCTGGCCGCCGAGCGGCGGCGCGAGCTCGACCCGCTGCGCCGGCAGGCGCGCCGGGCCGAACAGGAGGTGGCGCGGCTCACCAAAGAGCGTGACGCACTCGAC
>Ga0306922_10002012_pt1 | contig 18745 bp, 16 predicted proteins | sample sta12Cox44000082_FD_203758 | JGI IMG/M metagenome (GOLD analysis project Ga0306922, IMG submission 203758) | Lab enrichment of tropical soil microbial communities from Luquillo Experimental Forest, Puerto Rico - statoxic.12C.oxic.44.000.082 (v2)... | ecosystem: Environmental > Terrestrial >... | reverse complement strand
ACCGGCCCGGCCTCGAAGTTGGCGCTGCCCAGCATCTGGCGCAGATACCACTGGCCCTTCGTTTCGCCGATCATGTCGGTCTTCGTGAATTTCTCTGCGCCATCGGGGAAATGCCCGCAGAAGATCACCGCGTTGGCCCAGAGGTTGCGGATCACGTTGGCCACCACGTTGGCCTTCAGCGTCGATTTGTAGGTGGCCGCCGGCGACAGCGAGGTCAGCGCCGGAAACGCGAGGTAATCCTTGAACAGCTGACCTCCGACCTTGGCGGAGAACTCGCGCGTCTGTTGGAGGGTGAAGTCGCGCTCCGGGCCAGCCTTCAAAATCTTGGCGAGGTCGATGGTCTGCAAACCAATTCCCCACTCGAACCCAAGCGCAAGGATGGCATTGAACAGCAGGTTGCCGATGTTGTAGCGCTCCCAGGGCTGGTCACGCGTGACTCGCAGGACGAAATAGCCCACATCGTCATCCATGCCCAGGATGTTGGTGTACTTGTGGTGCTTGACGTTGTGGGCGGAAATCCAGTGCTTGGACACCGCATTCATGTCCCACTCCCAATTCGTGGAGTGAATCTCGGGATCGTTCATCCAGTTCCACTGGCCGTGCGTGACATTGTGGCCGATCTCCATGTTCTCAATGATCTTGGCCAGACCAAGGGTCACGGTTCCCGCCCACCACGCCGAGCGTTTCGAGCTACCGGCCAGCAGCAGCCGCCCCGCTATTTCGAGAGCACGCTGCGCGGCGATGGTGCGGTGGATGTAGCGGGCGTCGCGCTCGCCCAGGGAATCCTCAACGTCTCGCCGGATCGCGTCCAGCTCGAAAGCCAGATTCTCGATGTCGGCGTCGGTTAAGTGGGCGAACGCCGGAACATCGGTAATCGCCAAGGTTTCCTCCTCTTCGGACTGCTCTGTCGGGATCGCAGCGTTCAGGTGCCATCGGCAAGTGGCTAATCGACGGGCGAGCGCTTTCCCCGACGGCTCAACGCGGGTCAGCGGTGCAGCGGTTCCTTGAGGCCGATGGACTTACGGGATTCATAGGTGCGCGGGGCGGATCGAATTTATCTGCGCGTTAACCCTGTTCGTAGGCTGGGCGGCCGAACGCCTCGCGACCCGAGGGGCGGCTTCGTACAAGATAAGCGGCGGCTTAGTAATAATGGCGGCGCCCGTCGACGGCGTATCCCGTCCGTCCCGCCGCTGGTGTGTAAATCCGAACCAGCCTGTCTAGCGCGTTTCACGCGGTGCCACAGCATCTTGAAATGCCCAGGTCAGCGGCTGGTTTGTGTCCACCCTGTCCACGGATTGTCGGGCTGTGTCGGTCCGTCTTGGCACACTCTTGGCACAACGGGGGTTTGGTCGTCAGGCGCTACCACACTGGTGGACGTGTGCTTGGAAAGCCGTAAGTGATGCTATCGGGACACCGATAGCATCACTTATACAGCTAAGTGATGCTATCATGGATGGTGTGGCATCACTTAGTGGCGGCACCGCTGTCGAATACGAGACCCTCACTTGGGCGACGCCGGCTAAGGCAAGTTATCAGCTGGCCGATCTGCGGGCGGCGCAGCGGCAGGCCGGCAAATACCAGGCCGCCATACCCGCCGACATCGCCGACCTGGAGGTGGCGCTGCCCGCGAGGGTGCTCGCCGACGCCGAAGAAGCCAGCAATGAAATCGCCCGGTTCGACGCTGAACTCGGCGACGAGGTCGCCCCCTTCGCCTCGATATTGCTAAGAACGGAGTCGGCGGCCAGCTCCAACATCGAAAACCTAACCGCCTCAGCACGAGCCATTGCCGAAGCCGAGACTCTAGGCGACACCAGCCGCCGCAACGCAGCGATGATCGTCAGCAATACCGAAGCAATGAAAGCTGCCATCGCATTGGCGGATCAAATCGACGAGGACGCGATTCTCGCCATGCACGCCGCGCTGATGCGCGCCAGCCATCCAGACACGGCCGGAAAGTGGCGCACCGAGCAGGTATGGATAGGCGGTGGCACCTTCGGCCCCCGCGGAGCCGACTTTGTGGCTCCTCATCACGAGCGCATCCACGCCGGCATCGAAGACCTGCTTACATTCGGCCAGCGGAACGACATCCCGACGCTGCCGCAGATCGCGATTGCACACGCACAGTTCGAGACCATCCACCCCTTCCCGGACGGCAACGGGCGTACCGGACGGGCGCTAATTCAGGCGATGCTGCGCAACAAGCGGCTAACCCGTCAAATCACCGTCCCCGTCTCGGCAGGACTACTGACCAACACCGACGCATATTTTCACGCACTCGGGTCCTACCGGGAGGGCGACCCTGCACCGATAGTCGAAAGGCTCTCCGCCGCCTCGGTATTGGCGGTGGTGAACGGTCGACACCTAGTCGACGACCTGCGGTCGATACGCGAAAGCTGGGACTCAAAGATCACTGCCCGCCGCGACTCGGCAGTTCACCGGGTTGCGGACTTGCTGATCAAGCAGCCGGTGTTCAACGCGCACGTGCTCCAGCGTGAACTGGGCATCTCGACCGGGAATGCACGCAGATACGTGGACCCCCTCGCCGACGCTGGGATCATCGTCGAGTTCACCGACCGCACCCGCAACCGAGCCTGGCGCGCGCCCGAGGTCCTAAGCGCGCTAGACGCATTCGCCGTACGCGCCGGACGACGTGGACCAACCGTTTGCTGACACGCTTCGGCGCCATTCGGATGACGAGGAGCACCACCACCCCGCACCAGTTGGCGGACCTCTGCACCAGTTGGCGGACCTCTGCACCAGTGCCGCTGGTTGTGCTTTGGTAGAACTCACGCTTGCCCCGCTGGCGAATCCGCAACGACGGGCGCAGTATCGCGCTATGAGACGAGAAGTGGGCGCCGAGATCGAAGTCGAAATCGCCGCGGCCACGACGCTGGAGTTCCAGCTCGCTGTCGCGCCGCATCCCCGCACAGAGGTGTGCGAGTCGCTGCGCTTCGTCTTGGACGGACAGCCAATCCGGCCTATGGAAGTCAGTGGTGTGCATGGCAATCGCATCCATAAGTTCGACGCGTCGATGGGCACACTGAAAGTCGACTACGCGGCGACAATCGTGGGTCAGACTGATCCGCCTCCGGTGACCGAATACGATCAGTCGCTATATCTGCGGCCCAGCCGCTACGCCGAGGCTGACAAGTTCTATGGTTTCGCCGCAACCGAATTCGGTGAGGACGCCGATTCGGCGACGCTGCTCGCGCACGTGAGCTCGTGGGTGGGCACCAGGCTGGAGTATGTGCCCGGTTCTAGCGATCCGATTGACGGGGCGGTGGACACGTTGCTCGCCGGTCAAGGTGTGTGCCGTGACTACGCGCATCTGGTGGTGGCGCTGCTGCGCGCGGTCCATGTCCCGGCCCGCTTGGTGTCCGTCTACGCGCCGGGCGTATATCCGATGGACTTCCATGCGGTCGCCGAGGCTTTCGTCGAGGGGCAGTGGCGGGTCATCGACGCGACGCTGTTAGCGCCGCGGCAGAGCTTGGTGCGCATAGCCACCGGTCGCGACGCCGCCGACACAGCCTTCCTCGATAATCACAAAGGCGCGATCACGCTAAACAAGCTGGTGGTGACCGCGGTCGTTGACGGCGAATTGCCTCGGGATTCGATCGATCAACTAGTTTCTATCCGCTGAAGAGCCGCCCGACATTGACCGATCAGTGACAACCATCACTGCCGTTGAAGTAGCTGCGCCACAATGTGATTACTAGCGTACCGCTGCCGCAATCTCCGGCATCAGACCACCCGCGGGCGAGCGTCTGTTTCGGAAGACCGGTGAAAAAGGTCCTCAGGGACGCCCTCCGAAAGCCGTTCTCTGTGATAGCGGGGACGTGATAGCGGGGACGAATCCGAACCTGCGTCCCCTGGGTTATGGGTTACCGTGTTTTGCTCCCAAATGAGCCGGCCTGCCGGCCGCTCAGCTGCCAGGTGATCCTGGACCCCGGGCTTCTTAGACCCCACACTGCCAGGAGCAGGCGGGCGCCCTGACCAGGCACGATAGAGCTGCAGTTGGCCTGTGGCTGGCGTCGTCGACGAAGCGACTGTCGTCAGGGTTGTCGTCAGAGCTGTCGTCAATCGGCGGCCGACGCTCGTGTTTGCGGCACAGCCGTGCAGAAGTCGACTTCTTGTCGCGTGCTACGCGCGTAGTACGCTGGGATGGTGTTCGGCGAGGTGATGTGGACCGAGGACTCCGAGGCCCACATTGCCCGCCATGGTGTCCAGCCATCGGAAGTGGAGCAGGCGCTCTATAGCCAACCACGGTTGACCACCGCAGGACGAGACGGAACGACACTGATTCTCGGCACCAGCAGCGCCGGACGACACCTCCTGGTCGTCGTCACCGAAGCCGCCGACGGGTCGGGACTTCGTCGTCACCGCTCGCGACATGACGAATGACGAAGAGCGCCTGTTCCGCGAGAAGGGACGATGACATGAATCAGGACAAGCTGAACGAGCTTCGCGACTACTACGACGACACCGACGTCGCGAACGAATTCGCCGACGCCGAACTGGAAACTCGCACCACCGACGAGGTCATGGTCTCAACATCGATCCGACTCCCCCAGTCATTGGTCGACAAGGTGCGCATGCAAGCTGCTGCCCTGGGCATTCCCGCGACGACGCTCATACGGCAGTGGGTCATCGAGAAGGCAACGACCCCGCCGGCCAACGCCGTCGTCTCCGTCGCGGAGCTCGAGCGGTTCATCGCCGAGCACAACCGATCGATGGCGTCCTAACAACGGATTCGCTTCTCACGGTTCTTGTCGCACCTCGCGGAAAACCGGTTATTTCATAGTGCTGCAATGCATTTGAGTCCTCACCATTCCCAAAGAGATCCCGGCGCTTTAGGGCTGTTTCCCGTTCATGCTGCGTGAATAAGCGATGACCGAAATCTCGATCGCGCCCGGGTCGGTCTCGGCGACCGGTTTGCGGCCACCACCCGGGCGGCGGGTTCGGCCCAGCGGCTCGTCCCCGGCGTCGAGCTCGGCGACGCCGTTGGACACCGTCCGGGATTGGCACGTCGTCACTGATGGTTCACACCGCTGTGCAGTTCCTGCAGATCGAGGCGGGTGGTGAAGCGAGGCCCGACCCCTTGACGAATCACCTGGCTGAAGAGTATGGTCTGACCAATCTAATTATTGAATCTTTATTAGATTTGGGCGACGGACAGTGACAAGTGCCGTCAGCGTTGTTCAGAACGCCGAAGCACTTGGTTTTTTCCGTCTCCGATCCAGTCACGCAATGAGCCGAGGAGAATGCAGTGATTGGCTTCAAGGATCTGAACGACTTCATTAGTCGGCCGAATGAGCTACGCCGCGAGGCGGCCTCCAACCTGTTCGACCACCTGTTCGGGCGTGGCCTGGCCGAAACACGCGCCACGCCCAGCGAGGTGATTGATAAGGGCAGAAAGCGAACGCTGCACCGCTACGAGCCGGTCGAAGGCGTCGAGCCGCGTCCGCTGCCGCTGCTGCTCGTGCCGCCCCTGGCGGCCCCGGCGAGGGCGTTCGACCTGCGTCGGGGCTGCTCGATGGCCGAACACATGGTCGGGCTCGGCTACCCGACCTACCTGGTCGACTACGGGTCGATCGATAAGTCCGACAAGGACCTTGGGGTGGAACATTGGCACGACGAGGTGGTGCCGATGTCCATTCGGAAGGTGTCGGAGGACGCCGGCGGAAAGCCAGTTCAGGTGACCGGCTGGTGCCTGGGTGGGTTGATGTCGCTGTGCGCCCTTGCGATCAATCCCGACCTCCCGGTGAACGCAATCGCGATGGTCGCGACCCCGTGGGACACATCGGTTATGCCAATCCTCAAACCGATGCGCGAGGGAAATAGGTTGATTAGCGGGGACAACATCTTTGCCGAGGCATACCGCGCCACCACCGGGAAAGTTCTCGGCAAGGGTTTCGGCGCCGCATTCCGTGCCGCTGGTGGCGTGCCGGCAAGCGTTGTCGACTACGCCTTCAAAATGACGAACTTCCAGACCTACGCCAAGAAGCCACTGACGACGTTCCAGAAACGCGACGACCGCGACTTTCTCGCCCACGTCGAGGCCGTCGACGCGCTGATGGGGAACATGCAGGCCTATCCGGGCGAGTCGATTGAAACGCTGTACCGGCGTTTCTTCATCGCCAACGAGCTGATGAACGGCAAGCTCGTCCGCAAAGACGGCAGCCTACTTGATCTGGCCAACGTGCGCGTGCCGGTGATGAACATCGCGGGCACGGGCGACGTCGTCGTGCCGAAGGAGGCAGCGCATGCCGTTGGGAAAATACTGCCGAACGCGCCCGAGGTCCGGCTCGAGACGGCCCCGGGCGGACACCTCGGCGTGCTAGCCGGGCGTAGCGCCAGAAAGACGACCTGGCGCTATGTCGACGAGTTCATGACTGCTCACGCGAACTGAGGCCCGGCGAGCAGTTCTCGCCCCCGCAGGATTTGGCTGAATACCGGGTGCAGGCTATGGTCTGACCAATCTTATTATCGAATATTCATTAGATTAAAGAGAGGCGGTGGCGGTCGTGTCCGGCATTTCTGGCGTTCCTGACATGGTCCGGCTCTGGTCTGGCCAGACACCTGACAAGGTCGCGTTGATCGACTGCGATCGCGTTGTCACCTACGCCCAGCTCAACGACAGGTCGAACCGCATCGCGAACACGCTGGTGGCACTGGGTATCCCCTCCGACTCTCACATCGGCTACCTGGGTAAGAACTCGGCGGCGTTCTTCGAGATCTGGGCAGGGGTCAATAAGGCGGCGTGTGCGTTCGCGCCAATGAACTGGCGAAACGCGGCGGCAGAACTCGTGGAGCTGGTACACGACGCGAAGGTGCCGCTGATCTTCGCCGGACGTGAGTTCGTCGAACTCGCCGAGCGGGTGCGTCAGTCCGCGAGCACTACCGTCCAGATCGTTCCCGAAGACGAACTAGACCAGTGGTCGTCGAGCGCCCGCTCCGCCCACCCCGGCATTGCCCTAAATGATGGTGGCACTGCCCTGCTGGCCTATACCTCGGGCACCACCGCCGCGCCCAAGGGCGTGCAGCTTTCACATGGCGCATTGGTGAGGTGGTTCCAGGTCGCGGAGACGGAGCCGTCGGTGAGCTGGACCGCCGATGACATCGGCCTGATGGTCATGCCGAACTTCCACCTGGGCGGCACCTTGGTGTCATTGCCTTCGCTGTATCACGGTGCGACTCTGGCAATTCTCCCCGCGTTCGATCCCACAGCCTTCGTGGACGCGGTCGCGGCACACCGGCCCACGGTCACGTGCATGGTTCCGACAGCGATCCAGATGCTGCTGGACCGCAAATCGGAACAGCCGGCTGACTTCTCGTCGTTGCGCCGCATCATGTACGCCGGCTCGCCGATCACGCAGCACATCCTGCAAAGGGCGCTCGAGGTGTTCGGTTGCGATTTCGTGCAGTTCTACGGCACCACCGAAACCTTCATCATCACCCTGCTGCGGCCCGAACAGCACCGCTTCGACGATCCGGGCCTGCTGAAATCCTGCGGGCAACCCATGCCCGGGGTGGATCTGCGCATCGTCGATCCCAAAGGACGCGACTTACCCCCCGGCGAGGCGGGCGAGGTCCTGGTGCGCTCACCGTGGATGTTCACCGGCTACTGGAACAAGCCCGACGCGACGGCTTCGGCGATCAGGGACGGCTGGTACCACACCGGCGATGGTGGTACCCGCGACACGGAAGGCAACCTTTTCCTCGTTGATCGGTTGAAGGACATGATCGTCAGCGGTGGCGAGAACATCTACTCAGCCGAGGTCGAACGCGCCTTGATGGCGCACCCGTCGGTGGAAACGGCCGCCGTGGTCGGCGCCCCCGACGAAAAGTGGGGAGAACGCGTGGTCGCGTTCGTTGTCACCTATCCCGATCAGCAGGTTGACGTGTCCGACCTGGTGTCGCACTGCCGCGGCCTCATCGCGGGATACAAGGTGCCCAAGGAGATCCACGTAAAGGATGCGCTTCCGCAAACGGCAAGCGGAAAGGTGCAGAAAGCCGTTCTACGCCAACAGCTTCGGGAGTCATAGGAGTAACCGTGGGTTATCAGTCAATATTCAGGCAAGACTTGTTCGCTGGCCAGACGGTCGTGATCACCGGCGGCGCCAGCGGAATCGGGCGATGCACGGCTCATGAACTCGCCGCACTGGGTGCGGACGTGGCGCTAGTCGGCCGCAACGTCGACAAACTCGAGGCCGTGCAGGCCGAAATCCGCTCTGATGGCGGACGGGTCTCCATCCACACCGCCGACATCCGCGACGAATCCACGGTCAGCGACGTTGTCGACGCGATCCTGTCCGAACACGGACGCATCGACGGATTGTTCAACAACGCCGGCGGCCAGTACCGGGCGGCCCTGGAAAACATCAGCACCAAAGGTTTTGAGGCCGTGGTACGTAACAACCTCACCGGCGGTTTCATCGTCATGCGCGAGGCGTACACCAAGTGGATGAAGGAGCACGGCGGCGCCATCGTGAACATGATCGCCGACATCTGGAACGGCTGGCCGCACTTCGCCCACTCGGGTGCCGCGCGTGGCGGCATGCTGACCCTGAGCGAATCCGCCGCCACCGAGTGGGCCGCCTCAGGGGTGCGGGTAAACACCATCGCACCCGGGTCGATCGCATCCAGCGGGTTGGACACCTACGACAGCAAGGACACCGACTTCCTGCGCAACAAGGTCACCCGTGAAATTCCGCTGCAGCGCTTCGGAACCGAGGCGGAGGTCGCCGCAGCGGTGGTGTTCCTGCTGTCGCCGGCGGCCAGCTTCATCACCGGAACGTGCATCCGCGTCGACGGCGGAGCGCCGAACGCCAAACCGGGGTGGTGGGAACTGCAACCCGCCCAGCACAACACCCCCTTCGACGGGTTCCACCGCTCAGCGCTGCCCGCCATCCTCGACGCCAATCGACAGAAATAATTTAAGGAGCCGACATGGCAGAAAAACTGCTCTACGAAAAGCGGGGCGAGGTCGCCTACCTCACCCTGAACCGCCCGGAAGTCAAGAACGCCATCGACATCGAAACCCACGAGTTGATGTGTGAAGCGTGGCGCGACTTCCGCGACGACCCAAAAATGCGCGTTGCCGTCATCACCGGCACCGGCGACGCGTTCACCGCTGGGGCCGACCTGAAAACCCATGCGCCCGAATGGCAAACCGTCGGGCCGATGGTCGGACGGGAACGTCTGGAGGATGGTCTGTGCGGGATTACCCGGGGACCGCTGTCACGCATCACCAAGCCCATCGTCGCCTCTATCAACGGCTGGTGCGTCGGGCACGGCATCGAGTTGTCGATGGCCTGCGATATCCGGATCGCCTCCGATCGTGCGCAGTTCGGCACGTTCGAGGTGCGTCGTGGAATGCACCCGGCCGACGGCGGCATCCCGCGCCTGGTCAACGCCTGCGGTGTCGGCGTCGCATTGGAGATGCTGCTGACCGGCGAGCCGCTCTCTGCAGAGCGGGCGTTCACGGCGAACATGGTCTCCCGAGTTGTGCCCCACGAGAAGCTGGCAGAAGAGACCGACGCCTTGGTCCAGCGGATCCTGCGCTGCGACCAGGCCGCCATCGAATCGGCCAAGGAGACCGTGCTCGAAATCATCGGCCGCCCGCTCTACGACCAGCTGCGCGTCGAGGCGATGTGGGGTTACGCCCTGTGCGGCGGGAACATGAGCGTGATGGAGCGATCACAGCAGTTCTTCGACAAAGTCGACCGCGGCCGAGCCGGGGCCACAGCCACCCCCCTGTGACGCATGTCCGAACTTTTTCCCGACTACCGCTGTCCGTGGGAAACCGATGACCAGCGGCTGCTCCGCGAGCACGCGGCGGAGTTCTTTCGTAAGGAAGTCACTCCGAATCAAGAACGTTGGGCCGAACAGCATCAGGTAGACCGTGAGTTTTGGAATAAGGCCGGAGCGGCGGGGCTGCTCTGTCCGGAGCTACCAGATGAATACGGCGGTGCAGACGGCAATTTCGGACACGAGGCCGTGATTCAGCACGAACTCAGCTTCTCCGGTGACACGGCTTTCGGCTTCAACGCTCATTCCACGATCTGCGCACATTACCTCTACGGGTTCGGCACAGAGGAGCAGAAATCGCGGTGGCTGCCGCAGGTGACGTCGGGCGAGGGGGTGTTGGCTGTCGCGATGACCGAGCCCGGCACCGGATCGGATTTGCAAGCTGTGCGCACCAGCGCCGTGCGTGATGGCGACGATTACGTGATCAATGGGTCAAAGACATTCATCACCAACGGATCCCATTGCGATCTGTTGCTCGTCGTGGCGAAAACCGACCCGAGCCAGGGCGCCAAGGGGATCTCGCTGTTCGTCGTCGAGACCAACGGTCAGGTCGGGTTCGAACGCGGCCGAGTACTGCACAAGATCGGCCAGCATGGGCAGGACACCCGCGAGCTGGCCTTCACCGATATGCGCGTGCCGGCCCGAAATCTCCTCGGTGGGGTCGAGGGCCAGGGGTTCTACCAATTGATGAAGCAACTCCCCCGGGAACGGCTCAGCATCGCAGTCGGCGGCGCGGCGATGGCCGAGGCCGCCGTGCTCCAATCGGTCAGGTACGCCAAAGAACGCCAAGCGTTTGGCAGGCCCCTCCTCGATTACCAGAACACCAAATTCGTCCTGGCCGAATGCAAGGCCGATGTGCTCGCAGGCAAGACCCTGGTCGATCACTGCATCGGGCGATACCTGGACGGCACCCTCGACGCGGCGACCGCATCGATGGCCAAAGTCTGGGTGAGCGACATGCAATGCAAGGTCATCGACAAATGCCTGCAGATCTTCGGCGGCTACGGGTACATCATGGAATACCCCATCGCCCGGATGTATGCCGATGCACGGGTGCAGAAGATATACGGCGGCACCAACGAGATATTGAAAGAACTCGTCGCCCGAGAGCTGTAAAAGAGCGTCGACCGTAACGCGGCCTCTGCATGACTCGGGGGAAATCCCATTGCCCAAGTGATCTACGAAAAACGCGGTCAGATCGCGTACATCATGCTGAACCGGCCCGAAGCCCACAAATGCCGTCGACACCGAGACCGACGAGCTGTTGTTTGAGGCATGGACAGATTCCCGCGACGATCCGGATGCCCGAATCGCGATCCTCACCGGCGTCGGTGACGAAGCTTTCTGCGCAGGCGCCGACTTGATAGCAGTAATGAAACTCCTCACACGCGGAAGCACTCGGCAGAGGCACTCGGCAGAGGCACAGGCAGGATTTGGTGGAACCACTCCTTCTGGTCAGCAGCCCTTGTCAAATCATGCGTGGCGGCGGACGGGAGCGACAGCGCACGGTAGCCGCCACATGAGGGCGTGGTCACGTCGACCAGCTGCGAGCACGGCAATGAGCGAATGCGGCTTGGCCAAGATGACTTAGGACGGCCCGCTCTTTTTGGGCGGTGTAGGACGGGCTTTTTACAGTTCGAGTCCGTAGCCGCGGTCCATTCCGCGCTCGGCGGTGCGTCCGATGTCGTCGGCGAGGCGGTCGTAGCGCTCGTAGAACGCGCGTTCGGCGGCGGTCTGTTCGCGCCAGGTCTGGCGACGTGCGGCGCGGCGGGCGTCGTGGCGGTCGAGCAGCCGGCCGACGATTTCGGGGAGCTGCTCGCGGTCGGTGTGTTCGGCTTCGGCGTGCATGGTGCGCGGGCGGTCGTCGTTGGCCAGGATCATCCGGAAGTAGTGAGCGGCGGAGTATTTGGTGCCCCGCTGCATCACGTGCATGTCTGCGCCGGCGACAGGTCCGGTGTGTTCGTGATCGGCTTCACCACTGAATCGGGTGTAGATGTAGGCGTGGTTGCCGTGACGGCCGCGGCTCATGGCGACATAGGCCAATGCGCGGCTGGCAGTTTGACCGATGACGGTGTGGCAGGTGTCGGCGGTGACGCCTTGGGCAGAGTGCACGGTGACGGCATAGCCCAGGTAGACGTGCTCGCGCAGGTAGTCGCCGTCGAACGCGACGCGGGCGTTGTCGCTGAGCCGTTCGGACACACGGTTGGTCTGTTGGTCGACGCCGACAGCGCGCCAGCGGTGGCCGTTGCGCACCTCATCGGGATCATGGCGTTCGGCGCAGACGGCTGCGCGCACCGGGATTCGGGAATCGTTGGTGCGGCTGATGATGATGTCGCCGGCGCGGATCATTTGGTCTCGCGCTGCCCGTGCGGCGGGCCCCTCGGCGGTCAACCTGTCGTGCAGGCGCCGGTTGAGCGCGTCGCTCATCTCCCAGGTGTCGCAGACCAGCAGTGCGTCCTGTCCTTTCCGGCCGCGCGGTCGGCCAGGTAGGCGTCTAGCGCGTCGGCGGCCATCGCGATGGCGTCGCCGGTGTGCAGGCGATCGTGGCTGCGATACCAGCCGATGGCTTTGCGCAGCCGGTTGCCGTGCCCGCTGCGCACCGCCAGCGAGGCGTGACGCTCCTCGCGGTCGCGGATCCGCCACACCTCGGAAAGCCGCTGCGCCCAGGGCAACTCGTCGCAGAGCTGCTCGAACATGCCGCCGCGCGCTTTGACCGGCGCCAACTGATACGGGTCGCCGACAAGCACCGTCTTAACTCGGGCTGCGGTGGCGGCTTCCAGCAGGCGACGCAAATCCTGGGTGCCCACCATCGAGGCCTCGTCGACAACAACCACCGTGCGGGTATGCAGCTGCAGCTCCCCGGTATCGAGCAAGTGCAGTGCTTTGGCCAGGGTGAGGCCGCGATCCCCCACACCCTCCTGCATTGCTTCGTCGACCGCCTTGCCGGTCGGGGCCACCACCAGCACCTCTTTGCCGCAGCGCTCCGCGCCCGCGCGCAGCGCGCGCAGCGAATGGGTTTTGCCCGCGCCCGCGGGCGCGTACAGCGGCTGCACCAAAAACGGCGCGGCCGCGATATTGGCGACGGCGCGCGCCTGATCCCCCGACAGCCCGTCCCAGCCGGCGGAACGCACGTCCAGCCGGGCGCGGGTGTCGCGCTCGTCGGCCAGGGCGAAGACGCGCGCCTCTTCGGCCATGATCACATTTAGGGTGTATTTCTCGTGGCCTTCGCGCTCATGCGCGCGCCGCGGCGCGCTGATGCGCACCCCCACCGCGTCGACCATCTGCTCAATCGATTCCCGCGGCTCACCAGGAACATCGACCGGCAGCTGGGCGCCGATCAGCTCCACCATATCCGCGCGCGTGAACGCCGCCTTATCAATGCGCGCGGCCATCTCCGCCAGGTGTGCGCGGTCCAGGGCGCGCCGCGCTGCGCGCTGCCGCGCTTCGCGCGCAGCGAAATGCGCGCCGCGGTCGAGCACCAGGCCGCGCCTATCGGCGCGCCACTGCGCCCGTGAGCGCATCCCAGGCCAGTGACTCCGGTTTGGCCGAGCGGGTGGCCTTCTGCGCGACCGCGGTCTGCGCGGCGCTGAGTTTGCCGTCCATCACGACCAGATTGCTTCGCGCCCATTCGCGCAACCGGGTGGAGCGCTGCGACCACGCCCTCAGACAGTCCTTGTCCACGCCGGCGACCTCGGCCATGCCCGTGCACGGGTCCACCGGATTCCATTCGACCCTCAGTTCGGTGTGCAGTTCGTGGCGCAGGGTGGCCTGGTAGATGATGCCGGCGGCCTTGGCCTCGTGATACAGCGACTTGGAATCCAGCGACACCAATGTGCCGTCGTCGCGGGCCTGGCGGTTGGGCACGATGACGTGGGTGTGCAGGTGCGGATCACCGCAGCGTGAGGTTTCGTGTTGGTAGGCAATCGCCACCAAGCCCGGTAACAGCGTCAGATCCTTGGTGCCCGTAAGGGGGCTGTGTATCCGGGTGTAGCCCGCGTGCTCATGCAGATAGGTCATCGCTGCCTGCACGGCCCGCAGATGTGCGACCTGCATGACTTTTTCCCCGACGTCGTCAGTGAGTGCCCGCAGCAGCGACACGCTCTTGGGCGCAGCAAAAGTCAGGTCGAACCCGTGCACGCTGGTCTTCGTAAAAGCGCGCCCGCTTTTTCCGTTGGGTGCGATCCCGTCATCGAGCCAGTGTTGTACCACCTCAGGGTCAGCAGGGCCGCCCTCGGCGGCGCGCCCGTCAAACCCGACCAACTCAACGGTGCGCACTGGGTCGCCGGCGATCAGCCATGTCGGCGCGCGGGTATCGCGCTCGCAGTAGTACTCCCCCAACCCGCCGTTGGCGCGTTGGCGATCCATCGCAGCCTGTCTGGCTTGCTGGGCGGTGTCGTTGTAATAGTCGATGCTCCACCGCGACAACCGCGAGATCGTCAGCACTTGCGACCACCTCACGATCATGGGGACGAGAGCGCTTGCAGCGGATTGGGTTTCGAGCGCGATCGCAGCGCGCCCCAAATCAGTATTGCACCACTTGTGCCAATGTGCCAGCGGTATTTGCAGGCTGTGTTGTTGTAATCGTATGCGACGGAGATTGTTTGAGAAAGGTTGGGAAGGTTGGGCCGCTAGTGGGTGGTGTTGGGGTGGTTTGAGAATTGTTGAGAAGTGTTGGAGAGCACAGGTGTTGGGCATGGGTCTACACGTAACAGACCGGGCGGTCCCCAACGAATGTTCGAGTTGGAATAGTTGGACTAACTGGACAGCTATGTCGGACAACCACTTTGCACCGTCGCAAGCGTAGTCGGCTAGCTGGCCCAGGCGTGCTCCAGATCGACTGGTTGGTGGCGGTAAGGCCGAAAATTGTGCACAGTGAGGCGTGCATAGCTGCTTACAGTTATGACACGCCGGCTCGACGCAGAGCGGGCGTACAAGTTCAGGAACCCTTTAACGTCAGCGAGCCACTATGACAACCTCCGTGTCCAACGGTCGTGAGATGCTCACGGCCGAAGAAGTCCACGACATTACGGGTGTGCCGGTCTCCACTCTGCACGACTGGGCAGCCAAGCGAGAGCGCGGAATGCTAGCTCCCGGCCCGCACCACATCCGGCTGAGCAACAGGCATCGGCGGTGGGCGCGAAAAGATGTCGACGAATGGATCGAGTCGGCCCGAATCTGATCAACCCTGTCGGACCCGCCGCATAGAGTAGCAGCGGAGTCAAACATGCTGCGGCACAGCCACTATAGGCGAGGCCGGCGGCCACCGATCAATGTGAGAGGCAACCGTGTCGATTTGGCGACGAGAGACAAAAGCCGGCGTCCGTTATGACGTGCAATGGCGGCTACCGGACCGTTCGAAGCGCAAGAAAACGTTCAGCAGCGAGCGCGCCGCCAAGCAGTTCGAGGCAAAGCTGGTCACTAGTAGCGCGACCGGCGAGTCCGTTGACCCGCGGGGCGGCAGGACCGAGCTGGAATCGGTGTACCGATCTTGGATCGCGTCGCGCCCCGACCTCAGTGCCAAAGTCCGCCGCGGATACCAAGACAACTGGAGACTGCGTATCCAGCCGCGCTTCGGGAACTGGGCGATTGCAAAGATCGACCACGAGTCCATCCAGCGGTGGGTAAATGAGATGTCGGCATCGGGGCTTAGTCCACGCACTGTCCGGTGGACCCACACCGTGCTCAAGATGACGCTCGACTATGCCGTCGATGACGGCCGGCTCATCGCGAAGAATCCGGCAACACGAACGAAGTTCCCGCCGATGCGGCAAACCACGCATATCTATCTCACCGCAAGAGAAGTCGCGGAGCTAACGGATGCGTGTGGGTCTCAAGGCGACGTGGTGGCGATCCTGGCCTACACCGGTCTGAGGTTTGGCGAGCTGACCGGATTGAACGTCGAAGATGTCGACGTCGCCGCAAGGCGCATTCGGGTTCGCCGTTCTATCACCCAAGTTGGAGGCAGACTGGTTGAGGGCAACCCGAAGTCTGACGCGGGTCGACGCTCGGTGCCAATCCCGGAGCGTTTGGTGCCCGCGCTGAAGGCTCGACTCGATGGGCGCCCGCCGGGTGCTCCGGCAATTGCCTCGCCGCGAGGCTCGCGACTTGCTCTGGAGAACTGGAAGCGGGCAGTCAACTGGCAGGCGGCGATCGCCAAGGTCGGACGAGAAAGGCTGCGCGTGCACGATCTTCGCCACACATATGCGTCGCTATCGCGTCGGGCGGGGGCCGATCTCCGCCTTTTACAAAAAGCCATGGGGCACGCGTCCATCACGGTCACTGCCCACACGTACGCCGACCTTTTCGATGACGAGCTCGACAACATCGCGGCCGCGCTCGACTCGCTGTCTGACGATTTAAGTCAAAGCACGTGAGCACACCTGCCGCGGCGGCAGGTCGTTTGGCCCCATATTGGCCCCATCGTCGAGTCGGAATCAGTGATGAAGTCTTCGTAGACAGAGCGAAAAAGAGCCTCTGAACTGCACAGATACTTGGTGGCCAGGGGCGGGATCGAACCGCCGACCTTCCGCTTTTCAGGCGGACGCTCATACCGACTGAGCTACCTGGCCGGAAGGCATGGAGTGCCTCGCCGTGTTGGCGACCCTGACGGGACTTGAACCCGCGACCTCCGCCGTGACAGGGCGGCGCGCTGACCAACTGCGCCACAGGGCCTTGCACTGCTCCGCGTCACCGCGTCGCAAGTACCCCCTACGGGATTCGAACCCGCGTTACCGCCTTGAAAGGGCGGCGTCCTAGGCCGTCTAGACGAAGGGGGCCAGAACCGAATCTCTCCGGGGGCACTCGCAACGTAGTTAACGTTGGGAGCCAAGCAAGCTTAGGTCACCGCGGGCCGAATCCTCAAACGAGCTTCGTTTCTAAGCCAGTATCCTGAATCTTCGCGCCCCTATAGCTCAGTTGGTAGAGCTACGGACTTTTAATCCGCAGGTCCCAGGTTCGAGTCCTGGTGGGGGCACCGAGGCGGTTCATGACCTCGGCTGATGGGTGACATTTTGCCTTTGGCCGATTCTCAATCACGGCGGGCAGGGCGGCGCCTATGCCGCCGCGGGCGCTCCGTGCGGGATGGCCGTGGTTTGGCCGTCAAACGGCTTGGCTATGCTGCGCAACATGAGTGTCGATGCGGCCAACCCAAACGCGCCAGTAGCCCTGGTAACCATGGAAATCCGTCACCCAGCAACGGATTCCCTCACCGAATCGTCGAGCGCGGAGCTCAGACGCGCGCTCGGCGAGCACCTGCCCATCGAACGCCGCGCGCAGGACGTGGCCTGGGGGATGGGTGCGGGCGGAAGCCCGACACCCACCGCCGAGCAGTTCGTCCGCTATGTCAACCGCGATAACACGCTGGCCGCTTCGATGAAGACCCAGGCGGTCGTCATCGAGACCACCGCTTACGAAAACTTCGAGGCGTTGGTCGACCTCATGATGCGGGTCATCGACGCCCGCTCACGGATCTCGCCGATCGTCGGGGTGGAACGTCTCGGCCTGCGCTATGTCCTCGAGGTCCGCGTCCCGGTAGGCGTGGATGGCCGCGTCGAGTGGGGTAACTGGATCGCCGAGCCGCTGCTCGGACCGCAAAAAACCGCGCCCGCCGGCCTCACTCTGACCGAGTGGCAGGGTGCTGCGGTCTTCCGCGAAGCACAACCGGGCAAATCGATGATCGTGCGCTACGGCCCGGGTGTGGGGCAGGCGCTTGATGCCAGCTACCACCTGCGCCGGACGATGCCGGCCCAGCAAGGACCGTTCTTTCTCTTGGACATCGACAGCTTCTGGACTCCGATAGGGTCCATCCCCGAGTACGACCGGAATTCCGTGCTGATGAATTTCCAGGGTCTGTACGAACCGGCTCGCACCGTCTTCCAGGAGATGCTCACGAGCCGCCTGAGGGATGACCTGCTCAGCCAGTAAGCGTCGCGCTGGTGTAGGTCACATCGGCAAAGGCTTCGGCGACGTCGTCGTCGGGATAGACAAAGCCGTTGGCCGCGTGCAGCTCCTTGACGGTCTGAGACGACGTTCGCCAGCCCCGCTGGTTCAAATAGCCGAGGGTATGGCCGCGCTGACCGTGATAGACGAGATCGTTGAAGTCGATTTCGAACCCGAGTTCACTCATCCGGTCGTGATGTGCGCGCCACCGCTCGTCGGCGAAAACGTGGGTGTCGGGCACGAATTCGAAGGCCAGCCGACTGCCGGGGGCACTCAAGGCGGTGATGTTGTCGAACAGCGCGTCCTGGGCTTCGTTGGGCAGGTAGACCAATAAACCCTCGGCGCTCCACGCCGCTGGAGCCTGCGGATCGAATCCCGCGGCCCGCAGTGCCGTAGCCCAGTCGTCGCGCAGGTCCATGGCGACGGTACGCCGCTCGGCGGTCGGCTCGGCGCCGAGCTCGCCCAGCGTCACGGTCTTGAACTCGATCACCTCCGGCATGTCGACCTCGTAGACGACGGTGCCCTCCGGCCACGGCAGGCGGTACGCGCGCGCATCGAGCCCCGACGCGAGGATTACCACCTGGCCGATGCCGCCTTTGGTCACGTCGAGGAAGAACTGGTCGTAGAACCTGGTGCGGCAGGCCATCCCCCGGGCCATTCGGTGAGGATCGAATTCGGAATCCCCGCCAACCGGAATCTGGCCGTTCACCAACCGGACATAGACGTCAATTCCGACCGCACGCACCAGCGGCGCCGCATACGGGTCGTCGATCAACCTCTCGTCGGAAGACAGCGCCCGCTGGGCAGCGACCATGGTCGCGGTCGCCCCGACGCTCGTCGCCAAGTCCCAACGATCCCGATCGGTGCGCGCCATGGTGTTCCCTCATCCCGACCCGAAAAATATAGACAACCTAGTTACTACCACAGGCCGATCGCCGCTCCCTGCGGGACTACCCTGCGACCTGTGACGGACTTCGCCCAGCGGACGATCGACCTG
>Ga0306922_10002011_pt1 | contig 18747 bp, 11 predicted proteins | sample sta12Cox44000082_FD_203758 | JGI IMG/M metagenome (GOLD analysis project Ga0306922, IMG submission 203758) | Lab enrichment of tropical soil microbial communities from Luquillo Experimental Forest, Puerto Rico - statoxic.12C.oxic.44.000.082 (v2)... | ecosystem: Environmental > Terrestrial >... | reverse complement strand
CGACAGGGCCTTTCGCCAATACGCCGTCTCGGTAATCAGGAGACAGCGCGATTTCCTTCCTCGCGAGGCGGGCAGCCTTCACGCGAGGGCCGCCCAAAACACTCACCAAGCCCGTGGCGGCCGCCAGCCGCAGTGCTTCCCGGCGGGTCAAAATAGCCATGCGATCCTGCCTTTCTGGGGATTATCTCCCCGATTTTCCCTCGGTTCTGTCGAAATATGCGGCGAAACGGACTCGCCCCCGCATGCCGGACCGGGCAACACACGAGATAGCCTATAACCTTGCCCGTTGCCCGGCAGTGGATACGAACATTCCGGCATACTGGTAGGATAGCGCTCAATTGAAGGCAAAGCGGAGGATTGTAACATGATCAACCTGGCACCAAATGAGAAAAAACCCGTAGAGAAGACCGCGGCGTGCCGGCGTTCTGGCGGGGTGTCGCGGAAGGCCGGCGGCCGGCGTCTGTTACCGGAAGCCGGCCTTGGTTCAACCAGTAAGAACGTCCCCCAATCCCGGTAAGTCTGCCTCGGCCGGGCGAGTGGGGACCAGCCCTGCCACCCGCCCGGCAGTGAATCCGGTCGGTCTCAGCCCTGGCTGAGGTCGCCGAAGGCGTCATCATCGCTGGTGGAGGCGTGGTTGTCGCGGATGATTGTCGCCATGTCGGCGCGAGCCATCGAACCAGCCGTGGGGTGGACGCCGCCGCCCCGACCCGAGCCGGCACTACCGCCTTCACTGTCAGCGCAGCCGTCCCCCTATGGAGAAATAAATCATGTTCTCGTACCGGAAAAATTTGTGAAACAGTCGGCGACCCGCTCGCTGGCTGTCGGCCTCACGTCCGTGGTCGGTTCAGCTGCAGCTGAATACGGTTGAAGAGCGGCTCGTGCGCGCGGCACCGATCATCGGTTACGATCATTCCGGATTAATGCACGCCTTCGTCCGCGGCCTGGACAACCAGGTCTGGTAGCAGGACTTCGACAACACGGGCCATTCGACTATTATTTGACGAGACGGGGCCGGGTCAACAAGGTGGCGAGCCGATTACTTCTTAGCCGTGGCCCGCGTGCCTCGCGTAGGGGATTCCCCTACAAGATTTGTCGGTCCTTACCCAGACTGTCGATTTGCCTCCAGAATATCTAAGATTCCCAATACATCTAGCATACCCAAGCTATCTATTTTACAATAAAGGAATTCATCGCACTCCAAGTCCACGATTAGCCCGAAAGTCGGGGAAAGCGGTCGGCGAAGCGGCCTACCGGTACGACATCATTCTGCTCGGGGCCTTTTATCCATGGCGATGATTGACCACTGGCATCCAGTCCTGAAAAGCAACGAACTTCGTGACAGGCCGGTCGGCATCCAGCTGGGCGGGCACAGCATCGTCCTCTATCGCCCGCGCCCCGGGATCCTGGCCGGCCTCGCCGACGATTGTCCGCACCGCCACATGAAACTCAGTCTGGGCGAAGTCACTGGTGAGAAGCTGCGCTGCCGCTACCACGGATGGACCTTTGATGGCGATGGCCAGGGGGAGAGCCCGGGCACACCGAAGCTCCAGGCCTGCACCACCGCTTACGATGTCGTGGAAGCGTTTGGCGCGATCTGGGTGAAATCGAAACACTGCGCCGCAGAGTTCCCGCGCCTCGACGCCCCCGGTTACCTGCCTATCTGCACGTTGCGCCACCGGGCCCGGGCGCCGCTGGAATTGGTTCTGGATAACTTTTCCGAGACCGAGCATACGCCGACAACGCACGCCGCTTTCGGCTACGAGCTCGCCCGCATGTCGGAGGTCCAGGTCCGCTGCGAGTCCGCCGAAACGACCGTGCGGGTCATGACGACTGGGCCGTGCAAACCGCTCGGCCGTCTCCTGAATTTCCTGATTGGCGTTCGCCCGGGATACTGGTTCAACTCGCACTGGACCACGTACTTCTCGCCGGTGTACCTGGCCATCGATCACTGGTGGAGCGATCCGGCTACGGCCCGCGAGTCCAAGGTCCGCTGGCGGGTGTATGTTTTTTTGACCCCGATCGATGCCTCCCGGACAGACGTCATGACGTTTGCCTACGCCAGATCGGCCTGGCCGGGGCCCGCCGGCGCCTTGCGCTTGTTCCGCTGGCTGATGCGCAAGCACCTCGCCAAGGAGATCGGCTTCGACGTCGATATCCTGGATGGACTGGCCAGCTACGAAACCGGCCTCGAAGGGATGAAACTGAGCCGCTTCGACCGCGTCCTCGGCCTCAATCGAGAACGGATCGAGCGCGTCTACCGCGGCGTCGGATTTTTGAACCTTCCGGCACCTAACGACGACGCACACAGCCACCATCGCCCCAAAGGACAGGTACGCCATGACTTCCGCTAGGCGCCGCGCCGTGTTGACCGGGATCGGCGTGCTTACCCCCATCGGCTTGGACGTGCCCACCTTCTGGGACGCGTTCCGCAACGGCCAGGGTGGTGTCCGGCGCATCCAGGCGTTCGACCGCTCCGCGTTATCCACCCGGTTCGGCGGCGAAGTCCTCGGTTTCGACTCCCGCAACTACCTCGACAAGAAAGAGCGCAAGCGGCTCAACGTGATGGGCCGCACCATCCAGTTCGCCGTGGCCGGCGCCCAGCTGGCCCTGGCAGACTCAGGCGTGGACAAGAGCCGCCTCGACCCGGCCCGCTTCGGCGTCGAGTATGGCGCGGCCACGATCCCCAGTGAGCTGGAGGAGTTGGGCCCGGCCGCCCGGGTGTGTGCCAATTGCCAGCCGGGGACGGTGCACCTGGCCAACTGGGGCGGAGCCGGTATCGGCTGCATCCCGCCGATGTGGATGCTCAACCACGTGCCCAACATGCTGGCCTGCCACGTGTCGATCCTGCACAACGCCCAGGGGCCCAACAACACCATCACCCAGACCGACGTGGCCGGTCTGCTCGCCCTGGGCGAGGCCTACCGCACCCTAATCCGGGACCGGGCCGACTTCTTCCTGGTCGGCGGTGCGGACACGATGATCAGCCCGATCAACATGGTCCGCCAGTGCCTGTTTCGGCGGCTGTCCCGCCGCAATGACGCCCCGGAGCGGGCCAGCCGGCCGTTCGACCGGCTGCGCGACGGCATCATCCCAGGCGAGGGCGGCGGCGCGGTGGTGCTGGAAGAGTTCGATCACGCCCGGCGGCGCGGCGGCCGCATTTACGCCGAGGTGGTCGGCTTTGGGGCCGCCTTCGGCCGGTCCGGTGAGGCCGCGTCGCACGGGTTGGTGCGGGCGATCCGCGCGGCCCTGGCGGAGGCGGGGGTCGGGCCGGAGGACATCGACCACGTCAACGCCCAGGGGTATAGCGCCGTGGACTGGGATGCCTGGGAAGCGCAGGGCTTAAGCGAGGTGTTTGGCGGCTGTGGCCGGCCGGTGCCGGTGTTCGCGCCCAAGAGTTACTTCGGCAACCTGGGCGCCGGCAGCAGCATTCCGGAACTGGCCGCCAGTTTGCTCGCCTTCGAGCATAACCTGGTTCCCGCGACGCTCAACTACAAGGAGCCGGATCCGGCCTGCCCGGTAACGGTGACGCGCACGCCGCAGCCGGTGAGTCGGCCGTTTTTCCTGAAAGTCAGCTTTACCGAATTGGGACAGTGTGCGGCAGTGGTCTGTCGAAAATTATGAGAAAGCGCGTCGCCATCACCGGCATGGGAGTCGTCACACCCCTTGGCCACAGCGTCGGCGAATTGTTCGGCGCTGTGGTCGAGGGTCAAAGCGGCGTCGGGCCGATCACGCTGTTCGACGCCGGCACCTTCCCCACGCGGTTCGCGGCTGAGGTCAAGGACTTTGACCTGGGGCGTTACGTGGACGAGCCGCAGCGCTGGGCCCACGCCGGGCCCAACAGCCGGCTCGCCGCCGCCGCCGCCCGGCAGGCGCTTGAAGACGCCGGGCTGCTCGACAACGAGACCATCGACCGGACCCGCTGCGGCGTGTACATGGGCACCGGCGAAGGTGTCCAGGACTTCCACCACCTCATTTGGCTGGTGGGCCAGCACTACCAGCCAGAGCAGCGCACGCTCGACCGTCCGGCTTTCATTGCTGGCGCGCTGCGCGACTTCAACCCCGCGCGCGAGTTTGAGCAGGAGCTGCACACCACCACGGCCCATCTCGCCGACTACTTTCGCCTCTGGGGCCCGAACTACAACTGTCTGACCGCCTGCGCCGCCGGCGGTCAGGCGATCGGCGAGGCGGCCGAGATGATCCGCCACGGCGACGCGGAAGTCATGCTCGCCGGCGGCTCGCACAGCATGATCCACCCGCTCGGGGTGACCGGCTTCAGCCTGCTCAACGCCCTGTCCACCAACAACGCCGACTACCAGCACGCGTCGCGCCCCTTCGACCTGCGCCGCGACGGCTTCGTCCTGGGCGAAGGGTCCGGCGTTGTCATCCTGGAGGAGCTGGAACATGCCCGGCGGCGCGGCGCCCCCATCTACGCAGAGCTGACCGGCTACGGCTCAACGGCCGACGCGTTCCGCGTGACCGACAGCCATCCGGAGGGCCGGGGCGCTGTCGTTTGTATGCGGGAGGCGCTCAACGATGCCGGCCTGCTGCCGGAAGATGTCGGCTACATCAACGCCCATGGCACCAGCACGCCGCTCAATGACCGTGTCGAGACGCTGGCGATCAAGCAGGTGTTCGGCGGCCAGGCGTACCGCGTGCCGGTGAGCAGCAGCAAGAGCATGTTGGGCCACTTGATCGCGGCGGCGGGGGCCGTCGAGCTGATCATTTGCGTGATGGCGCTGCGGCGCGGTGTGTTCCCGCCAACCATCAATTATGAAGTCCCCGACCCCGAGTGCGACCTCGACTACATCGCCAATGATGCTCGTGAGCAGAAAGCCCGCCACGCCCTGAGCAACAGCTTCGGCTTCGGCGGGCAGAACATCTCCCTGGTCGTGAGCCGTTATTGAGCACCACTTGCGGCTTAAACGCGCTTTGCTAACCCTGGGCGCACGCGGATGCGAGGATAATCTTGGGCTACTGGTTCTTTGGCCGGGCGACGCTGGAAGAGCTTCGTCAGGACCTCCGTACCGGTTACCAAGAAATGCCGGCCGGATCGCGACATCGCAATACCAGAACTCAAAGCGGCGTGGCAGCAAGATCGCAAGGAAAGCTGCGCAGAAAGAGGGTCACGAACTTGTTTTGCGTTGTTCTCACACACCCCCTGGTGCTCTGCAAACCATCGTGCAAGTCATGATTTCCACGCGTTGCGGCACACATATATTTCCCGGATTGTGCGCAGCGGCGCAACGGCGAAGGCCGCTCAAGCCCTGGCCCGCCGTTCCACTGTTACCCTGACCTTGGACCGCTATGCCCATGTCGGACTCTATGATCTTGCGGCCGCCGTGAACGACGTTCCGGCCATTGTCCCGCCGTCAAGCCGGTCCAATGCGAGCGTTGGCGTTCTACGGGCCACCGGCACGAATGACCGGATTTCACTACCCCGAAACCCGAAAATTCCCTTGGGCCATGCCTTGGCCCACAACCGGCTATTTCGCGAGATTTCTTGAGACAAGCTGAAACAACTTTGACGCCGACGTGTCACCAATAGAAAACCCCGGAAATAATGCGGTTTCCGCGACTTTTCCGGGACCTGATGACAATGCCACTTATAGGACTCGGCGTCTGCCCATGCGAGGCCAAGGAAAATTGAACACAAGAGAATTGGAAAAGAAAGCACCAGCGAAGAATCATAATTCCTCGCCGGTGCATTGCGGTCCAACTGGCGGGCTTCCCCTGCCTTCTCAAGTCTCTTGGGAGAGTGCTTCGGTCAAGCAAAAACAGAAAACTTGTCCACGAGTAGGTCGCCTACCCAATTCCCACGGAAACTCGCAAAGATGTAGTCGCGCACCGTACCGCGGCTTCGACCGGACAAGACGAGGAACGGCCTCACGTCTGTTTCCTGGTTTTGGTCCCACACCAACGCTGCGTCAGCGGGGAAACCAACCGGCGTCCGCTCCTCAAACCCGGAAGTCCCAAGTGGAGACATTTCGATACCAGGTGCATTCATCCGAGCCACCAACGGCACGAAGGAATGACCTGGGCCGCTACCATTGTGGGTCGTCCTTCGGGATCCTCCGTCCCCGCGCTGAGGAACATCGCTGTTCCCCTCGTACAGGGTCCGCACCCGGAAAGATCGATTGAGCGCCGTGTCGAGCTGCAGGACATAGGCCTGGGTGCCGTCCGGGCGCACCTCGATGGATTGGCCGAACAGGTCAGGCGGCTCGCCCTGTGCTCCCGAGGTGAAGCAATAGTTGCCGTTCGAAAGCACTTGGGCGGCTCCCACGCGATCGGAATAATTTCCCAGGTCTGCATTGAACACAAGGGTTGCCGCCATGGTCTTCTCATCAAGCGTCCAGACCTGGCCGCGACTGTGTGCGTTCGGGTCATTGGCGTGGCGTGTGTTGCCGTTATCGAAGAGGATCAGCGTTGAGTCGTCGATATAGTGGGCGTTGTGCTGGTGGGAAAACCACGGGTTCGAGTCCGTGGAGTTGACCGTGAAATCGCCGTCCTGCCCCAGCCGCCAGACGATGTGGCCGTCCCCCTTACCGTTGCGGTAATCGACCTTGGTCACTCAGTCCTGATGGCGGATCGACAGGACCAGATTCCCGTCCGCCGACGACCAGCTGACGGCGTTAATGTGCAGCCAATCGACTGCCGGAAGTCTGGGGACGGCGGCCGACGGCTCCGGACTACCCGGTTGCGTCACCTCGCCCAGGACGGGCCCCCGGTTGACATCCAGATGGTCGAAGGCATCCCAGGCCCACGTCACCTGGAGATTCTCGTCGAGCACAACGATCATCATGCCGATGTAATCGATGGGAGTGCCGTCGATGTTGACGGTGCGCTCCGTCAGGCCAATAACGGCCGTCTGCCCGTTGGGCAACCGTTGCACATCGTGGGTAAAGCTGTGAATAATATCGTGCTCGAGGGCGGTAAGCTGGGCGTTCACCGCGGCGAGATTCGTCTCACGGAGCGGATTGCCCCCCAAGTCGATCTCACGCAGGATATTCCGGGAATTAGGCAAGGGCGCATCGCTACCGACGCCTACTACCAGCACTTTGCCCCCCGGTACAAGGCTAGCGCCTGCGCCAGTTAAGTTGGGAAGAAGGCCCGCCTGCGAGGGATCGTAGTACCATGTCACCTGCCCCGTGAGGTCGGTGACAAAGGGGTAAGGGACGCCTGGCCCGGGTCGGCCGACCTGGTGGAAGAGCATGTCTCGGTCGAGATCACTACCGGGGCCTGGCGGTTGGACCACGGTGAAGGAGGGGAACACGACCGACGACGGGATGGCCCCGGTAGTGAAGGCCAGCGGGGATGAGTGCCATGAGTGATGGTGGCTCGTTACCACATGTCTCATTTGGTAGGTGGCGTCGGGAAGCATACCCGCCGTGAGAAAGTTCCGACTCTGCCCCGGTTCGCACGGGAGCACGTCGGTGCTTCGCCATTGCGGCTGGTGCCCGTTCGGGCGAAACTCGACAGCGATCGTTCCGTCCGAGCACGGCGGGGCGCTGTAAAGCGCCACGAGCGGGTTGGACATGGACGTGATGACGGCGCCGGACCCGGTCACGCGCGAGTTGACCACGTCGGAAACGAAGGCAGACACCGTGTCGGTGCCCTGGTACCCTTCTTTGGCAATGAGATGGATGTCGTAGCTCCCCTCCTGCATGGGAGACCAGGCGAACGTATTGTGGGGGCTGAAGTCGCGTGCCACGCGGAAGGAGTCGCCGCTAGGCCGCACGCTGAACTGGTAGACCAGGTCCTTCGCACAATTGCTTGCCGTGGCAGTCCAAATCACCTGGTCCCCAACTAACTGGGGGCTCCCTTTACTAGGCTCCAGGGAAAGCACACAAGAAAGTAACCTTCGATCCTCAAGTGCCTCGAGAATCAAGGGCCGGGAATGAAGTCCACGACCGGGCCATCGCCCAGAACCCCGGCGCCGTGCCGAAGCACGCCGAACCATAGCACGCAGCGAATTCAACAGAAGCATGGATCAACCTCCTCAATGGACTGAATACCCTTCAGTGGGGGGTCCGCGGTACAATGAAAAAGGCAACGGTCCCGGCGCGCAGACCGGGCGCCGGGGCGGTGCCGGGCCGGTGAGGGGCTTGCTTGGCGGTAAGGACCCCACCGGCCGCTCCTCTGCCGCTCCCCTTCAGGAGTCAGGAATCAGAGGTCAGGATTCAGTGTCGGCACGAGGTCGAGCCACCAATCGGTCAGCCTCGGCCTCTCCCGTGTCGACAAGCCAAAGCCAGCTTCCTCCCCATCGGTTGCGGCAAAGAGAAGATCCACACCGGCAATGTCCGAGGACGGCGGCGCCGGCTGCTCGCACGGAGCACTCGTGTCGATCGAAGGCCGGAGCAGAGATTGACCACTGTCCCAGACGGTTGGCAGCACCGCCACGGCGGCCCAGCCTGCCGTCGCTGCCGATATCCCCAGGTCGGCGAAGCTCGTCCCTGAGCGCGAGGCCGCCGCCGCAGTGCCCGCCACCCTTAGGCTGCCCAACAGCGGCGCTGCTGCTCCCCCCGGGCCAGGGGGCTGGATGTAGTTGAGGCCTTCCGGCAGCGGCCCCCGGATCGGCACCTCGAAGAAGCGGCCCGGCTCCGGGTGAATGATCACTTGGCCGTCGGAAGCGAAGAAGGTTGCGATCTGGCCTTGATAGGCAAGCGCGATTGGTCGCTCCGCGGCAACGTCGACCCGGATGAGGAACTGGTGCGGGTTCCTGTCCAGCCTGGGGTCCTCGGCGAACGCCAGGTCGTGGCGGTAGAACGTGGCGCGATCGGCCAGGTCTCCTGCACGGAGCAGCGCCGTCACCGTCGGGTTTGGAACGTTCCTGTCGCCCTTCCCGAACTGCACGATCACGGGTTTCGCAGGCACACCGGCGAGCGGGTCTTTCCGCAGGTGCGGCGCGTACGCCAGCGGGTCGCCGGACATCATCGCCCATTCTTGATTCTCCAGCACTTCCTGGATGGCGATTGCACCCGGCACAGTGTTGATCACCGGAGACTGGATGACCGCGCTGGTCCCGTCCTCCAGACCGACGCGCAACGGGACGCCATTCCTCAGCGGGACGTTCTCGTTGAAGAACCGGGCCGGGATGTCCACGTCATCGAGGACCGAGATCCCGGGCGAATTGAGGAGCGGTGGTGTCCGCGCGGCAAGAGCCTGGCCAATCCGCATCCTCCCGGCGACACCGCTCAGGCGACTGAATTCCACGACCGATCCGCCTGTCGCATTGAAGACACCCGCGCGGACGCTGGGTTCAATGGCGAGCAACAGCGTGCCCATGTTGCCGCCCGTCGAATTTCCGAATTGGTAAATACGCGATGGGTCCAGGTCCGTGTTGCCATCTCCATCCACATCCACTCCGGCCTGGATCGTGTGGACAAGCTGCATCCAGTCGATCACCGTCTGCCGATAGCTATCGCGGATGGAGACAAGGGGGGACAGCGACTCGAACCCTTCGTTGCCCCCAAACATCCCGTCACCGTTCTGGTCAATGGAGCGTCCCCCGGCCAGAAACGTCACCGGACCTTCCGAGGCGCGCTGCACGGTGATCGTGCTTCCGGGACCGAAGCCCCTTCCGTAGTAGTTGATGCCGACCGTTGCGATCCCTTGTGCAGCCATCGAAGCCGCCACGCGCAGCAGCCAGGTGTCCTTGGTGCCCTCCGCCCCAGTGCCGTAGATTGCCACAGGCCAGCCGTTAGGCGGCATGAGGCCGGAGGGGAGGATGACGTTGAAGTAGACGTCCCGCGTGTCCTGGACTTCGGGTGTGCCCATTCGTGTTGCAACCGGCGGGATGAACTCGCCCGGGTGAACCAAGTATTCGGGTGCGGTGTATCTGCCATACCCGATGCGGCCGACCGCCCCGGGCATCGAGCGGAGTGCAGCGAGCTCGGTGGCGAGCGATACGGAGTTGAACTGGTTCGGACTGTGACGTATCTGCTGGCTCCACGTGATGCCTGTCACGTCATCCAGCGCGAACACGGTCCGGCTGCCGTCCGGCCCCAGGAGGAAGTCAGCCGGTGCGGGCGCGGCGGCGTGGATCTGGTCGCGCATCTTCTCCATGACTGCCGTGGCGCTCTGCGTCGTGAAGACGCTGGCGGTGGCGATGTCTTGCTCCCGGACGCCGAGCTGGTGGGCGGCATGGACGGCAGCTAGCAGGTCGTGCTTGTACTCGCCGCGCACCTCATGCCGGAAGCGCCGGAACGCCTCGCTCGCTTGGACCGGCTCCCCGTCCAGGTCCTTGACGCCACCGGTCACGATCAGCGCGTACCGAGTGTGCTGGTCGAGCAGTTGGTCCGACTCAACGTGCAGAGTGTTCGTTGCCACGTCCCAAACGACCTGGTTGATGCCGACGATCTGCCCACCGCGCTCTCGGTGCGAAGTCGTGTCATTCAACTCGATCAAAAAGACGGTGTTACTGTTGACCGTGTTCACGTCGATCGGGCCACTGAACGGGATGGACAGGCGCGGCTGGAGGTTGAAACCGTCAAGCCTGTTGATGACGGTGATGTCGTCGTAGTCCGACGGCCGCGCGGCGCGGTCCGGCAGCGGGAGGTTGACGCGCCGGTTGGTCAGTTGGCTCGCGTCGGCCACGGCGAACTGGTCACTCGGAAATGGGCCGCGCTCGGGCGTGTCCAGGTCGAAGGCCGCGAAGGTGCTCGGCATGCAGCGGTCTTCCAGGACTTCAAGGCGTGGGCGCCAGGTTCTGTTACGCGTTCTCATGACAAAGTCTCCTCGAAAGTAGAGATGGTCTGCGGTATCATGCGACGAACTCCACTGGCGGCGCGCAGACCGAGCGCCGGGGTGGTGCCGGGCCGGTGAGGGGCTTGCTTGGCGGTAAGGACCCCACCGGCCGACTTTTTTTGTGTCCCTTCCCTTGCTCCGGACGGCCCCTTCTCACAGGATGAAGTTCAGATCCTCCGGCAGCGGCCCGACGATCGGCGTCTCGAAGAAGCGGCTGGGCTCCGGGTGAATGACCACGGTGCCGTCCGAGGCGAAGAAGGTCGCGATCTGCTGCTGGGCGCCGGCCGCGATGGCAGCTACCAGCGGGTCCGGACTGTCGATGCGCACCATGAATGCGTGCGGGTCCTTCGGCACCTTTGGGTCCTCGAGAAAAGCCAGGTCGTTCCGGTAAAAGGTGGTGCGGTCGGCCAGGTCTCCGGCTCGAACCACCGCCGATTCCATCGGGTTGGGAGCCGTCTGATCGCCTTTGCCAAACAAGATGAGCACCGGCCGGACCGCAACGCCCGGAAGTGGGTCTCGTCGGAGGTGCGGTGTATAGGCCACGGGGTTGGCAGACTGTGAGACCCACTCGATGTTCTCGAACACTTCTTGAATCGCCTCGGCGCCGGCTACGGTGTTGGTCACCGGCGACTGAATGACCTCGGTTGTTCCATCCGCCAGTTGCACCGTGAGCGGGATGCCGTCCCGCAATGGCATGTTTTCATTGAAATAGGGTACGGAGACTGCAACGCCATCCCGGCTGGTAACACCCGGGGAGTTGCGAAGCGACGGGGTTCGCGAATCGAGCAAGCTGCCAACCTGACTCCGCCGAGTGCCAAGTCGCGAAGCGTCAATGCGCGACCCGCCGGGGACATCGAACACCCCCGCTCGGACGTCCGGCTCGACGCTAAGGAGCATCGTGCCGAGGCTCCCGCCGAGCGAGAAGCCCAGGTAGTAGATGCGCGACGGGTCGAGTGTCCGGCATCCGTCGCCGTTGACGGCCATCCCGACCTCGATCACGCGTACGAGCTGCATCAGGTCCGCGACCGTCTGGCGCAAGGCGTCAGTCTCTGCGATGATGGTATGAGGCGGTGCCGCCATCTGGCCTTCGGTATTGCCGATCTCGTTATCCCCGTTCTGGTCGATGCTGCGGCCGCCAGCCGAGAACGTCACCGGAGCGCCGGACTTCTGGTTCGCTGTCATCGTGCTGAGCGGCCCGAAGCCGTTCCCGGGGATGTTGATGGCAATGGTCGCGAATCCGTTGGCCGCCATGGTTGCGGCGACGGTCAGCGAATCGGTGCTCTTGTTGCCGTTAGTACCGTGCCCGAAAATCACCACCGGCCACCCGCCATTGGGGACTGGGCCTGACGGCAGGTAGAGGTTGAAATACACCTCGTTCATGCGCTGCACGGCTGGCGTGCCCGTGTGGCTTCCGATCGGAGGGATGTACTCCCCCGGATGGACCTCATAATCCGGCGAACGGTATCTTCCGAAAGCGATCTGGCCCACCGCACCGGGGATGATCCGCAGTTGAGCCAGATTGAGTTGCACTTGGGTATAGCCCGCCGGGTCCACACGATTTTGTTCATTGAATGTGATGCCGGTCACCTGGTCCAGCGCGAACACGGTGTGCGACCCACCCTGGCCCAAGTTGAAATCCGCCGCTTCAGGCGTGGCGGCATGAATCCGGTCGCGGATCTTCTCCAGCACCGCCGTGGCGCTTTCCGTCGTGAACACGCTGGCCGTCACGATGTCCCTCTCCCGAACACCCACATCGCGAGCCGCGTGGACCGCGTCAATCAGCTCTCCGCGGTAGAACTCCAATACCGGGTCGTGCGTGTGGGCCAAATCCTCCTGGAAGTGCCGAAACTCCTCGGACGCCGCCACAGGGTGGCCGTTCAGGTCTTGCAGCCCATCGGTCAAGATCAATCCATAGCGGGTGTGCTGGTCGAGTAACTGATCGGACCACGCGTGCAGTGTGTTCGTGTCCGGGTCCCAAACCACTTGGTTGATGCCGAGGACCTGGCCGCGATGGTCATCAAGATGCAACGTATCGCCAAGGTTGACCATGAAGATGGTGTCACTGTTCACCGTGCTGAGGTCGATGGGGGCGTCGAACGGGATGGAAAGGCGGGGTTGGAGATTGAAGCCGTCCAGGGTGTTGAGCACCTGGGTGTCCTGGTAGTCGGAGAGATGGGTAGCGGGGTCGGGCAGGGGCAGGCTGACGCGCCGCCCCGTGTTTTGGCTGCGGTCGCGGACCGTGAAGCGATCGCTGGCGAACGGGCCTCCGGCGGGAGAGCCCAGGTTGAACAAGGCGTGAACGGCTTTCGCGTGCAATGGTGCCGGCACCACCGCGGGGCTATTGCCGACGACATAGGTCCAGGCGTGGTTGCGGATCTCGCCGTTCTGGGTCGCCGCTGGGGGGGGCGCCTGCCTCGCCCCCGGCTGAGCAGCGGACGCCGGGTTTGGGTGAGTCGTTCCGCCCTGGCCGGGGCTGGGGAGATGCCCCTGCATGTCCGGCAGCCCGCCGGGAGATACGCCGCTGGGATGCAAGTGCTCGCCAAAGGGCGATGCGAATAGACGGCCCACGCCGCGCAGCGTTGAGGCTGCACTCGGGAGCAAGTTGCTTTCCCCGGCGCCGGTGTCCACCAGTGCAGGTAGAATCGCACTACTCTGGACCTCGATCTTTTGCTCCGGTCGTGTCGCAGAAGTTGCATTGAAATGCTTCACGGTTTCCGTGGATTGCTTCGTTGCGTGGTGGTTCGCCGAAGATGGAGCGGCGGCCGCAAGCGCTAGGCTCAACGGCTGCGAGGCCCTGTCATCGGGGCTGGAATCCAACCACGACGAACCCAGGACCAAGCTGAGCAGAAGGTCGCCGGGTGGTAGACGGTCTTCGAGGGTTTCAACATTGAGACGATGCCGGCGAAACCGCCGCACAGGTGATTTAGGTTTAAATGGCAATAACACGTTCAACGCCTCCTTCGCAAAGACGGTCTGCCTAACAATGGACGGCGGATTGTCCCGGCGCGCAGATCGAGCGCCGGGGCGGTGCCGGGCCGGCGAGGGGCTTGCTTGGCGGTAAGGACCCCACCGGCCGCTTTTCTTGGGTGACGGTGTTTCCAGTTACAAACTCGTGCTACTTTCGCTCGCCCTTGGTCACGCCCAGCCGCTCCTCGGCTTCCGCGTGAATCGCGGCCAATTCTTCCGCCTCTTCCGCCGATCTGCCTCGGTGCGTGCGTGTCCAGCGCACGGCCAAGTCGAAATACTCTCGCGCACGCGCCGCTTCACCCAGTTCCTGATGACTCATGGCCAGCAAGTACAGGTCGAAGCCCAGGCACGAATCCGCTTGGTTTTCGAGATTGGCGCGAAGGACGGCCACAGCCTCGCGATAGCGCCGCGCGCGATAATACGCCAGCCCCAGCGTGTTCGCGGCTACCGGGTCCTTCGGCTCCAGCTGCACGGCCTTCTCGGCCAGAGGCACCGCGGCTTTCTCATCGCGCAGCCCCTCCGGCGCGGTTAGCTAAACCCAGGCTAGATTGTTGCATGCCTTCGCGTCCTTCGGGTTTGCTTCCACCTGGCGGCGATGGAATTCGATGGCCCGTTGGGCCCTCTGTTCGCGCGTCAACGGGGGTTTGTGCAGGTCGCCTGTCAACACCTCTACCTGGAGCGATTGCCGCGATTCACTGCCGGGGGCCGCCGGCAGAAACTCGGGCCAATCCCAATCCAGACGGAGTTCCTTCAACTGCCGTCGGATCAACCGCAGGTTCCACACGAAGATGAAGCGACGGCCTTGCCCAATCAGCCGCGTTCCATCCGGTGTGAAACAAGCTGCGAGATACCACCCCTGCTCCGGCCCGGTTAGTCGGGCCACCTCGCGGCCGGTGGTGGTCTCCTCGAGGCGAATTTCGCTGCTGCCGTCCCCGATGGCCAGCAACTTGCAATCCGGGCTGAATGTGCCGCCGGATCATTTCAGGCGCCTCACCTCACGCCAGGTGCCGACTTCCCACAGCCGGGTGTCGCCGTTGTCGATGCCCGTTGACGTCAACAACCACTGCCCATCCGGGCTGAACCGCGCTCTCGTCGAGCCTTCCAGACGCAACTCGCGGACTTGTCGCCCTGTCTCGGCATCCCAGATTCTCGCGCTCTTGGATCGGCCATCCCACCAGTGACTGCTGGTGACCACCCACCGGCCGTCCGGGCTGACGGCAGAGAAACGCACATCGAACTGCGGGCCGAGTACCATGCGCTGTCCAGGCCGATCCCGGTGCAGCACCACAGTCGAGTCAGCTTGCGGCACGGCGCGGCCTTGCGGCACGGCCATGATGCGGCCGTCCTCGCTGGTGCTGGCCCCCGAGGAAACGCCGACCCCCGCGTCGGCGATGAGAAGCCGGGGCGGGCCCACCCGCAAGACTGATGGGCGGGCCGGGTCGAGGCGAGCGGGCCAAACGAGCAAGCCGCTATGCCCGCCGGTAATCCACCCGCCGGTCTTCTCTTCTTCCGGCAGGCCGGCTCTCCAATCCGGCCTACCTGGAGCGGGGAGACCGCTTGGCGCGTCGACGAACACCGGGCCAGCCGCGTACGCACCCGGCAAGCGCACGGAAGCCAGTTCCTCGCCGCTCACCGCATCAAAGAAGCTCAGCCAGTTGGCGCCACTACTGGCGGACATTGTGCGCCCGTCCGGGTGCAAGATGGGACTTGAGGGTGCTTCTTGGTCCTCCGCGTTACAGCGGCGGAGGGCGCGCAGCTCCCGGCCGGCCGCCAACCGCCACAAGCGCACTCTGTTTCCCTCCAGACCAAAGCCGAGCAAACGGCCGTCCTGGCTGAACCGACCGCCCAAACCAGGCACAGCCAGCAGCATTCGGCCGGTCGCCATATCCCAGAACCGCGTCATGAGGTCAAATCCACGGCTCACGAGCAGGTCTCCATCGGGATGGAAGTCCACCATGTTCCCGTCAAAACCAACCACCCAGGGAGTCATGACTTCGCTGGCGGACTGGGTGTCCCAGATGTGGATCTTCAAGTCCGTGCAGCCAGTCGCCAGGCGGCGGCCATCGGGGTGCCAGCACACGCTCTCTGTTACGGCTCCGGATGCCGTGTGGCGCAAGGCCGGCAACTCCTTCTCGGTATCCACATCGAACAGTCGCACCGCATTGCCCGCGGCCACCGCCAGCCGGCCGTCTTTGGGACGGAAGGCGAGTTGACGGCGCGAATGGCCAACCTCCAGACGCCGGACCCGTTCGCCGCTTTCCAGGTCGTATACGCCGACCCATCCATCGACATGCCCGATCGCCAGTTGCCTGCGGTCCGGCCGGTAGGCTACCGCCCCCTCGTGCCACCCCACCGGCAAGACGAGCGGCCCGGGCGCGGCGGAACCCTGGAGCGTCCACACATACGTCTTGCCGGACCAGGGCACTCCTAGCACAGCGGTATCAAGAAATGCCACGTAGCGACCGTCCGGGCTCATCAACGGACTGCCAAAGGGCGGCGTTCCCTGCGCCGGCAGGCGGGCCAGAATCTCCTCTCCACTATTGGTCCGCCGGCAAAGGGTAATCCCACCGTGCCGATCTAGACGGACGTAGCGTTCGAAGGCCGCGTCGAAGTCCATGCCGATGGTATCTTCGGGCCACGCTTCCCACTCGTGAACGACCTCCACGTCCGGCAATACCAGGGCCGCCATAGCTTCAGTTCGCAACTCGGACGTGACGCGGATTTGGGCCGCTTGCTGAATCGCCTTCAACGCCGCGAAACGCTGCCCGACACGACCGCTTCTGCGTTCGGCCCGCGCCCGGTTGACGAGCGCCTGGAACAGCTTGTCTGTGGCGTCTGCGAGCGCGGCCTCTTTTTCCCCGAGCGCCTGACGCTTCTGTTCCGCCTCGTTCGCGACATCCAGCCGAGCCGCGTCAGCGCGGAACATACCCCAGGTCGTGCCGACGATGCCGGCCAGCAATGCCAGCATTACCAAGGAGGCGGCCAGCACCGGGCCCTTGTTCCGTCGCGCGAACTTGCGGAAGCGGTACCCGGCCGACGGCGGGCACGCCAACACCGGCTCGTCCGCGAGGTAGCGTTGGATGTCGGCGGCAAAAGTGCTGGCCGTCTCGTACCGGCGGGTGCGGTCCTTCTCCAGCGCCTTCATCACGATCCAGTCCAGGTCGCCACGAACTAGGGTTGATAGCTTGCGCAGCTCGGTGCTGCGATTCGCCGACGTGGTAGTCGCCGCCAAACCCAGGGTGCTCAGGCGGGTGCTCGGCCGCGGTGGCTCCTCCTCGCGGATGATGCGGCGAATCTCGTCGTACGTTGCCTCCTTGAACCGCTCCCTCGTGAACGGCGTCGTCCCGGTCAGGAGTTCGTAAAGCACTACCCCGAGTGAGTAGATATCGCCTCGGGTGTCCACATCGAGGTCGCTCATCCCCGCCTGCTCGGGGGACATGTATAACGGTGTGCCGACCATCTGAGCGATGCCGGTGAAAAGCGTCTTGTTGGTCAGCTCCTGCCCCAGTGCCTTGGCCACCCCGAAGTCGATCACCTTCACCACCGGCGTTGTGTCGTGGCGCGAGACCAGCACGTTGGTCGGCTTCAGGTCGCGGTGGATGATCCCCTTCTGGTGCGCGTGCTGCACCGCACGGCAGACCGGGAGGAACAACTCCAGCCGCTGCCGCGGGGTCAGGTGGTTCTGGTCGCAGAAGTCGGTGATGGGAACACCTTTGACCAACTCCATCACGAAATACGGCCGGACGGACGCGGTGGCCCCGCCGTCGAACACCTTGGCGATGTTGGGGTGGTCCATGAGCGCCAGGGCCTGCCGCTCGGCCTCGAACCGGGCGATCACCTGGCGCGTGTCCATGCCCGGCTTGAGCACCTTCAGGGCCACCTTCCGGCGCACGGGTTGCGTCTGCTCGGCCAGGAAGGCGACGCCGAAGCCGCCTTCGCCGATCTGCTCCAGGAGCTTGTACGGGCCGATGACGGTACCGGGACCTTCCGTCATCGGCTCATCGGCGGCGCCTGGGGCAGACGCTGGGCCGGTCAAAAAGCGGTTGGCGGCTTGCCTGGCCTGCAGCAACGACTCGACTTCGGCACGCAAGCGAGCATCCCCGCCGCAGGCCTGGTCCAGATAGGCCGCACGCTCGGTGGGCGAGCTGATCTCCACTGCCTCACCGAAGATGCGCTTGATGTCTGCAAGGGAATTGGCCATGTCGCCATTCCTCCTCTACTATCCAGTGCGACAATCGGGGCGGGCGATTGCCAAAAAAAACCTGTTTGGTCAGATTTCCGGCGCCGTCCCCCCGCCTCGAATGTCACGGTAGAGCCAGGCCTGGGCAAAGGCCCAATCCCGGTAGGCCGTACGGCTAGAGATGCCTAGCGTTTGTGCAGCCTGATTGATGGAAAGCCCGCCAAAGCAATGGAGCTTAACCAATTGGGCAATCTGCGGGTCACGATCTCCCAGCCGGGCCAGTGCTTCATCTAGGGCCAGAAGATGATCCGCCGGCATTTCGATGGAAATCTGCATGGCGTCGACATCAACGCGCTGCCGGCCGCCCCCGTGCTTGCTGCGCCCTTTCCGGCGGGCATTCTCGACCAGGATTCGGCGCATCGCCTCGGCGGCGGCTGCGAAGAAGTGTCCCCGGCTGTTCCAGTGCTGGGCCTTTTCCACGTCTACTAGTCGCAGGTAGGCTTCATGGACCAGTGCCGTGGCCTGGAGTGTCTGGCCCGGCTTCTCCTGCGCCAGCTTCTGCGCCGCCAGCCGGCGGAGCTCGTCGTAGACCAGCGGGAGGAGTTGTTCGGCCGCGTGCGGGTCGCCTTGCTGAATGGCGGACAGGATCTGCGTCACTTCACTCATCGGTAGCGCGTGCTTTTGGCATAATGCATCCAATTATAACCGGACGTATTGGTTCCGGGCACTCGGAGTGCCAGGGTTTTTTGTCGTGAAGATGACAAAATTCTGTCCGGCGGTGTTGTTTGGAGGCACAGGCGCCCAAAGGGAGATTGGCCGCCTATCTGTAATACTAATTCCGGATTTCTTTGTGTCCG
>Ga0306922_10002008_pt1 | contig 18753 bp, 17 predicted proteins | sample sta12Cox44000082_FD_203758 | JGI IMG/M metagenome (GOLD analysis project Ga0306922, IMG submission 203758) | Lab enrichment of tropical soil microbial communities from Luquillo Experimental Forest, Puerto Rico - statoxic.12C.oxic.44.000.082 (v2)... | ecosystem: Environmental > Terrestrial >... | reverse complement strand
GCCTGATCCACGGCATTCTGCACCGATTCGAGCCGGACCCGGCCGACGGCGAAGGGTGTGGGAAAGTTAGCGCAATCGCCGATCGCAAGGATTGCCGGATCGGCAGTGGCGAGGTGTTGGTCGACGACGATGCCATTGTCGACGGCGAGCCCGGCCTCGCGGGCAAGCTCGGCGTTGGGTCTGACCCCGATGCAGATCAGCACGAGATCGGCGGGAAGATGCCGCGCGTCGGTTGTCTCAACACCGGTGACTCGGCCGCCCGCACCCAGGATTTGGGTCACCCCTGTACCGAGCGAAACCTTGGCACCCCAGCGTCGATGCGCCTCGGTGAAAAACCGCGAGATCGACGCCGACACGACACGGCCCATCGGATGCTGCGTCACCTCGATGGTGTGAACCGCCGCGCCGCGGGCGATCGCCACCGAGGCGAATTCGAGACCAATGAAGCCGGCGCCGACGACGACGATTTCGCGCGCCTGATCCAGCCGCTCGCGCAGGATATCCGTGTCGGCGAGCGTGCGTAGCGGCAATACGCCGTCGAGCTCGGCGCCCGGCACGGCGAGCGGCCGAAAGCGCGCGCCGGTCGCCAGGACCAGATGGTCCCATGACAGCTCGCCGCCCGAAGCCAAACGCAACCGGCGGTCCGCCCGGTCGATCGCGGTGACGGTCTCACCCGCCAGAACCTCGATCTGATGCTGCGTGTAGAAGCTCTCCGGCCTGAGCCACAGCTCGTCGAGGCCGCTCTCGCGGGCAAGGTAGGATTTTGAAAGCGGCGGCCGCTGGTAGGGTGGCACCGGCTCGTCGCCGATCAATATGATCCGGCCGGCAAAGCCCTCCTGGCGTAGCGACGCCGCCGTCTGAAAGCCGGCCTGCCCGGTGCCGACGACGGCGACGAGCGGAACCGCCATCAGACCTGCGTCTCAGGCAGGTAGACGACGAGACCCTCGAGCTCCGGGGTGACGACCAATTGGCAGCTCAACCGGCTGTTTGGTCGGCGCTCGCTAGCGGTGAATTCGAGCATCGCCTTCTCGTCGTCCGACTGAGTCGGCGTTCGGCCAAGCTGATCCTCCTCGACATAGACGTGGCAGGTGGCGCACATCATCTCGCCGCCGCATTCGGCGACGATGCCGTCGATGCCGTTCAGGATCGCCCCCCGCATCACGCTGGTGCCGACCGGGACGTCGAGCACCTCCCGTGTCCCGTTGGGATGAACATACGTGATCTGGGGCATGGTCTTCCTATCGGTTGGATACGGTGCGAACCGAGAAGCGATCTAGATTCGCTACCGGCTGCCTGGCGTCAAGTCCGCAGGTCGATCTCCACCTCGTCGCTGCGCACGGCGAGCCTGGCGCCGAGGCCGGCGCTGCGTTGGACGATCTCGTCAAATTCCACGCCTTCGTCGGCCGGCGCACGCAGAACAGTTCTGTTGCAGCGGTCGTGCCGGACGAACCGAAACGCCGCGTCGGCGATTTTTCGCCGCTCCCACGACACCCTGGCCATCATGCCGAGCCAGTCGCCGTGCTGTCTGCCGCCGTGACCAGTATGGAACGAGAAGCTGCCGAGCCCGTAGAATATCGGCACCCCTTTGTAGACCTCGATTGGCAATGAATAGTGCGGCCCGTGTCCGATCACGAGATCGGCACCGGCATCGATCGCCCGGTGCGCAATATCCGTCATGTATCGCAGCACTTCCTGGTGCAGCCCCCAATGGAACGAGGTGACGACGACCTCCGCCCGCCCGCGCAACGCTGCGATGTCGTCGTCGAGCCGCTTCAGATAGACCGGGTCCGCCCAAGTCACAATCTCGGGAGGAATACCGGGGCGGTTTGCCGGCGGACGGCTGCCGTGCATCGGGACATGGTAGGCCGTGTGACCCCGGATCACCGCGATGCCCGGGCTAACCTCGCCGGCCTCGTGATTGGTCGGCCAGTAGACCGAGCTGCGCTGCAAAAAGCCGAACCGTACCCCGTCCCGCATGAGGATCACCGGGGCGCGGGCAAGCGACTGGTTCGCACCGGCTCCGGTATGCGCGATACCAAGCTCGTCGAGACGATCGATCGAAGCCGTGATCGCCGCCTCGCCATAGTTGACGTTATTGGCGAGACCGACTGCCTGGATACCGGCCGATTGCAAGGCCTCGCCCGCCACGACGGGGTCGGCGAAGAAGCCTTCGTGCTCGACCGCGTGCCCCCCGAGCGCCCGGTAGAGGCAGCATTCGAGGTTGCAAAAGACAATATCGGCGACACGAAATTCTGCTTGGACGAGGCTGAATGGAACAGCCGGATCGGTGACGTTCATCAAGTTCACGTCACCAGTGAGGATCATCTTGGTTGCCATTTCCCCTTCCTCTTTGCGGCTTTACCACAAACTTGCGTCACCGGCGAAGGCCGGTGCCTATCCCCAAATCATCCGGGACCATGTTGATAGGGTCGACATCGAGATCAGATTTCATTCCAATATAAAGCGTAGCATAGGGTTTGCTCGCGCGCAGAGACGTAGAGCATCGCACCCGCTTCGGACATAGGTCCCGGCCTTGCCCGGGAAAGCGAGATAGCTATGCCCGACCCTTGCTGCGGTACCGTCAACCCGCCAGAATGCGCCTACAACGAGGGAGGAGGCGGTGAAGCGAATCGCAGAATCACCTCTGGCGATCTACCAGGCCTATATCGACAAGGGAGAGTTGGCCTATCAGTGGAGCCTGGAGGCACAGAAGGCCGTGTTCTACCCCCGCGTCATCTGTCCCTTTACCGGCAGCGCGCGTCTCGAATGGCGGGTCAGCGCCGGACTCGGCACGGTTTATGCGACAACGGTGGTGTATCCGGCGCGCGAGGGTGCGCCCTACAACGTCGCCTTGATCGATTGCGACGAGGGCTTTCGGCTGATGAGCCGGGTCGAGGATCTGGCACCCGAGGCGGTGCGGATCGGCATGCGGGTCAGGTTCCGGGTCCATCGGCCAAGTGGCGACGAGCCGCCCTACCCGGTCTTCGTGCCGGCGTGATCGCCCTGATGGACGGGGTGCAGCGCGGCTCGGCCGCGATCGTCGGCGTCGCGGAATCCGATCTTGGCGCCGTTGCCAGCGAGATGAGCCCGATCGACCTGATGGCGCAAGGCATCCACCGGGCCCTCGCCGATTCCGGGCTGGGCTTGCGCGATGTCGACGGCCTGCTTTGCGCAACCGCGCAAAGCCGCACTTCGGGCTTGGCATTAGCCGAGTATCTCGGGATCTCGCCGGCTTTTATCGACACGACGATCCTTGGCGGCTCGTCGTTCATGTTCCACGTCAGCCATGCCCAGGCCGCGCTACAGCTCGGACTCTGCAAGGTCGCGGTTATCGCCTACGGCAGCACGCAGCGCACGATCGGGCGGCGCCACGCCTCGGTGCGCGAATACAATCCCTACGAGACCCCGTTCCGGCCGTTCCTGCCGTCGACCGCCTATGCGCTCGCCGCCTCACGCCATATGCATCAATTCGGCACGACCCGTGAGCAATTGGCGGCTGTCGCTGTGGCGGCGCGTGATTGGGCGTTGCTGAACCCGGTAGCCTGGGAGAAAAAGCCGCTGACGGCAGCCGAGGTCCTTTCGGCCCGCATGATCAGCTACCCGTTCACGGTGCGCGATTGCTGCCTCGTCACCGATGGTGGTGGTGCGGTGATCATGACCACACCAGAGCGCGCACGATCCTTGAAGAAGCCGCCGGTGTATGTACTCGGCTGCGGGCAGGCGATCACCCACGCCAATATTTCGAGCATGCCGGATCTGACGGTAACCGGTGCCTTGCGGTCCGGACGCGCCGCCTATGCAATGGCTGGGCTCGGCCCGACAGACATAGATGTCGTTGAGCTCTACGACGCCTTCACGATCAACACGATATTGTTTCTCGAGGACCTCGGCTTTTGCCAGAAGGGCGAAGGCGGCTCCTTGGTCGCAGATGGACGCATTGCACCCAAGGGCGATCTGCCGGTCAACACCAATGGCGGCGGGCTTTCCTATTGCCACCCCGGCATGTATGGGCTGTTCCTGCTGATCGAGGCGACGCGGCAGCTGCGCCAAGAATGTGGCGCGCGCCAAGTGGCCGATTGCGAGACTGCGATCGCGCACGGCAATGGCGGGGTATTGTCGTCGCAAAGCACGGTCATCCTCGGGACGCGAGCAACGCTTTAGAATAGGAGGAGACGGCATGGCCGAAGGCGCATTGGTTCGCTTCGAAAACGTTGACGGGATCGGCGTCATCACCGTCGACAACCCGCCGGTTAACGCACTGAGCCCCGGCGTGCCCGAGGGTATCGTCGAGAATGTCGAGCGAGGGAACGCCGATCCGGCGATCAAAGCGATGGTGCTGATCGGCGCAGGGCGAAGCTTCATCGCCGGCGCAGACATTCGCCAGTTCGGCACGAGGCGACCTCCGCCGGTACCGGGAAAGCGCACCCACGAAGTGCTCGATGCGAGCGCTAAGCCGGTAGTCGCGACAATCCACGGCTATGCCTTGGGCGGCGGGCTGGAGGTGGCGCTTGCCTCGCATTACCGCATCGCCGTGCCCAGCGCCAAGGTTGGTCTGCCCGAGGTATTGATCGGCATATTGCCGGGTAGCGGCGGGACCCAGCGGCTGCCGCGGCTGATCGGACCAAAGGCGGCGATGGAGATGATCGTGTCGGGCCGACATGTCCCGGCCGAGGAGGCCAAGCAACTTGGCATCATCGACGAGCTGGTGCCGGAGGGCGGCGACCTCCGGCAGGCGGCGATCGCGATGGCGCGTCGCGTCGCCGACACCAGGCAGTTGCCGCGCATCCGCGACCGCGACCAGAAGCTCGCGGAAGCCAAGACCGATCCCGGCATCTTCGAGGCGATGCGCAAGTCGATCGCGCGGCGCGCACGCAATCAGAAGGCCCCTTACCACTGCATCGCCGCGGTCGAGGCGGCCTGCAGCATGCCGTTCGACGAGGGGATCCGGCGCGAACGCGAGCTCTTCGACGAGCTCGAAAATTCGGCCGAGGCGCGGGCTCTGCGCTACGCGTTCTTCGCCGAGCGCGAGGTCGCCAAATTGCCCGACATTCCGCGCGACACCCCTTTGCGGCCGATCGAGACGGCTGCGATCGTCGGCGCCGGCACGATGGGTGGCGGCATCGCGATGAGCTTTGCCGAGTTCGGCTTTCCGGTGAAGCTGCTCGAAGTCAGCCAAGAGGCACTCGACCGCGGCCTGGCGCGCATCCGCAGCAATTACGAAACGAGCGTCAAGCGCGGCAGCCTCGCGCAAGCGGAGATGGAGCGCCGACTGAAATTGATCGAGCCGGTCAAGAGCTATGACGACATTGCCCAGTGCGATGTCGTGATCGAGGCGGTGTTCGAGCGCATCCCGGTCAAGGAAGAAGTGTTCAAAAAGCTCGACGAGGTCATGAAGCCGGGTGCGCTGCTCTACTCGAACACATCGGGCATCGATATCGACATCATGGCCAATGCGACCAAGCGGCCGCAGGACGTGGCCGGAACGCATTTCTTCGCCCCGGCCAATGTCATGAAATTGTTTGAGGTCGTCAAAGGGACGAAGAGTGCTCCCGACGTATTGGCGACCGGGATGGGGTTGGGCCGCAAGATCGGCAAGATCAGTGCGATGGCCGGCAATGGCGACGGCTTTGTCGCCAATCGCAGCCGCGGGCCGTTTGGCACCGAGATGAACCTCATGATCGAAGAAGGAGCGCTCCCCGAGCAAGTCGACAAAGTCATGGTCGATTTCGGCTATCCGATCGGGCCGTTTGCGACCGCCGATCTGTCGGGTCTCGACATCGGCTATGATAGCCGCCAGCGGCGCGCGGCGGAGAACCCGAACTACCGCAAGATGCCGATCGCCGACATGATCGTCGAGGCCGGGCGATTGGGCCAGAAGACAGGCGCCGGATGGTTCCGCTACGAGAAGGGCGACCGCACCCCGCATCCCGACCCCGACCTCGCCCGCATGATCAAGCAAAAGGCGGCCGAACTCGGCATCCCGCAGCGAACCTTCAGTGACGAGGAGATCCTCCGCCGGCTGCTCTTTGCCTCGGTCAACGAGGCCTGCAAGATCCTCGAAGAGGGCAAGGCATACCGCGCCAGCGATATCGACGTAATGTGGCTCAATGGTTTCGGCTTCCCGCGCTACCGCGGCGGGCTGATGTATTGGGCCGACGGCATTGGTGTCGCCGAGGTCTACCGCCAGATCCAGGCCTGGCATCAGCAATACGGCGAGCGCTGGGCCCCCGCCGCGCTATTGCGCCGGCTGGCCGACACCGGCACGCCACTGCGTGAGGCAAAACCTGGCCGGCCGATGTGAGCAAGGGTCTGATGACCATTGACATCGAAACTCTTTCTACAAGCCAACTGGAAAACCTTATCGAAGACCGCCGCAGTTAGGTGGGGAGCCTGCGTCAACGGGTTGTCCGGGCTTGTTGTCGGCGTTTCTGAATTTTGATTGGGTGGCGTGATCGCTTCCGATGAGGCCTGAGACTCAGCTGGAAGCCGTGTGTGAAATAGTTCACACACCCCTTCGGCCGGTTAGGGCACAATTGGTAAACGTCGCTCCTTCGGCGATCCACGGGCGACGATCAAAAGCAGGCTTCGCAACAATTTGTTGGGCGCGAGGTGCATGCCACGCGCTCGTCTATATCAGGAGCACGTCATGAACACACCTCGAGGTCATCAACCCGCGACCAGCGGCGGTCTTCGCGCCGCTCTGCACTCCTACCTCCACGTCGCGCCGCATCCGAAGGTCCACCCTTATTTCAAGCTGGCCCACGGGGGGCGGGCCGCCCACGCCGCAGGGGGTGGCGGCCCGTGGAACGTGCCTGACCTGTGTCACGCCTACAATTGGCCGACCGGCCTCATCGGCGGCGGTGTCATCGCCATCGTCGAACTCGGCGGGGGCTGGGTGCAGTCCGATATGACTCAGTTCTTCGGCGGGATCGGCCAGCCGGTTCCGAACATTACCGATGTCTCGGTCGACGGGACCCAGAACACCCCGGATCCCAGTCCGAACAGTGCCGATGGCGAGGTGGCGCTCGACATCGAGGTTGCCGCTGCCGCGTATTATGTGGCGACCGGCAAAGCCGCGACGATTCGCGTTTATTGGGCGCAGGATATTGCCAGCGCGGTGCGCGCCGCGACCGCCGATAACTGCGACGTGTGCTCGATCTCGTGGGGCGCAGACGAAGCCAATTGGGGCGCGCAGGCCGGCCAGGATATGGAGCAGGCGGCGATAGAGGCCACTGCGGCCGGAATGATCGTGTTCGCCGCCTCGGGCGACAACGATTCGAGCGACGGCGGGCCAGGCCGGTCCAATGTCGATCTACCCGCCTCGGCTCCGCATGTGATCGGCTGCGGCGGCACGAGCAAGACCCGAACTCATGAGACTGTCTGGAACAACAACCCCGGCAATGCGGACGGTGAGGGCACGGGTGGCGGCTTTTCTAAGCTGTTCAAGCCAATGCCGCCTTGGCAGGCAGGTGCGCCGCACGGGCCGGGGCGGATGGTGCCGGATGTTGCCGCAGACGCCGATCCAAACACCGGCTACAACATAGTGCTCCACGGCGCGCAGGTCACGATCGGCGGTACCAGCGCCGTCGCTCCGCTTTATGCCGGACTGTTCGCCTCGTTCGGCACCAAGCTCGGCTTTGTCACCCCGGAACTGTGGCTCAACCACCTCTGCTTCAACGACATCACTCAGGGGGACAACGGCGCCTTTCGCGCCCGTGTCGGCCCTGACGCGTGCACCGGCCTCGGCTCGCCGGTCGGCAACAAGCTGGACCAATTGCTGAGCCACCCGGCGGCAAACCCGATGCGCAGAGTGAGGGATCTCGAAACCGAGAATGAACAATTGCGCGAGCAGATTGCCCGACTGACCGAGAAATAACCAATGCTGCACGGCCGGCCCGCGCCTACGGGCCGGCCTCCTCTTTTCGCGACGCTTCAACTAACGAATAACGCTTAGAACAGGCATGACCATCTGGAATAATTTTCGGTAATCCTCCGTAGACCCTTGCGCATGATTTTCATGAGCCTCACGCTCATGCTCATCTCCCTCGACCGCATAAAAAAAGAAAGGTGTATTATCTCCACGATTGCCTAGCCTGTCTAATAGAGCATAGCCTGCACGAGGGTGGGCAGGTGGTTCACATCGGAAATGATCGCTGCTAATTCATTAATTGAGAGGAGTTCAAAAGCCTCATTTATAGACTGGGTGCGGATAAATGCTGTGTCAAAGTCCTCAAAATCCTGTCGCAGGAGGGTGTCCCGCGCGTGATTTTTGTTGACCCAGAGAACGGAATTCTTCCAACGCTCTGAATCGGGACGAGCGGGCAAGGGAGGATGTAGCGGGTCGGGTTCGGACGGCTTACTCACCCGCTGTGGCTCAACCGAGAGCATCGGGACAATGCTGCCTACAACGGGCATCTGAACGCGCGGTTGGTTGGTCAGAAGACGATACAAGACCTCGAAGCTAATAAGGAGCGTGCTAGCCGAATGGTGCACGCGGGCGCAGGAACGATTTCCCAGCTTACATATGCCCAGTGCGAAGATCGGTTTCCCACTAGGCTAGGCGCCGCGAAGATGCGCCTTGGAAAGTCGAGTTTACGGAAGCATTGGGGGCACCCGATGCCGAAAATCTGCGGACCAGCATTCTTCTGGATCGCGGCCTGGCTCGGTCCGAAATGGGCTTCCCGCGACAGGCGGTCGAAGACTACACCGAGGTTCTGAAGGACTCGACTCTCCACCGCGATACTCGCACTGCTGTCCTGCAGAACCGCGCCATCACGTGGGACGCGGCGGGCAAGTACCGCGAGGCGGAAGGTGATCTCGATGAAATCCTGTCTTCGCGACCGCTAAGCGCCTGCACCGAAGCTCTGGCGCTCATTTCCCGCGCTCTCTTGAACGAAAAGTCCTCGTTGGCGTGAGTCGCTCTGCAATTGATGTAACGCCTCCACACGTGTGTGGGGGAGTGTGTCTTCATTAGCAATGACTCTAGCCTTTTTATTGCTCAGAGGCACTCGATAGCCGGCCCGCGGTCGTCCTTCACGCCCGCTCGGTGTGCCTAAGATCCGCGCTTTGTACGAAGCCACTTATTTCGCCGGGTTGCGCATATCGGGGATGCCGGAGCAATGAGTGAGCCGTTAGGCCTGCGAGCCGGTGCGCCTTCGTCACCGACTGCCGGCAGCAGACCGGATCACGAAGTCGGAGCTATTCATGTCGCCTTAGGTTTGGCCGGTGGCGCCGCAGATCAGCACCCCCGGGGCGAAGTTGATCAGGTCTCGAACGCGGCTGCCAGTCCAATTCGTGGAGAACATGGGTCTGACTGGTCTCAGGGAGGGCGGGCTTGCAATTCCGCTTTGGGGATCATTGCCTCGATAGCGACCGTCGCGAATTGCGGCGCCGCGGCGCACTGGTCGCGCTCGAGCCGCAGGTCTTCGACCTGCTGGTCTATCTGGTGCAGAACCGCGATCGCGTGGTCAGCAAGGACGACCTGCTGGAAGCGGTGTGTGGGCGGCCGGATTGTGTCGGAGTCGGCGCTGTCCAGCCGGATAACCGCGGTGCGTAAGGCAATTGGCGACGACGGCAAGGGACAGCGCCTGATCCGAACCCTACCGCGGAAAGGGTTGCGCTTTATTGGTTCGGTGGACGACGTAGAACAGCAAGCGCCGCCGCGCGATACACCGGCGATGCTATCCGAGAGGCCGGGGGGGCGAGGGTAGGGTACCATGGCCGGACGCGGTTATGCCCAACTTTACCGACGAAGGAGACAACAACATATTCAGGTGCGAGATCCTGTACATGTCTCGTACGGATAATTCCGTCACCGCAGTCGTACAGAACAGTTATAGCGCCGACCCCGTTCATAGCTATGTCAAAGGTACACAGATTACGATCACAGGAGTTAGTGCGCATCCCGAAATGAAACGGCTTGTACTATATAACCACGATTGGCAACTCTAACCCGAATGCTGACTGCTTCAATACATTTACGTATAAGAATCCTGGGCCGGACGTTGACTCTTTCGCTCTCCCTGAGGAGAGAGCGTACGCGTTACCGTCCAATACCGGAGCATCGACAGCAGACGGTATCTGCGCTGGTGCAGACTTTCTTAAGCTTAAGAACGTAAATATTACGGCTTTTGGGCGTTTCGGGATCAATGCCGCAAGCGTACACCCAAAAATATGCTGCCGATAGCCAGAGTTTTCGCAATGTCACCATCGGCAATTGTCGCGGTATCGGGCTCTACATTCACGGTGGCGATGCTAATGCCAGTGCTTTTTTTAAGTATTGGCGGAGGTGAATCTCGTTGGGGGAATCTGCCATCTTACTTTCCTTGGCAATACCCACGTTGCCCCTAGCGTTACTTCGTGTGGCTTCGATCCATCATCTGCAGAGGGCAAGACGTTTTCTGTATTGAAAATATCCTGCACAGACAACGTCGTGACTGTAACCGCCTCAGAGGCGCACGATCTCATACAGGGGCAGGCTGCAGTGCTCTCAGGGCTCATCGATCCGAGTTTTGAAGCACCCCCAGTCACAATCACCGTTTGCTCCTCAACGGGTACGTGGAAGATGCGAACGGTCTTCAAAAGTTGGGAACCAAGACTATCTCGATTGGAGGAACAAGAGACGACGGATCGCATGCCGCCGCCAGCTTCTCATGGCCCGAAATCCGGGCGTGGTATACGAACATATGCGCGTTCGATAATAATCTTCATGCAGTGCATCCTGACCGTGGAACGATATTAACATTGCGTGGCGGGCATTTTTCCGAGTGGCCCAACCAGATCGGCTTACTCGGCACCGACGATGCGCGCACACGCTGGTATTTGCGCGACGATCCTCAATCGCCGAATCCATATTCTACTATAGCACGTAGCCAATTTCGTTGGTAAGCAAAGACTTGTGTTGTACGCGGGTCAGAATACGTATGACATATTATCCGCAGAGAGAAAGGATAATACGGTCACGATTACAACGACGACGCCACACGCGATCGGATTTGCGTCGTTTGTAATCATTGCCGGGATTAGCCCAACTTCGTTTAATACGGCTCCACTTGGTGTTCAGGTGCTGTCGGCGACTGAAAACAGCTTTCAATACGCTCAAGCCGGTATCGATGAAAATGGAGTTGGGGGCACAGCGCTCAGTAGGGCGCTGAACTTTCCGGGCGAGAGTCACCTGTGTGCAGAAGACAGCGGTAGTGTTGTTTTCAACTTCGACAGTGGAACCGGCGGTGTAAGATTTTGCGATGGTGCTCGTGGAGATGCCGCAGCCATTGACTCCGCAGGTAAGTTGACCGTCTACAAGGGTAAGCCCACGGTTGGGAATGGGCATCCCGGCAGAGTATGCGACGGTCGACCGCGTCAGTGAATCGGCCAGTATCGCCACAGCCACTCTTTACGCAGTTCCTGCCAGCGGGACCCAGATTTTTCGCGTCACCTACTACTTAAAGGTGACCAGCGCGGCAATAACTAGTGGATCCGTGAAGCTAATCGTTGGTTGGAACGACACAGATGACGGCGCCGCATTGACTTTTATACCGTCGTCACCTGCCAACGCGACGGATAGCACTAGCGTCGTGACAGGAACTATTCTTGTCGATGCCAAGTCATCCACCAACATTACGTATGCGACAGAGTACGCAAAATGTCGGCGAGACAAAAATGGTGTACAAATTGAGGCTTCGCGCTGAGGCACTGTAAGGCTCGTTAGCGCGCGACTTGCTTCACGTCGGCTGGTGCGCGGCGGCCGGATTGTGTCGGAATCGGCGCTGATCAGCCGGATCACCGCGGGTACGCTAGGTGGTTAACGACGATAGCAGGGCGCAAGGCGTGATCAGGACGGCGCCACGAAAGGCATCCGCTTAATCGGCGAGGTGTGCGCAGAAGCCGAGGTTGCGCCGGCATCCGCACCCGCTCCGCGGTTGTCGATTGTCGTCCTACCATTAGAGAACCTCCCGAACGGTCCGGAGCAGGAGTATTTCGCTCGAGGACCTCAGCATTGCCCTCTCCGGCATCCGCTGGCTCTTCATGATCACCGGCAATTCGGGGGCCATTTAGAAGGACCAGGTGGGCTTCCAGCAGGTCGTCCTTGCTAACCACGCGATTGCGGTGGTGCACCAGATAGATCAGGAGGTCGAAAACTTATGGCTCGAAGGCGACCAACTCACGGCCGCGTCGCAATTGGCGGCGCTCGATGTCAAGCGACTAGTCACCAAAACGGAATTGCAAGCCGTTCCCCCGCGACGATCGGATCCCGCGTTGTTGGCAAAATTCAGCAAAACCCAAGGGATTTCTAAAGAAAAATCAGGCTTTCCGCAAAGTCTTCGGCGGCTATCCGAGGCACGCTCGCCGACCGATCGCGAACCTCATGATCGGTGACGATTGGCACATAAGCCTGGACAGCCGCACGATAGTCCTGGCCGTCCGAGAACGAGAAGTCAAGCAGCTTTTTTAGCGATCGGAACCTTGCAGGAGAGATGACATGGTCGACTTTTCGAACACAGGCTCAATTTGGGTTGTCACCCTCGATGAGTCCGAAACTCAGCAGTTGCCCGCCATACTCGGGGCCACTGCACCACTCGCGTTAGCAGCTGGCCCGATGGCCCCCGTTGTGCTCGGCGCGATCGGTGCTGCCGTCCCGTATATCATCGAAATAGACAAGCTCGGCGGACACCAGGGTGTCGACATCAACGGTGTAGTCGGAGCGACCGGGTCATCGTTACGCCCAGGATGAGCGGATTGTACGCAGAGCTCACCGAGGCGGCCACAGTGGCGGTTAACCGGCAAACAATCATCGAGTTTGTGATCAAGGCTAGCGGTGAAATATTGCCGCTTGGCAGCGCCTTGGGCTTTTCTGCGGTGGGAGCCACGCTCCTTCAAGTGCTTGAAGGAAGCCCCTAGGCGCGGCCCTGGTTTTTGCAGCAACTTTTCTGGGGCTGCATTTGTTCGGTGGCTCGTCCAACCCGGATGACCATGGGCATGTAGAGGCGAACCGGGACAGGGCAGACCTTTGGGAGCGGTTCCTGCTGGCGCAGCTTGGCAGCGGCAACCAAGTCTCGCTCCTGTCGTGGCGAGGCCTGTTTTCAGCGCAGGACGGCGGCGGCGCTGGTGTATATGCAAATCGCCCGCAGCTCGGCGATTGGGAAAAATGCAATTTAATTACCAATCAAGATGGGTCGGTTAGCTTCCAATCAATCAACGGCCATTATTTGTGTGCAGAGATGGGTGGTGACAGCTACTGCGTCGCTGACCGGACAGCAATCGGAAGTTGGGAACGCTTTATCATCGAAAATCAGTCAGACGGCCACGTCGCCCTAAAGACGCATGACAAGCATAAATACGTAAGTGTTCAGCCGTAGATTTCTTTGTTGCATTATTGTCCAGTACCCAGTCAGCCGGCTGAACAATACACTTTTGGCAGCTTTGGAACTGGGGAGATGGTCATGCGGCAGAATTTAGCAATCGGTCTGGCATGCGCGGCGATTGCAGCAACAACCATTACGCCCGCCTCCGCCGCGCCACCCACACCGCCGCGCCCCGTGGTGACAGTGCAATCGCTGGCAACCGGTCCCGGCTGCATAACCCAAAGCAGCTTTGGCACGGAAACCGGCCAGCGCGGCAATTTCGAGGTTGTCGTTCTACAAGGAACGGCCTTGGTGCATTACTGGCACCGAACAGTGAGCCGACCTTGGCTTGGCACCGCGGCCAGGTGATTTCTCAATCTGCGACAGGGCCCAGGTGCATTATACAGAGCGATATCGGCACCGAATCCGGTCACCGCGGCAACCTCGAAGTCGTCGTGCAGGAGGGTGATCACATCACGCACGAATTCCACGACAGCTCCGCGCCAACCACCCCCTGGGTCCGCGGGCTGTCCTTCGGCCAAGGCGTTACCGGCGGTCCCAGCATCATTCAGAGCGACTTCAAGTCGGGCGGCCACGGCAATTTTGAGGTTGTGGTTCTCGAGGGCTCAAACCTCATGCATTACTGGCACGACAATAGCAATATGGCGCTCCCTTGGCAGCGCGGGCAGACAAACAGCATCGCCGCAACTGGCGGTGGAACAATTATCCAAAGCTACTTTAAATCCGGAGGATACGGCAATTTTCGAGGTTATCGTCCAGGAGGGCGATCATGTCAGCCATTATTCACACGACAATGCCAACCCCGGCGGGCCGGTGGCAATTCGTCGACGGTACTTTTGGTTCTGGCGTGACGGGGGCGCCGTCTCTTATTCAAAGCACCTTCGGCGCCAGCACCGGGCACGGTAACTTCGAAGCCATCCTGCGGCAAGGCAACCGGCTTGTGCATTGGTTCAAGGACAATTCATCGACCGCCAATCATTGGGTCCAGGCCCAAGACATTGCAACAGAGTTCAATTCCGCCGGGTCGCTGATCCAGAGCACGCTGGGGACGGACGCCGGCCATCTAGGCAATTTTGAAGTCGTCGTGTTGCGGGAGAATGCCAGTCTGCCGCACGGTGCCCGATTGGAGAGTGGCGATATAGACTTCAACCTGGTTCATTATTACCACATCAACGACACGCCGGCTGGGGCGTGGCTGCACGGCCAGACCGGCAACTATCGCGGCCGCAGTGAAAAGATCTGTCAATTGACCGGCAGTTTCGATAAAGAAATCTTGCACAATACCGCCAACGACACGGGTGGCCCGTTCCACCTCGCCGCCACTGATTTGGGCTACCCGTCGACGACGGAGCAACCTTGTCGCTGTATTTTGGCGATTCTCGTTTCACAGATCGCGACCCAATACCGAGCGAATCCGGCGAGGACGATGCGGTTGCCATAAGCACAGATCGTCAGCCGCCGACACCAAATAGCTGCGTCCACATAGACGCGTTATTCGCGCCGCTGAAAGCGGCCGCGATTGAGCCGCCGCCCTTGCGGCCCACATTCTACCAGGGCCTTTTCTATGTCCCTGCCAGCGGTTTTACTGTCGAGGGAACTGCTTATACGCTATTCTGGACTAATCACTGCAGAAAAACGACTCCGACGAGTCCGCGTGCGACGGCGAGCGCGCTACAGATACCGATTTATACGGAACCGGCCGTTTGACGCGCAAAACCGGACCGGCGACGTTCCAGGAGCTTTACTCGCTGTCACAAGAATTCAACTATACGGCCTCGCTGAATTCCAAAAACATTCCGGGAATACCTGCCGAGCAAAATCTGGGAGTATACAATGGAGCGTGGATCATTATCGAAGGAGCTACCCGAGGCTTACTTATCTGCCGGAGACCGGCGTCGAGCCCTTGCAAGGGTGGCATTTCTTCAATGGTCTCGATGATGACGGTGCGCCAATTTGGGACATGAGTTTGATAGAGCCGCCGGTGTTTACGGATGGCGATCAGTCTCCCGACGACTGCCAGGACCACGAGAAGCCCTGCGGCTGCATCGGGGAGTTCTCTGTCTCCTGGGTCGCGCCGCTAGGAGAATGGTTGATGCTTTATAATTGCGGAGCCACCGTTCAGGCGCGCTTGGCACGCGCACCTTGGGGTCCTTGGTCCGGACCCACTGAGATTTTCCGTCCGGACGTCGATAACGCATGGTGCCGATATATGCACGCGGAAAAATCCTTCTCTTGCACCGACCATTTGGCTGACGCTGACGATCCTATAGAACGAAACGGTACAGAGAACGGAGACCCGTATGCGCCGTACGTACTGTTCCGGTTCACCCGCGCAACCCCGCAGGGTGCGAGGATCATCTTCCTGATGTCGACCTGGAATCCCTACCAGGTGGTTGTAATGCAGACGAATTTGACCTCAGGCCAATAACATTCACCTGCGGACGGTCCTGAGTCTGGCAAACAATAGCGACGAGAGGCGGGTGGGACTCATTGGTCAGAGCAACCGGCGCGGCGCAGACCAGTCGCGGCTGTTTGCTCGAATAGGTCCCAGTACTGAGTATTGCCCCAGGGACGGTAGACGCGGAATTGCGCAAGCGAGTTTACTTGAGGATTGAGCTTCAACGACTGAGCAAGCGCCGCCTTGGCTTCGTCCCGATCAACGTTGAGCCCTAGTGCAGCAGCGAGGCCAAAATGCGTAACCCAAGGCCGCGGGTTTGCGGCACGCGACTTGATCAGGAGATCAATCGCCTGATCCACCCGGTTCAACAGCAATTGGCACCAGCCCATGATCAGATAAGTGCCCCACATGGTAGGGTCGCGTGGGCTCAACCACAGCGTTTTTTCACTCTCGGCCAGCCCGGCATCAGGATTGCCGAGGAGCAATAGAGTCCAGCCGAATTGCCCATGTACATGCTCATCGTTGGCGCCGAGTGAAATTGCTCTCTCGAATTCGATCCGCGCTTCGGTCAAGCGGTTCTGAACCCGGCGGAGGAGACCCATCTCGGAGTGCGCTGCCGCATTGTTCGGATCGCGGTCGATCGCTTCGAGCAGCAACTGCTCGGCGCGCGCGCTGTCTCGCTCAAACGAGCCGTCGGGGCGCGGAGCAAAATTCCCGACCAGGTTCACGAGCAAGACCATAGCGATGCCGACCTTTGCATCGACCGAGCGCGGATCGATCTCGAGTGCCTGTTCGAAAGCGCGCCGAGCCTCTTCGGTCGCGGCTATGGATCGCGGGCGGTGATAGCAGGCCCAGCCGCGCATGACGAGATCTCGCGCATCCGGAACAGCGGCATGATCCTGCTCGATGCGGCGGCCGACATCTCTGACGAGCTCGAGGTTGAGAGACTGCGCGAGGCGGCCGGTGATCTCGCGCTGAGCCTCCGCGAGGTTTCGGCGGTCGGTCTCGAACCGGTCTGCCCAAACATGCGCACCGCTTTCCGAGTCGATCAGCTGCACATTCACCCGCACCTTGTCGCCTCCTCGCCGCACGCTGCCTTCGAGGACATAGCGGACCCCGAGCTCGCGGCCGATCTGCTTCACGTCGATCGGTTTACTCTGTAGGTGAAGGCGGTGCTGCGGGCGATCACAAAGCTTCCTGAAATGCGCGAAAGATCGGTCGTCAGGTCGTCGGTGATCCCATCGGCGAAATATTCCTGATCCGGATCATTCGAGAGGTTCTCAAAGGGCAGGACGACAATCGACAGGCGCGGAGCGGGTGCGGAGGCCGGCGCAGCCCCGGCTTCCTCGCGCACCTCGCCGATAAACCGAATGCCTTTGCGCGGCGCGGTCCGGATCAGGCGCTGCGCCCCGCCATCGTCGCCGACTGCCTTGCGCACCGCAGTGATCCGGCTGGTCATCGCCGATTCCGACACGATCCTGCCCCCCACACAGCTTCAAGTAGGTCGTCCTTGCTGACCACGCGCTCGCGGTTCTGCACCAGATAGACCAGGAGGTCGAAGACCTGTGGCTCGAGCGCGACCAGTGCGCCGCCGCGTCGCAATTCCCGGCGGTCGGTGTCGAGCGAATGATCACCAAAGCGGAATTGCAAACCCGTATCCCCGGTCCGATCGCGCGTTCTTGGTAAATTCGGGGAAACTTAAGGGATATGTAAGGGAAAATCAGCGCTTCCGCAAAGTCTTCACGCAGCGATTTGAGGCATGCTCCTCGAACCGATCGCGATGACCGGATCGATATCGGATCAGCCGTCGGCACTGACCCGGCAACGGATGGAGGACCATCATGAAGCCTATAACAGCAATATTCGCAGCAGCCGGCCTACTAATCGGAGCAATGCCGACCGTGCACGCCGATAACGATCACACCGGTGTTACTCTCTATACATCCGCGATACACACCGGTGTTATCGCCTGCAACGCCATTAATGTCAGCAAAAGGACTCTGAATATAACGATCTCGATATTCGATGGAACGATGACGTCGCCGCCGACTGCGACTACGCCGACCTTACTGGAAGGGCCGACGCAGATTAGTACCCCTCCAGGCATGGAAGCAACGATCGATCATGGCGCTCCCACCGACTCGAATGAGGGGTACTGCGTATTTCAGGTCTCCGGCACCGACAATCGGGACGATGTCCGGGCGGTTCAGAATGCTGTCCTCTCCGGGATGCGCAGCGTGGACGGCGGCCAGACCTTCTTCCCGTTCTTTATAACGAGGGCGCTCGAGGCCCATTAATCCTCGCCGGCCTCTTGCGGTCCCGTACAACCTTGGGACGGCCCCAGGAGACCGTTACAGTTTGCTTTCGCCGATCTGATAGGCGCGGTGAATTTGCTCGGGCAACGCATCGGTCTCTTTCGACCGCTCGACCACCCGGGCGCGCAGCGCCTTGCGGTCGGGAACCAGGGCTGCCGCTCCGACAGCGGCGACATCCGGCTCCGCCTCGCCAAAACAGTACCAAATGAAACGATCGAGTAGATCGGGCTGGGCGAGAGTTTCGCCCAGTCTCTGCCGGCAATCGTCGTCCCAAGCATCGGGCGCGCCCCTCAGGATTGCGCGGAGGCAGGCCAAGTCGGCAATCGACGCAAGCAATGTGCCGGCATGCAGAGCGGCGCCGCAGGCCCTGGCCAGCTCTGTGCACAGCGGGGCCACATCTTTGGGGGCCAGAAACGGCGTCACGGGCGCCGGTTCGTCGTGTTGCTCCAGCTCCAGCTTCATTTGCACTTCAAGGATATGGCCGGCGAGGGCAAACCGCCCATTGGCGATCCATTCACGCAAGATGTCGCGGTTGGGCTTGAGAAAACGCCGGAATTCCCCGAGCCGGTGCAGATAGGGCCCGGAAATGAACTTTGCGAGCATTCGGTTGGATCCGTCGCGCGGCGGGTCGGTCAGCGCCGGGACCGGTTCGGCAAAATCGCTGAACGCCGACCAGATA
>Ga0306922_10002005_pt1 | contig 18762 bp, 15 predicted proteins | sample sta12Cox44000082_FD_203758 | JGI IMG/M metagenome (GOLD analysis project Ga0306922, IMG submission 203758) | Lab enrichment of tropical soil microbial communities from Luquillo Experimental Forest, Puerto Rico - statoxic.12C.oxic.44.000.082 (v2)... | ecosystem: Environmental > Terrestrial >... | reverse complement strand
CTACTGACGGAAGTCCACCGACCACCGGCTAAATGAAGAGTTCGTCTTCCTGCTCCACGGTTTCCGCAGCCGGCTCGCGGCGGTTGCCGCGCCGCGACCGCAACACGTCGAGCCCGATCTTCAGCCCGTGCACCAGCGCCGAAACTTTCTGCACGGGACCCAGAAAACTCCGTCGCACTTGCACGCCGGCATCTTCGACGGCTTCGAGAGTTCCTGTCACGATGCGGTCGGCTCTCAGGACTTGTCCACGCAAACGATCGGCGGCTTCCGTGAAGATGCGGTCCATCTTTTGCGCCTGAGTACGCGCCAGATATACGACATGCGAAGCGTCTTCGACCAAAGCTGAGATTTTAGGCTCGGTCTCGTCCAGAAGAATCTGCGCGCGCGTAAGGACTGGTCCCATCCGCGAGTGCAGGTCGTTCACCATTCGGTTGATGGATTCGGTGGTGCGCTTCAGTTGCAGGAATAGCCCGATCAGTATTCCCACCTGCACGACCAGCGCGATCGCGGCCACGATACTGAAGAACTCCATCCAGAATTGCATACACACCCTACCCCCTCCGCAAGCGCTGCGGAAACCGGCACGGACCTCCCTATTGCGTCAGGACTTCGATTCACGCAAGAACGCTTCCCGCCCAGCTTCGACCGCAGCCGTGAGGGAATCCCGCTTGCGTGACGCAACGTCTTTGCCGCGCTCAATTAGATCGTCGGCCCGCTCCCGAAGCTCACGCGCCTTCTTCTGCGCAAAATCGCGTCCTTCGTCGGCGCGCTTGGCCAGGTAGTCGCGGGTCTCTTCACCGGACTTGGGAGCGAAGAGAACGCCCAGGAGGGCACCGATACCGACGCCAACAAGAAAGAAACTGACCTTAGATCCCACGTTATCAGCCATGATAACCTCCGGAAAAAACGTAACATACCGGGAAAGACGGCGCAATGCGGCTTAACCGCTTTATGGCGAGTACACGGGTTAGCTGTGATTTTCAGCTTTGGCGAGATATTCAACGATTTTTGCGGCGCTTTTGCGCGGGATGGTCCGGCTCAATTCCTCGACGGTGGCTCGCTTCAAGTTGGCGATACTGCCATAGGTCTGCAGGAGTCTCTGTGAGGTTCTTGGCCCGACGCCGGGAATGTCGAGCAGTGCGGTTTTCGTCTGACGGGCTCCTCGACGCTGACGGTGGAAGGTAACGGCAAAACGATGTGTCTCATCCCGAATCTGCTGGATCAGGTGGAGAACGGGAGAATGCCGTTCAAGCACAATAGGTTCGTCCTCCTGGCCAAGGACGTAAAGAATTTCTTCCTTTTTTGCGATGCTCGCCACCGGTTGGTTGATGATCTGGAGCACCTCGAGAGCCTGAGCCGCGGCGTGTAATTGTCCGAGACCGCCGTCAATCAGAACGAGACTAGGCATAGGTTTGTTCTCTTCCTGCAGCCGCTTGTATCGTCGCGTGACCGTTTCAAACATGCTGGCGAAATCGTCGTTCTCGCTCCGCGGCCTGCCGCCAGGGCCTTGCGAGCCGCGAATGATGAACTTGCGGTAGTCCGATTTTTTGAGGCGGTCGTTTTCCCAGACAACCATGGAGGCAACCGTATCGGTCCCCTGAATATGCGAGATGTCGAAGCTCTCGATGCGTTTTGGCTCTTCCGGCAGGCTCAAGGCATTCTGGAGCGCTTCACCAATGGCTTTGGAGGTGGGCTTCATCACGCGGAAACGTTGCTCGAAGGAGTGTTTTGCGTTGCTTTCGACCAGTTCAAGGAAAGAACGTTTGCTGCCCCGCTGCGGAGTGAAAATTTCGATCTTGTGTCCGGCGCGGTCGGTCAGGGTCTCTTCAAGCAGTGCGCGCTCTTCGAAATCGATCGGGACGTGAATCATTCGGGGCAGGTATTGGGCGTCGAGATACAACTGCTTCAACAGAGAAGGCAGGAATTCATGTGGATCAAAGGACTCCATGTCTTCCCAATAGAATTCACGCCGGTCCACCACGCGGCCACCGCGAAGGTGAAAGACATTGGCAGCAACGAGGGGAGCCTCGGCGTAATACGCGATCACATCGGTGTCGTCACCCTGAGCCGCGGCAATGCGTTGGCGCTCCTCAATGTCCTCCATGGTCCTGAGCAGATCACGATAGCTGGCTGCTTCCTCGAACCGTTCTTGTTCCGCGGCGGCCATCATCCGTTCTTCGATGCTCTTCATCAGATCGTGCCGGCGGCCGTCCAGAAACATGCGTACATCGCGGACGGCTTCCGCGTAGCGATCGTCCGTTGTAAGGCCAGCTACGCAAGGGCCGAGGCACCGCTTGATAAAAAACTGCAGGCAGGGCCGGGGGTGCGTCTTGGACAAATCCACAAAACAGGAGGGAACGAGGAAGCGCTTGTGAATGAAATGGAGAATGCGCCGCGCCAGACCGGCCGGGAAATAAGGCCCGAAATAGAGCGCACCATCTTTCCTCACCTTCCGCGTGAAATAGACGCGCGGATATTTTTCAGCCATGGTGAGCTTGATATAGGGATAGGTCTTGTCGTCACGCAGCATGACGTTGAACTTGGGCTTGTACTGCTTGATGAGATTGTGTTCGAGTGCGAGAGCCTCGCGCTCGTTGTCGACGACAATGGTTTCAATGTCGGCGATTTCGAGGGCCAGAGAGCCGGTCTTGGCGTCCACCCAACGCGATTCGAGAAAGTAAGAGCGCACGCGGTTGCGCAGCGATCGCGCCTTGCCCACGTAGACGACCGCCCCCCCGGCGTCCCGGAACAGGTACACGCCGGGAGCATCGGGCAACTGTGCGGCTTTTTCGCGGGGTTCCATGGGTTGGGCTTTGACGGGCCTTCTTTGGCCTATAACCTGAATTTTACGGCGAGAAGCGCGTCAAAGCGAATTTGGCCCCCTGAAGCCCGACGCAAGGCTCCCTGAAGGCCAGAATTGTATATACTAAAAGACGCCGACCTCCCACGGCAGCACCCCCTGAGAATCGAGGAACTCACCCGTGAAATTCGAAATCGTAGTTCGTCACGCCTCCGCTGTCACCTTGGGGGCAGCACTGCTCTGCCCCGCGGTTCGGGCTGATGAAGGGATGTGGACGTTCGACAATCCCCCGGTGAAGCAGTTGCGGGAAAAATACAATTTCACACCAACGCAGCAATGGCTGGACCATCTGCGCCTTTCTTGTGTGCGGTTGAACGACGGCGGTTCCGGTTCGTTCGTGAGCCCGCACGGACTTTTGCTGACAAATCACCACGTGGCCCGCGGCCAATTGCAAAAGAATTCCTCCGCGGAACACGACTACATCCGCGATGGGTTCTTCGCTGCGACACCGGACCAGGAAATGAAATCGCAGGATCTGGAAGTCAACGTACTCGCGTCGTACGAAAACGTGACCGATCGAGTGAACGCAGCAACCAAGGGCGCGAAGGATACGGAAGAAGAGTTTGCGAAGCGCAAGGCGGTAATTGCCGAAATCCAGAAGGAGAGCACCGAGAAGACGGGGTTCCGATCGGATGTTGTCACGCTGTACCGCGGCGGAGAATACTGGCTCTACCGCTACAAGAAATACACGGACGTGCGCCTGGTGTTCGCCCCGGAGCAGCAGGCGGCGTTCTATGGCGGCGATCCGGACAATTTCACGTATCCACGCTACGACCTGGACATGGCTCTTTACCGCGTGTACGAAAATGGCGAACCGATTGACAGCAAGCACTATTTGAAGTGGAATCCGCAAGGCGCGGGAGACGGGGAACTGGTGTTTGTATCGGGGCATCCGGGATCGACGCAGCGCTCGGACACGTACTCCTACCTGGTCTTTGATCGCGACACGGTCACTCCGATCATTATTCAGGTGCTGAAGCGGCGCATCGCCACACTAAGGGATTATTCGGCGCGCGGGCCGGAACAAACGCGGCAGGCAGCCTCGCAGATTTTCGGCCTAGAAAACAGCCTGAAGGTATTCATCGGGCGTCTGGAAGGACTTCAGGACAAGAACCTGATGGAAAAGAAGCGGAAGGAAGAAGAGGAGTTCAGAGCGAAGGTGGACGCCAATCCGGAATGGAAGAAAGAATATGGCAAGGCATGGGACGGCATCGCCGAGGCGATTGAGAAGGCGAAGCCGCGGGTCAAGGAACAGTTTTTCCGGTCGGCAGATTCGCAGCTGGCCGGCCTTGCGGTTACGCTGGTCACTTACGTGACTGAAATCAAGAAGCCCGATGGAGAGCGGCTGGAGGGCTTTCACGATTCTCAACTGGAATCCATGAAATTGCGGCTCTTCTCTCCAGCCCCGATCTATCCGGAAATGGAAATTGCACGGATGACGAGCGCCCTGGAAGCGGACGTACAGGAACTCGGACCGAACGATGCATGGATCAAAGCAGTGCTCGACGGGCGGATGCCAAAAGATGCGGCGACCGAAATGATCAGCGGCACGAAGATGGGCGACGCAGCCTTCCGCAAATCGCTAGCAGAAGGCGGTCAAGTAGCGGTAGACGCTTCGACCGATCCGCTGATCGCGATGGCGCGAAGGATCGATCCGATCCGGCGCGAACAGATCCAGTGGTTCGAAAAAAATGTTCAAAGCGTGGAGGAGCGAGCGGGAGAGGAGCTTGGCAAGGCGCGATTCGCGGTCTATGGCAAGAATACCTATCCTGATGCAACGTTCACGCTGCGGCTGTCTTACGGACAGGTGATGGGCTATCCGATGAATGGCACGAAGGCTCCGTACAAGACGACGATGTACGGCTTGTATGACCGCGCGGCGAGTTTCGACTACAAGGTTCCGTTCGACTTGCCAAAGCGGTATGTGGAGGGCAGAGAGAAGCTGGATCTATCGACGCCGTTCAATTTCGTTACGACTAACGATATTATCGGCGGGAATTCAGGGTCGCCCGTGGTCAACCGGAACGGCGACATCGTGGGGCTGATTTTCGACGGGAACATCCAGTCGCTGGTGGGTGATTTCGTGTACGACTCTTACGAAAACCGTGCGGTGGCGGTGCACACGGCGGCGATGACGGAAGCGCTGAAGAAGCTTTACGGGGCGCAAAAGTTGGTGGATGAATTAATGGGGCAGTGAAAAGCGGGGCAACGCGGTTCGGCGAGACCCGAATCGGAGAGACAGGGAGTCTGGTGGCGTTGTTCGCGAGAACGTATATCCAATTAGCGCTTTTGCTCTCGGTGAGCGGTCTGTGCTTGATGGCACCTGTCGGTGGGCAAGAGTCCTCGTCGAATCCACAGCCAAGACAAGAGGACCAGCCTAAACCCAAGCCGAACACCGATTCCCCGGTGAATTCCGCCCCAGATCAGCCGAAATGGGACCCGATGCGAGCGGACAAGGACATCGAGGTCGGCAAATTCTACATGAAGAAGGGCGATATCGACGCGGCGATTGACCGCTTCCTGGACGCGACCGAGGCGAAACCTGGTTACGCAATTCCCTACCGCTATCTGGGAGAGGCTTACGAGAAACAGGGAAAGAAGAAACCGGCAGTGAAGGCGTACCAGCGATATCTGGATCTGTATCCTCACGCCGAAGACGGCGACAAAATTCGCAAGAAAATCGCGAAGCTTCACGAGGAAATTGACAAAGAGAAGAATTGAGCTTCAATTTCTGAAGTGTGGCATTAACCCTTCGAAGTAAGCAGATCCCGCGTTTTGCCTGCTTGATCGGGCAAACGCGGGATCCCTCTTGCTGGAATGAAGCCACGAGAACGTGGATCAGCGGGCGAGGCGGTCGAGAGCCTTGCGGGCGATCCCGAAGTGCTCGAACCGTTTTTCCTCGGCGCGAAACTCGCTGGAGTGAGAGATCAAGGTGCAACCGGAGCGCCGCGTGGGGTGCTTCACGTGCAGCATTTCGTGGAAGAGAACGTACTCCACGACGAATTGAGGAACGCCCGGGCGGTCCATGCGGCGGTTCAGGATGATCTGGTTCGGGCCAGGATCGTAGCTACCGAACTGGCGGCGCCAAGTCCGAGTGCTCCAACCGATGTGCGGGCGGCTAAGTTCGCCAGAAAAGTATTTTCCGTTGAGACGGTCGAAGAGGGCCACAAGATCGTGGTGACGTCCCTGCGGCGGCACATGCGCAAGGCGCACGCGGTGGCGACGCATGCGGCTAATGCGTCCGCGGGTCCGCTCAGAACGAGCATAGAAAAGGTACGGGCGAGCGAGAGCACGATCAACTCGGCGCCGATAGACCCGCGCGAGAAGCAAGGCCGCCGCACCCTCCAATACTTCGAGAGGCGCGCGTCGCAGCAGGTCCGAAAAGCGCACGAGCAGCACGTCATCGCGGCGCCGGATGGTCAACACGAGGCTGCTGTAGGGATAGAACTCCACCTGGAAATGCGGGGGACGACCGTTGCAGCCAACACGGGTGAACATGCGCAGCATGAGCGCTTCCCCGCCGGGGACACGAGACGGGTTCGCACGCCGAGGACTCAATTCTTTCGCCTCACGGGCGGGGGCGCAGCCTTTTTCTTTGCTTTTTCGGCATCGTTCTGGGCGTCTTGCGTGCCCTCGATGGCGTCTTCAAGATTTTCCTTGTAGATTTCCTTTTCCTGGCCGTCGGCGCCGATCTTCTGGAGAATCACGAGAAAATCTTTGGCCTTCGTGGCCATCAGGTCAATGCCCTGGCGGATGTTGTCCTGCTTTTCGAGGCCCAGTTGAATAAGATCGGCGGCGTCGTCGACGCAGCCAATATAGGAGTTCATCAGATAGTTGAGCATTTCGTTGTGCTTATTCGGCGAAGGGTGTTCGAGCTCGTATTGGAATTTCTTGAGGCGGTCTTCGGCAAACGTGAGAAACAGCTTGATTCGCTCGTTGGTAGTCTCGGCATCACGGATCTTGTCGGACTCGACGCTCGAGAGGTAGTCCTTCTCGGGACGCTGTGCGACAGCGGGCCCGGAGGCCAAAAGGATGGAGAGCCCCAAGAGCAGGCGAGGGGTGAAATGCAGGCGCCACAGAGCATTCATGGCTTAGCCTCCGGCACCGACGGAACCTTGGTTAAATCCTTGGTGCGACGCGGAAAAAGCAGGGCGATCAGGGCGTCATCCGCATTGATCAAATCCTGCCGCACGATCTGCAAAGGAGGACGGACCTCAGCGGGAACGACGACAATGGTTTCTTCAACCTCGCGAATTCCCTTGCGGACCTCAAGTTCCAGTTGGCGGTAATTGTTTGGATGACGGTCGGCATCAGGCTCCTGTTTCTTGAGAAGATCGAAGGCGGAACGAACGTTGTCCCTGTATTTTTCGAAGATGAGGCCAACGCTGACGTAGTCGCCGTCGGTGCCGGCTCTGGTGGCCGCTTCGAACTGGGCATCGGCGAGTTTATTCAAGGTTTTGACCTTTCCCCCAGCATGAGGATCGTGATCGAAATGATCCTGAAGGTCCTTGACCTTGTCGGCAGCCTCGCAGCACAGGCTCAACAGGAGGGCCGATAAAACAAGGTTGAATGTCAGGCGCAGACACGATCGTTCACCTCTTTTTTTCAGCCATCTTTTCGAGTACATGGATGCGTTGATTCGCCTGCCAGACCTGATCTGGATTCTTGCTCTCGTCGAGTTCCAGAAATTTTCTGTACGCATCGAGTGCGGGCTGAACCTGACTGAGTTTATCGTAACAAAGTGCGCGAATAAACCAAGCGCCCGCGCCCGGAACTTCCGCCTTGGCGACTACATCCAAAGCGGCGAGAGTAGCCTGGCAGTTTCCTGCGAGATAATAGGTGGAGCTGAGGTCTTTCCAGTAGGCCAGGTTGTTGCGATCCAACTGCAGCGCAGCTTTTAATTCCTTCTCCGCATCGGCGAATTGGCGCTGTTGCAGGTAGATGCGACCGAGCCCACCGTGAAGCTGGGCATCGTTCGGGGCCAGGGCAATCGCCTGGTGCAAGGTTGCGATCGCCTCATCCAGCTTGTTCTGGTTAATTTCGATGTCGGCCCGCAGTTTCAGGTCGTCGACGGTCTGTGGCCGGCCGGAGTTATTTTTCGCATTTTCAGCAACGGCTTCGTCGTATTTCTGCTGTTCGATCAGCAAGTGAATGAGGCGCGACCGGGCACCCTTGTCGTCAGGCTGTAGAGCGAGATAATTGCGGTAGGCGTCGACGGCCTGCGGTTTCTTCTGCTGATCCAAGCTTTGGGCGAGTCCCTGCAACGCTTCCGGCGATTTTGGCTGAAGCTCAAGAGCGGCGCGAAACTTGCTTTCGGCGTCGGCGGGCTTGTCCAGGCGCAACAGAACCTGGCCGAGGCGAGTGAGAGAATCGACGCCTTTGGGGTCTAGTCTTGTGGCGCCCTGAAAGGATTCGGCTGCGCCGGAAAGATCTCCGGAGCGTTCCTGAGCGAGTCCCAACAGATAGCGCGGACGGCTTTGCGAGGGCAGCAGTTCGACGGCTTTGCGCAGGGGAGCGACCGCATCTGCCGGGCGATTTTCGAGAAGCAGGATGCCAAGATTCAGTTGGGCTTCGGGCATCTTCGGGTCGAGTGTGACGCAGCGCTCATACTCCTGACGAGCGTCATCGGTCCGCTTCAGCGCGGTGTAAGCGTAGGCAAGTTGAAAATGGGCATAAGCTACATCCGGTTTTTCCGCGATGAATTTCTGGAGCGGCGGGATGGCAGCTTCGTAATCATTTTTGTCGAGTGCGGCTTGTGCTTCGTCGAGGAGGTCGTTCAACGGATTGCGGAGCTTTTGTGCAGTGGGTTGCGAGGTTTTGGCCGGAGGGTTCTGCGGCGGCCGAGGGGAAGATGGGCCGGCGAGTGCGAGGGACAGCCCAGTGGTAATGAGAATAAACCGAGTTTGCCTCATTTCCCGCTCGTTGGAGACTTAGCCGCAGAGGACCTCGACGGGGCATCTCCACCGGGTTTGGATGCACCGTTGGGCGGACGCTTTGCTTGGCCGTTGCCGTTGGTCAAGGTGCGGGCGAGGAATTGCCCGGTGTGCGACTGGGGGTTGCGGGCAACCTGCTCCGGGGTACCCGTGGCGATGATCTTTCCGCCCTGTTCGCCGCCTTCGGGACCGAGATCAATGAGCCAATCGGCGGATTTGATGATGTCGAGATTGTGTTCGATGACAAGGAGGGAAGCGCCAGCGTCGAGCAATTTCCGGAAAGCGGCGAGGAGTTTCGCAATGTCGTCAAAGTGCAGGCCGGTGGTGGGCTCGTCGAGGATGTAGAGAATGCCGCGATTTTCGGTACGCGTGAGGTGAGCGGCTAGTTTCAAGCGCTGCGCTTCGCCACCGGACAAGGTAGTGGCCGATTGGCCGAGGCGCAAGTACCCCAGACCGATTTCGTTGAGAATGCGGAGCTTTGAAACGACTTTGGGGACGTTGACGAAAAACGCCAAGGCTTCGCGCACGGTCATTTGCAGGATGTCGTGAATATTTTTGCCGTGGTAGCGCACTTCAAGGACACTGCTCTTGAACCTTTGACCGCGACATTCTTCGCAGATGAGTTCGACGTCAGCCAGAAACTGCATTTCCACGGTGACGGTGCCGTCACCCTGGCAGGTTTCGCAGCGACCGCCGGGAACGTTGAAGGAGAAATGGCCGGCGGAGTAGCCGCGGCGCTTAGCGTCGGGCGTTTCGGCAAAAACTTCCCGAACAGCGTCGAAGGCCTTGAGGTATGTGGCGGGGTTGGAACGCGGTGTGCGGCCGATGGGCGATTGATCGACGATGACGACATCCTGGACGGATTCGTCGCCCTCGAGACGATCGCAGAATTCCTTGATGCTCGCGCCACTGCGGTGGGCAGTCAGGGCGCGAAAGAGGACATTGTGCACCAGAGTGGATTTGCCCGAGCCGCTGACTCCCGTGACCACGGTGAGCGTGCCGAGCGGAAGCATCAAATCGACATTTTTGAGATTGTGAAGCGTAGCGCCGTAGAGACGGAGGAATTTACCGGCAGGCTTGTGGCGCGTGGCGGGGACGGGAATGCGCAATTCGCCGCTAAGATATTTCCCGGTGATGGATTTCTGATCGGTCAGGATGTCGGCGTAACTACCGGAGAAAAGGAGCTTGCCGCCTAATTCTCCTGCGCCGGGTCCGAGATCGAGAACGCAGTCGGCGGCGGCGATGGTGTCGGGGTCGTGTTCGACTACAAGGACGGTGTTGCCGAGGTCGCGCAGGGATTTCAGAATGTCGATGAGACGCTGGGTATCGCGGGGATGAAGGCCGATGGAGGGTTCATCAAGCACGTACAAGGCTCCGACGAGGTGCGAGCCGAGAGAAGTGGCGAGTTGGATGCGCTGAGATTCGCCGCCGGAGAGCGTGGAGGTGAGACGGTCGAGAGTGAGATAGTCCAAGCCGACTTCGTCGAGAAACTGCAGGCGGGTGCGAATTTCATCGAGGATTTTGTCGGCGACTTTTGCCTGAACCGGCGTGAGCCGCAGCTCAGCGAAGAATTTCCGCGCCTCTTTCACCGTGAGCTTGCATAGGTCGGTGATCGAGCGGCCGGTAATGCGTACGGCGCGGGCCTCGGCGCGCAAGCGGGTTCCCCCGCAATCGGGACAGGTGGCATAGCCGCGGTAGCGGCTCAAAAATACGCGGACGTGGAGCTTGTATTTTTTGCGCTCGAGCCAATTGAAGAAGCCTTTCACTCCATCGAATTTGTTTTCGGGATCGCCTTCGAGGACGAGCCGGCGTTGCTCGGCGGTAAGTTGGCGCCAAGGAATGTTTGTCGGAATGCCGCGGGTGCGAGCCCACTTCCGGGCCTCTTGCAGGAGGACGCGATAACGAGGCTTGGTCCAAGGCTCGATGGCGCCGTCGTCGAGTGATTTGCTGGGGTCGGGCACGACGAGATTGAGGTCGAAATCGATGGTATTCCCGAAGCCCTGACAGCGAGGGCAGGCGCCGTAGGGACTGTTGAAGGAGAAGAGCCGCGGTTCAGGCTCCTGGTAGACGCTGCCATCCTTTTTGCATTCGAAACGCTCGTTGAAGGTTAAGCGCTCGGCGGGATTGCCAGCGGAGTCCGCGGCGAATTCGAGAATCGCCTCACCGCCGCCTTCACGGTAGCAGATTTCGATGGAATCGACGAGACGAGGGCGCGATTCGGGATTGACGGAAAGGCGATCGACCAGCACGTAGACGGGTTTCGAGAAATTGACATCGAGAAGCGATTCGGGCGAAGAGAATTCGTGGAGTTTCCCCTCCTGATAGAGGCGGTTGAATCCCCGTTTTTGCAATTCGACCAAGGCAGAGCGCAAGGCGTCGGCAGCGGGAGCCGGCGCGGAGGCGAGTTTCTTTCTGGCCGCTTTTTTCGCGCTGGCGGCCGGCTCGGGCTGCGTCACACGCAGCGGGTAGAGCATGTAAAAGCGGCGTCCGGGAGACAGGCACAGGATGCGATCGGCAATTTCGTCGGGGGAATCGCGCCGGACCTCGCCGCCACACTTGATGCAGAAGGTCTGGCCACAGCGCGCGAAGAAGAGGCGGAGGTAATCATAGATTTCCGTGGCCGTGGCTACCGTCGAGCGGGGGTTGCGCGTGGAATTTTTCTGGCGGATGGCCACCGCCGGAGCGATGCCAGAGATCTCGTCGACGTCGGGCTTTTCCATGCGCTCGAGGAACTGGCGGGCGTACGCGGACAAGGACTCGACGTAACGGCGCTGGCCTTCAGCGTAGACGGTGTCAAAGGCGAGGGAGGATTTGCCAGAACCGCTGACACCGGTGACAACGGTCAGAGCATTATGGGGAATCTCGACCGTGATGTTTTTGAGATTGTGCACACGGGCACCGCGAACAAGCAGGACCTCCTGTTGGGCGATGGTCGGAGCGATGCTTTCGTTGGTGGCCAAAGGGAAGCTCAAGTCAGTGCGCTCTGCGCACACAGCTTAAACCTCAAAGTATACGACGCGGGTTGCGGTGGGGCAAATTGGGCGGGAACGCGGTCAGCGACCGGGGGACAAGGGATGCGCCTACATTGCAGTGGCAGCGCTCGGGATCAGAGATGTTCGCAGAAAGCTTCGACGATCAAGATTCATTTGGCACCGTGTCGCCCGGCAATCTATTCCTGTTCGAGCTTGATGTGGCCGATACCTCCCTCGACAGTCAGGCGCAAGGTGTTTGGGGATTTGCCGTAGGCTGCGTTGACATACTGTCCGTCCTCATCTTTTTTGAGGCCATGGACATCGACGGAGCCGAGGCCGCCGTGGACGGTGGCGACGACTCCGACGTTTTTCGGCAATTGGACGATGGCTTCACCGACTCCGCCCTGGATGACGGCCTGTAGGTCTTTGCCGCGCTCGCCGGTGAGATTGACGTTGGCCTGGCCCGCGCCGATGTTGAGTTCCAGACGCGTGAGGTCGACCTTGGAGAGATTCAGATCGCTGCGTCCGGCGCCCACGTCGACCTTGAGTTCGAGGGGAACTTCATCGCTTACTTTCAGGTTCCAGATATTGTCGGAGTTCACCATAACCTGGCTGGCGCTCTGCTGGCCGACGCGCAATGTGCCGATACCATCGGAGACGGAATAATCGACGGAAGGAGCGTGCCAAGCGTCGCCTTGATAAAAGTCGGCTTCGAGCAGGCGCTCGGCGCCGCCATTGATGCGCAGCTGTCCCGCAGGCATCTCGACATTCATTCGCACGGCCCTCGCGTCGTTCAGCTCAACGACCTGGGTTTCGTGGCCACGATGTCCGGAGTTGTTCACGGCAGAGATCCAACCGTGGCGCTCGAACGAACGGTCGCGCCAAAGCAGGGACGCCAGGACAAGCAAGAAGACAACGGTGCCGACGGTGGAACCGACCGGGAAAGCGGGCGCGGGGCCGGGTGCACGCTGGCGCTGGGCGTGGTCCCAGAACATGCCTGCTCCGACCAGGATCAAAAAGAGCGGCCAGTATTTTCCGAGGACCGGCCAGGGATTGAAATCGGGCAACCAACGCCACATGAGCATAAGGACGCCGAACGCGATGACAAGAAGAGGAAAGACGAGCGAAGCGCCACGAACGCGACCTTGTTGGGACATTCTACCCCCCCGGTATTAGTACGCGAAAAAAGGCCCAAATGTTTCCAGGACGAGATAGTTTTGACCTCCTCCCCGCCTAAAGGCTGGGGATTCCTACTGGCTCGCCTGCTTAAGCAGCGATGCCTTCGGTGGGTTCCTGACGCGACGGGCTTACTTCACCCGAAGGATGCGTGCAGGCTAACGAGGCGAGTCCCGCCTCTTTGATGTTCCAGGCTGCTAGCAAGTCTGCTGGTGCTCGGAATCCACAGGCAACACAGGCGAACCTTGCTTGTGTCTTGCGGTTCTCCGCTGTGACCTGACCGCATTCCGGACAACAGCGGCTGGTGTTCCCGGGGGAACGGCTTCCAGAAATCCTCCACGCCTTGGCGGCTTGCTATTTGGAAAGGCGTGCTCTGGTCGCCGTCTTACTTCGCTGCTAGTTGCGGGCGTGCATCGATCAACACCACTCTGAAAAACGGGTTTATATCCCCGCCCTAAAGGACCGGGGCTTTACGCCCGAGCGGGCAAGTTTTCAGAAAAACGCCTCAGGGCTCGAAGACGCGACCGTGGCAGCCAGACTCGCCCGCGCTACGACTCCGTGCTAGAGTTCGCGTTGACGCCGAAGGAGCAGTGACTCATGGCCAAGTTTGATCGGGTGATTTGGGTGGTGTTGGACAGCGTAGGGATCGGACCTCTGCCCGACGCGGATGAGTATGGCGATACGGGGCGCAGCACGCTGGGGCACATCGCCGAATCGCGCGCGCTGAAGGTTCCGACGCTCGTGGAACTTGGGCTTGCGAACATCGCCGCGCTGGAGCATCTGAACGCGCCGGTGGCGCCGCGTGCATCGTTTGGGAAGGGCGCAACACATTCCCCGGGGAAAGACACCACGACGGGTCACTGGGAGATGGCGGGAGTGTGGCTGGACCAGGCATTCCCCGTTTACAAACAGGGATTTCCGCCCGAAGTCATCGCCGCTTTCGAGGCCGAGACAGGACGCAAGACGATTGGCAACAAACCGGCGTCCGGCACGGAAATCATCAAGGAGCTAGGAGCGGAGCATGTGCGCACGGGGAAAGCAATTGTGTATACGTCGGGAGACAGCGTCTTCCAGATCGCGGCACATGAGGATGTGATCCCGATTTCTGAGCTTTACCGAATGTGTGAGGTTGCGCGAAGGATTCTCGATGGCAAGCATCGCGTCGGGCGCGTAATTGCGCGGCCGTTTACAGGAAGCGAGGGAAATTTTGTGCGCACCTCGCGGCGGCACGACTATGCGGTGGATCCTCCGAGGCCAATGCTGCTAGATGTGCTAAAGGAACGGGGGGTGCCGGTGTTCGGAATCGGGAAGATTCACGACATTTATAACGGGCGCGGCGTAGAAGACTATGTCACCACAAAATCGAATGCGGATGGAATGGAGAAACTCACTGCCGCTACGCGAGAGCGGAAGAAGGGATTGATTTTTTGCAATCTGGTGGATTTTGACATGCTGTTCGGGCACCGGAAGGACGTGGAGGGATTTGCGCGGTCGCTGGAGGAGTTTGATGACGCTTTGAAGGAGTACTTGCCTCTTCTGACCGAGCGCGATTTGCTGATGATTACAGCGGATCATGGCTGCGACCCGGACCCGCGGTGGGAGACTACGGATCATTCGCGCGAATATGTGCCGATTCTGGCTTATTCGGCGGGACGAGCGGTGGGCGTGAACCTTGGCATTCGCGACACGCTGGCGGACATGGGGCAGACAGTCGCGGAAAATTTCGGGGGAAGCATTCCGCACGGGCAGAGTTTTCTGGGGTTGCCGAAAGAGATTGCGGCCTAGAGTCCAAGTCCTCGGAGCAATTCGGCACCTTTGACTTCAGGCAGGAGCACTGATATGAAAAGACTCCTCGTCCTGCTGCTTCTGTCGCAGACGGGGCAGCTTGCCCAAAGCCCCTTCGACGGCACTTGGATCATAGTTGCAAACGCGACGCAGCTTCCGCAGAAGCCGGCGGAATATTTGCTCGCTAACGGTATGTTTCGGTGGGGAGGTACGGAAATCAAGGCCGATGGGACCGAGCAGAAGGTACCAGAAACCGGCTATTGGGACACGATAAGCGTGCGGATTGTGAATGAACTCACGGTGGAAATCATATCCAGGAAGGCTGGGAAGACGATGTTCACGGAAGTCGACACGGTTTCGACCGATGGGAACACGTTGACGCAATTGGTGAAGGACACAACCGAGGCGCAGGCGGTCGAGATCGAAACCACTAGCAAGCGGGTTGACCAAGGGCCAGCCGGTGCCCATGCGCTCTCCGGCTCGTGGCAAGCCCACAAGGTGAAGAGGTCTGAAAACGGCTCCGTAATCAAATACAAGTGCAGCGACAACGGATTTAGCGCGGAGACGCCACTCGGTGAAAAATTTGACGCAAAATTTGATGGCAAGGATTATCCAGTCGAAGATGACCCTGCGCACACGATGGTCTCCGTAAGGCGATTGAGCCCGAACACGATCGAGCAGATGAACAAGCGCGATGGGAAGGTGGTTGGGATTTTACGGCTGACCGTTGCTCCTGACGGCCAGTCAATCCACGTTGTCTACGAGAACAAGGAAGCCAATACCACGACTACTTCCGAGATGAGGAAGCAGGCACCTTCGGTTTGCCAGGAAGATGCCGCTAACTGCCGGTCACAGTAGTTCATCTCGAATTCCAGATCGAAGAGGGATTCGTCCGCTTCGGGACGGCAAGACAGCCGTCTCTTCGGTCGGAATGACGGATCCCCTTGTGATGCCGCGGCGCTCGCAGAGTGAGCCGGCCCAAAAGATGGAACCTATCTATTTGCCGGCGGCGCTCGTGGAGGTGCCGCCGGTTGGGGCGTAGTAGCCGTTGCGCGTGCGGGCGACGAGCTTACCCATTCCGCGCGGGGGAATAACGTCGACGTGGACGACGCGGAAGCTGCCGTCGCGCGCGGCGTTCGAGGGATAGTACGCCAAAGTGTACTGGTGGCGAATGTCGTGAGCCACTTGCTCGCAGATGGCGTGGACGTCTTCGACGTTTTCAGGGAAAAAGGCGATGCCGCCGGAAGCTTGAGCGATGGAAATAAGGGCGCGCTTGGCGGTCTTGGCGCTCTTCTTGCTCTCCTGGCCGAGCAGGCCGATAGTGTAGATGACGGTATCGGTTTTCTGAATCTCTTTGATGGTTTTTTCAAGGCTGTTGCGGCTGGTATTGTCCTCGCCGTCTGTGACGATCAGGAGAACTTTCTTTTCCTTGGTTCCCTTTTTCAGATGATCGAGAGAGCCGATGATGGCGTCGTAGAGGGCGGTGCTGCCGCGGGCGTCGATGCGTTCGAGGGCCTCTTTGAGTTCGGGAATACTGCTGGAGAAGTCCTTGTCGAGGTCGAGGTAGAAATCGTCGTTGAAATTGACGACGAAGGCTTCATCCTGAGGATTGCTGTTCTGGACGAGGGTCAGGGCGGCTTCATTGACGCGTGGCCGCTTGTCGCGCATGCTGCCGCTGTTGTCAATGACAAGGCCCATGCTGACGGGAATATCTTCGCGTTTAAAGATGGAGAGTTTCTGCTCGACCTTGTCTTCATAAACACGGAAATTGTCCTGGGTGAGACCTTCGACGAACTTGCCGCGATCGTCCAAGACCGTGGTGTGAAGAACGACGAGATTGACGTCGAGTTTGATACGGCCGCCGGATTGCCCGGGCTGCTGGGTTTTGGGAGCATCAGGGGAGGGCGGGGCTGGCGGCGCGTTTTGTACGGGGATTTGCGCAAAGCCCGATGACGCAACACAGAGGAAAAGCAGGAGGCCTCGGAAGGAAAAACAAAATCCTCGCTTCGCCTGCAGAGGCAGACAGGAGCGGGAGGGCACACGCGAACTCTTTGGAGCGCGGCTAAACGGCTCAATGGGCAGGGGCGTAGTATCCGCTCTTCGAATAGACGGTGAGGGGAGGGAGGCCTTTGGGGGGGCGCAGCTTGACTTTAATCTTGCGCCACCTTGCATCGTGGACGTGGTTGCTCGGTCGGTATCCCAGAACATATTGATTGCGCAGCTCCATGCCGATCTTGGACGCAATGTCCGGCAGATCATTTAGATGCTCGACGGCGAAGACGCGTCCACCCGTGAGTTCCGTGATCTCAGAGAGGAGCGAGGGACCGTTGAGCTCTTCCGGCGTACGATTGCGATAACCAAGCGGGTCAAAAATGCCGATGGCATAGAGCTGGGTATCGGCTTCCTTCACGAGCCGCTTGATATCGTTCTCGTTGTACCTACTATGATTATCGCCTCCATCGGAGAGGATGAGCAAGGCACGTTTAGCGTTGTGTGCACCCCTCATCTGGCTAAGGCCGAGATAGATAGCATCGAGCAGAGCGGTCCGCCCCTTGGGAGCAGTCATCATCATGCGGCTCTGGAGGTCTTCGACGCTGTTGGTGAAGGCGCTCGTGAGCTCGGCCCTTTCATTGAAACTTACGAGGAAAAATTCGTCCTGGGGGTTAGCGGTCTTGAAGAACTCGACGGCGGCCTCGCGGGCTTTGTCGACCTTATTGGCCATACTGCCGCTAAAGTCGAAGATAACACCAATGGAAATGGGGACATCTTCCGAGGAGAAGCTGACAATTTCCTGCTCGACATTGTCTTCAAAGACGCGAAAGTTGTCGGGATCCAGCCCGGTGACGAGGCGATTAAAGGGGTCGGTAACGGTAACGTTGACCAGGGCGAGGTCCACATCCGTGCGGATGACTTTTCCGGGCTTGATGCTTACGGCAGGGGTGTCGTGAGAAATTTCACTGAGCTTGGTGACGGCAGCGGCGGCCGGGGGGGTGACCAGTTTTCGCTCAGTGGGACTGTCTTGCGCGAGAAGGGGCAAGCCAAGGCAAAGAACCAAAAGGCAGGCCAACAGGCGAAGAACTGTGAACCCAAGAAAAACGCGCGAGTTGCACCAGTCGAGTCTCACGGAACCCCCCTCCCCTCGGGTGACCGAGAGGACCGCGCGGAGACCTCATCATAGCACTGGTGTTAGGGAAGGCAAGTCTTTCCGCTGGCCAGTTTGCAAATAACACGAAGGCAATCGGGAGGGTCGAGTATTGGATGGAATCGCGAAAAACCGTGCATACCAGGAGGTCGGCACAGGGTCAGATCCCGGTTGCCGCCGATCTGGGGCGAAGAGCCAGAAAGGAACAGCTAACGCCGTGTTCTGACGGGCAAAGGATAGCTGTGCTAGGATCGGCAGTTTGAGGTTGCAGCTATGGGTGATCCAGAGGTTGTTGTAGTAATTCCGTCGCGCTACGGTTCAACGCGACTGCCGGGGAAGCCTCTCGTAACCCTTGCCGGCAAGGCCATGGTGCAGCACGTGTACGAACGGGCCAAGCGGGCTCAAACGGTGCACAAGGTACTGGTAGCCACAGACGACCAACGCATCATGGATGTTGTCAAGGGGTTTGGAGGCGAAGCGCGCATGACGCGGAGCGAACACCGGACGGGGACGGAACGGATTGCCGAGGTTGCCGCTCACGAAAAAGGCGACATTTTTGTGAACGTGCAGGGGGATCAACCGCTGATTGACCCGCTAGCCATTGACATGGCGGTGGGAGCGCTACTCGAGGATTCGGAGGCGCAGATCTCCACGGTGGCAACGGCGATCAGGCACGCGAGCGACATAATGGACCCGAATGTGGTGAAGACGGTGGTTGATTTCGATGACAATGCGCTGTACTTCTCGCGAGCGCCCATCCCTTGGGTACGCGACACGCAGCAGAAGATCCACGTGAAGTACTGGAAGCACCTTGGGCTGTATGCCTTCCGGCGCCAGGCGCTGCTTGAATATGCGACGCTGCCGCAGGGGGAACTGGAGCGGATCGAGCAGTTG
>Ga0306922_10002004_pt1 | contig 18762 bp, 20 predicted proteins | sample sta12Cox44000082_FD_203758 | JGI IMG/M metagenome (GOLD analysis project Ga0306922, IMG submission 203758) | Lab enrichment of tropical soil microbial communities from Luquillo Experimental Forest, Puerto Rico - statoxic.12C.oxic.44.000.082 (v2)... | ecosystem: Environmental > Terrestrial >... | reverse complement strand
ACCGATCTGCTTCATCCTGGCGGCGATCTTGGCATACTGATCTTCGTCATACTCCTGCACAGTGTTCGTCGCGGCGTCGGCAACGCGATAATAGGCCTCCTTCTCTTTCCATTGCACCACCACGATCGTCACCTCGTTGCGGTCGTCATAGTCCTCCCACAGCGCGGTGTTTTCATCACGGATGCGCTTCTCCTCGATGCTCTTGAGAGTAGCTTCGTCAAGGTAATTTTGGTTCGCCCACTGCGCATCGATCTGCAGCCGGCTCTTGCCTGGGAACATCTGCAGCCCATCGATCAGCGGCATCCGGCGCAGGCGCCCCATGCGGCGGCTGTCGCGCAGGTTCTTCTTGCGTGAGGTGCGGTCCCAGACGAACTCCCGGCTGTCGATCTGTTCCTCGATATACTGCCCCTCTGCCTCATTCTCATAGCTGTAGCGCGCCTCGGAGACGCCCAGGCCAGTGCCCATCGCTTGTTGAAAGCACTCGGACTGCTCGTCCTCCGCATCGCAGCCGTCGCCCATCCATTTCGAGGTCGCGGTGAGAAGCTCGTTCTTGGCCGAGTCGTCATTGTTGCGGGGAATGAAGTTGATCTCATGCCGGCCGTTGATCTCCATGCCGGCAATGGCGCGCAGGATGGTCTCGATGCGGTTAAAGACGATGTGCGGGCGCCCCTGCTCGTCTAATAGCTGCTTGTCCTCGTCTGACAGCTGATCCCCGGAAATAAAGCCGAGATCGTCGGTGGCCTGCTTGCGCCACTTCAGGGAATATTCGAGATCAGAGATGATGTTGGCTTTGAGGATGCGGAATTGCTGCTGCGGTGTTTTCTTCGATAACGGGATCAGCGCGCGGCGATCGCTTTCACTCTGGTCGGAGAGCCCATCATTCTCTGCGCCCGGTGTAATATCTTGATAGTCAACATCGTCCAGCACCGCCGCCGCCGCGTTCCGTGCCATGTCGTCTCATCCCGCTATGTTCCGAACTCCAATGCTTTAAGCCGCTTGTCGAAGTCATCGAGATATTCGATCATCGACTTCGGTGGCGCCTCATATTCCCCGTACATCTGCCCTGTGAGTTCTCCAAGCAGATCCATGATCGCTTTGTGCTGCTGCATGAGCTTCCCAAGCGATGCATCCATGGCATCAATGGCCTCATGTATCGCATCACTGCCGATCTGTTCGACCTCCTCCCAGCAATGGTTAGGCTGGGTTTCGCTCCATTCTCTGACCCGCTGCTCCCAGATGCGATCTTCAGCCTCATAGTCGATGATCAGATCGAGCGAACCATCGTCCTCGTGCTGCTTGAGCACGATCGCGGGAAACTCGGTCCGGCCTTGCCGCATTGCGCCATTGCGGCCGTGATAGAGCACATGGTTCCCGACCGGCACACGCTTGATCTTTTGAATATTAGGATCGTTTTCCGCCATCCGGCGTGTCGACTCCATGAGATGGCTCATGTTGCGGTTCTCCCTTAACTGGCCCTGTTTGCGGGACCTCCTTCAGGAAATTATTGGCCGCGGCGATCGCCAGTTCGTTGATATCCTCACGCATGGGAGCCTCGATCTTGACCTCGTGCTCCTTGCCGCCAGGATCAATAACACGGAATGTCAAAACCTGCCACTGGCCCTCGTTGTCAGCCCCAGATCGGTAGTCCATCCACCCATCCTTTAAGCTGTACCCAGCTGGAAGCTGATCCGCGAATTGCTGTCGTACTTTCCTGATCCCCGCTAACGGCATTGGCCTCTCCCGATCGTTTTAGCCACGGACCTTCCTCGTCTCGCTTTAGCCACGGACCTTCCTCGTCTCGCTTTAGCCACGGACCTTCCTCGTCCGGCTTACAGTGCAGATAGGTGCCGCACACTCTGCAGAACACCAGTTCTTCGTTGCCCCTTTGGCAAAGCTCATCGGCCGCCAAATGGGTCTTCGCTGAACGCACATCGCCTAGCGTCACAGTTTTTTCTCCCATTCATCGACTGCTTGTTCACTGGCTTCATCGGCCGGCATCAGTCGATCGCGATCGTCAAGCTTGACCTTGATAGTTATGCAGTGATCGGTAGACAGAACCTGGATGTCATCCGGCGGCGTTATATTCAATGGCTGCCAGAGCGCGATCCGCCAGTACTTCCGTCCAGTCCCAAACATCAGTTCTTCCCGCGCGCGCAGCAGCTGTTGCCAATGATACTCCTCAAAGTAATGCATCGCTAATTGACGATCTACTATCGCGCCCATTGTGATCCTCTTACTTTGTTGCGCTCTTTGGTCCGGCTGCCGTCCGCCAGCCAGATCCCATCCGGCTTGAGGCCGACTGCGCCGGTCATCCCAGCATCGGCAGCATTACTGGCCCAGTTGTGCAGCGGGACCGATGTCCACTGCGCCAGCTGCTTGCTCCACGTTTTGCGATAATTGTCGAGGCATTCCACTAGCCGCTCACAATGCTCACTGTCGATCCATGTCAGCGACAGCATCTTGCGCAGCGCCTCGATCGCGTCTTCCTTGTCAAGGACCCTCGGGACCACTTCGAACTCGATCCCCAGATCCGATGCGATCTCCTTCCGTGTCTTGGCGTCGTTGGCCCAGCTGCGGTGGGCTACGTCGTGCGGCCCGTAATGTTTCCCTAGCGTGAAATTGCGACGGGAGGCTATCTCGTGCACTTTCGTCGCGTAGTGTTGGACGCCCTCTCCTACGTTCTCGTAATAGTCGATGATCCTGTGCCGCGTCCCATCGGTCTGGTGAAACCAGATCGCGTTCATGTTGTTCTTGGTCTCCAGGCCGATGTCCCAGAACGTGTTGACCAGATAGTTGGGATCGTGCGGGATCGGAAGCCCGATCCGGTGCTCTTCCCGGGCCTTCTGCATCTCTCTCTTGAACCATGTCCCCTCCATGCTGTTGTAGAAGGTCTCTTCCATCATGCTCGGAAACTCGGAGTGCATGTCATCGCGTCCGAGCGTCTGATATTTCAGCACGTACCACGCCTTCTGGTCAGGCGTCAGGCTGATGCCGTGCTTGTGCAGCAGAATGTCGAAATATTCCCGCATCTCCGAGCTAACGATAGCGAGGTTATGCTGGACCACATATTTCGGGTCCATGTGCCACGCGAAGAAGTGCAGCTTGAAGTCCAGCTGGGATAGCGAGCGGTCCGAGCGCATCTTGGTCTCAGCCACCCGCACCATGTCATAGAATTGCCCGCTGGTGCCGTGCGCGGTGCTTTCGATCTTGACCTTTTGGCCTGGGGCGATCGTGTTCAGGGCGCCGGTCTTGATCTCCCTTGCAATATCCGGTTTGTCCGTCGCGATCTTTCCAAATTCCGATATGTGCAAATACTGAAGCGTCCCACCTCTGTGGCTCGTTCCGACATAACACGTCGACCCGTTGCTCCATTTCAACTCCTCCTCATTGTCCTTGACCAGCCGGACCGTTTCGCGGACCGAAGGCGGCGTCCCCATGTAGGCTGTGCGGATCTTCTGCAGCTTGAGCTTGGCGTCATCGAGCGTGTAGTCGATGATGCCGGCTGTGTAATTCTTGCGCCACAGGCAATGATCAGCGATGTCGATCGCGATCTCTGTCGAGAACCCGAGTTGCCGCGCCTTTACGATAATATCCAACAGCCATTGATCTTTCGCATACTTGGCTTGCGCGGCGCGGCGCCGATAGGGCACGATCACGCCCTGTTCGTTCAATACCGAATACAGGCTGTTCATTCGCCGGTCGCGATCGGAGAACCGATAACGCAGATCCTTATAGGCGTCTGTACCTTTGAGAATGGAAATTGGCTCGTTCATACAGCAGCCTCACGGGAAGCTGGCGGCATCAACGAATGAGAACGTTGCCCCCGGCGTCCAGGCGATGTAGTCGAAGCCGCTCATGCGACGCGATAAGTTTCCGGCCGTCCTGGCATTGCTGGCGGTCGGACCGAGTAGTTGGATCTCGTACCTGATCTGGCAGAGGTCGGGCACCTCGATCCCGAGTACCCTGGTGGTGTCTGACCCCGGACCGGGAAAGACTAACGAGACCGGGGTCGCACCATTGGATACCCCCAGTGCGCTCCACACCGGGGGCTCCTCAGCCATGAAAACGGCATTGCTGTCGAAGCGATGCGCCACTGACACATGCATCTGGAGCAGGCCGTTATAGCCGAATATGCGGACGTTGAAGCTCATTTCTTTTCCGTTGTAGCCGCCTTAACTGCCCACATCGCCGCCTCTTCATACGCTGTCTGAGCCAGCGCTGCCAGCCTGGGATCGAGGTGCTTCATCTCCTCGCAGAGATCGATCAAGTCCGCGGTATAGCGTTTGATCTTATCGACCATATTGTCCTTCGATGGGTTAAAGCTTTCTCGAACACGTGCGGCACCAATACTTCCTCCCGTCATTTTTCTCTCCTCGCTCCTATTGAACCGAACCTACGCTTGCCGACCGGCTTGCCTTTGTGGACCCGTGCCGGCAGATGCTTGTAGGCGCCAGGGCCATGCGGGCTCGCCGCAATGAACTCCCGAGCGACCTTTGCTGTCTTCTCGGGAGCATTTTCTGCGGCCCATCTCGCCCAACGGTTCTGGGCTAATGAAACCAATGGCAAGGCACTCTCCTATCTACGGGTCGTCGGCTGTGGCGTTGGGCCACCGCTGGAGCCGCTGCCACTTCCGGACCAAGATCCGCCACCACCCCCACCCACACTTCCGCTCAAAGGGGGCTGCGGCTTGCCGCCTCCTTCCGGCGGATACCAGACCAGGATGAAGCCAAAGCGCTCGGTCCAGTACCATTGCCAGCCTTCGCCGAGGGCCCCGCCCGGCGGACAGATCGGCGGCTTCTCTGGCGGCGTCGGCGGCTCCGGAAGCACGATCGGATGCGCCGGGTGCGGCGGCGGTGATGGCCAGACGACTGGCGGCGCAGGAACACCATAGCCAGGATCTACTGGCGGCGGCACGATCGGATGCGCGGGAAAGACCGGCGGGTAATAGATCGGCGGCGTAACGGACGCGTCCGGTGGCCAGACGCCCGGCGGAGGCGGAGCAATAGGATGCGCCGGGAAGCCCGGCGTGCCCGGCGGAACGCTTGGCGGATAATAGATCGGCGGCATCACCGTAGGAGGCGGCCTGCCACCCCAGATCACGTCCGGCGGCGTCGGTACGCCATAGCCTGGGTCGACCGGTCTGTCATCGAGCAGCATGATGTAAGCAAGCGAGCCTCGCGACATTTGTTACCTCCTCTTAGCTGTCGTCCGCCATGAACCCTGGCGGAAGGATGTTTCCCATCCCATTGGTTACGCCAGGAACAGCGGGTGTGCCGCCAATGCCCGGCAGTGAGGCCGGCGCGCCGGGGACAGGTGGAGGCGCAGCCGGTCTCTTCGCGAGAGCGCCGAAGGGAGACTTCGGCAGCGTCGGTAGCTTCGGAATGCCCGGCACGCCAGCGCCGGAAGCCGCCATGATCTTGTCGTGATGAGCTTGGGTGATATGCCCCATGGAGAGAAGATGCTTCGCGCTCGCCCTTGTCAGGTTACGCATGTGCGATGGCGTTTTCATGTCATGTGCCTCGATGGCGTTTTCATGTGATGTGCCACATCCGTTTCAGTATCTGCCCATTCTCGGTGGTTACCATGATCCAGAGCTTGCCCTCCCTGTCAGCCCACACAGGCGTAAGCCCGACTTGTTGCGGGAGGATGTCACCGCGCCAGGGGATCTCGTCCTCGTCGCCGCTCAGGATCTTGCGCCTGGTGGCGTCATGCCCCGCCTTGATGATCTCGATCGGCGTCATCTTGCGGCCATTACCGTTGTCATTTGTTTTCTGATGCATGAGAGCGATCTTTCCCCTTTGGAGAAGGCGGCGAGCGGAGCATCACCAACGCTCGCCGCCCAGGCGCCGCACGCTTGCTCTAGGCAGCAAGGACCATGCGCCAAGCCGGCATCCTACTTCCCGGGTTCCACAGGGTCAACTGAGAGCTTCCATTGATCGCATCGCGGGCAATGGTTCAGAACATCCTCTCGACCATCTGGCAAATGTCCCGTCAGCCAACACAGCAATAATTTCCATCGCTTCATCATTGCGCCTCCTCGATCATCTTCTTGGCTTCTTCGCACTCCTCGGAAATTGCCAAGACTTTTCCGTTCGCCATAAAAACTAAACACTTTGTTCCTTTTGCAAAATGCCCTTCATAGACAACACTTGGATCTCTGAGCGAACTCACTTCATGTGGGTTGACGTCGATCTCATGCCCGCCCGGTCCGTGCAACATGATCAAATGATAAGCTACAGTGAGGATCATGATCATTGTGATCTAAGCTCCAGCTGGATACAGCTCCAAGCGGTGGGCGTTTCCGGCAAACTAATTGCCGGGATCGTCCCGGTGATATCTCCTCCCAGCTGCCTGTCGGACAGGTTCCAGTTATTTGGCGTGATGTTGCGTGAGGTGAAACCCGGCGGCGTCGACGGCGTGTAGGTCTCGGTCGGCCGGTACATCGTCAAATTGATCAGTAATGAATAGGGATAGGACTGCACGCCCGCAGGACAGCGCACAGGCGTCACTCCGCCGCTATCTGATGATCCCCAACTCGATCCGCCTTGCCATTGAATATAGTAGCCGCTCGTGTACCACTTGGCGAAAATATCCCACTGATAGAATTGCTCCACGCCAGCATATTGGAAAACCTGAGCCGTGAGGTTATACGGGTTGGCGCCGCTGCCGGTCGAAAACACTGGCGGGGCCTCACTGCCGTCCACGAAATAAAAAGCGATGATGACAGACGGCCAATTTTCTCCCATGTAGCGGCCAATGCCGAGATCATTAAAGCCCGTACAGGAAAGACCGGAGCCTGCGCCAGTCGAGGACAGTGGAAGGTCCATCCGGCACACCGCGATCAGCACGTTCCCGTTCGTGCGCGTAGCCGGCAATGGCGGTGATAGGGTCAGAGCACCAGTCCCGCTAACAGTGACCTGCGCGCCTGCGTTGACGAAGCTCGGACATGCTCCCACAGCCGGCGCGATCGTAAGCTCGACTTTCCCATCATTTTCAAGATCAGGCAGATAATTGCCGTAGAGCCCATAGTAGGAAAACCGATCGAAGCACAGATGATAAATTGTGCCTGCCGTCATATGAACCGTCGCAGTGAATACGCCAGTTGATGTCCCAAGGTTCTGGTAAAGGTTTGTCAAAGACCCGGGCGCGCTGCCTGACCAGATCGTGAGGTCGAAATTGGCTTCTCCCTTCCTGTCCTGATATGTGATCTTATAGTCGCCTGTCGATGATGGGGTGAACTTGTACCAGATCGTATTCTCAGGGCCCCAATAGCCTTGATCAGAATACTGAGCAACGAGAGAGCCAACGTGAGGATAGCTTGTCCCGACAGCCAAGTCCCACAGCGCTGGCCATTGCTCGTTGGGCTCGCCAGTTGCAAGAAAGACATTGCCCGTTGTCAGTGTGCCAAGCGTCAAGGCTGTCGCATTTGCAAACAAGTCATTGGCCGGCACAGGGATATCAGGGATCGGATACATCGTCGCCGCGGTCTTGTCCTCGTTGGCAATTGAAAAGAAATATCCGAAGTTCCAGCCATTCAATTGAACGAAAACTTTGCCGCCGTAGCAGGCCCCATGCATTGGCCACATCTGCCATGTCCATGGCACACCGAGATCTCTCATGGAGAAGTCGTTTGCCGCCGGCAATGCTGTTCCGCCTCGCGGGAATGCCGAAGTTGGCACTGCAAAGCTGCCATTGGTGGCGTATCTCGCCACACCTCGCGTAATGCGGACCTCATCGATATAGCCCTGCAGCCCATCATTGTAAGCACCAGTTATTCCCGTGTTGGCGTCACATCCAATGCTAAGATATAGCGCATAAGGCACATTGGTCAGGTTGACGATGGTCGTTGAGGTCCCGACGCACACGCCATCGAGATACATCCGGTAGGTCGTCCCATCGAAGTCAACAGCGCCATGGTGCCAAGCATTGAGAGTATGCGGCGTCGAGGAGATGATCGCAGCGACATTGGCTGGCGTCGCGTTGATGACATGCCAATGCAGATATTGCCCACTGATGCAGAAGGCCCACTCACCGGCTGAATTGCTCAGAACTCCGCCGCTGAACCAATGCGATATCAAGAACTGCGCGCCGCTCGGCACAGTTGGCGCAGCAGTCGTCGTGTAGAACCAGCCTTCGATCGTGAACCGCGTTGTGGTGCCGAAATTGAAGTAGGTCGGATCATCCAGCCAATAGGCCCCGGAATTGGCTGGCGTTTGTGATGGCGCCAATGACGCAGAGCCGAACTTGACGTTTGACGTCTCCAGCTGCGCCGACCCTATGAATGTTGCCAGCCCACGCTTGATCGGACTATCATCGAATGCATTGATCGATCCGTTGGGCCCGTTAAAGCCACAGAGCAAAACGACATCATTGAAATAGGGATCAGCTGTCGACGGCGGGGTCGAGCCGCCGCCATCTGCCGAGCCATCACTGAGATGCCGCTTGACAAGATACCAGGGCGGATAAGGCACCGTGTAGCCGTCTCCAGTGTTGGTGACGACGTTGGCCGGGATATACAGATCAGTCGATGACGCCCATGGAATGGGATCGCGTTCAGCCCAACTCACAAATTGAAAATTCGCATCATCGGCCGCCATATCGACATAGCTGACGGCCGGCGTCCCCGTGCTGCAGTCGGCTATAATGAGATGCCTTTGATAGCCTAGCCCGTAATAGGGATCGGTGCCCTGCCAGCTGTTTTGCAGGAAGTAGCATTTGTTGCCGCTTGCAATGCCAAAAGCCACCCGGTATGTCAAATTGATCGTCGTCCATGTGCTCGGGTTCGAGACCGGTGCGTAGTAAAGCTGGCCTGCATAGTCACCCCAGTACGACCCACTCCAGCTGGATGGCGTGAACATCGAAACAACAATGACGCCATTGGCCACGCAGGCGCTGTAGATGGAGCCGTCGCCATAAGTCACTGGCACAGCTGTCGGGATCGGATAGATGTTGAAAGCAGCCGGAGACCATGCGGCGAGATCGATCACCAGAAGCCGCGGCACATTGTCGTTGATGTTATTCCACTGGCCTTGCCAAGGCACATACATCTTGGTGCCGTCAATTTGGCAACCCAGCAAGCTGCTATAGTAGTTGTAAGCACTGTTGCTGCCGAGCGGAGAGTTTCCTTGCGGTATGATCAGCGTATCGTAGGTCGCCCAGTTGCCACCATCCGGCGGCGAAAAATTGATAGGAATGCGGGTCACACAGGCCGCATTCTTGGCGACAAGATAAACATAGTTTGCATCCTGCAGGATACAGCCGGCATCATAGACGCCACTTGGCCAGCCGGCGTCTCCCGATCCGGAATATCCAGCGGTGATGATAAACCGGTCAGGCGTCGGCGCGCTGTTGAAATACCAGCTGCTGCCGTTGGTCGTCCATATCCTGTTCGCCGTGACTGCGATCGGGCCAAATGCGCAGTCCTCTGGCCATGCATACGCATACCAGAAGTCAGTAGCCGGCGTGATCGGACTTGTGGTGACGCCATCCGCAGCCGTCACGAACATGTTGTCGACGGGATCACCGGCATAGCCATAGAGATGGGTCGTGACAGTGATCTGAGTGTCGCTGTCGACCACGAAACTGTCGACCGGCCCCTGGGCGACGAAAGAGACCTGCGACACGCCGGTAAACCTGCCGCCCGTGATCGTGATCGTGAGTGGATCTTCGAAATTAGGCGAACTGATATCCGGCGAGATCGAGATAATATACGGCCCAGCTGCGGGCGGAGGAGGCGCGGGCGGCGCAGGCTCAAAGATGGTCCGCCGCCCGCTCTCCAGCGTGTGCCGCAGCTGCGATCTCGTGGTGAGGATCTTGTTCATTTCTTCTTTTTGTCAGTTGGCGGCTGTTCCTTTTCCTTTTCCTTTTCCTTTTCCTTTTCCTTTTCCTTCGCAGCCGGCATCACAGTTGGTTCTTCTTCGGCCGGCGGTTTGCCGCCACCCGGCCCGCCGCCGGCCCATGGCGGTTTGCCGTCACCCGGCTGCCAGGGCGGCTCAGGGTCCGTGCTGTCAGCCGGAGGCGCCGGGCCGGGCGTCACCGGGTTATGCCGGTTCACGTCCTGGCCGGCGGGATGTTGCTCATCCGGGATCGGACGCAGTTCATACGGATCTGGTGGCCAATTGGGATCACGAGTTGGCGTCGGGCTCATTTCTTTCCTCCTACAGTTGTCGTGCTTACAGTCGTTGGATCAATTGTCGTACCTACAGTCGTTGGATCAGCCGGCGGCACATAGCCCGGAGGCCATGGCACCGGGTTATCCGGGTTAATAGGCGCATAGATCGGATATTGGCCGTAGAGCGGCGGAATATCCGGGTCATCGCCATCCTTGACCCATTTTGGGATCTTCTGACTATCGATCGAAAGCTCCGAGAGCGCAGACTCGACCTTGTAGATGATGGCCTGCACCTTCTCCTGGCTATTGCAGGTCGCGAGATCGCCGCGCACCTCTTTCCAGGCCGCGGTGTTCGCCTTGATCACGTCGACCAAGCCCTCGTGCGAGGTCTTGGCGTTCTGCACGGATAGCATCAGTGCGTTAGCATCCATGTCTCTCTCCTTCTGAAACTCGAGCCGTTCTCTCTGTTCTTGAAACTCATTCCACTCACGAAACGATGCGCGCGACTCGACAAAGGGCCAGTCCATGAATTTCGTCATCCTACCCCCATGATCGGCAGCGTGCCACCTTGGATGGTCACCGTCACTGTCACAGCCGGCAACGGGCTCGCCAGCATCGGCGCATTGAAACGATAACTCGGCCCCTTGATCTGTAGACTGCGTGCTGCGATCGCTGGCGCAGAGAGCCCAGGCGGAGCCGGCGGAAAATGTAGAATGATGAGACCGCTCCACCCCGAGCCGGGACCCCATGTCACGCCGGTATTGGGACAATAGCCACAGCTGCCGCCGCCAGAGCCAAACAGGCCTCCAGCGCCGCCGCCAGTCGCGCATGTACCGGTGCTGACAGTGATCCCGCCACCACCGCCAGCGCCGCCGCCCGTGCCATAAGTCGTGTCCCATGTCTGAGCGCCATAGTCGAAAGGACCGGGTCCAGACATGTAGTTTTGCCCCCAAGGCGGATAACCACCGCCGTTGCCGCCATAGGTGGTCCCGGCTGCGGTCAAGCCGTTGCCGCCAGCTCCGCCCGATGCGCCAGTCCCCACATTGCCGGAGGTGCCGGTCATGCCGCTGCCCGGCGTGCCATTAAAACCCTGACCGCCATTGCCGCCCGTTATGGTGCTCGGGTTAGCCGCATTGCCGGTCGCGCCGTTGTTTCCTCCGCCGCCGCCACCGCCTCCTGTGCCCGTCGGTGAGCCGCCGCTGCCGCCATTGCCATTTGGACCAGCCGCGCCGCCACCGCCGCCGCCACCCCTACTGGTGCCGCTCGTACCGCCGGCTCCGCCCGTCGTGTTGATGTTCGTCGTATAGACAAACACGGGCGTGGTCGTGGTCAGCGTGCCGCCGCCAGCGCCGCCTGTCGTCACACCTGTGCCGGGTGATACGCCTTGCGAAACAAAGTAACCGTTGCCAGTGGCACTGGTCGAACTGCCCCATTGACCTGGAATTGTCTGGGCGCCGCTAGGAGAACCGCCGGATATCCCGAACGGGATCGTAGTCGTGCCCGGCGTGATCGTGCCAGAGCTGTACGTTCCTTTCCAATAGCCGCCACCGCCGCCGCCACCGGAGCCCGTCGTCGTCGTCGCCGTCGTGCCTTGGCCGCCCTGCGTGAGAATTTCAACTGTATGGCCCGCGACCGTGCAATTGGCCGGCCAACTGAACGGCGATGTTGCGGTATATCCCAGAATGATCTGCGACGTCGCAGGCGGCGTCCCCGAAGTGTAATTGATGACCGCCAGCGCACCCGCGCCGACGCCTGCCGTACGCGTCGAAGCCGCACCGCGCGCATACCCGGTGCCGCCGCCGCCACCGCCGAATACACCGCCATTGCCGCCGGTCAAGGTCGCCGTGACGTTGCCGGTCTCAGCGCCGCAGCCACCACCACCGCCGCCGCAGCCGTGCGAGGCATCGAATGTCGTATCCGTGCCGCCGCCTGCGCCGCCAGCTGCTGGGTTGCCTGTTGCTACAGATGTCGATCCGGCGCCGCCGCATGCGCCCGTGCCAGCTTGGCCAGGAGTCGTCGCCTGCGTGCCCGTAATGCCGGCTCCGCCGCCTGTGCCCGTCGCACTCGTCGAGCCAGTCGGAGCGGTCAAGCCGTAGGAGTTGCCGCTGCCGGCGCCGCAGCCGCCTGTGCCGCCTGTGCCGGTCGCAGCGCCTGCCATGCCAGCGCTCGGGCCACCACTACCGCCGCCACCGCCGCCGCCAGATGTCGCCGCGCTGTTGCCGCCGGCTCCGCCGATCCAGCCAGGAAAATAGCCGTAGTTGACCGGCGGGAAGCCGCTTGCACCGCTGCCACTGGAGGTGCCGCCGGTTATTCCCGAAGCGTTTTGACCATAGCCCGTGTACCAGGAATTTTGCGTGTTCGCGAAGCCCCAGCATGTGAAGGTGCCTGCGCCGCCTGCCGGAACGGCGAACACAATTGAACTGTAGCCCGGGTTGATCTCGGAATTGTTGATCGAGTTGGTCGCGAATAAATAGCCCCAGTTTCCACCTGCGCCGCCGCCGCCGCCATTGCCGCTCGTCCCCGTCGTGCCAGCTGCGCCATTGCCGCCGCATCCGAGCAGATGGATGCGATGTGGCGAGAGCGAAACGTCGAAATTCATCGAGGCGCCGCTTGATAACACCCATCCAGGACCGGTCGAGTCGTACTGGTAGACCAAGCCGCTGGTATAGGCGCCCGTCGCATTGCCGAGCGGTCTGTAAAAGTTGCTGGCATCGACCGCCCCGCTGCGCGAGAACACGATGGCCAACTCATTACCGCTCGTGATCGCGATCGGCGTTGGAAATGTGAAAACTTGAATGCCGCCAAAGCCTGGAACGATCGTCGTGCCTGCGACAGCGTTAGCTGTGCCATAGAGCGTCGTATAGCCGGCGTCCCATATTTGGCAGATCACATTGTCGGCGGGACTGCCGGCCTTCGAAAACACCATGCACACCGTATCGATGGAGACCGACTCGGTCGGCAGAAACGTCTGCATCAGCATCGTGTGGTTAACGTCAGAGCCGAAATAAAAGTAATTCGCTTGGCTCTGGTTTTGGTTCATCAAGGTCGTATGGCCAAGCTGGAATGTTGCCGGCACGGCCCATGGCGAAGTCGATGCGCTAGTGAGAAAGACTTGAACTACCGCCATGTCGTATCACCGTCATTCCGAAGCGTTCTAACTCGGCGATGTAGTCTTGAACCATCTCATCTGCAAAGGGATCAGTCGGCCAGCGCATGTCGCGATGCGCCTCGATCGTCAATTCCTCCTTGCCTTTGGTGAACATCACGCCGCAGCGGTCAGGCCGTAACTCTGGCGGCATCTTGTCATTGAGTTCTTGCGATATCAGCCATTCGCATTCGAAGTCGCGGCAACTTTGCGGGCGAACCGGATAGATGCGACAGCCGCCAGTGCAGCTGTCCAGCTGTGGACATGGCGCATGCGCCGGTTTGTTCAGCTGCGCGATGGCTGGAATGATGCAGCAGGTCTTGCAGCCGCCGCATGGGTTATGCTTGGCGAGCTTCTTGGTCGCATAGCGCTCCGCCAATACGACTGTGCGGCCGATATCATCCCATTCGATCGGCTCGGCGATGCGAATTTTCGGGACCTCGATCTTCTTTTCCATCACCCCGATATGAAACTTGATCTCCCAGGCCCTGGTGACGACAAAGCGCCAGCCGCCGCCATGATCGAGGATGACGTAAAGCCGCGACAGCGGCACGCGGTGCTCGCGCTTGGCCTTATCGCGGTAATAGATCGCGGCCCGCTCGATCTCATAGTCGATATCGATGATCATCTTTTTAATTCATCGCCTCGAATACGAACTCGTTAATTCATCGCCTCGAATACGAACTTTTTAATTCATCGCCTCGAATACTAACTCGTGCACCTGCATGGTCTCGGCGGTCGAGCCCGAGCGAATGAATTGCGGACTGAGCACGAACGCCTGAGTGAGATCGACCGTCACCTGCGCAGGCGCCGACGCCGGCATCAACACCGGCTGCAATGTGCTCGCGACCAGACCGACATTGGCGTTGAACATGCCGTGCGAGATCAAGGCGCCGCTGATACCGAGCGCGCGACATCTGACGAAAATATCCCACTCCCAGGTCAAGTTGGTTTGCGAGGCTGACAATGCCGTCGCAGCCGTTGCCGCGACGATGGTGCCGTTGGCGTCGGCGCCGTTGCCCCACATGATCTGCGCCGTCATGTTGCCCGGCGTCGCGCCTGTCGTCATGCGGCCCCATAGCCGCATCCGGCAGGCCTTGCCGACATAGCCGAAATAGTTCGAGCCGAGCACAGGCAAATTGGCGACCGGCACCAGTGCCTTTGCCGTCGCCGCCAGCGTCACCGCGGCGATATCGGCATTGATGTGCGGCGCCCGGGTGTCGACATAGAATGGACCGTCCATCTCTCACTCCCTTATGTGTTGACCACGAACAGCATCGTGACCAGAAGCGACGTCACAGCAGTGGCCGCGGTCGCCGTCCAGGCTCCAGCTGCGTTGGTTTGCGGGATCGCACTGTCGACCGGCACCGTGAAGCCGCGGGTGTCGCCGGCCGGACAGGCTAACGTCAGCTGGTTAGCTGCGCCGTCGTTGAAGGTGATCGAGGTCGCCGTCGCGCTGGTGTTGGTGACCACGATCGCGTAGACATCGTTGAAAGTGCCGGCGGCGCCGCCCGTCACCACTGTCGTCGAGGTGTTGGTCGTGATCGTGGTGTACTGCTTGCCTTTCATCTCGCGCAAGGCGCCGGTCGCGATCTGCTTGCCGGTCTTGTCGTACATCGCATTGACGCGTTGGCCGTTCGTCACCGCGGTCGGATAGGTGGTGCCGACATTGGCGCGGCCGCCGGTCTTCACCGGGCTGCCGGCATCAGTCGAGCCCGCCGTGGTATCGCCGCTGCAGACCGCTGCCACATTCAAATTGCCGGCGACAGGCTGAAACACCGTGACCGCGTTCGCGCCGGACTCTTGCGTGGTCGAAATAACCGCCGAGCCTGTGCCCACAATGACGGTCGACAGCCGGAGGCGAACATAATTCGTGCTGGTGCAAACGACTTCCCACGGGAAATTGGTGCTGGCTGCAAGCGTCAGCGGGTTATTGACCTGCTGGCCAGTCGTCGGGTTGACCAGCCGCTGCACCGGGATCGAGACCCACGTGGTGCCGAAGTCGTAACTCTCCTCGAACGTCACCGCGCCGGCTGTCATTGTCGTGCCGCAGACGATCGTGCCACACAATGAATTCCACACTACCGAGCTATTGATAGTGAGGTTATAAACTGAGTTGAGCGCTGTGGCGCTGTTCCAAGTAGTCTGCGCGATGAGCGATGAAGTATTAATTTTTAGGTTACCATTGATATCGGTCTGCAGTGCCACCATGGTGCCATTGCTATTCACCGGCGGACTCGCGAGATATTGCGCGCCTGCCGCCAAGCCGGTCGCTGGGAAAGTAGTTGCGAAGGCGTTAGCTCCCGTCACAGTCGCATTGAGGTTCGCGGCAGTCGCCTGCGCAGCCGTTACTGTACCACTAACCGGCTGCGTGACAGCTGAACCATCGACGCGTAGGGCCCCGCTCGTGGTGAGCGACAAATTGTTGGATGTCGCGGTCGTGTAGGAGGGCGCCGCAGTAGTCACAGCACCCATAGCTAAGTTGCCCGTTTGACCGGAGGTGGTGCTCGCCGCAGCAGCATTGGTAGGCTGGTTCGCCGAAGTAGCCGCTCCCGTAGGTAGGGGCAGGCTGGCAGCGCTCACAGGCTGGGTCGCTTGCCAGAACGTGCCGCTGACGGGAACGGTATTCGTGACGTTGACGTTCGCGCTCGTGGACGTCAACGCCCAGCTCGTTCCATCGGGCTTCATAGACCATGGCGCACCCCCTTGGTTTGCTGTCACTGTTCCGGAGATCGGCTGCGTGGTCTGCCAGAACGTCCCACTCACAGGCTGCGTGGCGCCTGAACCATCGACGCGCAACGCTCCCGCCAGCGTCGTGGTCAACGGGTTCACCGTGCCAGTCGTATAGGTCGGCGCCGAGGTAAGTGTCGCCCCTTGAATAAGCGGACCGCGAACAGGACCGCTGGTGCCGCTCTCGCCAGTCGATGTCGATGCCCCCTGCGGAGCCACGACCTGCCCAAGCGTTGTGATCGTTCCCGTGCCACTCGTCGGGACGCCACCGGTTATCGATACGACAGGGTCAGCCATCTACTTCCCCGACAAGAGGATCAGCCATCTATTTTTCCAAATAGCTTCTTCACCGCGCCTTCCCTCGCAAGCCGCATCCGCTCCTTGAGGAACGGAATGTCATCCTTGCGGCCATCCGCATAGACCTCAAGGACCGCCTTTTCCATCTCGCCGCGAATGATCGGGAGCGCCGGCTCCACCATGCTCGACTGCGAGCCGAGCGAGATGCCCACGCTGCGCTTGACCTGGGGATACATCCGCTCCGCCGATGGTCTTTCCTCGTCTGGCAACAGCGACATTTGGTCATGATCGAGCAGCCACCGGTGGGAATAGTAGCGCTGCCGCTTGGTCATGATCTTCATCTGGGTTCGCGCCATGTGCAGCGTGACCATCGCTTCAAAGTCCGTTTCCGGCTGCGGTGCATCCGGAGCAACAAGATGCCAAAGAGAACGGATGCCGTCGACATCCATCTCTTCGAGGCACTGCTTGATGGCCGCATTACTATCCATGTTATTACAGCAGCGTGATAGTTGATGCCGTGGACAGCGAAGGCGTCACACCGCTGCCCGTGACAATGTTGGGCGTTACCGTGCCCATCCAAAGCAACACCTGCGTCCCGGTCGGCGGCGCAGCGTTCGAGAACGACGTCGACCAATTCGTCACCGTGCCCGAGCCGCCAGTCCCAGCTGGAAAGTTTATCGCTGCGACCGGCGATGTGCTGGCCGGCCCAGTGGCCGTGACCGTCCAGCCGCCCGTCGTTCTCGCCACATTGACCCGCGTATAGCCCGTGTAGGCGATCTCGCTCGTGGCAGCCGTCCCTGCAGTGCCGGGATCGGCGGTGTGGAGCGCCACCCCAATGTTAGTTTGCGGGCTGGTCGCCGCATTGTCCGCATAGTTCGCCCAGGCTGTCGCGTTGTAGATCAGTTTGAGGATGTTGCCCTCAGTCGTGCCGCCAATATTGGCCATGTTCGCCTCCTTTAGAAGCCATAGTACAAATACGTTGGCTTGTACGTCGTCGAGGAGCCAACGCCACTTGCCGTTCCCGTCCCGCTCGCGCTGCCCACACCCGATGCGACCGAGACGCCGACAGCGCTCGCCAAGCCGGTTCCGCTTGCCGATCCCTGACCAGCCGCCTGTGCCGCTGCAGCACCCGTTCCGGACGCGGTGGCTGTAGCCAAGTTGGTAGAGCCGCCGACCGCAGATGCAGAGCCGCTGCCGCTTGCTGCGCCCTGGCCAGCCGCTTGCGCAGCCGCCGCACCAGTGCCAGCCGCAGCGCCCGTAGCTGCATTGACCGACCGACCGACAGCCGAAGCAGACCCGCTGCCGCTTGCTGAAGCCTGCCCGGCTGCTTGCGCGGCCGCGCTGCCCGCTCCAGATGCCGATCCGGTAGAGCTTGCCGTCGAGGCGCCGACAGCACTCGCAGCGCCTGTGCCGCTTGCGCTGCCAGCGCTCGATGCCACCGCAACTCCAACGCCGGAAGCCAGCCCGGTCCCGCTCGCGCTCCCTGTCGCCAGGGCAGTCGACGCACCAACACCCGCAGCCGTGCCTGTGCCACTAGCTGCAGCCGTGGCCAATGCCGTCGATGCACCGACCGCGGATGCCGTGCCCGTGCCTGCCGCGGAGCCAATGTAAACCGAACTACTGAAACCGGCTGCCGAGCCAGTGCCGGACGCTGAGCCAACGCTCGACGCAAAGCTGGCACCGACCGCGGATGCGTTGCCCGTACCAGCTGCAGCGCCTTGACCGGCTGCCTGAGCCGCTGCGGTGCCGCTGCCCGCTGCACTAGCGGCCGCAGATGCCGTGGAGGCGCCGACGCCAGTTGCCTGACCGGTTCCTGCCGCAGCACCCTGGCCGGCCGCCTGGGCGGGAGCAGATCCCGTGCCTGTCGCATTGCCGATCGAGGAGGCTGTCGAGGAACCGATAGCGGCCGCGGAGCCTGTGCCTGCCGCGGCGCCTTGCCCGGCCGCCTGCGCAGAAGCGGTCCCTGTGCCGCTTGCGGAGCCTGTAGCGAGCGCAACAGACGTTCCGGCTCCCGAAGCAGCCCCTGTCCCGGCAGCCGCACCCTGGCCCGCCGCCTGGGCGCTGGCAACGCCTGTGCCAGCCGAGTTGCCGACCGCAGAAGCAACGGACGTCCCGACCGCGCTCGCCGTACCGGTTCCAGACGCAGTCCCGGTCGCCAGGGCTGTCGAAGCCCCCACAGCGCTCGCGCTGCCCACGCCTGACGCTGCGCCGATGTAGGCGGCACTCGACAGCCCGCTCGCGGTGCCTGTGCCCGCCGCACTGCCGACACCGGACGCAAGCGTGATCCCAACGCCGCTAGCTGCACCCGTGCCTGCTGCACTGGCGGCCGCGGAAGCAGTCGATCCGCCGGCGGCAACAGCCGATCCCGTCCCGACCGCGCTGCCAGTCGCTGTGAAGGTCGCGGCTCCAACGGCAGCCGCACTGCCCGTCCCGGTCGCGCTGCCGGCGCTGGAAGCCGTTGAAGAACCCACAGCCGAGG
>Ga0306922_10002003_pt1 | contig 18768 bp, 19 predicted proteins | sample sta12Cox44000082_FD_203758 | JGI IMG/M metagenome (GOLD analysis project Ga0306922, IMG submission 203758) | Lab enrichment of tropical soil microbial communities from Luquillo Experimental Forest, Puerto Rico - statoxic.12C.oxic.44.000.082 (v2)... | ecosystem: Environmental > Terrestrial >... | reverse complement strand
CCAAATCACGAACATTTGATTCAGGAGGCAAGATGTTGAACGTGGCCCGCCTAGGCGCCAGACTTTTGGCGTTAGCTGCCTTTGCTCCGTTGCTAGCACTTAACCTAAATGCCAGTCCGACCTTCTCGGCGGCACAAGTCTTTGCCATGGGAAGCGCGCAACTCGGTAACTCCCCGGACTCGATTTTCTACGGAGGGGGTTCGGTGTGGGTCGCCTTCCAGAACGGCGCAGATTCGACGGGCGCCTTCGGCGCAAGCACTGTTGTGCGCTATTCGCCGGCCGCCGTAGTGCAGCAAACATGGACGATTGCAGGAAATGTTGACGGCCTGCGGCTCGATCCCACGGGCATGACATGGGCGCTGCAGAATAACGATGGCAATTCAACCCTGACGTTGCTCAAGGCAGGCAGCAGCACAATGAGCTTGTTAACCTACGGCAACTCATACACGAATGTCGCCAACCGCGGATTCGACGACGCGGTGTTCACAAATGGAAACACGTTCCTGAGCGAAACCAATCCGGCGTCGAACACTGACGCGATCGTCGTAAAGCTGACGTCAGGAGTCAGCAGCCCGTTGCAGGTTTCCGGGATACTGAACTCGCAGTTTACAGGAGTGAATCTGGCGACCGGAAAGATCGCGACGGATACCATTACGGATTCGGATTCGCTGATATTGCGGCCGAACGGAGATCTGGTGCTGACGGGTGAAGCCGACCGGCAACTGGTCTTCATTCATAACGCAGGAGCTGCTAGTCAATCCGTGTCGTTCCTGAACCTGTTTGGGGTTGACGGCAACGTGGACGACTCAGCCTTTAACGGTAAGGCGACGCAGGGATACTTTCTCTTCACCGATACCAAAGCCAACACGGTTTACAAGATCAACGTGAGCGGATTGTCTCCGAACATGACGTTTGTCGATATCGGGCATGATTTCGGCTGGGTCAATATGAATACCGGGCTGGTGACACCGATCTTTGTGGGGCAAAGCCCGCACGGCTTGGTATTCGTGCCGACTGCAGTGCCGGAGCCGGGAACGCTAATGCTGGTGGGCGCAGGTATTCTGGCGCTGGCACGCAGGTTCTGGCGGGGCTAGGTCTTTCAGTGTGGTCGATCCCGGGTTAGCGCCCAAAATCAGGGCGCGAACCTGGGGGCACCCAATAGAAAATCTCTTCTATTCCGTTCGCAAAGCTTCTACCGGATTGATTGAGGCAGCTCGGCGAGCTGGGATGATGCTGGCGAAAAATGCGCAGGTGGCGAGCGCAAAAATCGCGCCACCCAGCACTAGGGGGTCCCAGCCTTTCACATGGTAGAGCTGATTCGCTATCAGCCGCGAGCAGGCGATGGTAACTGGAATGCCGATGAAGAGACCTATCAGAATCTGAAGAAAGGCCCCACGCAAAACCAGCTTGATGACGTTGCTGCGGTCAGCCCCAAGGGCCATGCGCACCCCGATCTCGCTGGTGCGCCGCTCGACTGCATAAGCGGTCACGCCGTAGAGTCCCACAGCAGCCAGGATTAGCGCAAGGATGCCGAACAGTCCGGTCAGTTGCGCTACCGCGCGCTGCTGGTCGAGCTCGGCATCCACCTGGTCCTGCATGGTTCGAATGTCGAGGAGAGTCAGGTTGGGATCGACGTCGCTGAGAGTGTGGCGAACCTGCGACTCGAGCCCCTCAATCTTGCCATGGACTTTGAGCACTGCGCCCTCGATGAAGTGGGAGGCATCGTCAAGGCTCTGCATCAGGCGTTCGTCATAGTGAACGCGTTGCGCCAGCGGCAGGAAGAACAGCGGGCGTCTCCAGTGACCGGTCGGATCTGTATAGTTGGCCTCCTTAATGATGCCGACAATTTCAAAGGTCGAGCTGTACTGGGGGAGATCGAGGCCGAAGTGCGCGCCCAGCGGTTCCTCGCCGGGCTGGAAGAACTTGCGAACAAAGGCCTCATCGACGACCGCGACATTTTGTGTCGAAATAGTATCGGACTCGCTGATGCCTCTACCGCGAATGATTGGCTGGCCCAACGTCTCGAAGTAACTCGGGGTGACGTGATCCCATGACGATCCTGTGTCCTCGCTCATGCCGGCGGGCATCGCATGACCCTGGCGAATGACGATTTCGCCCCAGTTGTCCTGCAAGGGTGCGTAGAGCGCCAGGGCCGCGCTCTCAACGCCCGCAATGTGCGACAGACGATCCTGGAGCTCACGATACATGGCATCGAGCTTGGCCTGGGGATATGTCGACCAAGGGGCAGTAAGGCTGAGGACGATGCGGTTATCGACCTCGTACCCGAAGTCCTGGTGCTGCATCTTGAGGAGGCTACGGGTCAGCAATCCGGCTCCGGCGAGCAGAACAACAGACAAAGTTGCCTGCACCACAACAAGGGCTTTCTGCGAGAACGAAGAGCGGTCGCGAGTGCTGCGATTCACACCACGCAACGCTTCGGCAGGATGGGCGTGCGAAGTGAGCCACGCGGGGGCGACCCCGAAGAGCGCTCCGGTGAGAAGCGACACGGCGAACGCGAAGGCGAGAACCGGTATTGACGGAGTTGCATCAATTGGAACGTAGCGAGCGTCATGAAACGTGAGCGCGACGACCGCTTTCACGCCGGCAAACGCCACTGCCAGACCCAGGATTCCGCCGAGGATGGACAGCACGATGCTTTCGGTGAGCGATTTGCGTACCAGCCGGTTGCGCGATGCGCCAAGGGCCATCCGCACCGATGTTTGTGCGCGGCGCGAAGCAGCGCGAGCCAGCAGCAGGTTGGCGATGTTAGCGCAGGCAATCAAAAGTACGAGTGAACAAACAGCAAGCAGAATCCGTAGGCTGTCGCCGTAGTTCTCCTTCATAATGCCGACGCCAATCCCAGCGGGGACGATCTTGATCACCTGCTTCGGTAGATTGGCCTTTATGCCCGACATCCACTCGGCGGGCATGCCGCTATCATTTACGAGCCACAGGCGCAGATCATTTGTGAGGCGCCCGGGTAACTCCTTGGTGGACGCTCCGGGACGAAGGCGGCCGACGACGCGCAACCACGCCTGGAAATGAGGCAGAAAAGAGTGTTCGCCGTGGAGGAGGGGCTCGGCGTATAGCGGAACAAAGATTTGCGGCGGGTTGCTGCGTAGGGTTTCACCAAAGAATCCGGGAGGCGTAATGCCGACGACGGTGAAGGGATGGCCATTGAGAACCATGATCGAGCCGACAATCGATGGGTCGGACCCGTGCTGTTGCTGCCAGGCCCGGTAGCTCAACATAGCAACGGGCGGCGCGGAAGGCTGGTCGTCGGAGGGAAGAATCGTGCGTCCGGCAAATGCTCCAATACCAAAGGTAGAGAAGTAGTTGCCGCTGACCATCTCTGTGCGTAGGGGCTTTGCGATGCGATCGGTTTCACCGCGGCGGGCGGCTAAGTCTTGTGGGCCGGCTTGAAAGGCGGCAACTTCGGAGAACTCGGGAGTGGAAGCTTTTATGCGCTGGTAGAAGGGATAGGAGAACATGCCCCAGTTGCCCTGGGGACTGCCTTCGACGCAGCAGTCCTGACCGTCGCCGATGCGGTAGAGACTGGACGGATCGACTACCGGCAGCGACTTGAGCATGACGGTGTGGATAAGAGAGAAGATGGCGGTGGTGGCTCCGATGCCCAGAGCGAGCGTCAACAAGGCGGTGAGCGTGAAGATGGGCGAGCGTCGCATTTGGCGGAGAGCGTAGGCGATATCTTGACCCAGAGTTTGCATGGTCCAACCCCCTCAGCAGATACGAGAGTTGGACGTGGGAAGTTCGGAAAGCGATTGAGTTCAATCGACCCAGGATGAAGTTTGGCTTACAGAAAATATGGCAAGAATTTGGAAAATGCTTAAAGAAGCTCGGTTGATGGTACGGCTACAAAATCAGTTTGGTAGGTAAGAAACCTTAGTTGCAGATCAATTTTGCTTCACATCACCAGATTCCAACTCCCTTTGTGCTAGTCTGGGCGACAACGCGACGCTCCAGCGAATCATCAGGATTATTGGAACTTTGGTTTCCTGGGGGAGAAAGACCTACAGATGGTTGCGACTTTGTGCCAGAAGAACCCGAACCGTTCCTTTCGAGTTACTTTACTCGGCACCGGCCTGATTTGCGGTCTTTCGCTGGGGGCCTCTTGGGGATTTGCGCAGGTGGATAGGCCGGCCTCCGGCACAATTTCTGCCACTGCGACCGAGCAAGTACCTAGTGTTCTGGCACCTGGAAGCATCAGCGGAACAGTAACGGATGTGACCGGGACACCCGTTCCCGGGGCCGAAGTCAAGCTGACCCGCCAGCCGACTACGGCGATCCAAGCGACTAAGACCGCGCAGGATGGCCACTTTTCCTTTACCGATGTGGCTCCGGGAAACTTCGAACTCAACATTGAGCTTCCAGGCTTTAAGACGAAAGCAGTGAGCGGGACACTGCCCACGACTGAAGGCTACCTGGTTCCGGCGGTCACACTCGAGTTGGCGCCGGTGGTCACTGATGTGAGTGTTCATCTGACCACCGAAGAGATTGCGACCGAACAGATCAGGGACCAAGAGCAGCAACGAATCCTGGCGGTAATCCCGAACTTTTACACGAGCTATGTCCAGGACGCCGCTCCTATGACCACCAAGCAGAAGTTCGCGTTGGCATGGAGGCAGGTGATTGATCCGACATCGTTTGTGATCGCCGGCTTGATTGCGGGCGGTGAGCAGGCAGACAACGCCTTTCCAGGGTACGGACAAGGCGCGGCAGGTTATGGGCGACGCTTCGGTGCGGCTTATGGCGACTTCTTTATTGGCACCTATGTCAGCAGCGCTATTTTGCCTTCGATTCTGAAACAGGACCCCCGATATTTTTACAAGGGCACTGGCACAGTGAAGTCGCGGATTCTGTACGCCATCTCGCGATCGGTGATCACGAAGGGCGATAACGGCCGGTGGCAGCCGGATTACTCGGGGATCGGGGGCGCCCTGGTCAGCGGAGCGATCTCGAATCTCTATTATCCCGAAGGAAGCCAACACGGTTTCGATACGGTGCTGACGAATACACTTATCGGGATTGGGACATCGGCAGGCGTAAACATCTTGCAGGAATTTGTGTTTCCTAAATTGACGCCGAAGTTGCCGAAGAACGTTCCTGGGCTGACCAAGCACGATCCTCCTAAATCGTAAGCCTAACCGCTTCAGGGCACCCGATCGGCAGAGTGCGTTACTTAGCGGGCTTGAGCGCGACCATGCTGCGTTCGTCAGTGACGATGATTCGGTTGAACTTCTTCTTCAGTTCGTCCGCGTTGCTGGCCAGGACACTCAGCTGCTTGGGTTGGGTTTCATAGCTTCGAGTGTAGCGGGTTGGCCTTGCAGGTTCACGCGGATTCCGCGATAATAGTTTTGCCCTCAGCAGCGAGGGTCCAACCTGTGCCGACTGGCTTGGGTTTGGGGTGTGGAGTGAGAAATCACTGGCACACCCGTCTCGCCAAGGGAAAATGCTGTGCCGGAAACGGCTTCCTGAGACTAAGTTCAGACAGAGCACGCAGAGCTAAAGGCACGACTAAAGTGGTGCCCTGAGGCGAAGCTTTTCCGGTCCGAGTTGTGCCCGGAGCCAAATTGCAGGAAAGGAAACACACCCTGTGTTAATGATTCGTCTGTCGCGCCGTGGAGCGCGCAAGCAACCGTATTATCGTGTCGTCGTGATCGAAAAGGATCGCGCCCGCGATGGCCGCTCGGTGGAAGTGGTGGGCACGTATAACCCGCGCACCAATCCCGCCAGCGTTGAGCTGAAGCGTGAGCGCATAGATTACTGGACCAGTAAGGGCGCCCAGTTGTCGGACCGGGTGAAGAAGCTGCTGGAAAAGGCGCCAGCAGCGGCGCCGACACCGGAAGCGAGCAGCGCGGCGTAGCTGCGTATCGGGGACAAGGAGATCGTATCGATGGCGACGAACGCGGACATTCCCGCGCTCATGGCGCATTTGGCGAAGGCGCTGGTGGAGAAAGCCGACGAGGTGGAGGCGGAGGCCTTCAACGAAGGCGACCATATCGTGGTAGAGCTGGTGGTGGCTGAAGATGAAGTCGGCAAGATCATCGGCCGGCAGGGGCGCATGGCGCGTAGCCTGCGGACGATCATGAATGCCGCGGCGCTGAAGACGCGCAAGCGCTACCAGTTGGAGATTGTGGAATAGACGCGTATGTCACCATTGCGCGGGTCCTGGGGCCGCAGGGGCGACGCGGCGAAGTCGCCGCGGAATTGCATACCAGCTTTCCCGAGCGCTTTGCCGAACGCAAAGAGTTCTTGGGACTTGCGGCCGACGGTAGCCGGCGTGAGTTGCAGCTTGCGGAACATTGGTTTCACAAGGGAAAGGTGATCCTGAAGTTCGTCGGAGTGGAGAGCATCAGCGCCGCCGAGCAGCTAGCCGGGATGGAGTTGCAGATTCCGGCGGAGCAGCGGACGGAGTTGGAAAGCGGCGCGGCATATGTAAGCGACCTGGTCGGATGCACGGTAGTAGATCGTGGATCGCTGATCGGCACGGTTGCGGACGTGCAGTTTGGAGCGGGAGAGGCTGCGCTGTTAGTGGTTCGCCGAAAGAACGGCGAGCCCGACGGAAAAGAGCTTTTGGTGCCGTACGCCGCCGAGTTCTTGCAGGAGCTAGACTTGGCGGCGCGGCGGATTGAGATGGAGTTACCGGAAGGTCTGCTGGAGCTGCAGTCTCCGCTGAGTGAAGAGGAGAAAGAGCGTCAGAAAGTGGAGGCGGAGGAAGTTCGCGGAGCGGACGAACGCCGCAGACGGCACAAGTAGAATTTCCCCGTCGCTCGGCGCCTTGGGGTGGCCGGAATGAAGTTCGAAATTCTGACGATTTTTCCGCACTTTTTTCGCGGGCCGCTGGATTACGGCATTGTGCGCAGGGCGCGCGAGGCAGGGCTCATTGAGATTGTGATACATGATCTGCGGGCGTTCACGCACGATCGCCATCGCACCGTGGATGACCGTCCTTTTGGCGGCGGCGAGGGGATGGTTCTGAAGCCGGAACCGATCTTCGAGTGCCTGGAAGCGATTAAGATTTCGTCGCGCGAGGAAAGGTTGCGCCAGGATGCGCGGGAGACCGTGATTCTGCTTTCGCCGCAAGGACGGATGTTCACGCAAAGCGTGGCGCGGGAGTTGGCCAACCGTGCCCGCGTGGTGCTGATTTGTGGGCGGTACGAGGGCGTGGATGAGCGTGTGAGCGAGCACCTGGCCGATCGTGAGATTTCGATTGGCGACTTCGTGCTGAGTGGCGGAGAACTCGGCGCGGCGATTATTGTGGATACAGTGGCGCGGCTGGTGCCCGGAGTGCTAGGCAATGCGGCGTCAGCGCAGCAGGAGTCGTTCACGACGCATGCCGCCGAGCCACCTGTCCGAAGCGAGAGCGAGCCGCCGTCGTCAACCTGCGGGTCGGGCGGATTGCTTGATTATCCACATTACACGCGTCCGGCGGAGTTTCGTGGGATGACCGTTCCCGAAGTCTTGTTGAATGGGAACCACGACGAGATCCGGCGCTGGAGAAGACACAAGGCGCTGGAGAAGACGTTGGCAAACCGCCCGGACTTGTTAAGAGAGGCGGAGTTGAGTAAGGAAGACCGGAAGATTTTGGAAGAGATTGAAGTATCCCACGCCATCGCCAATAGAGGGCGATAAGGGCGTGGCACCCCGCACCACCTTAGGTCGAGACGATGATGAGCGTGATCCTAAAGCGGTTTGAAAATCCGGACGAGACCCGGATCTTCGAGAAGGGGAAGTTCGAGATCGTCGAGATTGGCGGGATGACAATTGGCCGCGCCACCTATGAGCCTGGCTGGAAGTGGTCAGAGCACGTGGGCAGGGCAACGGGCGCGAAGAGCTGTCAGGTGGAACACGTGGGCATGGTGGTTTCTGGCTGTGCCACTGCCGCCATGGATGACGGCCGAGTGATTGAGATGAAGGCGGGAGACGTGTTTTATATTCCGCCGGGCCACGATAGTTGGGTAGTGGGTAGTGAGCCGTACGTATCGCTGCACTTTATGGGAGCGGGCGATTATGCCCGCAAACACGAGTAGAACTTTCAGTTGTTGGACACGAAGAAGAGACGAGGGGTCCCACCCTATCCCTAATAGGGTCGATAAGGGTGGGGCACCCAGATTGGAAGGAAGAAGAAGGATATGTCGAATTCACCGATTATTGACCGTATGCTAGCTAAGGCCCGCCGTACCGACTTGCCGGAGTTCAAGGCGGGCGACACCGTTCGCGTGCACGTGAAGATCAAAGAAGGCGATAAAGAGCGCTTGCAGGTGTTTGAGGGGCTGGTCATTTCGAAGTCAAGTGGCGCGCAAGCCAGCTTCGTGGTGCGCAAGATGAGCTTCGGGCATGGCGTGGAGCGCATTTTTCCGCTGAACTCGAAGGTGATCGACAAGATTGAAGTGGTCCGGTCGGCGCATGTGCGTCGCGCCAAGCTGTATTATCTGCGCGGACTGCGCGGCAAGGCGGCGCGTTTGCGGGAAGTGGATGTGAGAGCGAAGAAGGCGTAGTCAGTTATCGTTCATCAGGGGTCAGTCGTCAGCTCGTAGTTGTAAGAGGCGCAGCTTGCTGGCTACCAGAAGCTCGCTCATACCCTTTGCCAAACGTGGAAAAGGATGGGTGCCCATATCGTAAAGACAGACGCTTATCGGCTCGCTGTGCGGGTCACGGAAGGCTTTTCTTTGACTCAGCCTTACCTTTTGTTTTTTGGACGGACGAACTTCAAAGCCGTATGCGTTGGCGAGTAGCCGACGACTTTGACATCGTAAAGCCCGGCCTCACGGCCTGCCTGAAGAACCTGCATCTCGGTGATTTCCTTACGGCCTTTAGGGTAGACGACCCAGAGTGCGCCATTGGACGCGAGCGACGGAATCAGCTTCTTGATTCCACCAAAGTCTGACGCTGTGGCAGCTCCCAAGAAGATTATGTCGGAGTTCGCTAATGGTTTGCCGTTTGAGAACGCCGTGGCCAACTTGCTTGTATCCTTCATAGTTGTATCGTCATTCGGCATATGAACCGCGCTGATCGTCAATCCCGGCTTGATGCCGAGCTTCTCCACCGTGCTCTTGGGATGGAGAATTTTGTGTGCCCATTTTTCAGCCTGCTCACCGAGTTCGAGAATAAGGGCGTTGTTTGGCCATCGCAGGTGAAGTTGACCGTCGCGTGCCTCAACCGAAGTCAGGCGTGCGAACGCGATCTTGAGACGAATGTCGCCGCGGAAGATGATCTCGGTTGTTTCCAGCAGAGCCTTACCCTCGTACCATTTACCTGCGGATTTAGCACGGCCTTGAAGTTCGCGTCCCATTGTTTTTCCTGGTGCGGAAAAGGATCTCGCGCGTTAGAGGCGCGTGTCAATCGCAAGACAAAGCCCCGTTCCTCCTGCAAGGGAACGGGGCTTCCTCGGTACGCGCCAGTTTTGGCGCGCTTCTTCGAAGGGGGAGCGTCTATGCCGGTTCAGAATTTCGAAGCAACTTCGAGCAGGGCAACGGCGGTTGCCATCCAGAGCGCGAACGCCATCGTATTCAGGGCGACGCGGACTGAGGTGCTGTCGATCAGCCAGTTGTATTTCGCGTCCATACTCATCTCCTTTGTGAGTGGTGTGCGCCCCGGATTGGTTTTTGTCCCTGCCGGTGCTGCATCTACAGACATATACGGACGAGCGGGGAAAAGGTTCCGCACAGTTTTGGGGGCGTCGTTATCAGTAGCGATCTGATTGGATTAGTTGCGCCAGATGAGGGGCAAATCGCGCATATCACATTGTGGGATGCGAGCTCATTTTGGCGTTCCCCAGGCCGTTAGGGAACAGATCCATGGTTTTGTACCAGGTAAGCGTCCCAAAAAGGGGAGCCAACCTGGGGCACCTGTATGCCTACCTATTCGTCCGGAGCGGCGATTTCGTCGAGCTCCCAGTAATGACTCTTCAACTTGGGTGGAACTCTTACGTTCCTGCCACTCAGCATGCTCTTGAGTTGAAGCGCATTTACCGCGGCCTTGCCTTCGAAGTGGTTGTTGGCGACAACAAAAGTCTTCTGGGCCTTGGACGCAATGATCTCAATGCGGTCCTTCCATTTCTCCAACTCGGGGCGAGTGTAAAGATAGTTGTAGCGATCGCTGCGAGAATCGCTGTCGAACCACTGTTCGTAGTTTCGACCGTGCAGGCGGACGTAGCCAATGGGAGAGGTGACCTCGGTGGTGGGAGCGATTGCGTTGCCCAGCTTAGGCTGATCAATGTTGCAGAAGGCGATTCCATTTTGCACGAAGTAGCGCAGAATGCCTTCGTTGGTCCAACTGTTGTGGCGGACTTCGACGACGAGAGGATACTGGCGGAATTTATCGATCAACCTGTCGAGATAGTCGCGATTGTGATCGGTGTTCTTAAAAGAGATCGGGAACTGTAGCAGCAAAGCGCCGAGCATTTCTTCTTCAGCGATGGAATCGAGCCCGGCTTTGGCCAGCTGCTCGTCGTCGGGGCCAACCTGTACGGTTTCCGAAGAGGTGCTTTCTATGGCGGCGATCGGCGAATGGGTAAAGGCGCGGTTCAGTTTGGCGGTGAAGAGGAATTCCGTGTTCGCCTGACGCGCTTTGCGACACCACAATTTGCCCCACTCCGGCTTGATGTGGCCATAAAAAGAGGTATTGATCTCGAGCACGTCGAAGTAGCGCGCCATGTATTCGACCGGATGCTCGGATTTCTTGATCTGGGCGGGGAAGACGGTGCCTTCCCAATCCTTGTAGGACCAGCCGGCAGTGCCCAAATAGATGTGAAGGGGCGAGGGCATGTATGGCAGGGTAGCATCAGGTGGCATGCAGGGGGCGAGTGCGGCCCAGGTGTGTGAGGGATATCACAGGAGGCTGTGAGGTGTTCTATAGGCTGCGAAGAAAGATCCGGGTATTTTCGTCCTGCAAGCGAATCAATTCTGTCCGGGAAGCAGAAATGAGAAATAACAAAGAGAAGAAATTCTGGCGGGAGAAAGTTGAGATCGGTCTGGTGCACGTGCAAGCGTTCGCGCGAGAGATGGGAACCACAATCACGATTGCAGAAGTGGCCGAGTTTCTCAACCGGGCGGGCGTGGCCCAGAGCCTGTGGATCCAGATGAAGCAGGCGGGCGAACAGTACATCAAGTCCAACCTAAAGAGCAAGATCACGAGATCGCCTGACCGGCCGAGGGCGGGTCAGGAAATCGCAATGATCCAGTAGCGCCCGCATTCAATACGTCGCCAGCAGAAGCCAGTAGACTCCTCCTGGCTGACTGGCACTGGTGGCGAAGCAAACTCCCAGAGAATAGCCCGATGTGATCGGCTGGCTGAGTATCTTCTTCGCCCCCGGCGGAAGCTCATGCAAGTCAGTGGCCGTCCAGGCAACCGCGCTGGTGACGCCGGGTACATCATGCGGCACCTGCGAACTAGCGAGTTTGTCGCGGCGGGCCATCTCGCAGGCCATATGCGTCAGTTGGGTGCGGGACTTGCGCTGCGGCACGGGGAGCCCAAGGGAGCGAGTGTAATCCGTGATTGCTTGCTGGGCGGCGGCGTCAGCTTCGAAGTCGCTATAGTTCGGCATGACGTGAGCGAAATCTTCCGTCACATAAACCAAATCGTCGCTACGAACAACACCGATACCAATCACGTCGAACTGCCGACTGAGAATGTTGGCGCGATGTTTTGGAGACTCCATAAGGGCGACATGCGCGGAGGCCACATCTCCATTTAGCGCGATATTCTCACCATCGTGGTCGGTGCGAACGTTTTCCGCTGTCAAGCGAAGGAGTAACGGGTCCTCGCCAGGGAACTGATGCGAGAGAGCGTCGCGATTGATCATGAGCTGGGAATGCTTGCGCGCGGCACGGGTGAGACGCTCATCCAAGGTCAGAGGCGGAACGCCAGCCTTCCTGCGCTCCTGATTCACCAAGGTGAGCAACTGCTGCTCGGCGGAAGTCTCGATGGGGTCCTGGGCGCGGGCAAAGGGCACAAAGGCCAAAAACAGGGCGACGAGTATGGAAAGCGGGCGAATCGACGAGCCAATCATGTGGTGCATCATTGTGTTTAGACGCTGGATACGTCCCTTCTGTTCCTGTGTAAACCCACCATACAATACAGGCAGCTCTCCAGGATTCCTGAAATGAACGGCATTTCCTTAATTGTGTACCTTATCGTTGGCTTGGCGCTGGGGGCAGCCTTCACCTGGCTGGCCTTACGTTCGCAGACAACTTCGCTCGCACAACGAAAGTCGGAGCTCGAGCAAGAGGCGAGTGGCGCGAAATCACAATTGCAACATGTACAGGCAGAGCTTACGGCGGTCCATGCTGCTAGGGCAGCGGCCGAAGCCAGGTTGGAGAGCGAGCGTGATCAGACGCGAGAAAAGCTTGAACTATTGAACCAAGCCGGCGAGGAGATGAAGGCACATTTCGCTTCGTTGGCCTCAGATGCCTTGAAGAGCAACAGCGCGAGCTTTCTTCAACTGGCTCGAAGCGAGTTGGATAAGCAGCAGTCGGAGGCAAAAAGCGAGCTGGAGAAACGCGAGAGAGCGGTTGAGACGCTGGTAAAGCCGCTCGCCGAATCGCTGCAACAGGTGGACCAACACGTTCGGGGTCTGGAAGCATCGCGTGCCGAAGCCTACGGCAATCTCAGTGCGCAGGTGGCTTCGTTACGGGAGACGCAGAAAGCCTTACAGGCGGAGACCGGGAATCTAGTAAAGGCATTGCGCGAACCACAGGCGCGCGGACGTTGGGGTGAGCTTCAGTTGCGACGTGCCCTTGAGTTCGCGGGAATGTTGGAATACTGCGACTTCGAGGAGCAGGTATCGGCGTTCACGACGGATTCTGCCGGGGAACGGCATGCGTTACGTCCGGATGTAATTGTGCGGTTGCCGGGCGGCAAGCAGATCGTGATCGACGCGAAGGTTCCGATCACCGAGTATCTAAAGGCGCTTGAAGCTGCAGATGAGAAGACGCAAGAGATCCATCTCGCCGGCCATGCGCGACAAGTCAAAGAGCACGTGGCCGCGCTGGCGGCCAAGGCGTACTGGTCACAGTTCGCTCCGGCGCCTGAGTTCGTGATTTTGTTCATTCCGGGCGAGGTGTTTTTCCGGGCAGCATTTATGGCCGATCCCGAACTGGTGGAAATCGGCGGAAGCAAAGTGATGCTGGCATCGCCGATTACACTGGTGGCCATGCTGAGGACAATTGCGTACGCATGGAATCAGCAGAACCTGGCAGAGAGTGCGCGCAAGATCGGCGAAGCCGGAAGGCGACTCTACGACAGATTGTGCGTGATGACTGCCCACGTTGAGGGACTTGGCAAGAAGCTGGATGGAGCGGTGAAGTCCTATAACGACATGCTGAGCTCGATGGAGAAGCGTGTGCTTCCCGCCGGACGTCGGATGTCGGAACTCGACCGCTCACTGGCTGCAGGGACTCTCGGAAGTCCGGAGCAGATCGAGAAAACACCTCGTCAACTGGAAGCACCGGATTGGGAACTGCAATCAGAGACAGACCCATTTCTGCTGGTGGAAGAAGAAGAAAATTTGCGAGAGCAGTAGAGCGCGTTTTGCTCGAAGGATTACGAAACCACGCTTTTGACACTGGTTTTCTGCGGCTGATATCATTGAAGTCTCGACGGCTACACTCCCTCCCAATTAGCGTCCCCGTCGTCTAGCCCGGCCTAGGACATCGCCCTTTCACGGCGGTAACACGGGTTCAAATCCCGTCGGGGACGCCAAATCTTTTCAGAGACTTGCGGGTGATTTGGTCAGTTTCCCGCGGTACAACGACGGTACAAGTTGTTTTCGGCCGAATCATCCCCACCACCCGGCTCTGTGCCGCCCTCTTATCCGGGCTCAAAGCCTGCGTGTAAGTGTCCAGCGTCATTCGCGACGTAGAGTGCCGCAACAATCATTTCGAGGCGATTATGTAACAAACGCGGCCATACTGACGGAGCTGTTCACAGCGGTCGTACAATGATCGCAACCACGCTTCGATGCCACCACAGACTCAAGTCGCGACCGAAGCTGAGAGCGCTCGCACGCTGGAAGCTCGGCCCGGCACAACTCTGCCGCCATGCTCCCCCCCTTCCTCGTACGATTCCATCTGGCATCAGGTGCGCTGGGTGGTGGCCGTTCTGTTCGCCGCCGCCACGGTTTTCTATAGCGTCGTCTGGATGTACTACATTCGCCAGGGTCCGCGAACCACGGTTCACGTTACTGCGGTCCCCTCCCAAGAAGGTCCTGGAGTGATTACCGCTGTTGATCGGGGCAGCCTCGCCGCTAACGCCGGCGTACGAGTCGGCGATCGGATCGTCAGCATCAACGGCCAGAGTGTCCACAGCTTCGAGCCGATTGTCACCGCCGTGACGAGGGCGCGTACGGGAGATCACATCAGTCTCGGCATCATCAAACCGGATTCTACCGAGATCCGGTATCTGGATCTCGTGGCGGAAGACATACAACCCATGTCGATGTCCCTCGGGGATCGTGTCGCCTTGCAATTGGTAAGCTCGTTCCCGGTACTTTTTGTGCTGGTCGGTTTTCCCGTGCTCTTTCTGCGGATTGATGACCGCAACGCCTGGATGTTGGCAATTTGCTTTGCGGGCATGGTGGCCTCCGCCCCAATTGTGCAACAGACAGGATTAATGCCGAAGGCGCTGCGCGGCTTCATGCTGGCGTACATGATCCTGTTCTTCATTCCGGCTCCGACGTTCTACTACTATTTCTTTGCGACCTTTCCGGCACGCTCTCCTGTTGACCAGCGCTTCCCGTGGTTGAAGAACGTATTGCTCAGTGGCGCTGTTGCGGTGGCATTGCCGCTCGCGATCTGGGCGATGACGACGCACTCTCTCGAGAGTTTGTGGCCGATCGTCGAATACTTCCAAAAGCGCCCGCTGAATCTGATATTCGGCACATATTTCTTTGGGGTCTATGGCCTGGCTTTGTTTTCGCTATTGTGGAATAGCTTCCGCTCCACGGACGCGGAGGCTCGGCGTAAAACGCGTGTCATCGTCTGGGGAACGACCTTGGCCATATTGCCATGGTTCATTCTGCAGCTCATCGCCACTACCTTTCGACTGGAGGTTTACAGCCTCCCCTTCTGGATCTGGGGACCGGTGGTGATTCTGATCTTCTTCATGCCGCTTTCCTTCGCCTATGCTGTGCTACGCCACCGCGTACTCGACGTGCCCGTGCTCCTCCGCCGCAGCGCGCGCTACCTACTGGTGCAGCGCGGCTTCATGATCTTGATTTTCGTACTCGGGATAGGTGCGACCATGGCGCTGGCCAGCTCTTTCGAGCAGCATTACCCATCCCGTTCAGACGCGGCCATTCCGGTAGGCGTCGTCTTCGGAGTGGTGCTGGTGGGCTCGGGCACATGGCTGCACCAGCATGTAAGGGCACGCGTGGACAGGGCGTTCTTCCGCAGCTCCTATGATTCACGACAGATCCTCGAAAACTTGGTCGAGAAGACACGAGAAGTGCGGACGCGCGAACAGTTGTCGTCACTGCTGCACAAGAATCTGCTGGAAGCCTTACATCCTACCTTTCTCCTGATCTACTTCAAACGCAACGAGGCGTTCATACTTTGGGCGGGGAGCAACGTCAGCAATGCATATCAGGGACTGGTGGCCCATGCTGCCTTCCTCGACGAGGTCTTTCGCAGGCGGAAGCCCTCCGAGGTGACGCCCGCATGGGAGGGAGGGGATACTATCGCACCCGGAGCGGAGTGCCTGGTACCGATCGCCAGCTCTGAAGAAGAACCTCTCGGCTTATTAGCGCTGGGACCGCGGAAGTCGGAAGAACCTTATTCAGGTGAGGACAAGCGGCTGCTCGCCACCATCGCCAGCCAAGCAGGTATGGCTCTTGAGCACATTCATCTGGGGGAAGAGATCGCCGAACGCGTTGCCGCCGAGCGCCGGACCGCGCACGAAGTCGAACTCGCCCGGCAAGTCCAACGAAAACTCTTTCCGCAGAACCCGCCGCGATTAACAACGCTCGAGTATGCGGGGGATTGCGTGCAGGCGCGCGTCGTCGGCGGTGATTACTACGATTTCCTCGAACTCGCACCCGGCGTGCTGGGCTTCGCGTTGGCTGACATTTCCGGCAAAGGATTCCCGGCGGCGCTGCTGATGGCGAACCTGCAAGCCAACCTACGTGGGCGATACACGCTCGCCGTAGAAAATTTGCCTAGGCTCCTCGAGTCAGTCAATCGACTTTTCTACGAGAACACGGAGCCGAGCCATTACGCGACAATGTTCTTTGGTTGCTATAACGACCGCACGCGCGAGCTGCGTTACATAAACTGCGGCCACAACCCACCGATTCTTTTGCGAGCTGACAATTCGCTCGAGCGCCTGCCGGCTACTGCCACTGTGGTTGGACTTTTCCAGGAGTGGGGTTGCTCTTCTGCGACAGTGCGAATGAACTCTGGCGACATCCTCGTGGTCTATACCGACGGCGTCACCGAGGCCGCCGATGACGGTGGCGAAGAGTTCGGCGAGGAGAGGCTCATCTGTGCTTTGCACAGGAATCGCACAATGCCTGCCACCGGTCTGCTCGGTGCATTGATTCATGATGTGCAGCAGTTCAGCTCCGGCGAGCAGGGCGATGATCTAACTTTGGTGGTGGGGAAGGGGTTGTAGGTCGATGCGTCCTGCTCGGCCTACCCAGCGAAAGTGCTCTGGGAGATGCTTCAGCTTTTGACCGGTTTTCGAGGAAGATGCGATAACGGGTAACGGCAACCTTGTTGAAGGACAGTCGTGGCTCGGAGCGGTACCACTGAATAAATTCATCAATGGCGTGTCGATAGCCACGCTTCGACTCGGAAGAACGAAGGCTGTCCAGGACCGGAGATTTGCTGTGATCCAGATCAGGAAGACCGAGTGTTGTCTTGGGCCGCTTCGTCTTTGGGGATGCTCTGTTGCCATGTCTGCTCATTCCAGCCGCCTCCATCGCGGCTGGCCAAGGGCCTACCCGCACGTTGGCGCTTTACTAGGAGATAGGCGACTAGTTCCGGGTTTGCCGACAAGCCGGGGCCGCAAATAGTGGCCACCATTGGGACGTTTCCATCGGAAATAGCGTTTGCGGGCTATCAGTCACGGCAAAATCTGATCCAACGGCAAAATACGTACGGAATGCTTCCCAGCATCCAAGCCATCCAGCGCCATGTTGTGGTGGGCGATGACCTGCTCGAATATTAGGGAGTCAGAATCAGCCGTCATGTGCCCGTCACCGACTAGCGTCACGTCATAGCCAAGGGTCACGGCCCTGCGAACTGTAGTATCGACGCAGTATTGGGTCATGCAACCCGCTACGATCAGCGCACTAACTCCCCGCGAGGTAAGTTCAGTTGTCAGGGTGGTCTCGAAAAACGAGTCGCAAGCCGACTTGTGAATGACTGGGTCCCCATGTACAGGAGTGATTTCCGGCCGAATCTGCCAGCCGGGTGATCCCCGTTCGAGTCGATGGCCAACCGGTCCGTCGTGCTGCACAAACAAAATCGGCATGTTGCGCTCGCTCGCGCGCCGGATCAGTGCGGCAATTCTGGTCAATAACTCATCTAACGCGGCATGCGTTTCAACTCGCCTCTTCATTCCGGGAATGTCAAGAATGGCGTTTTGCAGGTCAATGATGACAACCGCTTCCTTGCTCATGACTCTAGATTCTATGCCGCGTCTCCTCAGTCTCAACTGGTCCTTTCACGCCACTTGCTTCATTCGGAGCCGTTGACTCGTAGTGCTGAACCCGGTCCGGGCGCGTCAATAGAAAACGGTCGTCTTCTGGGAAGTACCGGGCCTAGCCAATGTCCTCCCCGGCGAACGCTTTGATCGAGCTCTCGTCGAGCCACCAGCTTAATGTCACGATCTCAGATCGTTCCTGATCGAGATCTCGTGTTGCAATCACGGCACCCAGATTTCCTGGTGTGGCTCGATAGTGAGCGATTCCCGTGCGATGCACGTAGCTGACATATTCGGCTCTCAGTTCACGACGAATTTCGGCCCGCCACTCCCTGAGAATTGTCATGTGTTGCCTCCCGTTCCTTCATAGCTTTTCTTCCGTCAGGCTTCTAGCAAAATCGCGTGTCCGGCGCAGCCAGCCAAGTTACGGGCCACCGGAAGTAATCCAACATGCCTGGTAGACAGATTACCGGAGGTCTTGCTCCTATCATAGTACGCACATGAACAGTCGGGCGTTATACGGCAAGATGAAAGGAAAGCATTCGTAAACACTGGCCGACTTCTCGGTACTTATCCGGCAATACCAACAATTAAATTCATGGAGAAGGTCCTGTTTTCACCGAGGACTACTTCAGGACTGCCTTTGACTCGGAAGCGACTCACGGCCACTTTACGGTCAGCGCGTAGATTTCCTGCGTGCCTATGTCACGCGTGAACACCGGTGAGCCATCTGGAGCGACACCGAGTTGGGTATTTCCGTCCGGTCCTGTCGCCTGCCGTAAGTCCTTCAGGCTGGTGATTGTCTCCACATAGCGATCAGCCAGCCGTACACGCGATACCTGCGGGTCTTTGCCTCCAGTCGAGAAATACAGGTATTTGCAATCCGGGGAATGGGCCCAGTTGACGAAAATGGGTGGCGCCATTCCCGGCAGCAGATCGGACCACTTCTTCGTCTTCACATCAAATACCATCGGCTTGGATGTGATCAAGTGACGCGCAACGATTGTGTCTTGCGCAATCCACTGCCCGCCAACCAGGTCTTGCGAATCGGGGACAACGGAAAGCGATCCCGTTCGCAGGTCGAGTATCTGCAGCCGTAGGTGC
>Ga0306922_10002000_pt1 | contig 18772 bp, 23 predicted proteins | sample sta12Cox44000082_FD_203758 | JGI IMG/M metagenome (GOLD analysis project Ga0306922, IMG submission 203758) | Lab enrichment of tropical soil microbial communities from Luquillo Experimental Forest, Puerto Rico - statoxic.12C.oxic.44.000.082 (v2)... | ecosystem: Environmental > Terrestrial >... | reverse complement strand
GTGGTCGGTGGCTGAGGTCCACCTACGACGACAATGACCGCGTCGCTGCGGCGAGCCATGTTCGTGTCGGCTTGTCGACCAATGGTCCGATGACCTCGTGCACACGCGCGTGATAGCTGTCGAGCCAGACGCGTTCCTTCGTCGTCAGCATCCGCGTTTCGATTAAGCGCTGGTCAATCGGTGCGAGCGTCAGCGTCTCGAACGCGTTGAGGGGCTTTTCGGCGCCGACCGGCTCGGGCGCGGCGATCACAAGGACCAGGTTCTCGATGCGAATGCCGTAAGCCGCTGTTTTGTAGTAGCCCGGCTCGTTCGACAGGATCATGCCGCGACGGAGCGCGACAGTCCCCAACTTCGATATGCGTGCCGGACCTTCGTGTACGGACAGATAGCTGCCGACGCCGTGTCCGGTGCCATGGTCGAAATCGAGTCCGGCCTGCCATAGCGCCGTGCGCGCCAGCGGGTCGAGTTGAGCGCCGCTGGTGTTTTCCGGAAAGACCGCGGTCGCAATCGCGATATGGCCTTTGAGCACCCGCGTGAAGCGATCGCGCATCTCCTCGCTCGGCTCGCCGACAATGGCGGTGCGCGTGATGTCGGTCGTACCGTCCTCGTATTGAGCGCCAGAATCGATCAGAAACAGCTCGTTCGTGCCGATACGACGGTTGGACGCGCGCGTCACACGGTAGTGTACAATTGCACCGTTCGGTCCGGCCCCGGCGATGGTCGGAAAGGAAATATCCTTGAGCGCTCCAGTGTCGCGGCGGAAGCTCTCCAGCGCGGCCACCGCATCGATTTCGGTGAGTTTGCCGGACAAAGCCTCCTTGTCGAACCAGGCGAGGAAACGAGCCATCGCGACACCATCGCGTTTGTGTGCCGCGCGGCTGCCGACGATCTCCGCGTGATTCTTCGTCGCTTTTAGCAAGGCGATCGGGTCGGCGCCGCGCCGCGGCTTACCACCATTGTCGGTGAGCACCCGTGTCAAAGCATCTGACGCGCTCGCCTGGTCGATGCGGACGATTTTGCTGTTCAGCCTGCCGAGATCGTGCGCGAGGTCCTCCGGCGCGCGGACGTCAGTGAATTCTTCCAGCGCGTGGCGCACCTGGTTGTTGAGTTTGCCTGCCTCGATATAGAGCGATGGCCGCCCGTCTTGCGGGATGAGGGCAAAAGCAAGTGCCAACGGCGTGTGCGTTACGTCCGCGCCACGGATGTTGAAAGCCCACGCGACATTCTGCGGATCGGATACGAGCAGTGCATCGGCACGGATTTTCTTCAGTTCGCCACGGACGCGTTTGAGCTTATCCGGTGCGGCCTCGCCGGCGAGTTTGAGTTCGCGCAACGTTGCTGCCCCAGCCGGCGGAGCAGGGCGGTCGCGCCACAATGCGTCAATCGGATTACTGTCGACCGCAACCAGTTCTGCACCGGCGCTGGCGCAGGCCTTTCGCAGTTTCTCCGCCTGATCGCTGGTGTGAAGCCAGGGGTCGTAGCCAAGCCTGGCACCTTTGCTCAGATTCTGTTCGACCCACTGCTCGGGCGGATGCTCCACAAGGTGCTCGATCGAAAAAACCTTGCCATCGACCTGTGACGCTGCCTGCACAGAGTAACGCCCGTCGACGAACAACGCCGCTCGGTCGGCCAGAACAACTGCCGCACCCGCCGAGCCGGTAAATCCCGTCAGCCAAGCCAGTCGTTCTTCGCTTGCCGGCAGATATTCGTTCTGTTGCCGGTCGGCGCGCGGCACCACAAAACCGTCGAGGCCGCGTCGCTTAAGCTCGCTGCGCAACGCCGCAACGCGCGCCGCGCTTTGCGCGCGCTCGCTCGAATCGTCAAATGATTGAAAGCGGGCTTCGAACATGAAAATCGACTCTAGCGTGACACGCAGACCTAGCAATGCAGGCATGCGTAAGCGTCGCACGTGCTTTGAGCAAACACTGCCCGAAGATTGTGAAGATTTCTTTCGTAAAGTTGGCGATTTCGGGCGCAAATCGGTCGCCGGCATCCGCTTTTGCGCGATGCATCAATATGGTGCATCGGTGTCATCAATTTCGGCAAATGATTAATCGATTCATGCCGGAATTATATGGCAACCATGCATGGTTGCGCGTGGTCGGAGAGCGACTCGGGAATATATTGCAGTGCAATAGTCGGAGGCGAAGACGTTTGCCGATGCTGTGATTTGAGAAGGAGACATACAATGGTTGCTGTCACTTATGGCACTCACCGAATTCCCACCGCCAAAACCGCTGAGCGCGCGAAAGTCGCGGCGCCGCGTAAAGGCCTGTTCGCCCGCTTCATGGATGCGCTCGTAGAGTCACGTCTGCAAAGCGTCCATCGCGAGATTTCCAGGCACGCGCACCTGCTGCCCTACACGTTCGACGAACGCGGCAATCGGTTGATCAATACCGCCGACAAAATGCCGTTCAGCGGCTGACAACAGCCGCCTTACCGGCGAAACCGCCCCGGTGTCCCCGCCCAGGGCGGTTTTGCTTTGTGATGTCTAACCGGAAGAGGCTGACCGTCGCATCACCAGTGTAACCCAGCCCTCGAGAAGGGTCCGTCGTTCGAGCACAAGGTCCTGGGCGCTATAGATGCTGATGACGGCGTTGGCATGGGAAGGCAGCAGGCCAGACAAAATGACATGGGCCCCGGGCGCGGCAAGGCTACGCACGGGCACCGCAAGCCTTGTGAGGGGCCCCATCAGAATATTGGCAAATATCAGATCGTATGGCCCGCGCTCGCGGATGACTTGCGCGCGCACACCGGCGGCGCGCACAAAGGTGATCATCGACGCCGCGCAGTTCTCCCGGGCATTTTCACGAGCGGCGCGCACGGCCACCCGGTCGATGTCTCCCGCCGCAACGCGCTTGCGCAGCAATCGCGCCGCCGCGATTGCAAGCACACCTGTGCCGGTGCCGATGTCCAGCACGTTAAGCGCGCGACGGCGTTTCGTCAGATCATCAAGCGCGAGGAGACAGCCGCGGGTCGTCCCATGATGACCAGTGCCGAAGGCGAGGGCGGCTTCGATCTCGATGCCGATGTCATTTACTCTGAGGCCGACTCGGTCATGTGCGCCATGAACGACGAAACGTCCGGCACGCACCGGCCTCAATCCGGCAAGGCTCTCCGCCACCCAGTCGTTGGCGGGTACCCGCTCGATGCTGAGCGCCTTCGCTGCGGCTTCGCCGGCCGCGAGCTTGACCAGGTCACGCAACCCGGCTTCGTCAGGCGCGTTACGGAAATGAATCGCCACCTGCCAGCGACCGGCATCGTCTTCGAAGGCGGCACAGGCTGAGTCCACGGCATCAAGGCTTTCGCCAAGAAAAGCCGCAAGACGCCGGGCAGTTGGTCCGTCGCAAGAAAGACGGGCGACCGTGGTGGGAGCATTCATGCGGCGCAAGATTGCCCTTCGCATTCGCGCACGCAATGGCTATGTAGGCCCCCGTGACCATCGAACGAGCTAATTCCATCGAGATTGAAGCACTTGCCCTGGCCCGCCGAAGCGGCTGGCCAGAAGACATGCGCGTGCTGCTTGATCGCTATCCGCGCGAGAAATGGGAAGCCCACGCCAATTTGGGCGAAATGGCCCGTTTCTGGCTGTCGCGGCACGCCATGTTTCGCGAACTTTCAGGAGCGATTGAAAAGGTCACCGAGCAGTTTCGTGCCGGCAGGCTTCCACCCATTGAGTTCGCGCGGAAATTCGTACCGCGGCTGCAGTCCGTCCTGGACCAGCTGAATGTTCATCATCAGATCGAGGACTTTCATTACTTCCCGATCTTCCGCGCTGCGGACGCCCGATTAGCCATCGGATTTGACGTACTGGAAGGCGACCACCACCACATTCACGCCGAAATGGCGCGGACCGCAAAGAACGCCAATGCGCTGTTGCGGGCACTGCGCAGCGATACCGATACCCTTCGGCGCTGCAGTGACGGCTACGCAGACGCAAGCGCGGTCCTACTAAAGGGGCTCATCCGTCATCTCGATGATGAGGAGGACCTTATCGTGCCGCTGATCCTCGATCGCGGTGAAGAGGAACTCGGCGTTGCGCACCACGGCTAGCGTCGTGCAATGGCGGCGGCATTTGGCTTTTGCGTTCAGTGCTGCTTGAAATACTGAATCTCACGCTCGTGCCGTAGCGCTTCCCGCCTTGTAGGAAAGGTGCCCAGGTTTCGGCGCTTTCCCGTGCGCGGATTCTTTTTACGCGAATAGAGCCTGAACTTCCCGTCGGCGAGTTTACGGATCATCACAATCCTCCATAGCCACCAACCAAACGGGAAGAACCCGCGTTCGTTCCGCGGCCGGCTAGGCAGCTATTTGGTGATCAGGCGCCGGGCAACATTGCGGTATCGCCACAGCGCGTGGCGCTGATCAGTTTGCCAACTGCGCCTCGGGGAATTTCCATTTGCCGTTCAGCATTTCATCGCGCGGGCGATATAGCCGCACCATGTAATTCCAGTCCTTCATGGTGGGCAGGCAATTCGGGATCTTCCCGTCGCATCCGCCGAACTGGATGGCGGCCGAGCCGTCATCACCTTTCGTGGCGTTCATGCTGTTCACCGAATAGGTGTTGTAGGGGTTTTTCAGGAAACGGCCGTTGGCGTCATAAACGGTAACCGACCAGAATGCGTCGACGGGCACCTTGGCCGGAACGGTGAGCTTGTAGACAGCCGTGCCGTCGTTCTTGCTCGGCGTGACGTTCAGGTAGAGGACGTCCTTCTCGGGGTTGCCGCCCCAAGCCGACGCCGTGGCAATCAGGTGGCGCACACCGTCCACCTGGGTTTTGGTTCCGAACGCTCGTTGCAGGTCGGGCAGCGTCGTGTTCAATGCCAGAAGCAGATCGCGCACCTTCTTCTGACTTACGGGATCCCAGTTGGTCGCCTCAAACCGACCGGGAACCTTCTGTTTGACGATCACGGCGTCCTGCAGAGCCTGCGCCTGTTTCATGTCCTGCTGATCGGAGGGATTTGCCAGAATTCGCAGCGCCACGAAAAGGTAACGCGTGCCGACTTCCCCTCTGTTGTAAGTGTAGTTGCCGGGACCATATGCGACTTCGAAAACATAGTGGTTCTCGTTGATCGCGGTTATCGACATGAAGCGTTTGCCCGCCTTGGGCAGCGTGATTTTTACGGGCCCGGCGTCAAGGTCGAACACCGCTTCGGAATAAAGCATGTCACGGTTTGGCCGTACGCCAATGCCTTCAACCGGCAAATCGCGGACGTGGACGAATTTGCCGAATGCTCCGCGTTTCACGATTTGCGTGAAATACATGTCAGTTTCGGCGCGATTGAAGTTGTCGGCTGTAACTGGCACGGCGTCGCCGGTTGATGACTGCGCACGAGCCACAGCGGTGCCGCAGGCCAGCAGAACGCCCGCGAGGAGCACTTTGCGAATTTTTCTTCCGTTACGTCTACCGGTCATTTCTTTGACTTCTTCAGGCTGCGGATGAACTTCTCGGCCTGCGTTTCGCTGATGCGCACCAGCGGCGGAGGAAAATACGTGCCGTCAGCGACATCCTTCGTCGGCCCGTAAAATCGATAGGTGAGGTTATATTTTTTGCCGTTCGGTGTAGGCAGCCAATTTGACTGCAGAAAGTCCTCGGGCAGTTTCGGGCCGAAGACCAGCGTGAGAGAGCCGTCATCGTTCAACTTGAGAGGTGATTGCTTGTTGAGCAGATACCGATTGAGCTCGTTGGGAATGACCTTGTAGTCCGCGGTATCGACCGCGATGACCGACCAGAAGTAACGCGTCTTCGACAGCGGCAGCGCTTCTTTGGGATAGGTTTGCGTGTAGGTCTGGCTGCCGTCGAGACCCAGGCCGGCGAAGTAGACCACTTCCTTGCCGGTGTTCGCCCAAATGCCGGCGTAGTTGGCCACGCTCCGCATCGTGTAGTCGGTCCGATAGTTGCCGGTGAGGCGAGGACGCATCCACCCATTCACGACCTTGCCCATCTTCTGGACTTCGCCCTGGAAGGCCGGGATCGCATATTTGCGGATCACTTCGTCGATGCGTGTCCGCTGAGCGGGATCGGCCGCAGCCTTTGCAACCGCGCGCGCCCTTTCCCGGATATCGATCATGCCGACGTTGAGGTCGGCCTCGCTCGCGAGGATCTCTTCGGTTTTGTCGAACGCTTCGACCCCCGGCAATTTGCTGTTCGCAAAATCCAGTTTCACAACCATCGGATCGATCACGGGAGATCCGGTGGCCTTCATCGTGACTTTTTTCTGCAAGGCAATTGCATCCGCGGGATTGGCGCCCAGTTCGATGCGCATCAATATGCGCGACTTCTTGCTGGGTAGGTCGACTCGTTGCGTACCCTTCGGAAGCGTGATGCTTTTGGCGCCTTTTAGGCAGAACGCGAATTTGCCGGCCGGGTGTTTCGGGAAAGTGCGCTCGTTGATGTTGGCTGAAACTTCGCCCCAGCCGTTGAGCGCCTGCACAGTGTAATAGCGTCCCTTGATCTCTGGGATTTCGATCAACGTGCAGCTCTTCTCGTCGACGGCGACCCAGGCCTCGCTATAGACAACATCAAGATTCGGATTGGCCCAGTCGACGCCGCCGGGCTCGCGGTGGATGATCTGGTTCCACTTGAAGCCTTCCTTGAAATCGAGGTTTTCCTGCCGCAGTACGAGCCAGCGGCCGAGCAAATATTCATAGGCCTCGACAACATCCCTGTCGGCGACGCCCCGGGCCGGCTGCGCCTGTGACGAAGCCATCAGGCAAACCAGCGCGAGCGCCACGAGAATGGATTTTTTCATGATCCCGATCCGTACAAATTGCTGCAATTCTAGCGTACCCGTTCGGTCTCCGTCAGCGGTCTTCCGCCGCGCCAAAGCTCTCTACGGGCTCTCAGAATGGGTCGTAGTTCAATATCGCAATCTGCCGCAGGATGACCTTGCGGATAACATGCGCCGGCCGGACAGGACTTTCTTTTGGGAGGCCGCCTCAGCTCGTCCGCAACCGCGTGCATGCGGTCACCGAACGTGCCGAGGCGGAAGCAAGGGCCTCATTTTTCCGTGTCGACGACCTTCCTCCAGGTGTGGTCCGGATTGAACTCGCTCATGCGCGCGGCAATGCGGCCTGTCCTCGGGCCGAGGTCCTTCTCGAACACGTCGCCATCATTGTTGATGATGAAGGTCATGATGCCTGAATTGCCGTATTCCGCCGGATAGGCCACGAGCCCGAAACCGCCGATCATGTTGCCGCGAACGACGTATTCGACGGCGCCGCCCGGGGCGCTCGGTCCCTGACCGGTCAGTATCTTGTAGTAGTAGCCGTGATAGGGTTCGCCGGAGCCAACGCGATAACCCTGTTGCGTCGCTCCCGCGACCGCTTCGCCGAGTGGACTGTCAGGTTCGCTGCCCGACGTCGGCCAGTACAGGCCATCCTTGTTGCCGGGTGAGCTGACGATCTTCTGCGCATAGACCGCCTGACCGGTCTTGTCCTTGAACATGTCGGCGTATTCATTCTGCGCGTCGAAGTAGGCCAGGGAGGCCTTGATCGCCCCGAGTTCATTGCGGCCGATGCGTCGCGCGAGGATTTCCTCGCGGCCTGCGGCCGTGTCGAAGGTCCACTGGCCATCCTTCTGCACGAGCGGAATCGGGAAGGGCCAGTCGTTTTGACCCATCACGAGGACAGACGGCTTGCCTGCCTCAGCAACGATCCGATGTTGCGCATCGTAGGCTGCGAGGAACTCCTGTTTGATATTGTCGTCGGCCACGGGATCGCCCGAGGATACTATTTCCTGCGAGCCGGGACCGAGTATTGACAAGACAGCCCTGCGGTCACCGCTTCTTGCAGCGGCTACCAACGCTTCGACGGCAGCATCGGGAGTATTGAAGCGCTGTTGGGCTTGGGCGAGCGAAGCAATACCGAGAGCAAATGTCGCGGTAGCCGCCAACAAAGCCAGTTTGCTGATGAAACGAATTTTCTGTGCTTTGGTCATGGCTGTCACCCGTTAATGCGAGCTCGAGGCGGTGGAGGGAATCCGTGCTCCGGATGCGATCCACTGGTTGTAGGTTTCGAACTTCACCCCGATCTTGTCGTAGAAGACTCTCAGATAGCCGTCGCGGCCACGTACGACCGCATCCGGCCTGACCGTCTGTACTTCCTGCGCCATCACGCCGACATAGGCCTTGTCGCCGCCGTTATAGACAAAGCGATAGAATCCAAGGCCGTTATCGAGATGACCGAGCAGGGTGATGTCGTGCTTGAGTGCGGCATCCGAGCGTCGTCCGCCGCCGCCACCGCGTCCGCCGCCGCCACCGCGTCCGCCGCCACCGCCCATGCGCGGGCCACCGCCACCGCCGCCCATGCGAGGGCCACCGCCACCGCCGCGTCCGCCGAGACTCGCGTGTCCGCGTGACGACTGCGCCATCGCGCTGCGGCCGGCGCCACTACCCGCGAACGCATTGCGACCGCCCCCGCCACCGCCACCGGGACGGGCTCCGCCGCTCGGACGCGCAGCGGCTTTGCCTTGACCTCCGCCTGGACGCGCCTGGCCTTTGCCGCCGCCACCGGCACGATCGCCGCCAGGACGGTTGCCAGCGCCTGGACGATCGCCGCCGCCAGGACGGTTGCCAGCGCCTGGACGATCGCCGCCACCTGGACGCTGCACGCCGCCTCCGCCCGCGCCCGGCCGATCTCCCGCGCCGCCCGGTCGCAGCGCGGCTTGACCATTATGGCCGCGGAAATCCATGCGGTTGTTCGCGCCGCCACGGATGTTATTGCCCTTGTTGAATTTGTTGGCGACGTTCTGATTGTTGTACCGGACACCGTGCCGGTGATCGACGTTATGATTCCAGTTGTTGCCACTGTTGTTGATGTTGATCGGTCGGTTGACGTTGATGTTGTTGCCGCCCCAATTTACGCCGCCACCCCAATAGTTTCCACCGGAAGCCCAGCGTCCAACGGCATAACCCGCGCCGAATGCCAATCCGGTTGCAAGAAGTGCGCCGCCACCTGGCCAATAGCTTGCGCCCCAGTAGTACGGCGGATTGGCGGGGTAGGGCCATGCGCCATAGACGACCGCGGGATCGTAGTAAGGAACGTAAACCGTTTGCGGATCGGTCGGCTCGATCACGATGTACTGCTTGCCACCCTCACTTTTCTTCGAGACTTTTTGCTGAGGCGTCGATTTGAGCTTGTCGTTTGCATCGGCCCTGGCGCGCAGCCGCTGGATCGAGTCCATCACATCGGTTTGCTGCGCAAGCACTGCATCACCGAGCTTCTGTGTCCAGTCCAGCTTGTCGCTCATCATCTTCAGAACGTCTGGAGTTGCCGTGAGCGATTTAATGCTTTCGTCCCATCCTTGCTTGTCGACTTCAGCTTTCAATGCGTCGCCCTTTAGATTTTTGTTCTCAGCGACCCAACGAGCCGCCTGCACGACCTCGAGTGGATATGTCGAGGCCATCAAAACCTCTGCCAGCAACGTGTCGGGATAGAGGGCAATCGGGGACACGATCGCGTCGAGTTGCTCAGGTTTGAGCAACTGGTCGGTGGAGGTATTGGCCGGCGCGGGGGCCGACTGGCCCTGGGCATGCGTTCCGTGCGCAAATGCGAGAAGCAGCACGAAAGCGATCGTTTGTGCGAGCAGTCTGGACATCACCATCCCCTTGGTTCAAAGCGCGCAAAAGCCACGTCGCCCACGCGGCGCTTCTGCTTGGGTCAGCCTAGAGAGATGGGTATCGCTGATCGAGTTGGACGGAGGTCCAATATCCTTTCGGCCGCAACTATGGCCTCGCGTCAGGACGCCCTGTGCACGCCCGCAATTGCCGGAACATCCAGGTGAGGCCCATTGACCGGCAGCTTCGCTTCGCGGCTGCTGTTCCTGAAATGATCCAGGACGAATACCCGGATCGCTGACGACAAATTGCGCCTATTGGGGCCGTGATCGATCGTCGCGACGAGCGCAGACACGGTCATATGCTTGAGGTCTGCGATCTCCCGCAGACCATCCCAGAACTGGTCTTCCAGCGACACACTCGATTTGTGTCCGTTACGGATAATCGAGCGCTTGATCACGGGTGAATTGGCCGCGCGGTGCGCGGGACTGCGATCAGTAACCGGCGCTTCGGAAGGCACAACTGTTTTTGACATTTTCCTCGATCCTGATGCTTCAGCCCGGACCATTAAAAGCGGCCCAGCGAGCATGAATCGAGTTGGACCATGGGCCAACGCCAGGTCATGGAAAGTCCAATTCAGCTCAAAAACGCTCAGTTTTGGGGTTGTCAGCCGGATTTCCGCAAGATCTTGCGTGCGTGTTCGAGCCTTGGCGGGGCCGCCACCCTGAATTGACGGAAATTTGAGATTGAGGCGGCCCGTATCCTCAAACGCCTCCGATAGAGTTGGTCGAGGCTCGAGGAGGGTCTTTATCGGCGGGGCGACGGGGCGCCTAAACCGTGGATCGATCTGCGACTGCGCCGCTACCGGATTGAGGTCGCCCGGCAACATCTTGCACCCGAGCGGATCCGGATTCTTGCAGCCGGTGACGCGCCGCCGTGACACTTCTCAGGAGTTTGCGTTGGACCGAGCGAATACCCGGCCTCCACCGCGCGAGGCGACTGGGGACGGGGAGGAGGGGGATGTCGCCTCGCGCGAGTCCATGAGGCTGGCAAACCACAATGGATACTCTGGAGCGTGGTAGGTTCTACCTCTGCGTCAGGGATGTCGATTGGACCGTGGTCCAATAAAACGTGGCACTCGCACGACACTTGTATAGCGACCCGCTTGCAAATGCATGTCTGTGAAGCGTTTTTTCCATCTCCCGCCCGCGTCGCCCGACGATACCTTGGCATAGTATAAAATCATTGTGATCCGGGTGATGGATTATGACCTCCTTCGTTTCCGGAATTCCAATGCGAAACGGCCAGAGCGGTGATGTATCAGGCAACGACCTGTCAAAGACCGTTCGAATTTTTTGCGTTGTCGCGATTGCATATTATCTCGGCGCCGAAATCGCTTTCCTGGTCGGCACGCTCTCGGACAAGATTTTCGCGCCGTTCTGGCCACCCAACGTCGTTCTTTTTTGTGCACTCGTTCTTACCCCGCCACGACAATGGTGGATTTATATTCTTGCTGTGCTTCCCGCCCACATCGCGGCCGAATTGCGAGTGGGAATGCCGACAACGCAACTGTTTATTGCTTTTGTCACGAACTGTCTGGTCGCCGCTATCAACGCCTACGCGCTGCAGTGGCTTAAGGTCGGATCCCCTTGGTTCGGTAATGTTCGCAACGCGACAGCCTATGTTTTCGTAACGGCCTTCGCCGGTCCGGCCTTGTGCGCATTTGGCGGCGCGTTCGTTCAGATTCTTGGTGGCGGGTCCTTCGATGACTATGGGCTGTACTGGGCGCGCTGGTATGCATCAAATGCTCTCGGCAGTCTGACGTTAGGGCCGATCGCACTGATCTGCCTAGACAAGATTCCCTTCTCAATAGTGAGTCCCGTACGTCGTCGAATCGAGGCGTTGTTGATTGCGACCGTCCTTGCTCTGACGTGCATCGTCGCGTTCGAAGAATTGCCAACAATCGCAACTGGCTACATTCCCGCTCTTCTTTATCTGCCCTTGCCAATGATCGTGTGGGCCGCCGTGCGGTTTGGTGCCAAAGGCGCGAGCGGAGCGATTATGATCGTGAGCCTCGTGTTGATTTGGCGCACAGTGAACGGTCCGAGTCCGTTTGTCGTCGGCAGCGCTGAAGCCAATGTCTTTGCCATGCAGCTATTCTTGATTGGTCTGTCGACACCAATTCTGCTGCTTGGCTCCGCGATTGAGGAGACGAGGCATGCTGAAGCAGTGACACGCGAGCGCGAAGCCCGAATCTCGGTTGCCGCAGCGTCGTCGGGCGTTGGACTATGGCAATACGAAATTGCCACCGGTGCGTTTTGGGCGACCGACTATTGTCGCGGGCTGTTCGGCCTTCCGCCGGACGCGCCGTTGACTCTCGATCGATTGCTCGGTCGGATTCATCCTAATGATTTTAAGGTGGCCAATGCGGCGTTCAAATCGGCGATCATGCGCGCGGCGCCGCTTGAAGTAGAATTTCGTGTGCGAGGCGTGGATGCCGGCATTCACTGGATCTCCGCGCGTGCTCAGCCGATCTTTGGGGAGGTTGGCGAGCCCACGGTAATGACGGGAGCCTTTGGCGACACAACATCCCGGAAAATGGCCGAGGCCGATGCCGATATACAGCGGCAGGAAATCGCACACTTGATGCGCGTCTCGATGCTCGGTGAGTTGTCCGGCGGTCTGGCGCATGAATTGACACAGCCGCTAACGGCGATCCTATCGAACGCCCAGGCTGGGAAAATATTGCTGGCTGGCAGGAAGAAGAACCTCGAAGAAATCGGTAATATTTTCGATGACATCATCACGGAAGACGGCCGCGCCGGCGAGGTTATACATCGGTTGAGAGGCCTGCTTAAAAAGGGTGAAATCAAGTACGAAGCGATTGATATGAACGAGTTGATCAACTCAACGCTTCGACTTTTGCACAGCGAACTGATCGATCGTCGAATCACTGTCAGCGATGGCAAGGCCACTGATTTGCCGCTGAGCAAAGGAGACCCGATACAGTTGCAGCAAATTCTGCTAAACCTTTTCATGAACGCGATGGACGCGATGGACGGCGTCGCGCCGACAAAACGTGCCATAGCGGTAAGCACTGCGATGACGCAGGAGGGTGGGGTCGAGGTTCGAATATCGGACTGTGGTACAGGGCTGCCACCGTCACAGGAGCAACATGTATTTCAGCCATTTTTTACGACAAAAAAACGAGGGCTTGGCCTTGGTCTTCCGATTTGCGCGTCGATTATGAAACTCCATGGTGGGAGCCTATCGCTTCAAAACAACGTGAGTGATGGCGCCACCGCAATCTTTCGGCTGCCCCCAGCGGGCGCGTAAGATAAACTTTTGGTCTGTGAGGTGGGTAGTATGCGTGAGGCGGGCTTTACCACGTTTCTTGTGGACGACGATCCCGCTGTGCTTAAGGCGATTACGCGTCTTTTGAACGCCGCCGGCTACAGGACGAAATCATTTTCGTCGCCTCAGGAATTTTTGTCAGCGCATGACCCGTCCATTCCCGGCTGCGCGATTATCGACCTCGTCATGTCCGAGCTCGATGGTCTGCATTTGCAACAGGCCCTGCTCGAGACGGGTTCTGAACGACCAATAATTTTCCTATCTGGTAAGGGCGATGTATCGACCAGTGTCAGAGCGATGAAAGCGGGTGCCGTTGATTTCCTGACGAAGCCGGTCAAGCGCGAGGCGCTTTTCTCCGCCGTGGTGAGGGCCGCTAAAGTTGATGCGCTGTCGCGACAGAAGCGTGATGAATCAAAATCAATTGGCGACCGTCTCGCCACACTGACACACCGAGAGCGGGAAGTATTGGAGTACGTCATTGCTGGTCGGCTCAACAAGCAGATCGCTGCAAGTCTCGGCACGGTCGAAAAGACTGTGAAAGTCCATCGCGGGCGAATGATGGCGAAACTCGGCGTAAAGAGCGTGGCCGATCTCGTTCGGCTTGCAGACAAGGCGGGAATTGTCCCGGCGCACGGGTCCAGCTAACGGACGGCGTATGTAGGCCCTTCGGGCAACTCGACGGCTTTATATGTTTGCCCGAAACTCGGGCAGATGTCGCCAAAAGCTCCAATAAGAGTTGCCATCGTTGACGACGAGCCTGCTGTGCGCACGGCGTTAGCTCGTTTGTTGGACGCGTCTTCTTTCGAGACCACGACCTATGGCTCGGCGCGGGAGTTTATCGATTCAATACGCCGTGACGTTCCCGAGTGCCTCATAGTCGACGTTCATATGCCGGATTTTAGCGGGCTCGATCTGCAACAATATCTCAATCGCATCAACAAGAAGATTCCCACCATTGTTATTACGGCCTTCGATGATACCGCTATCCGTGAACGGAGTGCGGCATCGGGCGCCAAGGCCTTCCTGACCAAACCCTTGCACGGTCAGACCCTGATCAATGCCATCTTGGCTGCGACGATGGACTCGGACGCAGAAAGCTCCGTTGCCCCCGCTAAAAACGGCACGCACAAGTAGCTTTCGCTGCTGCTGTTTGTGGTGTCCACATTGGACTACGGTCCAATTTCAGGAAGGCCGCCCCCCAATTTACAAACTTATTCCGCTGTTTGGCCGGAACTCCTACGCGATTTCGGGAGTTTCGCACCGGGCAGCTTGTAGTGGGGTAGCAATTGTTGCGGCGACTGCGAGGATTTCCAGTCGCGCTGAAAAACTATGGAGGAAATAATGAAACGCATTTTTCTTGCCGCTCTGATTACGTCTTTTGCCGTCGGGAGTGCGATGGCTCAGTCCTGTGAGACCCAGGCGGTCAGCAAGGAAGGCAAGCCGCTGACAGGTGCGGCGAAAACCAGCTTCATAAAAAAATGCAAGGTGGACGCGTGCGCGACCAAAGCCGTCAGCAAGGATGGCAAGCCTCTCTCTGGAGCGGCGAAAAACAGCTTCATGAAGAAATGCGCGAAGGAGGCCTAACCCTTGAATGGGCGTAAGCCCAGGAGTTGAAGACATGCGAACCATCACAGCAATCAGTTGCGCCATCATCGGCGTATCAGTTCTGTCTTTTCCGGCGCTCGCGCAGCAAAAGACAGTCAAGGCTTGCCAGGAAGAATGGCGGGCCAACAAGGATGCAAATCAGGCCAAAGGTATAACGGAGAAGGCATACGTCACGCAGTGCCGCGCAGGCGTCGTCGCTGCACAACCCGCTCCATCGAGTACAACGAGCGCCGCGCCCGCGCCGGCTGCCACCGGACAAAAGACTGCCAAGGCGTGTCGGGATGAATGGCGTGCCAACAAAGATGCAAACCAGGCCAAAGGTATAACGGAGAAAGCATACGTAACGCAGTGCCGTGCAGGCGGCGTCGCTGCACAGCCCGCTTCATCGAGTACAACGAGCGCTGCGCCCGCGCCGGCTGCCGCCGGACAAAAGACCGCCAAGGCGTGTCGGGATGAATGGCGTGCCAACAAAGATGCAAACCAGGCCAAAGGTATAACGGAGAAAGCATACGTAACGCAGTGCCGTGCAGGCGGAACGGTCGCGTCGCCTGCTCCTATGGCCCCGCCGCCCGCTTCGCCTCCGCCTGCAGCGACGACGGGAACCCGGACGGCGACGACGACCCCAACCGGTGCAAATCAGTATTCGACCGAGGGGCAAGCCAGATTCCGCTGCAGCGGCGGCACCGTTGTGTGGGCCAATCTGGATTCAAAGATCTATCACTTCACCGGCCATAAAGAGTACGGAAAGACGAAGGCCGGGGCGTATATGTGCGAGCAGGATGCAACAAGCCAAGGCATGCGCGCTGCCAAGAACGAAAAGCATCCCTGAAGCGAGCAACTGATCCTCATCGTGGACGCGCAGGTTAAGCCGCGCGTCCGCGATGAGATGATCTAGGCGGCGGGCCTCCACGCCCTTTTTTTTGTGCGTATCGTCCCCACATGCATCGAGCATAGGGGAGATAGCACCACAATGCCGGAACCGCTCATCGTTGTAATTCCACATCGGCTCAGCAAGGACGAAGCCCTGCGACGTATCAAGGAAGGTATCGGCCGCGCCAAGAACGAATTCGCCTGGTTGCTGTCTTTGGAGGAAGAGACCTGGGCTGGCGACCGCCTGAGCTTTCGCGTATCGGCCCTAGGTCAGCGGGTATCGGGCTTTATCGATGTGTACGAGGCAAATGTGCGACTCGAAGTCGTATTGCCGTGGCTGCTTGCGCGGTTCGCTCAGGCGGCACAGCGCGTCATTGGCCAGAAGGGCCAATTGATGCTGGAAAAAAAATGAACGTTGGCGCGACGACAGGACGCATTACCTGAAAGCGCGTTCGCCAAAGCCCGAATGATCGAGACGTTGTGGTGCTGCGAGACCGTGCGCGTGGCTAAAGTCGGCACCCGTAGGCCTGATGCTCTGTGACAGGGCTGAGCGACCGTGCTGCGCGCGAAAGGAATTGAGATCGAGCGCGAAAGAAGGCGTCACGAAGGGCACAAGCGGCAAACTGCAAAGGGCATAAAGTTTGCCGAGTCGTCGAATGGCGAGTATCTACTCGGTTCAATGTCCGCCAGCAGTCCTCGGCGGGCAATCGGATCAATAGACGTGGCGGCGCGTCTGGGACGGCGGTTTCCACCAGCAGGCATAAGAAATGTAGTCGCCATAAACACGATGAATACTTGTGATCACCGCGTACTTGTTGAAGCGACCGCAATTGTTCTGGGCGATTTCGATTGCCGCAGCCTCTGCTTCAGGCGACCACGGAATAATGCCGCCGACATCGTTCCCATTCGGGCCATAAACGCCGACGCAGGACGTGAGTATCACGCCAAGCGCAGCCGCCAGCACTGCTTGCCTTCCCATAGTTCCCCCAGTCCGGGCCCCGTTCCAGTTCCGCCGATTCGATTTATGCTAAAAGCTTGATGTTGAATAGGGCAGCCCCGCCGTCCTGCGCTGGCGTCTGTCAGAATACACGAAACTGCTGGGAGTTTCGCGATGAAAAACACGGGGACGGCGGCAGGGCGTTCGCACCGAAAATACTCATTCCTTCTTGGACTTGCAGTTTTTACCTGCGGCCTTTCCTGGTCGGCGCGCGGCGAATCTGACTTAAACACGTGCTTTGGCGTCGACTTCGACGCCAAACGCCACTCAAGCGGTTCCAACCTGGGGCCACGGACAGGTTGCCGCGTCGTCTCAAACCACTGCGCATTTCAATGTAATATCTGCTAAAAGGCCCCCGCGTATGGTTATTCCGCGTTGGGTGTCCAATGGCTTCCCCGCCTCCCACCGATTTGTTTTCGGATCTGCCAGAAGGCCTGGCGGCGGGTATTCTCGCCAATGCCAAGTCGGTCAAATTGGCGGCCGACGAGATTCTGTTTCTTGCCGGTGATCCAGGTGACGGCTGCTATCGCCTGAACGAAGGTCTGCTCAAAGTTAGTATGGTCGCGCCCACTGGTGCCGAACGCATTCTCGCGATACTGGGGCCCGGCTCGATCGTCGGTGACATGGCGATGATCGATGGTCGCCCTCGGTCGGCATCGGTTTCCGCACTTCGTGATTGCAAGCTCAGTTTCGTCAGTCGCGCGGCGTTCGAAACGGTCGCCGAGAAGAATCCTGAAATCTACAAGCACCTCCTCAATATGCTTGCCGCGCGCCTGCGCGACACCGATCAAGTTGTCGCGGCGGGAACCTTCTTGCCGGTCAAAGGCAGGGTCGCGCGTGCTTTGCTTGATCTTGCGAATGCGTTCGGCAACGAAGTCGGTGGTGGCCGTGTCGTTATCAGGCAGAAGTTGAGCCAGAGCGACGTTGCGGCCATGGCCGGCATTGCGCGCGAAAACGTGAGCCGAATTCTCAATGAATGGATGCGTTTGAAGCTGATTACCCGACTGTCAGGTTACTATTGTATCGAGAGCAGGCCTAAGCTCGAAAGGGAATTGAAGCTTTGAATTTTTATGCGAGCTTGCCACGACGGCGGCACCCGATTGCTTTAGTGATGGATGAGAATGCAATTGAGCGGATTGTTCCGGGATGCCGCGCGTGCGGCTGGGGCTTAGCCGATGTCGGACGATGATGTTGTCGGGTTCAGTTTCCTTGCGGAATCAGAAATGCCGGTTTGGTACCTCAAACCGGGGGAAGCGATCTTCAAGGAAGGGGAAGCGGCGAAAGAGCTATACGTCATCAAAAGCGGGCAAGTGGAAATTCAGCTTGGCAACCGTCTGTTGGCTACGCTCGAGACCAACGACATTTTCGGCGAGATGGCCCTTATCGATTCTGCCCCCCGCAGCGCCACCGCAATCGCCAAGACCGACGTGGAGCTTGTTCCTATTTCAAAGAAGGAATTTCTGGCCCTTGTCAGCCGGGCGCCAACTTTTGCGCTCGACGTCATGAGCATGTTGGTCCGGCGTCTGCGCGAGGCCAATAGAGCCCTGTAATTGCTGGTTTTCTCCGTATCCGAAAAAAGCGATTTTGTGTGATGGAAATCACAGCACAGGATCCCTCTGCGCCCTACTTGTACTTGCCGGGGATCCGGTTGCTCCCACGAGATTAAGGGCTAACTGAAATGCGCAAGACCATTATTCGGGCCATCGCCACAATCTTCCTCGCGGACGTTTCTGTGGTTACCAGCCTGGCAGGCACGGCCTCTAGCCCGATCGGTGAAACCATCTTTGCGCGACCGGTGGTTCATCCCCTTACCACCGGCAGCCTGACGGCCAGCGTAGTCCCCGCCACCTGACCGTCTTTTGGCCTGCCCCTGAGATCGGGGCAGGCCCGGAATAACCTCCAAACTCCATAGCGGCCTAACCAGGCCGCTTTTTTTGCCTCGAACGGATTAACCGCGCGGCCCCATTAGTACTAATGCGTTCCGAAACCCGCACAGACTTTGTCTGTTGCGCAGCGTCAGCATTTCCTTTGGGCCTGATGCTTGCGACGCGGCGCGGTCGCAGGACGGCGTCGAGTACATGGGGAATGTCGTTCCGCGTTTGCCGCTCACCGGGTGTACGCGCGGCCAGTGCGATTGCAAATACGTGCCTTCGGGAACCGACCATTTGCATCGTCTCGACGCAGCGCAGAAATCCGGGACTAGATCTTCGTCTTAGGCCACGCGAGGCCGTCCCACCAAAGATCAGGATAGAGTATGACTTGCAATGCATTGCCACGCACGGAATATGATTCGTATTATCGATGGGCGGCTTTCGTGCTCTTTGCTAGCCTGTCCAACCATTTTCGAATGATGGTCCAGCGTGACTGCCCAAGCCCCCGGAATTGGTGACGT